>OGGS01001542.1_pt1 | contig 15515 bp, 10 predicted proteins | sample 1571281 | NCBI WGS metagenome assembly OGGS01 (sample SAMEA2582042, study PRJEB24529) | metagenome | biome: Human gut stool | place: China | collected 2011 | reverse complement strand
AGAAGTTCCTCAACGATCCTATGTGGGGCGTTCCAATGAATGACCTGAAGGGCTATCTCAGCCTGCCAAAGACAGAAATGCCGGTTGCCATCAAGAAGTATGGTATTCCAACAGACTCTGTACCAGGCAAGACGGGTGATGCCGCTATGAGTGAATTCCAGATTTGGGTAAAGGCAGCCAAGAACACCAACCCTGATGCCAAGATTGCTATCAAGGCTGACGAGAAGACTCCTTACCGCATCGTGAAGAAGATCATGAGCGAGCTTCAGGACATGAACGAGAACCGTTACTACCTGATTACTCAATATAAGAAACAGGAGGACTAATAAATGGCAAAGCAAGGAAAAAGCAAGCAAAAGAAGATGAATGTCCGTGTGGACTTCACTCCTATGGTTGACATGATGATGCTTCTTATTACGTTCTTCATGCTTTGTACCTCTCTGGCTAAGCCCCAGACGATGGAATTGAGTATGCCGAGTAACGATAAGAACATTCAGGATCAGGACAAGAGTGTCACAAAGGCATCGTATACCATTACGGTCTATTGTGCCGCTGATAACCAGATCTATTATGTGGCTGGTCAGGTGAAGCCTGAGGATCCCTCTTGTCTGAAGAAGACAACATGGGGTACCAAGGGTATCCGCTCTGTGCTCTATAACCACGTTACTGAGGATGGAACCTATCCTGTTCAGGACGTGATGAAGGCCAAGGTGGCTCTTGACAAGCAGCGCCAGGATATGGAAAGCAAAGGTCATAAGATGCCGGACAGCATCTACGACGCTAAACTGGCACAGATCAAGGCCGGTATCCTGCCCGATAAGAAGATCAGCACGATGACCATCATTATCAAGGCTACCGACGATGCTAATTACAAGAATCTTGTAGATGCTCTCGATGAGATGCAGATCTGCAGCATTGGTAAGTATGTGATCGATAAGCTTAATCCGCAAGACATAGAGCTTCTCAAGAAGAACAATGTCAAGCTTTAAGCACATTCAGTAACGATTTAAAAGTGAAAAAATGGCAAATATTGATTTAACAACCAATGGTTGGGTCGATCTTATCTTTGAGGGAAGAAACCATGAATATGGAGCTTACAGGCTCCGTAAGGGTACTCCTAAGAGAAACATCTACTCAATCATTGTGATAGCGGTGCTGGCCGCCCTTCTGGTTGGTGTATATGTGGCCAAGTCTGCATACGACAAGTATCAGGCAGCCCATGCCAAGAACGAGGCAGTCACTGAGCTTTCCGCACTCAACCAGCCTAAGCAGAAAAAGGCTGAGGTAAAGCGTAAAGAAATTGTAGAACCCGAGAAGAAAGAGGTTGTCAAGGAAGTTAAGTCTTCTATCAAGTTCACGGCACCTGTCATCAAGAAAGATAACGAGGTGAAGCCGGAGGAGGAGATGAAGACCCAGGCTGAGTTGATGAAGACCAACACTGCTATCGGTGCACTCGACGTAAAGGGTAACAGCGACAATGGTGAGATTCTGAAGGTTACACAGCGTGTGGCCGACGAACCCGTCAAACCCGCTGAGGAAAAGCCCGAGGTCGAGAACAAGGTTTTCGAGGTCGTGGAGCAAATGCCTTCCTTCCCTGGTGGTTCTGCAGCATTGATGAAGTATCTTTCCGACAACATCAAGTACCCTGTCGTAGCACAGGAGAATGGTGTTCAGGGTCGTGTCGTCGTTTCCTTTGTGGTTGAGCGCGACGGTTCCATCACTGACGTGAAGGTCGCTCGTTCCGTAGACCCCTCTCTTGACCGTGAGGCTATGCGCGTGGTTCGTTCCATGCCGCACTGGATTCCTGGTAAGCAGAATGGTTCTGCTGTTCGTGTGAAGTATAACGTACCTGTATCTTTCAGATTGCAGTAAAAGTTTATATGAAGAAAATAACATCTTACTTTTTTGTAGGATTAGCACTTTCTGTCTGTCTTCTTTCTGCCTGTGGTAATAGCAGGAAGGGGAAAGACGGACGGACAGATACTTACTCATCAGGGACGATCAGTTTCGTCTCTGATGAGAGTTTTAGTCCCATTATCGAAGACGAGCGCTTCGTCTTTGAACATGATTATCCCCAGGCCAAGGTGAAACCTGTCTATACCAATGAGAGCGATGCGATCAACCGCGTGCTCAGTGGCAAGTCTTGGCTGGCATTCACGGCACGCAATTTCACTCCGTCCGAGTTAAAGAGTTTGCAGACACAGAATTATCGGCCTGTAGCCATCAAGTTGGCCTATGATGCTTTGGCATTCATCTGCCACAAGGATTGCCGTGACACTTTGTTGTCTGTTCAGAATATCCGTGATATTATGAACGGTAAGGCAACGAAGTGGAGTGATATCTTTAAGGATGGTTCCCACCAGCCTATCACCGTCGTATTTGACAATCCTAAGTCAAGTACAGTTCATTATGTAGAAGATTCCATACTTGGCGGTCATGCCATTCTCAACAAGAATGTAGCAGCAGTGAAGAAGACCGCTGATGTGATTAAATATGTTGAGCAGCATCGAGATGCCATTGGTATCATCGGCAATAACTGGCTCAATGATAAAGGCGACAGCACCAACCTCACGTTTAAGCGTAACATCCGTGTGATGAGTGTGAGTCTGATTCATCCTGCTACTCTTACGAGTGGCCGCAAACCTTATCAATACTATATCTATAGTGGCGAGTATCCATTGGTAAGAACCATCTATGCCCTGCTCAACGATCCTCGCCAGGGCTTGCCTTGGGGCTTTGCCCATTTCATTGAGGGGCCTAAGGGGCAACGTATCGTCATGCGTGCCGGTTTGTTGCCTGTACTTGGTAATATCAATGTAAGAGATGTTAATGTTAATCAATAGCAGAAACATTTTGCTTGTAGGTTCGTCTTTGCATTAAAGTATTCATAAACATAATAGAACTCTATAAAGAACAGTAGAATTATGAAGGCTTATAAATATTTATTGATGGGTGCACTGATACTCGGTTCATCAGTGCCTACTTTTGCTCAGAACGACAATAAAGCAGTCATTGAGCAGGGCACCAAAGTCATCTTGGCTAAAGGCGCTGATTATAAGGATCAGGTAAAGCAACTCTACAAGGACAACAAAAAAAATCCTGAGGTGCTTGTTGCTTTTGGTAAAGTATTCCTGGCTCAGAAGGATACTGCTAATGCAGCAGCTTTCGCCAACTATGCATTAGCTCGCAATCCTAAGTACGCTAAGGCATTCTTGTTGAAGGGTGACATCGCTGTCTCCAAGGATGACGCAGGTGCAGCTGCTGAGAACTATCAGCAGGCCAAGTATTTCGATCCGAAGGATCCTGAGGGCTATTACAAGTATGCCATGATTCTTCGTGGTCGTAGTCCCGAGGATGCCGTTAGCAACCTGGAGGATCTTCGTAAGCAGCGTCCCGACTATCCTGTTGACGCTTTGGCAGGTCGTATTTACTATTTCTCTTCAGTTCCTGATCATTTCCAGAAAGCAGAGTCTTACTTCAACAAGGTTCAGAATATCGCTTCTATGGAGGATGAGGATATCACTCGCTATGCTATGACAGAGTTCTTACTGGGTAACTCTCAGAAGAGTATCGATGTCTCCAAGGCCGGTTTGGCAAAGGATCCACGACGTGCTGGTTGGAACCGTCTGATGTTTTGGAATTACACTAATCTGGGTGATTCCCAAAATGCTTTGGACTATGCCGATCGCCTGTTCAACAAGAGCGACAGTGCACACATCACTGCTGATGACTATGGCTACTATGGCAAGGCTCTCGATCTGGCTAAGCGCTATGACGAGGCAATCACTGCTTATAATAAGGCTATTGAGGATTTGGTAGTAGACAGCAATGCCATCGCTTCCAAGTCCGTGCTTTTGAAGAACCTCTCTGATGTTTATAAAGAGAAGGGCGACTTCAATAACTCTGTAGCTTATCTCGAGAAATCTATCGATGCTAAGGATAAACCGACTATGGATGACTATGATAGCATGGCAGGTCTCTATACCGACTATGCTTCTAAGAAGGCCGGTGCCGGTGACAAGGCTGCTGCCGCTGCCGCTTTCAAGAAGGCTGATGAGGTCTATGCCAAGATGATGGAGATGTTCCCCAACTATAAGAACTACTGCAACTTTATGCGCGGTCAGATTAATGCTAACCTTGATCCAGACAGCAAGGCTGGTCTTGCCAAGCCTTATTATGAAGCTCTCTCTTCCAGTTTAGAGGGGAAGACAGATCTGAGCAGTAGTGAGAGGGCCATGCTCAAGCAGGCTTATCTCTACATGTTGGTTTATGACTACAATGTCAGGAAGGACACAGCAGGTGCTAAGGAGTGGGCTGAGAAGCTCCTTGTTGTCGATCCTGAGAACGAGACTGCGAAGCAGGTCGCTGCACTCAAGTAGTTGCTCTTAGTTATAGAATATTCCATTCATTCAATATGGGCTCCACGGTTTCGTGGAGCCCTTTTTTTAACCCTTCCTCAAGCTCTTCCCTAACCCTCCCCAAGGGGAGGGAATGGCGATACCATTGGAATACCTGTTTTCGTCATGGTGCAACCATGTCAAATGACACCAACACTGATAATCAATCTTGCATTATTCTTTTTCAACTTGGTGAGTTCCGTTTTGTAGAACTATAACTATTTCTTTTTTTAGGTGGACAAATCGCTCGATGCTTGAAGTGGATATTTGCCAAATCATGCCCTCTAAAAGGCTGTTTTTTGCCCAAAAAAGCAGTTTGTCCAACTTATTTAGCGTTTTGTCCACCGTGTTTTATTACACTTTTCTTAATTTTGGCCTCAGAAACGTAAACATCGATAACAACCTAATTATTACTACAATGAAGAAACAACTCTTCTCAGTGATGCTATGCCTGGGTGCGATGGGTGGTTTGTCCACCTTCCCGATGCCGTTGCAGGCTGCCGTGTCACAATCACAGACGATTAAGGTGAAAGGCCAGATCGTAGACGATCAGGGTGAGCCGCTTACTGGAGCCACCATTAAGATTAAAGGAGGACAGGGTGGTACTGTGACCGATCTTGACGGTAATTTCAATCTTGATGCTCCTGCCAATGCTACGCTCGTAGTTAGCTATGTAGGTTATAAGGACCGTGAGATTGCTGTACGTGGTCGCGCTATCATTGATAAGATACAGATGGCTACCGATGACCGTGTTTTGGATCAGGTTGTCGTCGTCGGTTACGGTACTCAGAAGAAAGCCGACTTGACCGGTTCTGTCGCTGTGGTTAATGCTGAGCAGTTAAAGAAGGTATCCAACTCCAACATCTCTACGATGCTTGAGGGTAAGGTTCCAGGTGTGCAGATCACGACTGATGGCCAGCCTGGCGCAGATCCTTCTGTACGTATTCGCGGTATCAGTACTTTTGGTAGTTCCGCACCTCTTTATGTTGTTGATGGTGTGCCAATGGGTACAACGATCCGCGACTTCTCCGCTAATGATATTGAGTCCATTCAGATCTTGAAGGATGCTGCTGCCGGTGCTATCTACGGATCGCGTGCTGGTAACGGTGTGGTCATCATCACCACCAAGCATGGTCGTAAGGATCAGCCTTTGAAGGTAGACTACAGTGGCTATTTCGGTATAGACAACATCTCCAAAGGCGTATATGATCTGATGGATGCAGACCAATACAGCAACTATATCGGTCAGGCATGTGCCAACAGTGGAACTACACTTCCCGGCGGCTATAAGCTTGGAGAGGGCGGTAAGTACCATTTCCAGGATGGCACTAATACCGACTGGTTCGACGAGGTCTTCAAGACAGGTATCCGGCAGAACCACAATGTCAACCTCAGTGGCGGTGGTGCAAACAATACCTATAATATAGCTCTCGACTACTTCAATCAGAAGGGAACCATAGAGGGCGCCGGTCCCGACTATCAGCGCTACACGGCACGTGTGAACAATTCTATGGATACCAAGTTCATCAAATTCCAAACCAGTCTTGTCTATTCTCATTCCAAGCAAAACAACATGGCCCTGTCCAATGCCTCAGAGTATGTCCAGGGACTTTACGGTGACGTGACCAACGTGCTGCGTGGTACGCTGCTCATGCAGCCGACTATCAAAGCTTATGATCCTTCTACTTGGGTTCTCGACGATCAGGTTAGCTCAGCCAGTGGATACAACTACGATGCCTACGGCTATGGCGTTTACTACGACTTGGTTCATGGTGACATCTCCGCTTCCAACCCGTTGCTTGTCAACAACCTGCTGAAGCGCAACACACTCGTTGACCGCTTTGTGGGAACAGGCTCTGCCGACGTTGACCTGTTGAAGATGATCGGTTTGGATACCAAGACCCAACACCTTAATTATAAGATCAACCTCTCCTACAGCAAGACCCACGCTCAGGACTTCACTTGGATTCCTTCCTGGATTCAGAGCAACCGTGTCTATCTGGCTAAGACCAATGAGAAACTCACAAAGGGCACCCGCACTTATGCAGACGCTCTGATGGAGAACACGCTCACCTATGACGGTCAGATTGGCAAGCACAACATCAACTTAGTGGCCGGTACCGCCTATCAGGAGGAGAACACCAACACGCTGACTGCTTGGGGCAATGAGTTCAGCGAGCCTTACTTTCTTCAGATTCAGAATGCCAAGACCCGCGATGCCAGCTCATATGAGTATAAGCATGCGATCATGTCTTACTTCGGCCGTCTGAACTACAACTATGATGAGAAGTACCTCCTTTCGGCCATTGTCCGTCGTGATGGCAGTAGTCGTCTGTCTAAGGACAAGCGCTGGTCCACCTTCCCCTCTGTGTCTTTGGGTTGGCGTATCGACAGGGAGAAGTTCTTCCCTGTAAGCAAGGACATCATTAACCTGTTGAAGCTTCGTGCCAGCTACGGTGAGATCGGTATCGACAACGTAGGTGACTACGCTATCCAGACCACGATGGACCGCAACAATATGAGCTACAGCTTCGGCAACAACATTGTTTATGGCTCTGCTATCTCCACTTTCGTCAATCAGAACCTTGAGTGGGAACGCCGTATTACCAAGAACATCGGTCTCGACCTCGCCATGTTTGGCAACCGTCTCGAGTTCACCGCAGAGTGGTACAAGAACCGTTCCAAGAAACTGCTCTATGGAGTACCAGTCCCTGAGAATGCCGGTGTGAGCAACACAAGCGTAACGATGAACGCCGCTACTTTGGACAACAGCGGTTGGGAGTTCAGCGGTACTTATCGTAACAATGATCATCCTCTGAAATATCAGATCAGTGCCAACCTCAGCACACTTAAGAATAAGGTGGTGCAGCTTGGCTTCAGTAAGGATGCCTATATCTCCGGCAACTATATTACAGAGCTCGGCAAAGAGATCGGTAAGTTCTACGGCTATGTTTATGAGGGCATTGCACGCACCCAGGCCGACCTCGACAACCACGCCACACAGCAGGGAACAAATGTCGGAGACTGCCTTTACAAGGATATCAGCGGTCCTGACGGCAAGCCTGATGGCAAGATCGACGAGAACGACCGTGTCGTCCTTGGCAGCGGTATGCCGAAGGTCAACTTCGGCATCAGCGCCCATCTGGAGTATAAGGGCTTCGATCTGAGCATCTCCACCTTCGGTGCTTTGGGCTATCATGTCACCGACGACATCTACAACAGTCTGAATTCCTGCTATGGCTGGGGCAACAAGGACGTAGCCATGGCCGACGCCAACCGCTGGAGCGAGGATGGAAAAACCTATCTGAGCAATGTGCCCCGCACTTATGCCACCAACAATGCCCAGCAGGCTTGGAACGACCTCTTCAGCAGCCGTAAGATTCAGAATGCCGCTTATTGGAAGATCGCCAACGTAGAGCTTGGCTACAACATGCCTGACAAGTGGTTTGGCGGATATGTAAACAGCGTACGTGTTTATGTCTCTGCACAGAACCTCTATACCTTCACGGGTTATCATGGTTATAATGTCGACTACGCCGGAGGTGTGTGGACACCGGGTTACAACTTCTGTTCATTCCCGACACCGTGTACGTTCATGTGCGGCCTTCACTTCTCATTCTAATGTTGACAACAAAACACAACTGATAAACATAACGTCAATATGAAACTCTATCATATCTCCCTCGCCCTTTTGTTGGGCCTCGGAACCCTTACATCCTGTAACGATAAGCTCGATTTGGACAATCCCAATCAGCAGACCTCAGCCACCTTCGGCTTCAATGCCGATGATTTGGAGGAAAGTGTAGTGGCTGCCTATAACCATATCCGCATGGAAGGCTCTTACGCCCGTGTAGGCTACACCATCGACATGTGCCGTGGCGATGAGGTGTGGAACTCCTCACAAGTATGGTACCTGCCGTTCGATAACCTCAACCTTCCCGTCTCCGGTGACATCGGCTGGGGGGTTTGGCGTGAGTGGTACTATACCATCAAAGTCTGCAACTTCGGTCTCTCCCGCACCGGTGATGACGACAGCAAGTTGAGTGAAAGCATGAAGGATATCAAGGGACAGTTGCTGTTCCTGAGTGCGCTGGCCTATTACAACTTAGCTGGCTATTATCAGAACGTGCCATTGATCACAGACTACAGCAGCTATTCTTCTCTTGACGGTCTCTATGCCACCAACAACACCTTCGACGAGGTCATGGATCAGGTGGAGAAAGACTTCAAGGAAGCTATCGACCTGCTGCCTTCCCGCGACAAAGGCGGCGAGTGGGCCAAGGGACGTGCTACCTGCGGTGCCGCTGCCGGATACTATGCCCGCGCGCTGATGCAGCGTCATAAGTATAGTGAGGCACTGACCGTCTTGAAGGATATCATCAACAAGAAGTACGGTACCTATAAGCTCATGGCTAACTATGGTGACAACTTCCGTGAGGGCTCGCAGTACGAGAACAACGATGAGAGTCTCTTTGAGGTGCAGTTCCTCGACTATGACTCACAGGGCACCGACGATGAGTGGACACCGGTTAACACCAGCAAGAACGCTACGCAGGGCTCGGCAATTGAGAGCAATTGTGGTCCGGGAGCCTACGGTGGTTGGGCTGACCTGAGTGCGTCGCCTTGGCTCTATCAGCTTTTCAAGCGGGAGCGTACCAAGAGCGGTAAGCTTGACCCGCGTCTCTATTGGACCATCGGCACTTACGAGGCTGACTGGGACAACAACGACCGGACGCTCGGCAACGTATGCTATAAGTCTAAGATGACTCCGACCGATACCGTCGTCACCAACAACACCAATGGCGGTCTGCCTATCTGCAAGTTTACCAATATGCGTACCGGTCTCTATGATAAGGTGGTTACCGGTCTTCACGATGGTATCAACCTGCGTCTGATGCGCTATTCCGATGTGCTGCTGCGTGCCGCTGAGTGCGAGAACGAGGTCAACGGCCCGACACAGCAGGCTATTGACTGGATCAATGAGGTGCGTCGTCGCGCCGGACTGGCTGACTTGAAATTGGCTGACTTCCCGACGAAAGACAAGCTCTTTGAGCAGATTGCCAATGTAGAACGTCCAAAGGAGTTCGGTTGTGAGTTTGGTCGTGGCTTTGACCTTCTGCGCTGGGGATTCTTCTATAGCGCTGACCGCCTGCAGCAGCTCAAGGAGCACGGAACGTATCGTTGCTCGATCCATCACGCCAAGGACCCGGTTAGCTATAGTCTCGTAGGTCAGGATCCTGAGGTGAAGTGCTCTTACGACACCTATGTACCCGGTCATGAGTTCCTGCCTATCGTTGAGACACTGACCAACAAGAATCCGAACCTCAAGGGCAACTCAGCCAACAACAGCACCGACAACAGCGAGTATTTCAAGACCAACGGATGGACTGTGCGTCCTGTTGTCAGCTTGAGCAAATAAGCCAAACGATAACTATAAAAAGAAAAAAAAACAATGAGATATTTCAAGCATATTGCCAATGCCCTTTGCATGGCAGCACTGGGTGTGATGGCACTGACCGGGTGCGAGGGTGCTGATCAGTATAGCATCGACTCTCCCGATTGGATAAAAAACAAGGTTGACTCCATCAACAACGCTAAGCAGCCACACGAGGAAGTCCTCGAAGGCATGCAAGAAGATGTGTACACCATCGGCAAGACCGACTTCACTTCCGGCTTCTGGTCGGCCTTCTCCAAGTACTACGTCATCGGTGAGAACCAGAAGTGGAACGCACAGTTCAACCTGAACATCAATCCCGGTGACAATACTTACTATAAGAATTTTGCGCTCATCATTACCAATGACTTTGATCGTGGCGCTACGGACTATAAAGAGTATGGTGCCATCCGCTTCGATGCTACGGGAGACTCTGCTAAGTACAACTCACAGTGGGGTAACCTCTTCTTCAAGTATACCAATAGTACTATGCTCTTGGATCCTCAGGACAATAAAGACGCAAACGTTCAGAAGCTCGGCGGTAAGGTGACCCTCACCGTTGACCGCTCTCGCAAGGACTCTTTTGTCGTGAAGATGACTAACGGTGCGGTGACTAAGACTTATACACAGCCTTACGCACTGAACAGCATGAATCCCGACGCTTCCGACACCAACATCCGCTGCTTCCTCGTTCCCGAGGGCTCTTACATCGACTTCCTCTCCACCAACATCGTGCCTATCGGTGGCTTGACGTCTGCTGAGGACAAGCAACCGGTGTCTATGACGCTGAACAATGTGCCGGAAGAGGTGGCTCTCGGTACTTCGCTCGACGATGCCATGGCCAACGTCTCTGCTGAGGTGACCTACGAAGAGGGTGTGAAGAAGACCATCCCAGCTTCTGAGCTCTACTTCTCTGCCATCAACGACATGAACGTGCCCGGCGAGAAGACGCTCACTGTCATCTACAACAAGACCTTCAAGGGCGAGTCTTCTGCCAAGCCTATTGTTGACTATGCTACCTTCAAGGTGGTTCAGCAGATTGCTTCCATCAAGATCACCAAGCAGCCCGCGCGCAACACCTATTATTTCTATAAGAGTGCCGCCACTGAAGGCATGGGCGACCGCACGATGGCCTTCGACCCGACAGGCATGGAGGTGACCGCCACCTACAGCAATGGTGAGACGGGTATCATCGACAACAGCAAACTGAAGTTCTCCGCTATCGCCGCTTCGGCTGGTAAGAAGGCTGTGACGATCTCTACCGCCAACGGCAAGGAGGCTAAGCTCATGGTCACCGTGAAAGAGTCGGCAAGCAGTGCTGCGGCATTCACGCCCAACCTCGTAGGTCTTGAGGACAACACTACAGCTTGGTGGACAGCCTTCTCCAATGACGTGAAGGTACCGGCTGGAGAGACCCGCTCGTTCTCCTTCACCAACTACACCGACGGCAAGAACAATTGGGACAACTTCGTCACGATTCTGCGCAAGGCCGACAAGAGTGAGTATGGTGTGGTGCGTGCCGACAACTACGGTTGGGGCAATGGCTACGACGCTTGTCAGCACGATGGTACTGCTGGTGCTGACTGGGCAACCTGGCTCGCCGCTATGAACGGTGCAAAGGTCACGGTCTATGTCACCAACTGCAACAACGGTACGGCTGACGTTCAGGCCATCATGAAGGGTACTGACGGTAAGACCTATACTCAGTATTACTTAGGTATCAACACCGTCGATCCCACTGATCTCTATGTTGCCTTCACTACTGACCACTGCCATCTGGTGGCTGGCGCAGCAGGTGCCAAGAGACATGTTCACAGACGATAAGTGATAAGTAACGTAGAGTCCGCTCCCCATTTCCTCTTTTGGAGGGGTGGGGGCGGCTTTACCACTTTCTTAATTAATAATTATGAAGCATCTTCAACTCTTTACAGCCATCGGCCTGCTCGCCCTGAGCACTGTCGCTGTCTATGCCAACGACAAGACCAGAGTCAGCTACAAGGAAGTGGCTGTCCATGATCCCTCTATTGTTGCCGACGGCAGCAACTACTATCTCTTCGGCTCGCATCTCGCTACAGCTAAGTCCACCGATATGCTCAACTGGACTTACTTCGGCGGTGGGGAGACTGACGCTTGCACGCTCTTTGCCAACACGGCGGGCGTGAAGGTCGGATATGCCAACGCCTACAACACCCATGCCGTCACTCAAGTAAAAAACCGTAAAGGAGAGACTGTGAGCTTCGGTAATTTCAATGCGCATAGCTGGCAGTGCAAAGGCAATAACGTACAGGGCATGCAGTGGGCTCCTGATGTCATTCGCAGTCGCAAGACGGGCAAGTGGCTCATGTATATGTCGGTCAATGGTGACCATTGGGCTTCCTCTATTGTCTGTCTCGCTGCCGACAACATCGAGGGACCGTATGTCTATCAAGGTCCGGTCGTATTCTCTGGCTTCCAGGGACGCTATGACCATAACGGCTTTACAAAGACTAACGACTGGAAGCATACCGACTTGTCCATCGCTACCGGTGCTACTTCGCTGCCTGCACGCTACAATACGGATAAGGGGGAGCTACTGGCCCAACTGTATCGACCCTTGCGTGTTCTACGACGAGGAGGGCAATCTGCTGATGTCTTACGGCTCATGGTCGGGAGGTATCTGGGAGTTGAAGCTTGATGATGCCACGGGACTGCGTGACTATACTCATACCTATCCCTACGAGATCAATGGTAAGAAGGCTACTGCGGGCAATGCAAGTTCCAACACTACCTGCGATCCTTATTTCGGCAAGAAGATTGCGGGCGGCTACTATGTCTCGGGCGAGGGCTCGTTTATCCGTCATATCGGCAACTACTACTATCTCTTCCTCTCTTACGGAGGTTTAAACCCTAATGCGGGCTACGTGATGCGTGTCTTCCGCAGCGAGAACCCCGACGGTCCTTTCGTCGATGGTCAGGATGTCAGCGCGGTCTACAGCAAATACGAACTCAACTACGGCAACAAATCTGTGACCAACCGTGGCATGAAGCTCATGGGAGCCTACGCCGGTTGGGGCAGCATGACACGCGGTGAGCGTGCCCAAGGTCATAACTCTGTCTTGGTCGACAACGACGGAGATGCCTTCCTGGTCTATCATACTAAATTCGACGATGGAACTTATTTCCATGAGGTGCGCGTGCATCCGCTCTTCGTCAACGAAGACGGCTGGCTCGTCACCGCTCCTTTCCGATTCACCGGAAAACAGACTACACAAAAACAAATCGAGAACGAACGACTCTTTTCTGCTGAGCAGATCGCAGGTACCTATCAACTGATCAAGCATCCTTACCAGCAAACCTGTCGCTACGGTACAGATGGTGATAAACTGGATGCGTCTTTCAGCAAGGACAACGAGCAAAAGCCGGTGACGGTGACGCTCAGTGCCGACGGCACGGTGTCGTGTCCAAGCAACAGCGAGTACGACGGCACGTGGACGTTCACGCAGGACGGTAAGTCGTTCATCACACTGACGCTCAATGGCTGGGATTACAGTGGTGTGGCCATCAAGCAGAATGTCGACGGCTATAAGGACTGCCCCGCCACCTGCATCACGGCTACCAGCTTCGACGGCATTCCCGTCTGGCTCTACAAAGAGGGCGTGGTGACAACGGGTATCCATGAGATTGGAGCCGCTCAGAGCAGTGCCAAGTCTCATCAGGCTTATAACCTCGCGGGTATGCCGGTCGGAGACAGCTACAAGGGCATCGTGATCGTGGGAGGAAAGAAAGTAGTGAGAAAATAGCTTAATCTACTCATCATTGAAAATCTTATTTTCCATGGCTGTGGCCGCGCTCAGCATAGCCACTGCCTTGGCAGGAGAGTCTGCTCCTCATGGTGTCTCGGACCCTTGGACGCATGACCCTGTCATGGCCTATGAAGACGGTACCTATCATCTCTACTGTACCGGCCCGGGCATCCTCAGCATGACCTCCTGCGACTTGCATACCTGGGACATCGCAAAGCATGGTGTCCTGCAAGACCATATTCCCGCTTGGGCACATGACAGCGTACCCGGATTGCGGGGCGATCTCTGGGCTCCGGACATCATCCGCTACCATGACTGCTGGTATATGGCTTATTCCTGTTCGACATTTGGTAAGAACACGTCGGCCATCGGACTTCTCTCAGCTGACCGCCTCTCTGACAACAGCGCCTGGCGCGACGAGGGTTGCATCATCGCCTCGCGCGAGGGACGCGACAACTGGAATGCCATAGACCCCAACTTCGTCATTGACGACAACGGCCAGCCGTGGCTGACCTACGGCTCGTTTTGGGACGGCATTCAGCTTCTGCGCCTCGATACGACGTTACATGCTGCCGCCGGAGCGCATCCCTTTACCATTGCACGCCGCTATGGCAAAGGCTCCAAGGCCCTTCCGGCCAATCCCACTTCTGACTTTGCCGGTCCCAATGCCATCGAGGCCCCGTTCATCTTCAAGCACCAAGGCTGGTACTATCTCTTCGTCAGTCACGACTACTGTTGCAGGGGCATGAAGAGCAACTACCGTGTGGTCGTAGGACGAAGCCGGACGATCACCGGTCCCTATCTCGATCGGGAGGGTAAGGCCATGCTCGATGGTGGCGGTACGCTCGTCATCGAGGGCGATAAAAAGCAATACGAGGCAGCCGGCCATTGTGCCGTCTACCATCTCCCATTGCCGAAGAAGCAGAAGAGTAGTGATCTCTTCATTTGTCATGGTTATAGTATCAAAAGTGAAGGTATGCCAAAACTGGTCATCCGTACGGTTCGGTGGAACCATGGCTGGCCTGAACTCAAGTAGAAAGAGCATAGGATAACAAAGAGGCTCCAACCCGCTGTGGGTTGGAGCCTCCTCTTCTTATATGGTGTTGGAACTTTTTTGTAAAGAGTGAACTTCCTTTACAAAAGTACATCATCCTGAACTTTCAATCTAGAGAAACCATTTTGGGACTTTGAGACAAAATGTGGAGTGAAGCGGTCATTTTTCCGAGTTGAAACAACAAAATAGGTGAGATGATACGATCAGAAAGGTACTTTGACAGTGTCAGGAAGGCGATTTGAGAGCATCAGAAAGCCTTTTTGATACGATGAAAAAGGTACTTTGACAGGAAATTCTCTAGAGAATTTTTAGTCAAAGTACCTTTCTGAGGAGCTGAAAAATGATGCTTTGTTCGTATTTTCTTGATTATCAATGCTTTATAAAAAGAGGCTGAAAATCGCGAAATTCAGAGCGAGATAGGTTTTGTTTCTGAAAATCGCCTGCATTTGCGTGGAAAATTGTCAGTTTGCATGACAAAAAAGATTTCAACGGTCAATACGAGTTTATCTTCTGTCATAACTATCGATATCTATTCGGGAGGTTATTTGTCCGGGAGGTCCGCTGAGGGCGCGGATCTCCCGGGCAGCGGACCTCCCGGTCGTTGAAGAACCAGTGGCTTTACTTTACAGCAATGTTGATGGATCGGGTGATGCCGCTTTCGGTGCTCTCCTTCACAGTGATAGTTCCCGGCTTGTGCCCGCTCCTGACAGTGGCCACGAGCATGCCATGGAAGAGGTGCATCTCCGGTTTGACGAAGCTCTCCAAAGAGGTTGCGTCGCCGTTGCAGATGCCCTGGAAAGTTCCTGCGCCTGAGACCTCCACACGAATCTTGTCCGAAGCATCGGGGC
>OGGS01001535.1_pt1 | contig 15548 bp, 17 predicted proteins | sample 1571281 | NCBI WGS metagenome assembly OGGS01 (sample SAMEA2582042, study PRJEB24529) | metagenome | biome: Human gut stool | place: China | collected 2011 | reverse complement strand
AAGATATGTCAAAAATGGTAAAAAAAGACTTGTGTTTTTTGATTTATTCTTTATAATAAAACTAGGTTACTGTTGAATTATGTAAATTGGAAGGGGAATGTGTCATGATTACTACGAACGCATTTGACTATATCAATGTGTTGGATAAAGCGGCGGATGCAAGCTGGCTTCGTGAGACTGCGATTATGAATAATCTTGCGAACACAGATACGCCGGGATATAAGAGACAGGAAGTGGATTTTGAGTCTGTACTTCAGAGAGAATTAGGCCACTCCAAATACACAACGCTGGACAAGAAAATCCGTTCCTTAAATGCGGATCTTTCCGGTCTGAATGTATCTACCTATACAGACTCATCAAATTATTCTTACCGTCTGGACCAAAACAACGTGGATCCGGATACCGAGAATGTGGAACTGGCATCGGAGACAATCCGTTATCAGGCACTTACGAACAGCATCACCTCTGATTTTACGAGAATGCAGGCAGTTTTAAAGTAAAATAAGAGCAGGATTACAGGAGGATAAAAATGGCTTTATTTCAGGCGTTTGATATCAGTGCTTCGGGAATGACTGCGGAGCGTTTCCGTATGGATACCATTGCAGAGAATATTGCAAATGTAAATACGACAAGAACAGAAGATGGAACTCCATACCGAAGAAAAATTGTTACTTTTGCAGAGAAGGAAGTGACTTCTTTTTCAAGGTATTATCAGAATGCCAGATCTAAGTTTGTCGGAAATGGTGTGAAAGTATCTTCTGTCAAAGAGGACACAGAGACTGATTTTATCATGGAGTATGATCCGTCCAATCCGGATGCGGATGAGAATGGTTATGTTTCTTATCCGAATGTGAATACGGTCACAGAGATGACGAACCTTATTGATGCATCCCGTGCGTATGAGGCAAACACAACAGCATTTGAGGCTGCAAAATCAATTGCACAGAGCGGACTCTCCATTGGAAAATAAGTAAAGATAAAAGATAAGTAAGGTGGTATGACATATGGATATCAGTTCATTGACAAATATCAGTTCAGATTATCTGAATCAGATCGCACAGCAGAACAGGCTGGTCACGACAGATGATGATTCGTTCAGTTCTGTCCTTTCATCTGCGATGAATATGGTTTCAGAGACAAACGACCTGCAGAACAACGCACAGTCAGAGGTAATCCGTTTTGCATTGGGACAGTCAGAGAACACACATGATCTGTCAACGGCACAGACCAAAGCACTTACTGCGATCCAGTATACGGTGGCAGTGAGAGATAAAATGATCGATGCATACAAAGAAATCATGAATATGCAAATTTAGTGAACGAGGGTAGATGAAAATGCCGGAACAGGTACAAAAGGTTTTAGACAGAATCCTAGAATGGTGGAAAAAATTCAATACAAAACAAAAGACACTGCTGATCAGCATTGTGGCAGTTGTGCTTGTGGCTCTTGCAATTCTTGCGGCAGTCGTTTCCAAACCGAAAATGGTAACATTAGTTACCTGCGAAACAACAGCAGAATCCGGGCAGGTCAAGAACATACTTGACTCTGAGAATATTTCCTATGAACTCTCCGCTGATGGACTTGCATTTAAGGTAAATGAAAAGGATTACGCAAATGCTTCCATCGTTCTTGGAACAAATGATATCCCAACCAGCGGCACAAAGTTAAGCGATGTGTTTGATGGCGGTTTCAGCTCCACCGAGGCGGATAAAACAAAAAAATATAAATTATATCTCGAAGAGTATTATGCTGAGAAGCTTGAGACATTATCGAATGTAGATGCAGCGGCAGTGACACTGGATCTGCCGGATGAAGATGGAACGATCCTCTCCAAAGGTGAACAGGCATATGTGACAGCGATCCTGACGCTCAACGGAACGATGGATGATGAACAGGCAGCCGGACTTGCAAAATATCTTGCAACAAATGTTGGAAATGATGACACATCCAATGTGCTCATCCTCGATAATAGTTCAAATGTTCTTTTCTCTGGTCAGGATGATACGTCTGTGACAGGAAATGCCAACAACCAGTTGTCTTTAAAGACCAAAGCCGAAAATCAGGTAAAAGGTCAGGTAAAAGATGTCCTTGTAGGATCATCACTGTTTGATAATGTAGAAGTCGGCCTGAATCTTGCGATGAATTTTGACCAGACCACAGAATCCACACATGAGTATTATGCGCCGGATGGACAGACAAACGGTATGGTGGGATCAAAGAGTGAATATGAATCGAATGCAGTCGGTGGAGCAGCGGCAACACCGGGAACCGATTCCAATGACGATGATACGTCTTATGTACTAGAAGATAATGATTACACAAGTTCCAGTGTGTCTGAGACGAATACAAACTACCAGAATAACGAGAAAATCACAACAACAACACCGGCAGTAGGAACTGTTAATTATGACGGCTCATCCATATCTGCAGTCGCAACGAACTATGTGATCTATGATGAGGATACACTGCGTGCTTCCGGAACGCTCGGTGACATGACCTTTGATGAGTATGTTGCTGCAAACAGTGAACCGGTAAAGGCGGAAGTAGACCAGGATCTTTATACGCTGATCTCCAATGCAACAGGCGTACCGGTGAGCAATATCACGATCATTGCATATGATCAGCCGATGTTCCAGTATAGCAAAGGAAGTACACGGACTATATCGGATTATCTGCAGATCATCCTTGCAGTATTGATTTTTGCACTGTTAGGTTATGTAGTATTCCGCAGTACAAGAAAAGAGAAAGCAGTCGAGCCGGAGCCGGAACTTTCCGTGGAGTCTCTGCTTGAATCCACGAAAGAATCTGCAGATACATTGCAGGATATCGGATTCAATGAAAAATCAGAGACAAGAGTCCTGATAGAAAAATTCGTAGAAGAAAATCCGGAAGCGGCAGCTTCCTTACTTAGAAACTGGCTGAATGAGGAGTGGGAGTAGAATATGGCAACTGCAGATTACAATGGCGTTCAGAAAGCCGCAATCCTGCTGATTACATTAGGACCTGAACGTTCCGCAGATATTTTTAAACATCTGAAAGAAGAAGAGATTGAGGAACTTACGCTGGAGATCGCAAATACAAGAAGCGTGTCTCCACAGGTAAAAGAAGATATTTTAAATGAGTTTTATCAGGTGTGTCTGGCACAGCAGTATATCGCAGAGGGTGGTATCGGTTATGCAAAAGAGCTTCTTGATAAGGCTCTTGGACAGGAAAAAGCACAGGAGGTTATCTCCAAGCTGACTGCTTCCTTACAGGTTCGCCCATTCGAGTTCGTGCGGAAGACAGATCCGAGTCAGCTTTTGAACTTTATCCAGGATGAGCATCCACAGACGATCGCAATGATTTTATCATATCTGACAGCATCGCAGGCGGCGATGGTTTTAGGAGCACTTCCACCGGAGAAACAGGCGGATGTTGCAAAGAGGATCGCAATGATGGATCGTACATCACCGGATGTGATCAAAGAGGTGGAGCGAGTGTTAGAAAGAAGACTTTCTTCTCTGGTCAACCAGGATTACACGATTGTCGGAGGTGTCGATGCGATCGTGAATATCTTAAATACGGTAGACCGTTCTACAGAGAAGCATATTATGGAATCTCTTGAAATTGAAGAACCTGAGCTTGCAGATGAAATCCGTAAGAAGATGTTCGTATTTGAGGATATCCTTCTTCTCGATGACAGAGCTATCCAGCGTGTTCTTCGTGATGTTGAAAACTCAGATCTTGGTATTGCATTGAAGGGTGCAAACGAAGATGTTCAGAATGCGATCTTTAACAACCTGTCAAAACGTCTGGCTGCCATGATCAAAGAGGATATGGAATTTATGGGACCTGTGCGTATGAAGGATGTTGAGGAGGCACAGCAGAAGATTGTCAGTGTGATCCGAAAACTCGAAGATGCAGGTGAGATTGTAATTTCAAGAGGCGGAGGTGACGAGATTATTGCCTAATCTTTACAAACAATATTTCGTGCACAATGAGCCGGATAAAACACGCGTCATTAACTCAAATGATATTGTAGAAAAGCGTTTAGAGAAGATGGCAGAGCTTAAGCGCATGGAACAAAAAACAACAGACGGAAATGGTTTCTCAGCAGGGATCGTTGGTCCTGACACAGATTATGTGGAGGAGATCGACCATACTGCAGAAGCAAAAAAAGAGGCTGAGAAGATTTTAGCGGAAGCACATGCGCAGGCAGAAACAATTTTAAGTCAGGCAGATCAGGAAGCTGAAAATATCCGGGAGAATGCAAAAAATACCGGATATCAGGAGGGAAGACAGTGCCTGGAGAGTGAGCTGGCGGCACAGCGTGAACAGTTACAGAATGAATATCAGAGAAAACAGGAAACGCTTCAGGATGAATTCAGGGAGAAACAAAAAAATATGGAAAAGGATCTGGTAGATGTGATCCTTGAGGTTTTTAACAAAGTATTCCATATTCAGTTTGATAATAAAAAACACATTCTGATGTATCTCATTGATGATGCAATTTTAAATATCGAGGGAGATAAAAAATTCCGCATCAAGGTTGCTAACAGCAATGTGATGTTTCTTGAGAATCATAAAGAAGAAATTCTGGAACGAGTGGGAGCCGGAATCGAGATCGAGATTGTTGCAGATTCCTCCATGGATGGAAATTCCTGCGTGATCGAGACAGACTCGGGAGTATTCGACTGCAGCCTTGGTGTGCAGCTCGAAAATCTCATAAAAGATATAAAATCACTATGCTTATAAGGATGGTTGAAAGTGGACAGCAGGTATAACAAGTATTTACGACTGGCGGAGAATACATATTTTAAACGGCTTGGAAAAGTTGTTAAAATTGTTGGATTGACCATTGAATCCGTAGGTCCGGACGCAAAACTGAATGACTTGTGCAGAATTATCATCGATGAAAATGCGAACACCGTGGTAATGGCTGAGGTTGTGGGTTTCAGGGATAAAAGACTGCTTTTGATGCCTTATGAGAGTGTAGAGGGAATAGGAGTAGGATGTATCGTTGAAAATACGGGGCATCCTTTATCTGTCTCTGTAGGAAATGAACTCTTAGGACATACTTTAGACGGAATTGGCCGTCCGACGGATATCGACAAATTAGAGACACCTTATGAATATCCGGTCGATGCACAGCCTCCGGATCCAATGTCAAGAAAGATCATCAGTGAGGTACTTCCTCTCGGCGTGAAAGCGGTCGATGGATTGATCACAGTCGGAAAAGGACAGCGTATCGGAATTTTTGCAGGTTCCGGTGTCGGAAAAAGTACACTGCTTGGTATGTTTGCAAGAAATACAAAAGCAGATATCAATGTCATTGCCCTGATCGGTGAGCGTGGCCGTGAGGTGCGTGAGTTCGTAGAACGGGATCTCGGAGAAGAGGGTATGAAACGTTCCATTGTCGTTGTGGCGACTTCTGACAAACCGGCATTGATCCGTAAGAAGGCAGCAATGACGGCGACATCCATTGCAGAGTATTTCAGGGATCAGGGAAAAGATGTGCTTCTGATGATGGATTCCCTGACACGTTTTTCCATGGCACAGCGCGAGATCGGACTTGCATCCGGAGAACCGCCTGTAACCAGAGGATATCCGCCGAGTGTATATTCGGAGATGCCAAAACTGTTAGAGCGTGCAGGAACTTCAGATAAAGGATCGATCACCGGATTATATACAGTACTGGTAGATGGTGATGATTTTAATGAACCGATCACAGATACAGCCCGGAGCATTTTAGACGGACACATCATGCTGTCCAGAAAACTGGGACATAAAAACCACTATCCGGCCATTGATATTTTACAGAGTATTTCCAGGGTTATGAGTTCCATTGCAACGCCGGAACATAAAGAACTGGCAGGCAGGTTAAAAAATGTACTTGCTACATACAATGAGGCGGAAGATCTGATCAATATTGGAGCCTATAAGAGCGGTTCTAACAGGAATATCGATTATGCCATCCAGAAAATCGATGCTGTAAATGATTTCCTGATGCAGAAGACCGACGAAAAATTCCAGTTTGAACAGGAGATCGATCTGCTGCGTGCACTTTTTAATGATTAGAGGTTGATAGGATATGGCAAAATTTGCATATCGGATGCAAAGCATATTAGATATAAAAGAAAAAATGGAAGGCCAGGCGAAAATCGCATATGGAGTTGCAAATGCAAAACTCATGGATGAACAGGGAAAACTCCAGCAGATCATGATACGCAAGGCAGGTTATGAAAGCCAGGCGAGAAATTTGGTGAATGGAACCATTGATGTACCTAAGATCAAAGAATGCAAGCGGGCAGTAGATACCATGAAAACGATGCAGCGCAGCCAGATGATGAATGTGCATGTCGCAGAAAAAAATGTAGAGGCTGCCCGGTTAAAACTCAATGAAGTCATGATGGAAAGAAAGACGCATGAGAAACTGAAAGAGCAGGCGTTTGAAGTTTTTAAACAGGAAATGCAATATGCAGAGAATAAAGAAATTGATGAGCTTGTAAGTTACACCTATCATGAGGGGATGACAGAAACCCGGTAATTTTGACAGGGCAATATACGAGAAAGGCATGGACGAGATTATGGCAGAACAAAAGCAGCAGGAAGAATTACAGCAGGAAAATGAAGTTTTAGATAAAAAACAGTTAAAGGCGGCAAAAAAGCTGGAAAAAAAGAAGAGAAAACAGAAAAATCCAGATGATCTGGATGGAGATGAGGAAACCGTTGGAGGAAAAATCCTTGTTTTCTTTGTCACGATTATTATCATTCTGATCTGGCTTGCCATCTTTGCAATGCTGATTAAGCTGGATGTGGGAGGATTTGGCTCAGGAGTCTTAGCTCCTGTGATCAAAGATGTTCCTTATCTGAATAAGATTTTGCCGGATTCTGTCACAGAGGAGGTTTCCACGGAAGACAGCCAGTATGCATACACAAATCTGGATGATGCGATCAACCGGATCAAAGAGCTTGAGATTGAGCTTGCAGATGCCCAGAACAGTGCAAATTCTGATGCAGATTATATTACACAGTTAGAGGAGAAGGCGAAAGAGCTGGATACCTATAAGCAGAATGAGGCAGATTTTGAGAAGGAAAAAGAAAAATGGTATGAGGATGTTGTCTTTTCGGAAGATGCTCCCGATATAAGTAATTACAAAGAGTATTATGAGAGCATTGATGCGGCAAATGCGGAAGTGCTTTATAAACAGGTGGTAGAACAGACTCTGACGGATGAACAGATGGATGATTATGTGAAGACTTATTCCAGCATGAAGCCGAAAGAGGCGGCAGCTATTTTTGATACAATGACAGACAACCTTCAATTGGTAGCAGATATATTATCCAATATGGACACACAGTCCAGAGGAGATATTCTCGGTAAGATGAACTCGGATACGGCAGCAAAAGTAACTGAGATCATGGAGCCTTCAGAATAGAGGGAGAGATCTAAGGATCTTTTCCGGGCAGTGCATACTGCCAGACAGTAAGACGATAAAAGAAGAAAGGAGGAAGCATATGGCTGGTACAACAATTTCTGAATTAGGAAAAATGTTTAACCAAAGCACACAGTCTGTGCAGGGGACAGAAAGCAATACCCGGATCACCACTGGAAAAGTAGATTTTGGTTCTATGATGAAACAGTCCGGAAACCGTCAGACAGCATCTTATGCAGGGATTGACCACAACGAAACAGTAAAGACAGCAGCAAATGGCAGTAAGGACACTGTGAAAGCGGCAGATGATTATCAGAAGTATCAGTACAAGGATAATACGATCGCATCAGAGATAAAACAGGTCACATCTGAGGATGTTGTCAAAGAGCAGTTCGAACAGTTTACAGAAGATGTAAAAGAAGTTCTGAAAGAGGAGCTTGGCGTGTCCGATGAAGCGATTGAAGCAGCAATGCAGACCCTTGGCTTACAGTTCCAGGATCTGCTGAATCAGAATAATCTTGCAAATCTTGTGGCAGAACTTACCGGAGCAGATAGCGTACCACAGCTTTTGTGCAGTGAACAGTTTGTAAATGTACTGCAGAGTGTCAATGACATTGGAAAAGATATTTTAAATGCACTTGACATGAGTCTGGAAGAGTTTCAGAGCGCAGTTGCCAAAGTGATGGACGATAATGCCGGATCGTCAGATGCTGTTACCGGACAGGAAACAGAAGCATCTGTGGATGAGGCAGTTGTTACAGATCAGACAGCCACAGAGGATACCAGTGCATCAACACAGAAATTTGCGGTAGAGGATGGAAGACAGACAAAAGCAGCAGAAAATGCACCTGCGCAGGATACACAGTCTTCTGAGGTAACGGAAGATATTCCGGAACAGGAAACTGTACAGAATAGGATGACATCCGAAAATGCGGCAGAGGATTCCACAGATCAGAACAATTCTTCTGATACACCCGGCAGGTTCCGTTTTACAAATGAGACAGCCCATACTGCAGACGGGGCGGTTATCACACCACAGAGTCATGTGGTACAGGAATTTGCTAATGTTGAGACAGTAGAACCATTACCGCAGAGTGTAAATACACAGGATGTGATCGATCAGATCGTAGAGTCCGCAAGAGTGATCCTGACAGAAGATAAGACGAGCATGGAGTTACAGCTAAACCCGCAGAACCTCGGAAAGATCATTCTTAAGGTTACCGAGCAGGAAGGCGCAGTAACAGCAAAGATCATGACACAGAATGCAGTGGTAAAAGAGGCATTAGAAGCCCAGACCGTAGAACTCAGACAGAATTTAGAGCAGGCTGGTGTGAAAGTGGATGCTGTTGAAGTGACCGTTGCAAGCCATGAGTTTGAGAAAAACCTTGAGCAGAATGCAGAAGGTGAAAAACAGCAGGGCGAGCAGCAGGAAAAAGAAAAAGGCAGAACCCGCAGATTAAATCTGAATGATTTAAGTGAATTATCCGGCGTGATGTCGGAAGAAGAAACTCTGGCAGCCAAAATGATGGCAGAACAGGGAAACAGTGTAGATTACACTGCATAAGTTTTGAGAAAGGAGAGAGACAATGGCGTTAATTCAGCAGGTAAAAGATGGAAAATTTATAGATGAGACTACCGGTACAGGCAGTACATCAACAAAATCGTCCGAGAAAGATAAAAAGACCAACGAGCTTGGTTATGACCAGTTCTTACAGATTTTATGCGCAGAGATGCAGTATCAGGATCCGTTGGAACCGACAAGTAATACCGAGTATATTGCACAGCTTGCGACCTTCTCACAGTTGGAGTCACAGCTTAGTGTGCAGAGTACGATCGAGGCCTCTTCGGCAAATGATCTGGTTGGCAAGTATGTCATCATGAAAGTGACTTCATCTACAACAGGAGAGACAAGCTATATCGCAGGAACCTGTGATTATGTACTTCACAAAAACGGAGAAACATTTCTTTCTGTCAATGATGGACTTTACAACCTGAAGGATCTGGATACTGTTGCAGACGCAACTTATATGGAAGCAGTGACACTTGCAGAGACAATTAAATCCGCAATTTCATTACTGCCATCCAAAAATTCAATCTCGCTTGCAAACAAAGATGATATTGAGAGCATCCGTAAGATGTATGATGGACTGAACGATTACCAGAAGAAATTCGTTTCCAAAGATTCCTGGAAGAAGTTTGAAGAACTTGAGGCAAGATTAAAAGAACTGATCAAGGCAAACGAATCTGCAGATGGATCTGACAAAACAGACAAATCTGACAAAGCGGAGGGAACAGACAAGACTGACAGCACAGGCAAGACGGACAGTACAGACAAAGCTGACAGCACAGGCAAGACGGACAGTACAGACAAAGCTGACAGTACAGACAAGACGGATAGCACAGACAAATCTGATAGTACAGACAAAACAGAAGAAACAGGAAGTGCAGGATCAGGAGATACAACCGATAACAGTTCAGACAGGACAGAGTAACAGGAGATGGGGTAATAACCAATTCACTTCGATTGAACAGATCACGGACCGTTATCTTGGTACTGGAAAAGGAAATTCCACAGTCAATGCATCGGGATTGTCCTTTGAGGAAATTTTAAAACAGAAACAGGATGTTTCTGAGAGCTTGGAACTGAAATTTTCCAAACATGCCTCCATGAGACTGGAGAACAGAAAAATCAATCTGTCAAAAGAACAGAGCGAACGGCTGGAGAGTGGAGTTCAAAAAGCAAGTGAAAAGGGAATTCGGGAGTCACTCGTAATCGTTGATTCTCTGGCATTCATTGTAAATGTCCCAAACAAAACAGTTGTGACAGCAATGGACCGCACGGAATCCGATGACAACATTTATACCAATATTGATGGCGCAGTGATCATATAGCTGGACCTTAGGGGAGCAATCGGTTTCTGACTGACAGAAGAAACCAGACACCCTGCGCCAAAAGAACTTTAGGAGGTCATTTCATTATGATGAGATCAATGTACTCTGCTGTGTCAGGTTTAAAGACACATCAGACAAGAATGGACGTGATCGGTAATAATATCGCCAACGTCAACACAGTAGCTTTTAAATCTTCTTCCGTAACATTCAGTGATATCTTATATCAGACCACTTCGAATGCATCCGGAGCAAATGCAACAACCGGTACCGGCGGTGTCAATGCAAAGCAGATCGGTCTCGGTACAACTGCGGCAGCAACCAAAGTCAGCATCACTTCTGCAGGTGCGTCTGAGACAACCGGAAATCCATTTGATATCCGTCTGACTGATAAAAACTCGACGAACTTCTTTATTGTAAACAATGGTTCTGAGAACGTATTTACCCGTTCCGGTTCTTTCTACGTAGACGGTTCCGGTAACTTGTGTATGTCCTCAACAGGCTATACGGTTATGGGATGGCAGGTTGACGAGACAACAGGTGAGATCCGCAAGGACACTGTTTCGGCACTCCGTATCATGCAGGAGAAGAACCTGACTTCTGCACCGGAGGCAACCACACAGGCAACCATCGCCGGTGTGCTGGATGAGAATGATACAGATGTTAAAAATGATGCCGGCAGGGTAATGAACTTAAACTTCTACGATAACCTTGGTTATCAGTATACTGCGAAGTTTGCAATCAAGTCTACTGGAACAGATGGAAAATATACTGTTGAACTGACATCTGTTTTGGACAGCAATAATAAGAATATTATCGCAGATCTTAATAAACAGCAGATCGCACAGATTTTTGGTAATTATGATGCAAATGCAACACTTGGACAGTACAGCCTGTCAAAAGATTATAAATACAATGATGCAGATCAGACATATGAAGATTCAACTGGTAAAAAATTTAAGCCGTCAGCAACAGATTCTACGGTATTTGAGGAGCAGGGAAATCCGACAAATAAGGTAAGCATCACGGATATCTTTTCCGGTATCACAACAACCATTGCCAATAATGTCAAAAATAATACAAATAACTATCAGTTGGCTTTTGATGCGCAAACCGGGCATGCGACCCTGACGGGAGAGCAGACTTCTTACGATCTGGAATTTGATACGAGTTCAGGTAAGTTTAAGTCTATTGGTGGGGAAAATCCATCTGTAATGCTGAACATGGCAGCACTCTCTTCCGGTCTGATCAACACCAACGGAAACTTCCAGAATATCACCGTGGACTTCTCACAGTGCTTAAACTATGAGAACGGTGGTAAGTCCACGATCGGCGCAGATGCCGGAGCAGTGGACGGTACAACCGGAAAAGGACGTAAGCTTGGTGCCATGACAGGTATTTTCATTGATACAAGCGGACGTATCTACGGTACATATGACAATGGTAACACAGAGCTGCTAGGACAGATCGCAGTTGCACAGTTCTCTAACGCATCCGGTCTTGAGAAAGTCGGAGAGAGCTGCTACCGCACAACCTTAAACTCCGGTGAGTTCGATGGAATCGGTGTGGAGATTTCCGCAGACGGTTCTTCCATGACAACCGGCGAGCTGGAAATGTCGAACGTAGATCTTTCCTCAGAGTTTACATCCATGATCACGACACAGCGTGGATTCCAGGCAAACTCCCGTGTTATTACAACCTCCGATACATTATTAGAGGAACTTGTAAACTTAAAACGATAATATAAACTGAATGGAGGAATCTATAAAACGTTACAGATTCCTCCTTGAATAGAAATAGTATAAAAAAAGTAACGATTATTTAGTAAATATGTTCCATACTACAACAAGATATGGTATACTAAACGTTGTTTCATTGTTTTCATTGTCTGTTAACAATAAGGAAAGGATGAACACTATGATCGAAGTGACAAGATTAAATGGTACACAGATTTTGGTGAATGCGGATCTGATCGAACTTGTCGAAGAAACACCGGATACCGTGATTACTTTCACGACAGGACGAAAAATAATTGTAAAAGAAAGTAGACAACAGATAAAAAGTTTAGTAAAATCATATAAGCGGGAAATTATGGAAACTGGATTTGAAGCAGAAAATGAAAATTAAATTTTAAATATATTAACAAGGATGGCAGGTGGAAGATATGGATATCGCATCTTTAGCCGGTATAATACTCGGCGCAGTAATGTTTGTATTCGGTGTTTTCAGTAATGGTGGATTTGAAGCTTTGAAAAACATGGTTGATTCGGCGTCTATCATCATAACAGTCGGAGGTTCTATCTCCGGTGTACTGGCAGCACACAAGTTACCGGATTTCATTAATGGACTGAAGGGTATTACACTTACCTTCAAGGAAAAGGCAGAAGATCCGGCAGAGACGATCAAAAAGATCATTGATCTCTCGAATGTGGCAAGAAAAGAAGGCTTGCTCGCATTAGAGGAAGCAGCCAATGATATTGAAGACGATTTTATGAAAAAGGGCGTAATGCTTGTTGTGGATGGTACGGATCCGGAACTGGTGCGTGGCATCATGGAGACAAGCCTGTCCTGTATGGAAGAAAGACATAAGAAAGTAATCGCATTCTGGGAGAAATGGGCAGAATTAGGTCCTGCATGGGGTATGATCGGTACGCTGATCGGTCTTATTAACATGCTTAAGAATCTGGAAGATGCATCGAGTATCGGACCGGCTATGTCGGTTGCCCTGGTCACTACATTATATGGTTCATTGATCGCCAACTGGCTTTGTAATCCAACTGCGTCAAAGCTTAAGGTGAATAATGAGAGAGAAGTTGCAATAAAAGAAATGATCGTGGAAGGATTGCTTTCCATTCAGGCAGGTGAAAATCCGCGTGTCATTGAAGAAAAGCTGAAATCATTCCTGACACCACAGGCAGCAGGAAGTCTCGGAGAAGGTGATGAAGCAGCCGGAGGTGAAGCATAGTGGCAAGAAAGAAGACAGAAGAAGCACCGGCAGGCGCTCCGGCATGGATGGCGACGTTTAGTGATCTTATGAATTTACTTCTTTGCTTTTTCGTTTTACTGTTTTCTATGTCAACAGTGGATGCTGAGAAGTTTGAGATGGTGATTGCATCTTTGCAGAGCAGCTTTAGTATTCTGCCGAGTGGTGGAGCTTCCATCGGAGATGGTGAGATGGTTTCTTCCGGCGTGAGCCAGTTACAGATGTATGACATCTATTATAATCAGATGGCAAATACGCAGACGACAGATGATACATCAGAAAGTTCAGATGTTGCGGAAGAGTATAAAGAAGAAGCGCTTGCCGAGTCAGAACAGATGGCAGAGCAGGTGCAGGATCTTGTAGCACAATATGGCATACAGGATCAGGTGGAAATCGATTTTAATGCGGAATATGTGCTGTTGAATTTAAATGGTGCAGTGCTGTTTGATTCCGGAAAATCTGAGATCAAGTCAGAAGCCTATCCTTTGATGGATAAGATTGGAAAGATTCTTCAGAGTTATCAGCAGAACATGATAGAGATAGAGGGACACACGGATAATATTCCGTTCACGCATTCTTCAAAATATGAAAATAACGATGTGCTGTCAATGTACAGGGCATTATATGTGGCAGATTATATGCGCAATATCACAACGATCGATCCGTCACATATCAAGTCATCCGGAAGAGGCGAATACGTTCCGATTGCAGATAATTCCACACCGGAGGGAAGGGCGCGCAACAGACGTGTTGAGATAAAGATATATAATTCATATTATTCCGAAATAAATTAATTAACAGAAGAAAGGCACAAACAATGAAAAAGAATCTGATGACAGTAATTATCCTTGCATTAGTTCTGGTGAATCTCGTTTTGACTGCAATTCTTGCGTTTACGATCATTCCTCAGACGAGAAAATCAAATCAGCTGATCGATAAGATCGCATCAGCAATTGATCTGGAGCTGGAAGATGGAAGCAGCAAAGATACCGCAGCAGTTCCGGTGGAAGATATTGAAGTTTATGATATTGAAGCCAGCTTTACCGTCAACTTAAGTCCAAGCGGTGATGGAAAAGACCATGTGGCTGTATTTTCTATCGGTTTGTCGCTGAATACAAAGAGTGACGGATACAAGAGCATAGGTACAGAAGGATTGAAAGCGAAGGAAACATTGATCAAAAATGATATCAACACGATTGTTTCCGGATATACAATGGAACAGTTCCGGGAGGACGAGCAGAGCGTTAAAGATGCTATTCTCGAAGATCTGCAGGAGATGTTCGGTTCTGACTTTATCGTTGGGGTAAGTTTCTCCAGTGTAAATACGCAGTAAATTAGAATGCTAGGTGGTGAAAGAGAATGGGTGAAGTCTTATCTCAAAATGAGATAGATAGTCTTCTGCAGGCATTGAGCAGTGGTGAACTTGATGCTGAGGACATGAAAGTAAAAGACGAAAAACAAGTAAAAAATTATGATTTTACCCGTCCAGCAAAGTTCTCAAAAGAGCATTTGCGTACGTTGGAAATCATTTTTGAACATTATGGAAGACTTCTTTCGACGAACTTACCTGTTTATTTGAGAAAAACAGTACAGGTGGAAGTGATGAATTCAGAGGCGGTTACCTATTCTGAATTCACGAATGCACTGTCAAATCCGGTTTTACTCGGATTGGTGAATGTATCGCCTTTGAGTGGCAGTATTATTATAGAACTTGCAGACAATCTGGGGTATGCAATTGTTGACCGAATGCTCGGTGGATTGGGAACTCCGTTAGATAAGCCAAGAGATTTCTCCGAGATTGAACTTTTGATTCTGGAGAGAATCTATAATGTATGTGTAAGTCTTTTGCCGGAGCCTTGGTCGAGTGTCTGTGAGATTTCACCGCGGCTTGAACGGATTGAGACAAACTCACAGTTTGCGCAGATTATTTCGCCGACCGAGATGATCGCACTTGTGACATTACATATCAAGATTGGCGATGTGGAAGGTCTTATGAATATCTGTCTTCCGTATCTGACATTGGAAAGTGTCATGGACAAGCTGAATACGAAGTTCTGGTATTCCAATCTTCAGGAACATGACGATAAGCAGTATACAGATGCGATCGAAGCTTTGATCTCAAAAGCGAAGATTCCTGTAAAAGCGGTTTTGGGAAACAGTACTATTTCCGTGGACGATTTTGTAAATCTTCAGGTTGGAGATATTATCCGGCTGGATTCGGGTGTGAATCAGGATCTGAATATTTTTGTCGGTAATATAA
>OGGS01001526.1_pt1 | contig 15634 bp, 15 predicted proteins | sample 1571281 | NCBI WGS metagenome assembly OGGS01 (sample SAMEA2582042, study PRJEB24529) | metagenome | biome: Human gut stool | place: China | collected 2011 | reverse complement strand
CTTCCATTAGAGAGTAAATTTCCTGCGACATTGATGGCGTACAAACATCCGCAACATCCCATAGGAATGTCCATGACAAATATAGAATTAGGCAGACCCAACCTAGCCTGTAGAATACCTGATGTCGGAGGAGTTGGATAATAGTCACCTGTAACTGATTCAAATAGCAACACATCAATACTATCTTTTTCCCAGCCTAAACTTGTCAGGAGGCGTTCTGCTGCATCAAAGCAAAGATCACTTGCGCAAATGTCATCAGTGGCTAAATAACGTTTTTTTATACCAACGGTATTATCGAAGATCTCAGCCTCTTCCTGTGTAAACAGTCCAAGCTCTATTGTGGTCTTAGGGTTATCCGGGACAGTCCCGGTAACACCTCTCATTGCCACATTCTTAATTGTCCACCTTGCCATAACTTAGATTTCCACGTCGTATTTCTTAAGAATCTCGATACCTTTCTCGTATGAAGTCAGCTCAACAATGTCCTCTGGGTCAAGCATGACATCGAAAGTCTCTTCCAACACAGCTATGATATTGAGCTGGTGGATAGAATCCCAGTTGTCAACTGTTTCTTTTGAAAAATCTTCCTTTACGTTTGCTACGTCAGTGTCAAACACTTCGGCGAGTAAGCTCTTGTATTTTTCCAAGTTTGCCATATCTTTATATATTTTTCATTTGTTAATGCAAAATCACCTTTCCTGCTTCGTTACGTTTGATTTCAGGAATATATTCAACTTTAATGTTCTTGTGGAAGAGGTGAGTCTTCTCTGCCACAAAATCTGCAACTGCTTCTTTTAGAGACTCTGTTGTGATATACACTTTCAGAATTTCGTCAGTTCCAGAGCAGACACAGTCTGTTGTGAAGTTAGACTTGATAAGGTGCTCCATTTCATCAAGACCAATTCTCAGACCAAAAATTTTCAGGAAGCGTTTCATTCTTCCTACAATGAAATAATAACCATCAGCATCACGGTAAGCAATGTCTCCTGTGTGCATTATGCCATGATTCTCATCTCCCTTCACAAGGTCTTCCTTGCAGACAGCATAACCCATTGTGACATTCTCGCCACGATATACCAGCTCTCCAGTCGCTTCACCAGCAAAGGTCTCAACACCATTGTTGTCAATGATTGAGAGCTGTCCGTTTGGTTCTGCCTTGCCAATGCTCCCCTGCTTCTTGCTTGCCATGTCAGCTTCAAGATAAGCCATACGTGCAGTGCATTCTGTCTGGCCGTAAGTTGGGATGAATTTCTTTCCTGTTCTCTCGGCATAGTCGCAGCACTCTTTGAACAACTCTTTGCTCAGCTTGCCACCTCCCTGAGTTATAATCTGAAGGTCTGGTAGATTCATTCTGAAGAAACGTAGTTTGCTCAGAATCTCATAACTGAACGGAACACCCGTAAAGCTTGTCACACCACCTTCTTTCATGGTTTTCCAGAATTCACGGTCGGCAAGTGAAAGACCACAGAGATAGATTGTACAACCAGCATAGAGGTGACTTGCTATGACAGAAAGCCCCATTGTGTAGTGCATTGGCAGTGAAGCCATTGTTTTTTCTTCACCTGTCATCTTGAACATCTGAGCAACGTTCCTTGCATTAGCTTCAATGTTATTGTAACAATGCCTTACCAACTTTGGACTGCCTGTCGAACCAGATGTTGGCAGCAGCAGAGAAAGATCTTCATGTAACTTTGGAGCAACATTGCCTGTGTTCATAAGAACATAGCCATGAGACTCATACGTCACCTCTCCATCAAAATTTTCAACTATTTCTTTAGGAACCCAAAGGAACTTAGGCTGGTACATCTCATACAGATTATCAAGCAATGTTCTATCTGTGTTTCTACTCAGTATTAACGGAACAATCCTGTTACTAAGCATTGCAAAATAACCCAGCAGACTACCTATAGTATTTTCTGCAAGAATAAAGGTGAGAGTACGCTCTGGCAAATGATTTTTAAACTCTGTTGCAAAGTCGCATAAGTATCCGTATGTCACAGACTGTTTGCTATCGTCTATAACAGCAATCTTACTTCTGTCTTTCTTATCTAAATTTAAAAACATACTGATTAATTATATTGAAGCACACCCATCCACTCCAAGTATTTGACCAGAGATATAAGATGAACGGTCTGAAGCGAGGAATGAACAAGCATTAGCTATATCTTCCGGTGTTCCCAACCTGCCAAGAGCAATTCGAGAGATTCTGTCATCTATCTTATCGCCATTAGCTTCATACAACTCGGCAAAGCGTTCTGTCTTTACAATACCAGGAGCAACAGCATTAACTCTGATTCCCTGAGCAGCTAGCTCCTTGGCAGCAGATTTGGTGAAAGACATAATTGCTCCCTTAGTTGCTGAATAAGCACTTTGGCCAACAGAACCCAAAATAGCAGTAACCGAAGCAATGTTCACAATAGAACCACCACCGCAGCGAGACATAAAACGAGACACAAGCTGAATCATCTCAATGATTGCTATCACGTTGATGCGGAACATTAACTCTGTCTCTGGCCTTACTATCATACCAATCTTCTTATTGAACACCACGCCTGCATTATTGACCAGCACATTAATCTTACCTTCCGTCTTGAAGATGTTCATGAATGCAGCTTTAACAGCAGCAGCGTCAGTCACATCAAAATATACAGGCTGCACTTTTGTGCCACACTCCTTGCTGCACTCCATAGCCCACTCATCTATCTTGCCTTCCTGAAGGTCGCAAGCATAGACAATTGCACCGTCTTGCGCAAACCGTGTAGCAATAGCCTTACCTATACCTTGTGCTGCACCAGTGATGATGCAGACTTTGTTTTCGAGTAGTTTCATTTACTATTTTTATACTTAACTTAACGTCATACCACCGTCAATCTTAAGTGCAGTACCAGTTACAAAAGCGGCAGCTTCAGAAAGGAGATATGCTATTCCATAAGCAATGTCTTCTGGTTTAGCGAACCTACCTAGCGGATAATTTTTGATTTCATTTGCTTTCTCTTCTTCTGTAAAAGAGCCTATAAGTGCGGTTTCGACCATTCCTGGATTTACGCTATTACACCTAATTCCCTTAGAACCTAATTCCAAAGCAATTGTACGCATAAATGCGTCTATACCGCATTTTGTTGATGCATATATCCCATTGCCTATTGAAACTCTGAAAACTCCAGCAGCTGATGCAGTATATACAATAGAGCCACCTTTATTAATCTTCTTTTTTTTGAGAAGAGATTTTGTCAAAAGAATTGGTGCATTCAAATTAATCTTTTGTATTCGAATCAGTTCCTCTTCTTTAATGAACTGTGTCAACGTTAATTTCATAACGCCGGCATTGCACACTAAACCATCAATTTGAGGACAAAAATCAACCAACGCTGCTAATTCATCAGAATTAGTTAAATCGGCAGCGAAATATAAGGGTTCTCTTTCTTGAAAATCAGGGAGAGAATTAAAGGTATCTTTAAGAGCCTCCTGCCGAATATCTGTCAGTATAACTCTAGCACCTAAATTAACGCACAAGTGTGCGGTAGCATTTCCAATGCCACCAGCACTACCAGTAATCAAGATAGTCTTTCCTTTTAGAGAAAAAAGATTTGAACTCATCATTACACCTTAGCCATTACTTGATCATACAAATCCTTGATTGTAACAGAAGATCTCATTTCATTAGCTCCTATTGTTACTCCAAGTTCCTCATCTATCATAGCTATGATAGAAAGAGCTATTAGGGAAGAATATTCTTCAAGTTCATGGAATACTGTTTCAGGAGTAAAAACACTAGCATCAGTTTAGTCAAACTGTTCTGCAAAATTCTGAATAAAATCGTCAAGTTCCATAATTAATATATTAATTATCAATTTGTAATGGTATTTTTGTTTCGATTTAACACACAAATACCTTCTATTTTTACTTATATTAACTTCTTCCATTATTCTTGACACAATATATAAATGCAAATACTATGATTGCTGTAAAAGAAACAAAAACATAATATATAAAATCAATATAATTAGAGCGAGGAGCATAAATAATATTACTATACATCATTAATCCAACAGAAGCTTTCCAAAAAGACAATGAACACCATTTTATAATTATCGCCAAACAAATCCCATAGATTAAGCCACCTAAAATAATTCCAAAAAATCCCATGTCAGCCCACAAATCTGCAATGAAAGAACCTCCGTATCCACCACCTGCAAGATATAAATTAGGTGAACCCATATACGTTAAAGTTGCATGTAACGTATGATCTTTCATAGCATGCTCGACTGTCTGAGGTTTTACCGGCCCTGTTCCAAACAATTTCTGTGAAATAATATTATGATTCATGAAGTCAATAATCTTACCTATGCTATAGACCTTACCCTTTGGTAGTTTTTCGTCAAAATAATTTACATATCCTATAACATTAGCACTAACGCCCTGCTGATAAAAAAAACTCACAACAAGGTTTGAAGAACCTTTATAGTCAACATCCTTATCTGACCTAATAAAAGCTATCATAAATAAAATGCTAACAAATATAGGGATCAAAGTAGAGAGGATTATTATACCTCGCTTTGTAATCCAAGGCTTTTCGCCAGGATTAACTCTATTCCTAATAAAGAAATAAGTGACTAAAAATATTATAGCCAATACAGCTCCTCCTCTTTGTCCTGAGCTTAATGACAACAAATTAACTACAAGATATAAAATTATGACATATTTTGAATCTTTTTTTGATGGCATTGTTGCCATATAGAAATAGAAGAAATATTCAAAGAAAGAAGCTAAGAAAACAAAAATATATGGAACTTGTGGACTATAAAATAAATAATAATCTGCATAACTATTAGTCTTCACATATCTTATTTGGTCATATAGACCAACTAGGACAAAAATAGAAAAAAAGTAAATGGCTTTTTTAGATATTTTTCTTACTCGCACAACACCATGATTCTCAAAGAATGGATTAATGCTATTTATGGTCTTGAGAGGAGTTAACCTATAACCTAAATAGACTGATAGAAGCGCAATATATAATTGCAAATTTACTTTTAGATTAATCTCATCATTAAAAATAGTTTCACCCAATTCTAGCGCCAAATCTGACGTATCAAAGAACAAGGGAAAAATAATTCTTGTCAACAGAAATGTAAAGAAAGTTACAAAGAACGCAGCGATTGTAATACTACTGTTCAACCCACTCTTTAAGATATACCATATACCGTCAAATAATAAAAATAAGATACAATAAGCTATCAAATCTACATTAGCAGTTAAGTAGCTACATAAAACAACAATTGACAGAGAAAACAAAAACAAAAGCTCCCTAACATTTATTCTTTTAATTGTGATTTGTCCCATCTGTTGCTTTTAATTGTTAATAACGCTTTTGAATATAATAGTGTTAAAATCGGAGTATGCTACAGTCTCAGCACCTGTAGCTTCACGTTGGTTTATAAACTCTTCAAAGTCACCAATTTCATTAATGTAATAGAAACCATCTTTTACACTTGGGTTATAACCCATTGCTGTCATTCCTTCACAATTCAATCGTGCAACCATCTTTCCTGCTGATATAGCTTCAAAGACAACTGAAGAATTTTCACCGACTATATATTTGTATCGCATAATTGCAATCTGGGAACACTCTGTAGATGTAACATCTTTCACATTTTGAACATCATCAATCAATGTAATCTGCTTCTGTCCATAACGCTCTTGCGGGTGTCTCCTAATATGGAAATTGACATCAGGGTGCATAGAAGCCAGTTTTAATACAGTGCTTAGAATATAGTCACTAATCTCTGGGTCAGAAATAAATAACACATAATTAGGGTCAAATTCTTCAACATTCAAGCTAGTTTTCAAATAACTCTTTAAAGCCCAACCCACATTAACAATCTTTAACGGATCTATACCAAAAACATCAAGAGGACAACTGTTGCCAAAGGCACAGAACACATCTGGATCTATTTTTGGATTATATTCACCTGAATATTGAGGTGTTCTGCCCAATGTAATACCATGTTGCATTTCAACCACCTTAATTCCTAAAGATTTGGCTGCCAACGCTTGTGGCAAGAATGTAATTCTTGATACACCAATAATAACACCTGGCTTTGTGTTTTTAAAAATTCTCCTATACATTACTCTTTGCACCGTGAAAGAACAAATCTTTAAAATGCTATATAACTTTGCCTTTTTGTCCTTAGTAAAATAATCTGTTGTTACATTATTCAACTTTTGAAATTCCTTCTTGTTTAACAAATAAACAAAAGGAGATATTATAACGCCGCAAAGCAAGCTAAAAGTTCTAATAATGTCGGTATAAACAATAGGATGCTCATCAGACCTATCGGCAGGATGTGAAATCTCGTTATTAAAATACAAGTAATCGTTTTCTTCAAGTTCACAACACTTAATAATCGGGTCAAAGAATTTATCAATTCTTTTATTGTTAACATTCTCTAACCTTGTAAAACCCACAAAACAATACTTTACATTCTTCTTTGAGAAAAGTAAAGACAACAGCTGAAAAAGAGAGATAAACCAATATTTCACACTACGAATTGACCTTTTTGTCTTATTGTTTTTAGCTAGCGTAATGTCAGTAACACCTTTGCTAATCAAGTAATGACCTCTCAGTCTATATTTCAATATAGGCCAAGCCGGAATTCCACTAATATTGATTTTGTTAAGGTTATATCTTTCTTCAACCTCAAGTATTTCTGCAACTAAAGAATCTAACGTTGCCATTGCTTACTTTTTTAACAAATTATGAAATACTTCCGAATAGCCATTTACCATAGAATGCAATGAAAACCTTTCATCAAACAATCTTTTGGAGTTGTCTCCCATTTTCTTCCAGTCGTATTTGTCTAGGTTCATCAAGAAATCTTTTACACCTTCTTTTGATGGTTCTATCAAGAATCCTGTTTCTCCTTCAATAATCATCTCAGGGATGCCACCAACTCTTGTTGATATAATAGGAAGACCTTGACGCATCGCTTCAAGAATTGATATTGGAAGACCTTCATCCAAACTAGGGAGAATAAATATATCATTCTCTGCTAATATTTCTGCTATGTCGGTTCTGCTACCTAAAAAAGAAATGAAATCTAAGATATTATTATCTTTACAAGTATTGTACAACTCATCCTTTATAGTACCGTTACCAATAATGTTAATGTGAATCTTTCCTAATAAATTTTCAGGTAATTCTTTTAAAGCTTCAATTATAAATCTTTGACCTTTTCTTTCACATATAGTTCCAACACAGCAAATTGACAAAACTTCAGGATTCTTTGTGGTATCATTTACTTTATATTCTGGGACACCATTGTAATTAAAGAAAACATTATTCTTATCAAATCTTGGATGTATTTCAATAAAGTGGAGAGAAGATGATTCTGCTACAAAACCTATCTTATCAATATGTTTCAATACAAATTCACCTTTGCTTGTATAATACTTGGAGAGAAAACCTTTTCTTAAACATGGATATTGGATAAAATCCATTTTATATAATTCGCCATTAGTATGTACCACTAAAACCACCTTTGCTGTATCCTCTTTTTTTCTGGTTTTCAAGTAATAATAGCATGTATTCAATTCATGCATAAAGACAACATCTGCTTTTCTATTTAACTGCCTATATCTAGAAACTAGTGTCTTTGCAGCTCTGCCGCTTCTAATATACAGATGTAATAATGCAGCCAATGAATTTGTTCTACAATGACTGTCAATCAAGTTATATAAATATTTCTTTATACCATGAATCTCTGCAGCCTTAGAGCCTTTGATCTTATTTGGAAATATATTTTCTCTGGTATAATAGTCTATATCTACACCTTTATCCTCGAACAAGCTCTTGCTTTCATGCAAGAAACGCATTACAGCACTTGCTCCTGTAGGGTCTGAGAGATACTTGCTATAGAGTAATGTAACTTTCATATTTTATCATTTTATTTTAGCTTTTACTATTCTTATGATTTCTTTTCTTTCATTTTTAGATAAGCCTAATAACCATATAATTCCAAAAGTGATTATGAAAGACATACCTGTTGAGAAGAAACAGTTTAGTCTAACATTCAATGAAAATCTATTAAAGAGCAATGATACTATAATACTTAATACTAAAACCGCAAGCATCTACGGATAAATCAATGTCCATAAAGTACTTTATGTGGATAAGCCTTAATATCCCTGTTATAGTATTGAGAACAACCATAGTTGCAGGTACACATATAGGAGAAACACCTTTAGAAAGCAATATTGAGGATATAACAATATTCATGATTAAGATAGAACTTAACCAAATATTATATTCTTTTATTCTATTCGAAGCAAAAATCAAAGTGTTAAAAGGAGATTGAAGAGTATCAATCAATTGAAAAATAATTATCAAGACACAGAAGGCATAAGCATAAGCTGGCGGTGTTACCAACCATATATCTAAGACAAAATGGATATTGCACATTATTGGAACTCCAACTAAAGTTACCATATAAAATGCAATTGAAGAAGAACGGTTGATTAAGGTTGACAATCCTTTATAATCTCTTTCTGCATATGACTTATTGATTTGAGGCGTAAAAGCCATTTGCAAGCTTGAAGCTAATGAAGAAAATGCAGTATTGGCCTGATGTGCAATACCCCATGAAGCATTTGCAACCACACCGGTGAACACATTCATCAAAATATTACCACCCTGTTGGGCTGCTGCATTCGAAAAACTGCTGAGTGATGCCCACCCAGAGAATGTCATGGTATGCTTTACCTCCTTGTAGTCAACTCTTTTCTTTAATCTATAGAAACCGAAGTTCTTTTTGCAATATAAATAAGTCAATACAGTGCTTGACAGTGCGCTTCCACAAAAGCATATGCAATAAAGTAGCAATCTGTTTGAATCAGAAAGGAATAGCAGAAACGCAGCTAATAATTTCAATACAGATTCTATAATGCTGATTAAAGCATAAAAAGACATTTTCTCATGCGATACAATCAACGATGTGTATGGTATTCTAATAGTTTGAACAATAAAGGTGACAATGCATATCTGAAAACATGGAATAATTGCATCCCGATATTCTTCACCTATATTCAATACATGTGTCGCTATATAAGCCCCCAAAGTCTCTAACAGAATAAATACTACCACAATCAGGATAATTGTAGTGTGTAGTAAAGTGTTAAATACCTTAGCCTGTTCTGATTCTGTACATGTTGCAATACTCTTGGATATAAACCTTAAAGTGGTTGTATTTAGAGAAGACTGTAAGAATAGGAAGAAAACAACTATGCCGTATATGACATTATAAGTTCCAAAGCCATCAACATCCAAGACATGTAAAACAATACGTGAAGAGTATAGAGCAATTAACATTGTAATTACCATTCTGATATAGAGATATACAGAGTTCTTTGCAATTGTTTTTATAGATATAGCCATATATTTTGACTTTATTATTGGCCCCTTCTAAAATTATAAAGAAGGAAGATGCACTACCACGACTGCCGAGTGACACATGAATCTATTCTGCTCCCCTTTTCTTGGATCCTAAGTTTGCTATTCCTGTTGATTCAATATGTGGATTACACAACAAAATATTACGCTTCGTTTTGGAATCTACAGAACTGTTCCTAGAGCGTCTTTACTTTACGTTGTGCGGATTTCCGCAGTCTGCGCTCTTCGCACAACTACTCCTTCTGTTCTCCTAATGTTGCGATTCAAAGGAGCCATCCAATCCTCCAAGGCCTTTTGTCTAGCCATGAAATCTTCAAGGACAAGCTGCATAGCTTTCTCCGTCAAAACGTGTTCCTGATTTTCTTCAGATAGGTACCGGATATAACGGACTTTTTGATCCTCTGCCATACCTTCACTGTAATTTATAGGAGTACACAGATAGGTTTCCCGTCTCAACAACTCCCGTCAGGTTTCAATTATATGTTACATTAGATCATTTATAAACCTCTGAATCACTAATACTAAAATACAAAAGTAACCACAAAAACGTGAATAAAGATATTATCTATCTGATTTTAAAGCTTTAACAGTACAAGCCTCAAGTATCAATGCTACGTCTTTCCAGTAGATTGTCAAATGAAAACATACGAACTATTCGTAGGTTGCGGGATATGACGATAAAGACATTATCATCGCTTAGTTTTCAGTGAAGCCATCTTGTATGATGCACAACACCCAATTGTACTTGCAACGCATATCAGTAAAATCACGGACATGATAGAAATGAGTAACACTCAACATCCCCCCTCCAATTTCTCTACCATAGTTACCTGCTCATAGTAACTTAAATTTTTGCGGGACAGATGCAATCCATTACTCATACGAATGCCAATCCATACTTGAGAAGCGTAGCAACGGTACACTCTGGCTATTTTTGAGGATTACTGCCCTGCGGGGAAGTTTCATCCTCCGTAGAGAAACCTTCAACTTGGACTTCAACAACTTTTCTATGGATGCCCTTATAGTATTTTTGAAAGATGTTGTAGAACCTTGTTTCTAACACAGAAAGATTGGAAAGACTTCCCATGAGACAAAGCCTCCGTTTAGCACTGAATGTAAAAACTTTCTAGATCTTCACTGCTATACATTAATGTTGAATTTTTGTTCGCAGCGGAGGTAGATAGTTTATTTTAGAGCCTTTTTTGAGTGTTTACTAAACAATATTATGATTACAACTAATGACAAACGCTCCAATATTTCATTTGCATATCAATGAAACGATTCGTGCTACTAAGATAACATCTTAATACAAAGCTATTGCCCCATAACAATTCCTCAATGCTAAATGCCTATGAATACTAAAACCATTTTTATTCACCTCATCTACATCATGATACTTTCCCACATAAATACGATCACCGTTATGGTCCGTATCACTACACCAAACAAAATCATGATGCCACAGCAACTCTTTTCTAGCATAATAATAAGCGAAAAAAGTATAGACACACAATATCGCTGTAGGGAAGTTTATATTTTCATTCAACAATTCTAAAGGTTGAACTGCACGTGAACTTTCTATCACATTTTTCTTCAACAAAAACCAACGTAAATCCAAAGTATCATATATAAATGTTTCACACATATACCAATCCTGATTATAGAAACAAGGTTCTGAAATATCCGGATTTATACCAAAACATTTACGAAAGCGATCTATAGAAAGTTTTTCCCCATTCAACTCTTGAACACCCAATATTAAAATATAATCTTTTGAATACTTTTTTAAATCACCCACTGAATAATGTATGTCTGGAACTTGAATGGAACAGGAAGAAAGACCCATCCTTTCAAAAAGAAACTGTAGTTCTTCCAAACCAATGAAATTCGCACCAAACAAATCTTTTGCGTGCGCTATTGTAACTCTTTCCATTTTTGATAATCTATTGCTTCTCCATAAGTAGCCAAATGACCTAATTGGGAATACTTTTGAATACGAATAAATTCTTGTTCTAAACGTTCAAACCGCACCCCCCATCCAGAATCACTAAACCAGCCCAAATTTTCAGCTGGGGAATTATAGAGAATAATATCACTTTTTTTATCCAGCACTTCACGTAAGAAAGTCAAATAAGCACGATATTGATGCTCATGGCTAGCAACCAACACTAATCGTTTCCAGCTATTTTTAATTGCCATTCTCACCACCTCAACAGCCTGTTCTTTTGTATTTAAAGACCTGTCTTCATGTATAACAGCAGATGTGGGGACACCTGCATTCAAAACATGAGGTAGGATATCTGAAAAAGGAAAACTTCCATAGGCATAATCAGTAATATTGCCACTAAACACTATTTTAGCAGCAATATTCTGTTTATAAAGTTCCACAGCCTTCTGGTAACGATTCAAACCATCACCTTCCAATAAAATAATAGCATCGGAAGGTTTTAAAATATCATTATCTACAACTGATATAAATTTCTCACACTCTGTCATCATCAGAAATTATTCCAAAATAACGGTTGCCCTTTTGCTATATCTTCTTTACATTCTTTGCCTATAATTACAGTTTTATATTTTGGAGGTATACCTAAAGCAGGGCGAAGCACATCAATGTCTTCTTCTGTTATCACATGTCCCTTCCTCATATCATTGTTAGCATAAAGACAACGCCGTTGTACATAAACCGTTTCCCCTTCTTCCGCAACCACTTCCTTAACCGTACTTCCCATTGCACGTTCTACTTCACGAATGGAATCAACCATAAATTTAAAATCCTTCGGTTCCATAGAATGAGGATGATCAGGTCCTTTATCATCTTTGTTTAAAGTAAAATGTTTCTCAATTACTCTACCACCGATAACAACAGAAGCAAGCGCTACAACATGGCCGGGAGCATGATCAGAATAACCAGTAAGTACATTAAATGCCGATTGGTAAGTCTTGAGAACATTCACATTAGCACTATCTATCTTTGATGGATAATTCGTAATACATTGCATCAGCACCAAGTCCTTATTACCCGTAGCATGAATAGTACGTACAGCTTCATCTATTTCAGCCATTGTCGCATCACCAGTTGCCAACATTACGGGTTTACCTTTACGAGCAATATAATCCAACATTTCAAGCCAAGTTATATCACCCGAACCTATTTTTATAAAAGGGACATCCAAATCTACACATAAATCTACTGCCTCCTTAAAATAAGGAGAAGTAGAGAAATCAATTCCTATAGATTTGCAGTATTCTGATATTTCCTTATGCCATGCCACAGGGAACTCCGCATCTTTGAAAACTTCACTAATCGTGCGTCCCCAAGAACCATGTACTCCCTTCAATTGCATCCGAGAAAATCCACCTTCTGACACGATACGAGGAGTTGAGAAGGTTTGAAATTTAGCACAATCCGCACCCGCCTCCTTCGCCGCATCAATTAGACGCTTTGCTTTATCAAGACTTCCATCAAAATTTGCACCAATTTCAGCTATAAAATAAGTAGGATGATCCATGCCTATCATCCGATTCCCAATTCTTATGTTTCTATTAAAATTCACCATAATATAATATTTAATTAAGACGTTTAAATCCAGATTGACAAACAGGGCCATCAAGAGATTTCATAACATCCTTACCATCTTCAAAGTCACAAATTTGAGCAAAGATCTTATCCAATTCAAAGAAATAACCATCTAAGATTTCTGGAGTATGAGCAATACAAGGATACATGCTGTTACCTGCAAGGTAACCTTTTTTCAACATTTCTTGAGTTATAAAAGTCTTATAAGCAAGATGATTTTTACTTTTAAAATTATATCCGGCAAGAGCAGGAATACCCCATTGTTCAATTTCCAAACCATATTTATCAGCCAAAGCCTGCCAACGTTTTTTGTTGCTATTACCAATAGCGGTAATAACTTCCCAAGATTTAACACGCTCCATAACTTTCAATGTGGCCAACGCTGCTGTAGGTCCAATACGCTCAGTCCAAAATGTACTACTAATCCATGTTTTCTGTGCAGCATCCATAATCTCCCTACGACCAACTACAGCACAGATTCCATATCCGTTCCCAATAGTCTTACTATATATAGCCATATCAGGTTCTACAGCATATTTCTTATATAAGCCACCGAATGTTTCACGAAACCCACTCGTACACTCATCAAAAATAAGAATTATACCACGTTCAGTTGCCAAATTTCTTACATTCTGTAAGAAATTATCTTCAGGGCCAAAATTACGGCACACCTCCATTTTTATTGCAGCTAAATCATTATTATTCACAATATTAAGCAATTCTTCAAAGCTATTATACCTAAAAGGAATAGTAGAGCCACGCAATCCTTTAGGAACACCTGCAGGAGGAATACCTGGCAACAAATGACCAGCCAACGCATCACTGTCACCCAAATTAACAGAAACATACCAATCATGCCAACCATGATAGCCGCAAATAGCAACTTTATCTTTCCCTGTCGCCGCTCTAGCTATACGTATACATACAGAATTTGCTTCACCACCGCCACGAGTATAACGAACCCCACCAGCCCATGAATCAAGTTCAATAAGTTTTTCTGCTAAGTAAACCTCTTCCGGACAATTTAAAGTAGTCAAATTTCCATTACAAACTACTTTCATAACCGCCTCATCAACCTCTTCATTTGCATACCCTAATGTATTCGTACCAATGCCCATCATTGAACAATCAATATATTCCTTTCCGTCAAGATCCCAAATTCGACATCCTTTGGAACGACTATAGTATGCAGGCCAATTCTCAGGTAAGAATTGTTCCGGTCTTTTTGAAAGCAACATAGTTCCACCTGGAATTATTTGTTTTGCTCTTTTGTATAATTCTTGTCCTTTACCCATAATAATTAATCGTTTAATAGTGATCTCATATATCCTTCATCTCTCATATGGCTGTTATTCAAATCTCTAACACTTTTATTAGAATCCAAATATTTGATATAATCTTCCCAATCAGCTTCTTTACCCACTTTTTCCAAAAGTTCTTTCACAACCATAAAGTCTTCTTGAGTGTCTACAGTAATACGATATTCAGAACAATCTGTTAGTGACTCCACATTAACCGAAGAAAAAATGCGTCCACCATTAAAAGAAGAATTCTTTTTTATATAAGGAGTCACGTGTTCCCGTTCACTTTTTAATAATGCCTCATTATAAGCTTTTTCTAAAGCTGAAAAACGAAAAACCTCAGTGTCAATACCATCTGGATAAGTTGGTTTTAAAGTATTTGAAGCATAATCACAACCACTAGAAATACAAGTGGTAATTACGCAATCTATAACTTTCGGATCAATCAAAGGACAATCCGATGTTACTCTCACTACATAATCAGGGCACATATCTTTGATTGCAAAATAAAAGCGTTCAAGTACATCATTCACTGAACCTCTATAACATTCTGCGCCATTACGCTGCGCTATGCGTACTATCTCATCAGATCCATCCTCAGTAGTTGTTGCCACTACTAACGACGTAATTTTTTCAGATCGCAAAATTCTTTGCAAATGTATGTCCAGAAGCGTTTCATCCCCCACTTTCTTCAAAACTTTAGCAGGCAATCTTGTCGATCCATACCGAGCTTGAGTAACTGCTATTACTTTCATTTTACCACAAAATTAGGATCTACATATTTCTTTATATTTTCACGCATTGTTTCCACCGTCTCCCATTCTGTATTGTTGTCTGAACTGTAATGAAATCCTTCAGGTACAAGTTGAGCATTATGATGCCAGATAAATTCTTCACGTGTATGTTTATAAGACACAGAGGGAAGAATCACATAATATTTACCCAAGTCAATGGTATCAAGAGCATCAGTCACGGTAATCATCTCCTCATGCAACTTCTCTCCCGGACGAATACCTATCTCTATCTGTGGTAAATTAGGAGCAATTGCGGTAGCTACATCTTTTATATGATAGGAAGGAATTTTAGGGATGAAGATTTCACCTCCTAAATGATGTTCAATGGCATACATCACCATAGCAACACCAGCCTCTAACGAAATATTGAAACGTGTCATACGCATATCGGTAATAGGCAACTCTTTGGCTCCATTATCACGCTTACTGATAAAGAAAGGGATTACGGATCCTCGTGAACCCATAACATTACCGTAACGAACAACAGAAAATTTAATAGGTTTAGAACCAC
>OGGS01001498.1_pt1 | contig 15921 bp, 8 predicted proteins | sample 1571281 | NCBI WGS metagenome assembly OGGS01 (sample SAMEA2582042, study PRJEB24529) | metagenome | biome: Human gut stool | place: China | collected 2011 | reverse complement strand
TACAGGAGACAAAAAATGCAGGACGATTTAAGAGCAGAACTGATCAAACAGTTCCCATCAGAGGTAATAGAGACAAAGGATATGACAGGGAAAGAGTACTATGCCTGTCCGACATGCAAACGCGCAGTTGCAATCGGCACTGAAAAATGTCAGGGATGCGGACAGAAATTAAGCTGGGACAATATCAGACATGAGAATGAGGCAAAAGGAAGTAAAAAAGCAAAAATCGAGTTTGATGTTCCGGCAGATTTTGCATTAGAGGATTGCAGAAAATGCCCATTGTCCTACATCGGAAGAAATGGGGACGAAAATGTTTACGAGTGTCCACTGCAGATGAGAGGAAGCTGCAGGCTGGAATTATCATAATGAAATATCAGTCAGAAAGGAAGCATACATGGCATCAAAATTCTACGCAGTAAAAAAAGGTAAAATTCCGGGAATCTATAACAGCTGGGATGATTGCAAAAAAATGGTAGACGGTTTTCCGGGTGCCGTATATAAAAGCTTCAAAACACTTGAGGAAGCGGAAACCTTCGTGGGTGCAGAAGGCAGCTCCAGAAAGCGGAGCGAAAAAGCAGAAAAACCAGATACAGGGAAGCAGGAACAAAATCCGGCAGTCTACGCCTTTGTCGACGGTTCTTACAACATTGCCACCAAAGTCTACGGCTACGGCGGATTTCTCATTCATAATGGAGAGAAAGAAGTGCTGCAGGGAAGCGGAAACGATGCGGAGATGGCATCTATGCGCAATGTTTCAGGAGAAATATTAGGAGCGATGGCTGCAGTAGAACGTGCGATCGAGTTAAAACTTCCGGAAGTGACGATTTATTACGACTACATGGGAATCGAGATGTGGGCAGAGGGAGCCTGGAAACGAAACAGGCAGGGCACGATCGCCTACTATGAATATATGCAGTCTGCAAAAAATAAAATCAGGATTAAATTTGTGAAAGTAAAAGGCCATTCCGGTGTGGATGGCAATGAAGAAGCAGACCACCTTGCAAAGGAAGCGGTCGGAAATACAATTTAGAAACGTTTTCAAACAAATAATTGAAAAAAGTCATTTAAGGTTTGACAGACATAAAATATGAGACTATAATGTGAGAAACTAGAAGAAAATTGACAGATTTTTCAGGTGGAGGGTAGAAGAAAAAACAGATAAAAAGTGAAATAAAACGAGGCAATTAATACATTGTCAGACTGGAAAAATTAATATATCAGAGAAAGAAAAAAAGTATATTAGAATGGAAAGGAAAATACAATTTATGTTGTCACAAAAGAGTACAATGAAAACAAAACTTGAAAATATGTATCTGCAGAAAAGAATCAGTTACGGTTATAGAAAAGTCATTAACATGATGCTGCTGTCAGGAGTGATTTCTATTATTGCAATAGGCATTCTGTTTGCCAATATGATGAATTATGTCAATAATGTCAACGCAGCAGATCAGGCAGTAAAAACATGCAGAATTAATATAAATACAGCAGCAAGAAATATCCGTGAAATGGCGCTGAATGATGACGAATCCACTTACGACAGCTACGAGGAGAAGGTGAAAGAGCTTCTCGGGACCGTAGATACACAGATGAATGTTTTACACGGCACAGGTGTCATTACAGAGGATCTTTATACAGAATATAAAGGTGCATTTACGGACTGGGGAACGATCGGATATGAGATCATGGAAGAGATCAAGGCCGGTAAGGAAGATCAGGCTGTCGATGGTATCTTAAATAAGTGTACCCCTGCATTAAACAGCTTAGTAGAAATTTCAAAGAAATTAGATGCATTGACTGATAAACAGAGAAGTAAGGCTGTCCAGAGCACGATCTTCTGTGCAGTTGCCGGTATTGCAGTGATCATTATCTTCCTGCTCCTTGCATGGGCAATCGCAAAGAAAGTGAGCAGGATGGTACTTGAAACCATTCTGGAACCATTACATGCGATCGAGGACGTGGCGAAGGAACTCACGGAAGGAAATCTGCACAGCCAGCTGGAATACCACTCCGAGGACGAGATCGGAAGACTTGCACACAGCATGCGTAAGTCCATCCATATCCTTGGAACGTATGTCGATGATATTGACCGCTCCATGAAACAGTTCTCAGAGGGCAATTTTGATGTACAGCCAGAGGTAGAGTGGAGAGGGGACTTTGTTGGTATTTTACAATCCTTTATGGAGTTCCAGAACAGCATGTCTGATACGGTAAGAGGAATCCAGAGGGTTTCCGATGAGGTATCCAACGGAGCAGAACAGGTGGCATCCAGCTCGAACGAGCTTGCAGACGGCGCAACGAATCAGGCAGCAGTTGTGGAGGAACTGACCGCTACCGTTACCGGTGTTTCCGAACAGGTGGCAAACAATTCACAGGCAGCAAAGGAGATCAGCGGAAAAGTGGAACAGCTTGGACAGGCGCTGATCGAGAGCAACGGAAAGATGCAGGAGATGGTTGTCTCCATGAACGAGATCAATGATGCATCGCATGAGATTGACAAGATCATTGCGACGATCAATGAGATCGCATCCCAGACCAACCTGCTTGCCTTAAACGCATCTATTGAGGCTGCAAGAGCCGGTGAGGCAGGAAAAGGTTTCGCAGTAGTTGCAAATCAGGTAAATGTCCTGGCAGATCAGAGTGCAGAAGCGGCAAAGGAATCAGCGGCACTGATCGAGCGCTCTGTGAATGCTGTTGAAAAAGGTATGATAGTTGCAAAGGAAACAGCAGCACAGTTAGAGGAAGTGGCAGAGAATTCAAAAACGATCACAAGTGAAGTGACAAATATCGCAGACACCTTAGAGACACAGACAGCAGAGATCCATCAGATCAATGAAGGAATCGAGCAGATCAATGATGTGGTACAGACGAATTCAGCTACTTCAGAGGAATGTGCGGCTGCAAGTGAAGAGATGAGCAGCGAAGCAGACAATTTACGTACAATGATCCGCAGATTTAAAGTTGCAAAGACGGAAAAATAATATCAGACCAGATAAATTCAATTGGATGCGCAGGAGTATAAGCGCAAAAGAAAGAGGAAAGGTTCTCTGGTTATGAATAAGGATGTATATGGAATATTAGGAGATCTGACAGCAGAGATCTTATTGGAGATCATAGCGGAATGCATGGATGATTACCTGTACGTAATCGATCTCCAGAATAATAAGATGGAAATTTCCCAGTCTGCCCTGGATCGGTTTATGATTTCTGAGACACATATGAGGAATGCAAAGCAGGAGATCATGTCCGTTGTCTACGAAGAAGACCGCACTATGTTTGCAAAGCATATGCAGGCTGTGATGGATGGAAAGGAAAAGGTGCATGATATCCATTACCGGTGGCTCGACAAAAACGGGCTTCCGGTGTGGGTCAACTGCCGCGGAGTAGTGATCGATGATGAAGATGGGAAGCCGGGGTATCTGGTGGGATGTCTGAATGAGACCGGGCTTTTAGGCGGAATGGAATTTTGTGCTTACCTGCGGTCACAGAAGAAACCTGTGACGACCGGATTTCTTATGCATATTGGAATTGATGATTTTGCAGCGGTGAATGAAACACATGGCAGCAATTATGGCGATTATGTGTTAAAAAGTGTTGCAGACTGTATGAAAGAGTGTCTGTCCGGAAATCAGCGACTCTATCATCTGATCGCAGATCAGTATGTGATCGTGGATCTTGACAGTACTTCCATGGATGATGCCATACAGCTCAAAAAAAAGATCGGTGAGAAAATAGACGAATTCATCATCTCTGAAAAATATGAAGTTGTATTTTCAGCTTCTGCAGGAGTGATTGATGCCTCGACTGTGGCAGAAGGCTACGAGGAATGCCGCAAAAAGTTTGAATTTTCCCTGAAAAAGGCAAAACGGATGGGAAAAAATAACATCTATTTTTACAGGCAGGAGGATTACGAGAAATTCCAGCGGAATGGAAGAATCATAAGTGCACTGAGAAATTCCATCGCTAACGGGTGTGAAGGCTTTGAAGTATATTATCAGCCGATCGTGGATTGTGTTTCCGGGCGTGTGATCGGTGCAGAAGCACTCATGCGGTATACCATGGTGACAGAGGAAGGTAAGGAGTGGCTGTCTCCGGTCGAGTTTATACCGCTTCTGGAAAAGACAGGACTGATCATTCCGGCGGGAAGGTTTGTGTTAAATGAGGCAGCAAAAATGTGCCGTGAGATACAGCAATATATACCGGAATTCAGTGTGAACGTGAATATTTCCTGTTATCAGATCGAGCATGGAAAGATTGCAGACAAGATACTCACTGCGGTCAGGGACAATGGACTGACGCCGGATCGCATCTGCATAGAAATGACTGAAAGCGGCTTCATGGATATGACACCAGCGTTCTGCAAATTCCGTAAGAGCTTGGACACGAACGGGATCCCCTTCGTGATCGATGATTTTGGAACCGGATATTCCAATCTCCACTGCATCAGTGACATGAATCCGGGCTATGTGAAAATGGATAAGGATTTCACAGCAAAGGCAATGAGCTGCGAACGGGATTACGAGCTGTTTAAAAAGATCATTGAGATGGTTCACAGCATCGGCATCCGCATCTGTGTGGAAGGAATTGAAAAAGAAGACTGGCATCTTAAGATGAAAGAACTGCAGGCGGATTATCTTCAGGGGTATTTTTTTGGAAAACCCTGTGAAAAAAAGAAGTTTATGGAAGAGTTTGTTTGCAATCCGCATAATAATGGCGTATGGTGAGATAGTACCTCTCAGGAGGTGCTATTTTACTATACAGATTTTTATAGAAATTTCATATCTGCATGAAACGGAGTATAAAGAATGAACGAAATAGAAGTTATCTGGAAGTTTTTAGATAATCTGGATGAGTACGTGTACGCAACAGACATAGAGACAGATGAGCTTGTTTATATGAACCGCAAATTGTTAGAGGTGTATGGATTACAGTCCATAGATGATGTGAAAGGGATGAAGTGCTACGAGGTGCTGCAGAAATCTTCTGTTCCCTGTGGTATGTGCAATAATGACAGGCTTTGTGCCGGAAAGTTTGTCGAGTGGCGTTATTATAATCCGGTGATCGATAAATACATGATGTTGAAAGATACCCTGGTGGAAGATCCTGTCACAAATAAAAAGTACCGGATCGAGATCAGTATAGATATCAGCGAGGAGCGTTCACAGGACAAGATGATCCAGAAGTACAGGGATATGGAGTCCTTTGTCAACGAGGCATTGAAGGATGCGCTTTCTGTCGAGTCGCCGGACGAGACGATCCGTATTATTCTGGAATATCTCGGAAAAGTGCTGAACGGAGAGAGAACATATATTTTTGAGAAGAACAGAGATGGCAGGGATGATAATACATATGAATGGACGGCGCCGGGAGTGCCACCGGAGATCGACAATCTCCAGAATCTTCCGCCGGAGATCTGTGAGAACTGGTATCACATTTTTGAGGAGGGAAAATATGTCCAGATACCGGATATTGAGGAGATGCGCCTGAGCGATCCGTTTCAATATGAAAATCTGAAGCGGCAGAAGATCCATTCCATTGTTGCCATGCCAATTTATGATGCGGAAAAAGTCATTGCTTTTTACGGAGTTGACAATCCGCCGGCATTTTCATTGGAATATACGTCGGATATGCTTCAGATCATGGGTTCTTTTCTCAAGTCCTGCATCAGACGCAGGAATCTGATGAGGCGTCTGGAAGATCTAAGCTATAAGGATGCGCTGACTCAGCTTGGAAACCGCTTTGCGATGGAAAAGTATGTGAGACAGATCGATCCGGAGCAGAGCGTTGGCGTAGTTTATTGTGACGTTACTGGTTTAAAGGGTGTGAATGACACACTGGGACATAAGGCAGGGGATGACCTGATCCTTAGAGCCGGTGCATGTCTGGAGCAAGTGTTTGGCGATTACGGCGTATTCCGTATCGGGGGAGATGAGCTGCTTGTATTGTGCGCGCAGATCGATCAGGACACGTTGGCGGAACGCATAAGGCAGTTAGAGTGTCTGACAGCTGAGAAGGACGTAAATATCGCAGTGGGAGTGATCTGGCAGGACAGGGCGGACACACATCTGGATGAACTTCTGCAGGAAGCTGAGAAGCGCATGTATGAGGATAAGGCAGAATACTATAAGAAAACAGGGATTGAGCGGAGAGGTGCAGACAAAAAAGGCTGAATCTGCTCTCACTAAATGAGAATAGATAAAAAAGTGATAATAATTTTGTCTGAAAACGATATTTTCCTAGGCGAAATGTAAAAAATTTTAAAATAGAAATAAAATGATTGTGATTTTGCCATGAGGTACAGTATAATAAGAAATGTCGGTTAAATGTAAAAATCATGTAAAAAGTTTGTAAATAAAATTGCAGACAGGGATACGTTAGGATGTATAACGTAGTTAGGAGTACAAATGACAACATTTACTATTATTTTATCGCTGCTCAGCGGAGTGGCACTGTTCCTTTTTGGTATGTCCCTGATGGGGGACGGACTGAAGAAAGTAGCGGGTAATAAGCTGGAGCTGGTTCTTTATAAGCTGACGAACACACCGTTGAAAGGAGTGCTGCTTGGAACTGCTGTGACAGCGATCATCCAGTCCTCCTCCGCAACGACTGTTATGGTTGTCGGCTTCGTAAATTCCGGAATGATGAAGGTTGCGCAGGCAATCGGTATCATCATGGGAGCCAACATCGGAACGAGTGTGACAGGCTGGATTTTGTGTCTGTCGTACATTGACGGTTCGAACGGGATTGCACAGCTGCTGTCCACGGCGACCATCTCAGCGATCGTGGCGATCATTGGTATTATCTTTAAAATGTTTGTAAAAAAATCCGGCTTTAAAAATGTCGGTGACATTATGCTTGGGTTCTCCATCCTGATGGTGGGGATGCAGACCATGAGTGGGGCAGTTGCACCATTAAAAGATAACGAGCATTTTGTGAATGTATTGACAATGTTTAAGAATCCGGCGGCAGGTATACTGGCAGGTATTTTATTTACAGCGGTATTGCAGAGTGCATCTGCCTCAGTCGGTATTCTTCAGGCGTTGTCCATGAGTGGAACGATCACTTTTGCAGCGGCGCTTCCTATTACCATGGGTATCGGTGTCGGCGCAGCCTGTCCGGTTCTGCTCTCCTCGATCGGAACGAACAAAAATGGTAAGAGAACAGCCCTGATCTATCTGTTTAACGATCTGTTCGGCATGCTGTTCTGGTCAATTGTATTCTATTCTGTCAATGCAGTGGTGCATTTTCCATTTATGAATGCCACCATGAGCCCGGTACTGATCGCACTGTTAAACACGGTTTTCCGTGCGGCAACGATTTTAGTACTTCTTCCATTTATCAAATGGATTGAAAAAATTGTTTATCTTGTTGTAAAAGATTCGCCGGAGGACGAGGAGGATCAGGCAGACTTCGATCTGCTCGAGGAGCGTTTCCTTGCTTACCCGGATCTTGCAATCACACAGAGCCATCTTGCGATGAACGGCATGGCAAAGAAGGCGAGAAAGAATATTTTACGCGCGTTAAGCCTGTTCCTTGTGTATTCGACAGAAAAGTTTAATAAGGTACAGGAAAAGGAAACGCTGATCGATAAATATGAGGATAAGCTGGGAACCTATCTGATGCAGATGTCCACGCATGAGATGAATGGAAGCCAGGCGAAGCAGGTATCCAAGTTTTTGCATACAGTGAGTGATTTCGAACGTCTGGGCGACCATGCGGTGAATATCTCAGAGGTTGCGGCGGAGCTGAACGAGAAGAAAATTGCATTTTCGGATGAGGCACAGTATGAGCTGGATGTGCTGGAGAATGCAGTAAAAGAGTGTGTCAGTCTTGCGGTGGATGCATTCTGTGCGGATGACCTTGAGATGGCGGCAAAAGTAGAACCACTCCGCGAACTGATCGGTATCCTCTGCGATGAACTGAAACTGCGTCATATCGCAAGACTCCGCACCGGAAAATGCGAGATGAAGCAGGGATTTGCGTTTAATGATCTGCTGACGAACCTGGAACGAATCGCAGCACACTGCTCGAACATCGCAGTTGCCATGATCGAGCTTGAGGCAGCAGACTTTGATACCCATGAGTATTTAAAGAGTGTCCGCGAGTTAAAGAATGACACTTACATGGCATACTTTGATGAGTATGAAAGAAAATATGACATCAATGGTTACCGGAAGAAAAAGACAAAAGCACAGAAATAGAGATCAGTGATTACGGCTGTCGTACTGAAAGGAGAAATTCCCGGATTGTATGGCAGCTTTTTTGTTCCATTCTTTTGGAGAAATTTTCTGATGGAAAACATCATAAGCCGGGAACTTTATTCTAGTCAAAAAAGATAGAATGATGTACTATGAAAAGGAACAGAAAACGAAAATTAGAATTTGAAAAAAGTTAGGGAAAAACATGTCGCTGCAATTTATTTTCGGAAATTCAGGAAGTGGAAAATCATCCTATTTATATAGGAACATACTAAAAGAGGCGGCAGAGCATCCGGAGAAAAATTATCTGGTGCTTGTGCCGGAGCAGTTCACCATGCAGACACAGCGCGAGCTTGTGCGGCTTGAAAAGTCACATGCTATCATGAACGTGGATGTGTTAAGTTTTGCGCGCCTTGCATACCGTGTGTTTGACGAGCTTGGGAAACAGAACCTGCGCGTGTTGGAGGAGACCGGAAAGAATCTGGTGCTCCGCAAGCTTGCAGGGGAGCAGAAGAAAAACTTAAGTGTGCTGGGCGGTAACTTAAACCGGATGGGGTACATCAGTGAGGTGAAATCCCTCATTTCCGAGCTGACGCAGTATAACGTGTCACCAGAAAAATTGGATACATTTTTGGAGACGGAGGATGTCGGGGAGACATTGCGCCTGAAAATGCAGGATATCTCGGTCATGTATCACAGTTTTTCTGAATATCTGCAAGGGCAGTATATCACCTCTGAGGAAGTGTTATCGCTATTGTGCGATGCCGCAGAGGATTCGAATATTATAAAAGACAGCGTGATCGTGTTTGACGAATTTACCGGTTTTACACCGATACAGAATCAGCTTCTTAGAAAACTTTTAGTGTTATCAGAGCGTATCATTGTCTCCGTGACGATGGATGCAGGCGAGGATTTTTACCATTGCAGGGGCGAGCAGGAACTTTTTTCCATGAGTAAAAAGACGGTTTCGGTTCTGATGAAAATGGCAGAGGAACTTCATGTCACGGTGGAGGAGCCTGTTGTGTTATCCGATGGAAAAAATCACAGATATAAAAATGCTCCATCCCTGTACTTCATGGAGCAGAATCTGTTTCGACCGTATTATCATAAATGGCGGCAGAAGGAGGATGAACTGCGGATCGTGAGCCTTAAAAATCCGAGGGAAGAGCTTCACTTTGTGGCGCGTGAGATCACGAAATTTGTGCGTGAGAAACAGTACTGTTATAAGGATATCGCAGTGGTGACCGGGGACGTCAGTCTTTACGACAACTATGTGGATGAGATTTTTGCAGCGTATGATATTCCGTACTTTCTCGACCAGACGAGAACCATTCTGTTTCATCCTTTTATCGAGTTTATCCGTGCGGTGCTTGAGGTGGTGGAACTTGATTTCTCTTATGAGAGCGTGTTCCGTTTTCTGCGCTGCGGTCTGACCGATATCACAGAGCAGCAGATCGATCTGCTGGAAAACTATGTGCTTGCCAAAGGGATACGTGGCAGAAAAAAATGGGAAAAACAGTGGACGTTTGTGTTCGATGATACCGAAAAAGAGAACCTCACAGAAATGAATGAAGTGCGGGCAAAGATTTATGATCTCTTTGCACCGTTATCGGAAGCGTTCACACAGGGAAAGACTGTGCGTGACGAGACCACTGTGTTGTATGAATTAATTGAAAAATTAGAAATAGAACAAAAATTAAAACAAAAAGAACTGGAATTTGAACGGCAGGGCAATCAGGTCAAGGCGAAAGAGTACGCCCAGATTTACAAAATTGTCATGGATCTGTTTGATAAGGTTGTGGACTTCCTGGGAGACGAAGTGCTTCCGGTCAAAGAGTATGCGGATATTTTAGACGCCGGATTTGAGGCTGCAAGAGTCGGCGTGATCCCGCCGGGAAATGATAAAGTGACGATCGGTGACATCGAGCGAACCAGATTGAACCATATCAAAATCTTATTTTTCATCGGTGTCAATGACGGTGTTGTGCCGAAAGCGGGCAATGCCGGAGGGATCATCTCGCAGTTTGAACGTGAGAAAATGGTGGCATGTCATCTGGAACTTGCACCGGGTGCGCGTGAAAAAGTGTTCATCCAACGCTTTTATCTATATCTGAATGTGACGAAGCCATCTGATTTTTTATATGTGACTTTTTCAAAAGTGAATGCGGACGGAAAAGCACTTAGAAGGTCGTATTTTGTTGGAACGCTCTTAAAAATGTTCCCAGAGAAAACGGTGGAGGAAATCGAGGAGACAACTTCTGCGGACTGCATCATGACGCCGAAGAGCAGCATGGCGTTTTTCCTGGAGGGACTGCAGGATGATGACAGGGCATCTGATTTTTCTCAGGTAGAAAAAAGAAAATTATGGAATGCTCTCTCAAAATTCTACCTCACAGATTCCGAGTGGAAGCCGGAAACGGAAAAACTTTTAAAAACTGCCTACGAAGTGCACAGCGATGAGCCAATCAGCCACGCAGTGACGCAGGCACTTTATGGAACCGTGTTGGAGAACAGCGTCACAAGACTGGAGCGTTTTGCGGCATGTGCCTACGCGCATTATCTGAATTACGGTTTACGCCTAAAGGAGCGTCAGCTTTTAGAGTTTGCAAGCGTGGACATGGGAAATATTTACCATGATGCGCTTGAACATTTTTCCAGACGTGTGGAAAAATCAGAGTACACCTGGTTTAACATCCCGGAGGATGTGCAGGAGACATTTATAGAGGAGAGCATGAATGACGAGATTGCCGGGGGCAAAAATGCCGGAGCGTTTGAGAACGTGAGAAACCGTTACCTGACCGGTCGGATGCGCCAGACCATCAAGCGCACGGTGTGGGCACTTACCACCCAGATCCAGAAGGGAAAATTTGTGCCGAGTGATTTTGAGGTGTCCTTTTCGCGGGCAGATAAATTGGACGCCATCCGTTTTCAGCTGAGTGATGAGGAAAAAATGAACCTGCTCGGCAGGATTGACCGTGTGGACACTTACGAGACGTCGGATAAAGTTTATGTGAAGATTATTGATTATAAATCGGGAAACACGAGTTTTTCACTCGTCAATCTGTATCACGGACTACAATTACAGCTTGTGGTCTATATGAATGCGGCATTAGAATTAGAGGAAAAACGCCATCCGGGCAAAAAAGCGGAACCGGCGGGTATTTTCTACTATCACATTCAAAATCCGATAGTAGACGGACTTGGAAATGAGACAGAGGCAGAAATACGAAACAGCGTTTTGGAGCAGTTAAAATTAAATGGTCTGGTGAACGATAATCCGGAAATCTATGAGGCGATGGATTCAGATTTTGCCGGAAATTCTTCGGTCATCCCAATCGGAAAAAAAACGGACGGAAGCTTAAAAGCAACTTCCAAGGTTGCCAGTACTTACGATTTTTCTGTGATGTCTGATTATGTACAGGAGAAAATCAAAGAGACCGGGAAAAAAATCTTTGCCGGAGATATTTCGATTCATCCATACTCGCTGGACGGAAAAAGTGGCTGTGATTACTGTCCATACCATACCGTCTGCGGTTTTGACACCCGGATGCCGGGTTATTCCTATCATAAACTGGAAAAATTTGACAGCGCAGACGAGATATTAAAGCGTATGGAAAACGAAAAGCAGGAACAGTAAATAACAGGAGTGAGAAATATGGGAGTTTCATGGACCACAGAGCAGCAGCAGGTCATTGACTTAAGAAATCGAAATATATTGGTATCTGCGGCAGCAGGTTCTGGAAAGACCGCTGTTTTAGTAGAGCGGATCGTGAAAATCATAACAGACAAAAATCATCCGGTCGACATTGACCATCTGCTGATCGTGACGTTTACCAATGCGGCAGCGGCAGAGATGCGGGAGCGGATCGGAAATGCGATTGAGAAAGCGTTAGACGAACAGCCGGGGAATGAGCATCTGTTAAGGCAGCTGACCTTGATTCACAATGCACAGATCACGACCATCGACAGCTTCTGTCTGTATGTGGTGCGCAATCATTTTCATGAGATCGATCTGGAACCGAATTTCCGTATCGGGGATGAGGGTGAGTTAAAATTACTGCGCGAGGATGTTCTTGGCAGAGTTTTGGAACAAAATTATGAGGAGCCTTCGGAAGCATTTTCCGATTTTGTGGAGGGCTATGCTTCGGGAAGAACCGATGCTGCATTAAATGAGATGATCCTTCAGTTATATGAGTTTTCCAGAAGTTATCCGTGGCCGGAAAAATGGCTGGATTCGTTTGTGGGAGCCTACCGCATCGAAACCAGGGAGGAGTTAGACCGCGCAGAATGGCTTGCTCCGCTCACGGAAAATATCTGTTTTGTCTTAAAAGACTGTGAACAGCTCTTAAAGCAGGCGCTTGCAATTACACAGCAGGATGACGGACCGGATATGTACGAGAAAGCAGTGCAGAGTGATCTGGAAAAATATGAGGGTTTGTCAAGACTAACCTCTTTCTGTGAACTGTCCGGGGCGCTTTCCGATATCAAATACGACAGACTTGCGAGCAGCAGAGAGTTTGAGGGAAATCCTGATAAATTAGAGCTGGTGAAAAGTCTCAGGGAGCAGGCAAAGGATGTGGTGAAAAAACTCTGCAAACAATATTTTTTCTGTTCGCCGGAGATGATGATCGAGCAGTTAGAGCGCACGGAGCCGATGTTAGAGGAGGTTGTCCGTCTCACAAAGCAGTTTGCAGATGAGTTTGCAGCCGCAAAACGCCGGAAAAATCTGGTGGATTTCCATGATGTGGAACATTTTGCATTGCAGATCCTTGTGGATGAGGAGACGGAGAAGGCGAAAAAGACTGCGGAAGAGTTCCGGGATACCTTTGAGGAGATCATGATCGACGAGTATCAGGACAGCAACGAAGTGCAGGAGACACTGCTTCGCTCCATTTCCAGAGAGGAGCGTGGGGAAAATAATATTTTCATGGTCGGGGATGTAAAGCAGAGTATTTACCGGTTCCGTCTCGCAAGACCGGAACTTTTCATGAAAAAATACGATTCCTATTCGCTGGAAGAGAGCACCACGCAGCGTATCGACCTGCACAAAAACTTCCGAAGCAGAGAGGAAGTCTTGACCTGCACAAACGATATTTTTTATAAAATTATGGCGCGGAGTCTTGGAAATGTGGAGTATGACGCGGAGGCTGCACTGTATCCGGGGGCAAGCTATCCTGTCAGCGCGGACTTCATCCCGGAGATCCTGCTTGCAGACAGCAACGACGAATTATTGGAGGACACCGAACTTACGGATAAAAAGACACTGGAAGCGAAAATTGTGGCAGAAGAAATCAAGCATCTGATGAAAACGCAGCAGGTCACGGACAAGGCAGCCGGAACACTTCGGGCGGCGCATTACTCCGATATTGTAATTTTGCTCCGTAGCCTGTCCGGCTGGGCGGATTCGCTTGTGGAAGTGCTGAACGGAAATGGAATCCCGGCGCACACGGTTTCTTCAACCGGTTATTTTTCCACGGTGGAAGTGCAGACGGTACTGTCCATGCTGAGGCTTTTGGATAACCCAAGGCAGGATATTCCGATGGCGGCAGTGCTCCGCTCGCCGATGGCAGGGCTTACCGATGAGGAGCTTGCGGTGTTAAGGCTTGAAGATGGCAGTGTGCCTTTTCATGAAGCGGTGCTTGAACTGGCAGAAGGACTTTATGAAGAGGACGGGCAAAAAGAAATTTCAGATTCAGAGGCAGATCGGAAGCAGGGAAGAAACGCGGATGAGAAAACAGAAAATCATATAGAGATAACCGCTCACCGGAAATTACTCAAATTTTATAAAAAATACAAGCAATTACGGCAGCTCGTCCCGGACACTCCGATCCATGAGCTGATCGAGATCATCCTGCGCGAGACCGGATACGGTCATTATGTGGCGGCAATGCCGGCAGGAAACAGAAGAACGGCGAATTTAAACATGCTTTTGGAAAAAGCCGCAGCCTACGAGAAAACGAGTTACAAGGGACTGTTTCACTTTGTGCGTTACATTGATGAACTGCAGAAATATGATGTGGATTTCGGTGAGGCAGACATGGTCGGGGAAAACGAGGACGTTGTCCGAATTATGAGTATCCATAAGAGCAAAGGTCTTGAGTTCCCAATTGTGATCGTGAGCGGTATGGGCAAAAATTTCAATAAACAGGACACACGGAGCAAAATGGTGCTTCACCCGGAACTTGGTATTGGTCTTGACTACATGGACGGAAAAAAGCGTATCAAATCACCGACTATCGCAAAGAAGGCGATTGCAAAGCAGATCGATCTGGAAAATCTCGGAGAGGAACTTCGTGTGCTATACGTTGCCTTAACCCGTGCAAAAGAAAAGCTCATTCTCACCGGGACATTAAAGGATGCCCCGGAAAAACTAGAATTTTTCAGGCAGCAGGCGAATCTTTCGAAAGCAGCAGACAGACCGCTTTCCTACCTTACAAGAGAAGGGGCTTCCGGTTATCTGGACTGGATACTTCCGGCAGTGCTTTCCTATGGGGACAAATACCCGGTCCGGATCGTGGAAGCGGCAGAGCTTGTCTTAGACGAAGTGGAAAACCAGTTAGAGCAAAATGAAGATCTGACAGAGCGGATCGAAGAGATTGAAGCGGCGGACACACAGCTGGTTGGACAGTTAAAACAGCGGTTTTCGCAGCGTTATCCCTATCAGACAGACATTTTGCGGAAAAACAAATATTCCGTATCCGAATTAAAGCACCGTGCAATGCGTGAGAAATTTGAGGCGGAGCAGGAGGAGACCATTCCGGCATTTTTGGAAGAACCTGTGACGCCAACGATTCCTCTTTTTATCCAGAGAGAGGAGAGTGTGGAACAGGAAACAGCAAACCGTGGTGCGTTGAGAGGAACCGCAGTACACCGCGTCATGGAGTGCTACGATTTTGCCTCAGAAAAAAGTGTACATGAACAGATGGAGGCTATGGAAAAAGAGGAGAAGATCACTGCGGATATGCGCGCACTTGTGAGAGAGCAGACCGTGGCAGATTTTGTTTCCTCGGAAACAGGAAAGCGGATGGCTCTCGCACAGCGCGGGGGAGCACTTTACCGTGAGAAACCATTTGTCATGGGATTTACGGAAGAGGAACTGGAAAGATATGGCTTTGGGGCAGGTGCGCAGATGATAGAAAATGAAGCGCAGACTGAAAATGCACAACAGGAAATCATGTCAGAAAATGTGTCGCAGGAAAATCATATGCATGAGGAAGATTTAACTTTAATTCAGGGAATCATTGATGTTTTCTGGATTGAGGATGACGGAATCACAGTCTTGGATTATAAGACAGATCGTGTGGATACTGCGCAGGAGCTGATTGACCGTTATGCGACACAGTTAAAGCTTTATGCGGATGCGTTGGAGCGGGTTTTTGCCACCCGGAAACTGAAGGTGAAGGAGATTCTGATCTACTCGTTCCGGTTAGAAAAGCTGATTTCAATTGAATAAATGTATGCACGAAGATCACTGGAGTCTTAATGATTCCGGTGATTTTCGTATAGAGCGATCATATAGAGCAATCAGACGATATTTTCTTGTGTGCATAAGTGATTCATGGTATCATAGAAATCATGAGAACGGAGGAAGGAGTCGCAAAAATGAAAGCCTTAAACATCCCGGTTGGTATTTCTAATTTTGAAAAAATCCGCAATAATGGATTTTATTATGTTGATAAAACTGGTCTGATCGAGGAACTTCTCAAAACAGAAGCAGAAGTGACGT
>OGGS01001492.1_pt1 | contig 16018 bp, 12 predicted proteins | sample 1571281 | NCBI WGS metagenome assembly OGGS01 (sample SAMEA2582042, study PRJEB24529) | metagenome | biome: Human gut stool | place: China | collected 2011 | reverse complement strand
AATCAGAAATCAGATATTTAACTCCGCCTTCAGTAGACGTTAAGAAGAAAAAATATTGCCGTTTCAAAAAGAACGGTATCAAGTATATCGATTATAAGGATCCTGAATTCTTGAAGAAATTCTTGAACGAGCAAGGTAAGATCCTTCCGCGTCGTATCACTGGTACTTCCTTGAAGTTCCAACGTCGTGTGGCTCAGGCTGTAAAGCGTGCTCGTCACTTGGCTTTGCTTCCTTACGTGACCGATTTGATGAAATAATTAATTAAGAGGAGACAGAATATGCAAGTTATTTTGAAAGAAGATGTAGTGAATTTAGGCTACAAAGACGATATCGTAACAGTAAAAGACGGTTACGGACGTAACTTTCTAATCCCCACGGGTAAGGCAGTGATCGCTTCAGAGTCTGCTAAGAAAGTATTGGCTGAGAACTTGAAGCAACGTGCCCATAAATTGGCTAAGATCAAGGAAGACGCTCAGACTTTGGCCGCTAAGTTAGAGGGTGTAGCTTTGACGATTGGTGCTAAGACTAGCTCTACAGGTACGATCTTCGGTTCTGTAACGAATATCCAAGTTGCTGAGGCTTTGGCTAAGGCTGGTTTCGAGAATATCGATCGTAAGATTATCTATATCAAGGAGTCTGTTAAGGAAGTAGGTAGCTATAAGGCTGTTTTGAAACTTCACAAAGAGGTTTCCGTTGAGGTTCCTTTCGAGGTTGTTTCTGAATAATAGATACTTTAATATATCATGAAAGAGGGTAGTTTCGAAACTGCCCTCTTTTTTTGTTTTAATTATAAAAAAAGATATCTGTCAATCAGCAAAAAAGCGCTACATTTGTCTCCAAATTTGCAATAATTTTAGAACGTGAGCAAAAAGTCTTTTCTATATATTAACTTGCTATTTGCGTTGTTTTTTTTCTTGCCCGGACTTCAGGCGAGAGAGAAGACTTTTACGGTCGTGATCGATGCTGGGCATGGCGGTAAGGACCCGGGAGCTAGAGGGGCGAATGTTAATGAGAAGGAGATAAATCTCGCTGTCGCCTTAAATGTGCGTGTGATCTATACTCGTAAGACGGATCGTTTTATCGAGTTGGACGAACGTGCGAATATAGCGAACCGCAATAAGGCGGATCTTTTCGTGTCTATCCATACGAATGCCGTAAAGCGTGGAAGTACCGTGCAAGGTACGGAGACGTATACGCTGGGTTTGGCCCGTAGCGAAGAGAACTTAGAGGTGGCTATGAGTGAGAACTCAGCGATCTTGTTGGAGGATAATTATCAACAACGGTATGAGGGATTTGACCCGAACTCTTCGGAGTCATATATCATTTTCGAGTTTATGCAGAATAAGCATATGGAGCAAAGTATTAGTCTGGCTTCCGAGATACAGAAATCGTTCGGGGCTTGTAAGCGGGTGGACCGTGGCGTAAGACAGGCTGGTTTTTTGGTGCTTCGTAAAACGAGCATGCCCAGTGTTCTGGTCGAGTTGGGGTATATCTCGAATCGTCAAGAAGAGCAGTTCATGAGAACCGCCGCCGGACAAAATAAATTGGCGGAAGCGTTGTACGATGCTTTTTGCAAATATAAGAAGAATTACGATCGTCGTAAAGGAAATATTTCCGGAGCTGTCGTTGCTCCCGTAGCGAATGAGGAAACTCCGCCTCCGGGGAGCGAGGCTGATATCTTAAATAAAAAACAGCAAGCCACAAGACAGAAAACCTCAGTTTCTTCTACCACTTCCGTGAACAGGAACACGAAAGGAAAGGTTATATATAAGATACAATTCTTGACTTCCAATAAGAAGCTTCCTGCGAACTCCCGGTTATTTAAGGGGTACAAGAACGTGGATTTCTATGTGGAGAAAGGTATCTATAAATACACGTATGGCGAGACTTCGGATTTTAACTCGATCCGGAAGATGCGCCGAACGATCGCAAAAGATTTTAAAGATGCTTTCATCATCGCTTTTAAGGATGGGAAGAAGGTGAAATATTAATGATTTAGGAATAAATTATACATTATAAATAAAGGAAATGAAAAGTGTATTCACTAAAGAGGCGAAGATCGGACTTGTGACGATCGTAAGTCTGGCGTTATTGTATTTAGGCATTAATTATCTGAAGGGTATTAACCTGTTTCAACCGGTGAACCATTACTACGTATCATTCAGCAACGTAAAGGGGGTGACGATTTCCAGCCCTGTATTTGTGGATGGTTTTAAGGTGGGATTGGTTCGTGATATTATTTATGACTATGATACGACCGGTAAGATCATCGTTGAGGTTAGTTTGGAAGATAAGATGAGGCTGAATAAGGGAAGTTATATAGCGGTTGTCAATACTTTCTTAAGCGGAGCTGAGTTGCATATCCATTTGAACACTTACGTGGATGACTTTTTGAAGCCGGGTTCTACGCTTGAGGGACGAATGGAAGAGGATATGATGCAATCCGTACAGGAGAAGATCTTGCCAAGCGTTGAGAACCTTTTGCCGAAGATCGACACGATCTTGGGTAGCTTGCAAACCTTGATCGCTCATCCGGCCTTGGCTCAATCCTTGAATCATATCGAAAAAACGACTAGCAACCTAGAGGTGTCTACCCGTCAGTTGAATCAGATGTTGAGTAAGGATGTACCGGGTATCGTGAATAACTTGAAGACGATGACGGATAATTTCTCGGAGGTGAGCGCCAACTTGAAAGAATTGGATTTGGCTACAACGGTCAATTCCATCAATGCGACCTTGGCGAACTTGAAGTTGACTACGGATAAATTGAATTCGACGGATAATAGCATCGGCTTGTTGTTAAACGACAAAGGATTGTATGATAATCTGAACAGCACGATGGACAACGCCTCTAAGCTATTGCTTGATTTGCGGGAGAATCCGAAGAGATACGTGCATTTCTCTGTTTTTTGATTATGTTAAAAAATCATAGCATAAAAGACGTTATTTAGAATCATTCTAATTAGACAAAAAGTTAGGGGACTCCTGCTGATTATATACATAAGGCCTTTAGGTAAAGTGAGATAGATACTTCCTGAGGCCTTATTCCGTCACCGGACGTCAGCGTTTACGCTTTTGTAGAGGTCTCTAAAATAAAGGGTTTTTGAACATTGGTCGATCTAAATAACAGTAAATCAGATAGGTATTAGTAACTGTCTGAATCTAAAAGGGATATTGAAAATTCATATTTACCAAACAAAATAGCACTTTTTTTTTCGGAATTAATTTCTAAACTTTGTAGTCCGAATGTAAAAAGTATTAGTGGGAGAGAAAGAAAACATGCAGACTGATTATCAAACATTGTGGAATAAGTGCCTTGCGGTCATAAAGGATATTGTGCCTAAGGCAGCTTTTGACACATGGTTCGTACCTATCGTTCCGTTATCATACGAAGACAAGAAGTTTACCATACAGGTGCCTAGTCAATTCTTCTATGAGTATCTGGAAGAGAAGTATGTTAATGTTTTGAAAGTTACATTGTATCGTGTAATCGGTCAAGGAACCATTCTTAACTACCGTATCATGGTGGATAAGACAACTGGTGGTACGGTTGATTATCCGGCGGAGAATGCTTCCACCGCTGTAAAGAAAGTCACTCCCAAGGACGCTAACAAGGCTCCGAATCCATTTATGACGACTGCTCCGCAGGATTTGGACCCTCAGTTGAACCCGAAGTATAATTTTGATAATTATTTCGAGGGTACGAGCAATAAGCTGGTTCGTACGGCGGGTGAGGCTGTTGCCCAGAATCCGGGAAAGACTACGTTTAACCCGTTGTTTATTTTTGGTCCGTCAGGAGTGGGTAAAACTCACTTATGCCATGCGATCGGAACCCGTATCCGGGAGTTGCATCCGGAAAAAAAAGTGTTATATGTATCTTCGCATTTGTTCCGGGTACAGTTTACAGATGCTATCCGTAAGAATACGACTAATGACTTCTTGAATTTCTATCAAAATATCGATGTGCTGCTGTTGGATGATATACAGGAGTTGATCGGTATGGATAAGACTCAAAATACATTCTTCCATATTTTCAACCACTTGCACCAGTTAGGTAAGCAGCTTATCTTGACTTCTGATAAACCTCCTGTGGATTTGCAAGGGATGGAAGAGCGCTTGATCACCCGTTTAAAATGGGGATTGACGGCTGAGTTGAGCCGTCCGGATCTGGATCTACGTAAAAAGATACTGAAGAATAAGATCAACCATGACGGAATCATGATTCCGGATGAGGTCTTTAACTTTATCGCTAATAATGTGACGGAGAATGTCCGTGACTTGGAAGGTATTCTCGTCTCTTTAATGGCTAATGCGGTTATCAATAATCGTGAGATCGATCTGCCGTTGACGAAACGTGTGGTTAGCCAAGCGGTTCGGTTGGAGAAGAAACAGATCTCCGTACAGATGATTCAGGAGATCGTTTGCAAGTATTTCAACTTGGAGCAATCGGTTATCCAGACTAATTCCCGTAAACGTGAGATCGTGCAAGCCCGTCAGATCACGATGTATTTGGCGAAGAAATATACGGACTCCTCTTTTTCCCATATTGGAAAGATCGTAGGAAAGAAAGACCATGCGACGGTCTTGCATGCTTGTAAGACGATCAAAGACCAGATTGAGACTAGTAAGTCTTTCCGGTCTTCCGTAGAGGAAATCGAGGTCTTGCTCAAGAACTAAATTAAGAATCCCTATATAGTAGGATAAGGACGTCTCTCTAAAGAGGCGTCCTTCTTTGTTTTGGAAGATCCGTATAAGTGTTAAGTTTTCTTTTTGGAAAACTATTTGATGCTTAGTTTTGTTTAAGTAGTTGAAAATGTGGAGTTGCAAGTTTTGTTTTGGAAAACTTTTCAATAAGTATTCTTTTTAACGTAGGGTAATTTGGATAACTGGTAAAGTATGCGTAAACTTGCAGTCGCAAAATAAATATAATAATTGTGGATCGTAAAACTTACACTTTTGACGAAGCGTTTAAGGCTTCATTGGATTACTTTACCGGTGACGAGCTCGCCGCTAAAGTATGGGTAAATAAATATGCCTTGAAGGATGCGTTTGGAAATATCTATGAGGAATCTCCGAATGATATGCATCATCGCTTGGCAAGTGAGATTGCCCGTGTGGAAAAAAAGTATCCGAATCCGTTGTCGGAACAAGAACTTTTCGACCTGTTTGATCATTTCCGCTACATCGTTCCGCAAGGAAGTCCGATGACGGGAATTGGCAATGATTATCAAATTGCCTCACTCTCTAATTGTTTTGTTATCGGATTGGACGGGCAAGCGGATTCGTATGGTGCGATTATTCGTATTGACGAAGAACAGGTACAATTAATGAAGCGCCGTGGTGGTGTAGGCCATGATCTTTCGCATATTCGCCCGAAAGGTTCTCCGGTTAAGAATTCTGCGTTGACTTCTACCGGGTTGGTTCCGTTTATGGAACGTTATTCGAATTCCACCCGTGAGGTGGCCCAAGATGGCCGTCGTGGAGCTTTGATGCTGAGCGTTTCTATTAAACATCCGGACTCGGAGGCGTTTATCGACGCTAAGATGACGGAAGGTAAGGTTACAGGTGCAAATGTATCTGTGAAGATTGATGATGATTTCATGAATGCCGCGGTTAATGGCGGTACCTATAAGCAACAATATCCAATTGATTCGGATTCTCCCGTTTATGTGAAGGATATCGATGCTTCTGGCTTATGGAAAAAAATTATTCATAACGCTTGGAAATCCGCTGAACCGGGTGTGCTATTCTGGGACACGATCTTACGTGAGTCTGTACCAGACTGCTATGCGGATCTGGGGTTCCGTACGGTTTCCACGAATCCTTGTGGCGAGATACCTCTTTGTCCGTATGATAGTTGCCGTTTGTTAGCGATCAATTTATATTCATATGTGGTAAATCCGTTCACTCCGGACGCTTATTTCGATTATGATTTGTTCAAGAAGCATGTAGGTTTGGCCCAGCGGATTATGGATGATATTATTGATTTGGAGTCGGAGAAGATCGAGATGATCTTGGCTAAGATCGACTCGGATCCGGAATCCATGGAGGTAAGACAAACAGAGCGTCATTTGTGGGAAAAGATCCAACGAAAGACTTTGCAAGGACGCCGTACAGGTGTGGGCATTACGGCGGAAGGCGATATGATTGCCGCTTTAGGTTTGCGTTATGGAACAGAAGAAGCAACCGATTGTGCGGAACTTATACAAAAGACATTAGCTTTGGCCGCTTATCGTTCATCCGTAATGTTGGCGAAAGAACGTGGTGCCTTTGAGATATTCGATGCGAAGCGTGAGGAAAAAAATCCGTTCATCAACCGTTTGCGTGAGGCTGATCCTGCTTTATATGAGGATATGTTGAAATACGGCCGTCGTAATATCGCTTGCTTAACAATCGCTCCGACGGGAACGACTAGCTTGATGACACAAACCACTTCCGGTATAGAGCCGGTATTCTTGCCGGTATATAAGCGCCGCCGCAAAGTAAACCCGAACGATTCCGAGGCTCGTGTGGATTTCGTGGATGAGACAGGCGACGCTTTCGAGGAGTATATCGTATTCCATCATAAGTTTGTAACGTGGATGCAAGCGAATGGTTATTCGGCAAGTAAGAAATATACACAAGAAGAAGTGGAGGAGCTAGTTGCTAAGTCTCCTTATTATAAAGCGACTTCCAATGATGTCGATTGGTTACAAAAAGTCCGTATGCAAGGACGCATTCAGAAATGGGTGGACCATTCTATCAGCGTAACGATCAATTTGCCGAACGATGTAAGTGAGGAGTTGGTAGATTCTTTGTATGTTGAGGCATGGAGATGCGGATGTAAAGGATGTACTGTTTATCGAGATGGTTCTCGTTCCGGTGTCTTGATTGCGACAGATAAAAAGAAGAAAAAAGAGGATTGCAACTGCATGCAACCACCGGTTATCGTATCTACCCGTCCTCGTGAATTGGATGCGGATGTGGTAAAATTCCAGAATAACCGTGAGAAATGGATCGCTTTCGTCGGCTTGTTGAATGGCCGTCCGTATGAGATCTTTACCGGTTTGGCCGATGATGACGAGGGTATCATGTTACCTAAAAACGTTTCTAAAGGTACGATCATCAAGAGCTATGATGAGGATGGTAATAAGCATTACGACTTCCAGTTCAAGAATAAACGCGGTTATAAAATGACAATCGAAGGCTTGGATGGCAAGTTTAATCCGGAATATTGGAACTATGCTAAATTGATTTCCGGTGTGCTCCGTTACGGAATGCCTATCGATCAGGTTATAAAACTGGTACAGGGTATGGAGTTGAATAGCGAGTCTATCAATACTTGGAAGAATGGCGTGGAACGGGCCTTGAAGAAATATTTACCGAACGGCATGGAAGCGAAAGGGCAGAAATGTCCGAACTGTGGGTTGGAGACCTTGATTTATCAAGAAGGTTGTTTGATCTGCACGAATTGCGGAGCCTCTAAATGCGGTTAAATAATTGACTAAATCTATATACCATGAAAGTCACTTTTAATATAAACTTCCATACCGTTTGGGGACAGAAGTTATGTGTAGTGGGCTCCATACCGGAATTAGGCTCTTGGGAACCTGCTTTGGCTAAGGAGATGAATTACTCTGGGGATGGAAACTGGAAACTGGAACTGGATCTTCCACCCGATATAAAAGATATAGAATATAGATATTTCTTAAGTGTTAATGATAAGCAGATCTTTGAGGAGTGGGAGAAGAATCACCGGATTGTATTGGATGGACAATCTGATTCTTACATCCTTTATGATTATTGGCAAATCCGTCCGGATAATCTAGCCTTTTATTCTTCGGCTTTCACCAAAAGTTTATTCGCTCATCCCTGCAATACACATGAGAGGGTCGTTAGAAGTGGAAGAAAATTGGTGATAAAGATATCCGCTCCCCGGGTGGAAAAGAATCAGTGTGTAGCCATTACTGGAAATCAAGAATGCTTAGGTAACTGGCATCCGGACAAGGCTTTATTGCTGAGTTGCGATACTTTCCCGGAATGGCATATTGATTTAGACGCTGCGGAGATACGGTATCCTTTAGAATATAAATTTTTGGTTTGGGATAATGATTCCCGTCAACCTTTGTATTGGGAGAGTGATGAGAATCGTATTCTAAGTCTTGTTCCCCAGAAACAGGGTGAGACCGTTGTTATATCTGGTCTTTACTTCCGGGATAGCTTACCGTTATGGCGTTGTGCCGGCTCGGTTATCCCCGTCTTTTCCTTGCGCTCGGAAAAGAGCTTTGGAGTAGGTGATTTGGGAGATTTACACATGTTGGTGGATTGGGCTAGAAAGACGCACCAACGTATCATTCAAGTATTACCTATGAATGATACGACAATGACCCATACTTGGGTGGATTCCTATCCGTATAGCGCTATTTCTATTTATGCCCTTCATCCCATGTATGTGGATTTATCGGCTTTGGGGACCTTGAAAGATCCGGAGAGAGCTGCTTTTTATGCAGGGAAGCAAAAAGAATTAAACGCAAAAGATACGGTTGATTACGAGGAAGTACTGAAATATAAATTGGGTTATTGTCAAGAATATTTCGCAGGGGAGGGTAAGGCCGTATTAGATACGCCGGAGTTTAAAGAGTTCTTGGCGCAAAATGAGTCATGGTTGATGCCTTACGCTACTTATTGTTTCTTGCGGGAAAGTTATGGGACATCGGATTTCTCTCAATGGCAAGGTAATTCTACTTACAATAAGACACGTGTTCGCGCCCTATGCCGGGAAGATAGTGACGCATGGCCGGAGATCTCGTTCTCTTATTTCTTGCAATATGTATTGCACAACCAGTTCAAGTCGGTATCGGATTATGCCCGTAAGAATGGAGTTGTATTGAAAGGTGATTTACCCATTGGCGTGAGCCGCACTAGTGTAGAGGCTTGGACGGAACCGAAATATTTTAATATGAATGGTCAAGCGGGTGCTCCCCCCGATGACTTTTCCATGAACGGTCAGAACTGGCTGTTCCCGACTTATAACTGGGATGCGATGGAGAAAGATAATTTCTCTTGGTGGAAAAAACGCTTCGCTAAGTTAAGTGATTATTTCGATTGTTTCCGTATAGATCACATCTTGGGATTTTTCCGAATATGGGAGGTTCCTTGTGAATATGTGCAAGGGCTTTGTGGTCATTTCAATCCAGCGTTGCCGTTCTCGAGAGAAGAGATCGAGCAGTATGGATTGAATTTTAACGAATCTCGTTTCACGACCCCACATATCAATCGACAATTTTTATCGGAATTGTTTGAGGAAAATACAGAAGAGGTGATAGGTGCTTATTTGGCACAATCCTCCTCCCGGCATTATGTGTTAAAACCGTTCTGTGATACGCAAAGGAAGATTGAGGCGTTGTTTGCGGATAAGGCGGATCCAGTTTCCCTACGGATCAAGAATGGCCTGTTTACGATTGCGAATGAGGTATTATTTCTTCGTGATCCAAGAGAGACCGATAAGTTTCATCCCCGGATCTCGGCGAATCAATCCTATATCTATCGGGAATTGAGTGGTTCCGACCGTTATGCGTTCGATCAGTTATACTGGCATTTCTTCTATCATCGCCATAATGATTTTTGGAAGGCGCAAGCGTTTAAGCGTTTGACACCGTTGGTTGCGTCCACGGAGATGTTGGTTTGTGGAGAGGATCTCGGTATGATCCCCGCCTCTGTTCCCGAGGTTATGAATAAGTTGCAAATACTAAGCTTGGAGATTGAGCGTATGCCGAAGAGCCCACAGCGGGAATTTTCCGATATGTTCAATCTGCCTTATCATTCGGTTTGTACGACTTCTACACATGATATGACTCCTCTTCGTAATTGGTGGAAAGAAGATCCGGAGAAGACACAGCGTTATTACAACCATGTATTGCAACGGATCGGTGAGGCCCCGGATGAATGTACGGCTGAAATCGTTGCCCAGATTATTTCTAATCATTTGAAGACTCGTTCCATGCTGACGATTATTCCGTTGCAGGATTGGTTTGCTATGGATGATTCTATCAAGCGGAAGGATATAGAATCCGAGCGTATTAACGTTCCTGCGAATTCAACGCATTATTGGCGCTACCGGATGCATATTACGTTGGAACAGCTTTTGCAGGCTGATAACCTGAATAATAAGATCGTCTCGTTGATAAAAGAGGCTGGACGAAAATAAGAAAGACTAAGGGCCGTATCGAAAAGTGCGGCCCTCAGTCTATTTGTCCGCTTTCTTTTTCTCGGAACACATCGAGCAGGCTCCGTTGAACCGTGCGTTTGGTTCGATCTCTAGGGATTGGGTATATATATCTCCCTTGATAATTGCTGTTGATTTTAGAATAAGCTTTGCGCTTACTTTTACGGAGCCATCTACCTCACCGAGAATCTCAGCATTCTCGGATACGATATTGCCTGTTACGCTACCTTTGGGGCCGATAACGATCTTGCCGTTGCAACTGATGTCCCCTTCTACTTTTCCATCCAAGCGAAAGTCTGTCTCTGTGATAATATTACCCTTTATCGTTGTCCCCGCAGCCAAGGCGTTGTGTAATCCGCCTGCGGAATTTTCATCTTTTTGTTTTATTCCCATCATAATGTGTTGTTACTTGGTTGACAAATATAAGACTATTTTTTTGCAGGAAGGTTTACTTTCTATACATTTACAGATAAATTAAAAGATTATGACAACAAAGATTGAATTACGAAGGATGACATTCTATGCCTATCATGGCGTGGCACCCCAAGAGACCCGGGTTGGGAATACTTTTATCGTAGATTTGATACTGACAGCGCCGTTGGAGAATGCGGTATGGAGCGACGATTTAAGCGATACGATCAATTACGCCACAGTATATGAAACCGTGAAAGCAGAAATGGCTATCCCCTCGAGACTTCTTGAGCACGCGGCGGGGCGTATCTTGAAGGCTTTGAAAGAGAGATTTCCACAGATCACGGAGGTGGAACTTGTCTTGTCTAAATTAAATCCTCCGTTTGGCGGAGATATTCATAGTGCTTCGATAATTCTTAAAGAAAGCTTTCTTTCTGTTTAGAAACTTTTATTTACCTTCGCGTTTGTAAAGAAGTGATGCGATATACGATATACTAAAAGCACAAATACGATAACATTATGGCATTTACCAACAACGTAATGATTGTTCGTCACGGATTGCTGGCGAAGTTAGTAAAGCTCTGGAAAGAAAACCGTCTTCTAGAAGAAATAGATCGCTTACCGATCGAGTTGAGTCCCCGAAAATCGAAAGTGAGGGGCCGTTGCTGTGTACATAAGGAACGTGCCGTCTGGAAATACAAGACCTTGCCTTTGCTTGGTTTTGATATGCAGGACGAGGAAGATGAGTTGACACCGCTTTCAGAGTATGCGAAGCGTGCCTTGTTCCGCTCGGAGAATAAGAAGGAAAATATCATGTGTGTAGTGGATGAGGCGTGTTCCTCTTGTGTCTCCGTGAATTATGAGATCACGAATCTTTGCCGGGGTTGCGTGGCTCGTAGTTGTTATATGAACTGCCCGAAGGACGCTATCCGATTCAAGAAAAACGGTCAGGCCGAGATTGATCATGAAACTTGTATCAGCTGTGGTAAATGCCACCAAAGCTGTCCGTACCATGCCATCGTTTATATCCCGATCCCTTGCGAGGAAGTTTGTCCGGTTAAGGCGATCAACAAGGACAAGTATGGGGTGGAGCATATCGACGAGTCTAAATGTATATATTGCGGTAAATGTGTGAATGCTTGTCCGTTCGGTGCTATCTTCGAGATCTCGCAAGTATTCGATATCTTGCAACGCTTGCGGAATAAGGAACAGATGGTAGCGATTGTCGCTCCGTCTATCTTAGCTCAGTTTAGCGCTCCGAAGGAAAAAGTGTATGGCGCTATCAAGTCCTTGGGATTCGAGGAAGTGGTTGAGGTGGCGCAAGGCGCTATGGAAACCACCCGTCATGAGGCGGAAGAATTGATCGAGAAATTGAAAGAAGGACAACCGTTCATGACCACTAGTTGCTGTCCGTCTTACGTGCAATTGGCCGAGAAACATATCCCGGATTTAAAGAAATACATCTCTTCTACTGGATCTCCGATGTATTATACGGCCCGTATCGTGAAGGAAAAATATCCGGATGCGAAGATCGTGTTTGTTGGCCCGTGCGTGGCGAAACGAAAAGAGGTGAAACTAGATCCGTGCGTGGATTTTACACTTACGTTTGAGGAAGTAGGTTCCGTATTGGAGGGATTGGGTATCAAGATCGAGGAGGCCCAGCCTTTCTCTGTATTATTTAACGCTGTCCGTGAGGCGCATGGCTTCGCCCAAAGTGGTGGTGTGATCAACGCCGTTAAGGTTTATTTGAAGGACGAGAACGTAAATGCCGTGCAGGTAGCCAACCTGACAAAGAAAAATGTGGCATTATTACGTGCTTATGCTAAAACCGGAAAGGCTCCCGCGCAGTTTATAGAAGTGATGGCTTGCGAGGGCGGTTGTGTGACCGGTCCTTGTACGCACGCCGATAAGACTGCCGGACAAAAGCAGCTTATTAAGGAGCTTACTAAATTCTAGACAAAATGATTAAAAAATTGGTTTTATTTGTCTCCTTGACGGGAGTTTTTCTATGTACCGCTTCTTGCGGACATAAAGAATTACCGTCAATGGGAGATTATTCCGTACAGGTATTTAATGATACCCACGTACGTTTCGCTCCGGATGTATATCCCGCCGCTTTTAACGCTCCGGGACCGGACAGTATCTATCATTTGGTGAATGGCCGTATTATCTTGAAGAAGGTAACATTGCCGGAATATAAGCGAAACGTTTCCGTCAAACTCCGGGTTACGGTAGCTTCGAATGGAGATCGCTGGGATAAATCCGGCTCTTGTTTTGTATTGCCAAATGCCTCGGGCATTAATTTGTTGAATATCGCTAAAGGGGAGAAGGAGTTTCCTGCGGTGGATAGCGTGAAACTGGAGAAGATGATCGGTATCATCCCCGGGACGGATTATCAACCTACCGTGGAATTGATGCGTTTCATGACTCCGTTCGGAGTAGGGCATTACAGTAGTCCCGAGGATAGCTTGACGAAACATCGTAAACCTGTGTATGTCGACCATTGGGAGGATAGCGTAAGCTGGGAGCAAGACATAACCGATTTGTATCCTCTTCTGGAAGGTGGCGCTTATGTTGGGATCTTTATCGATACATGGACACCGGAAGGATACGTCGCTAGCATGACGATCGATGTGGACGAGTCCGATCTGACTTGCGACGCTTTGCCGAAGAAACATGTAGAGCCGTTGATGAATACGGTTTATTATATCGGGCAGGAATATCCGGATATATTCGCCCGGAAGGACGTGTCATTGGATTTTGATATTCCTCAAGGCGCACGTGATGTCCGTCTGAAATATATCGTTACGGGACATGGCGGTCATTCCGGTGGTGATGAGTTCGTGGAGAAACAGAATATTGTATCTGTTGATGGAGTTCCTGTCTTGGATTTTGTTCCTTGGCGTACGGACTGCGCTTCTTTCCGTCGTTTTAATCCGGCTACCGGGGTTTGGTTGAGAAAGCGTCTGGCTGCCTATATCACCGAGAAGGGTTATTCGGAGAAAGAAGTAGAGGAACCCTTGGCGTCTTCGGATCTTTCCCGCTCTAATTGGTGTCCCGGATCGGACGTGATACCGGAAGAGGTGGAGCTGAAGGATATCCAACCCGGCCATCATACGCTGACGGTGAGTATTCCGGAAGCGGCAGAAGTGGATGGGAATAAGCTGAATCATTGGTTGGTCTCAGCCTATTTGGTCTGGGATGAGTAAATAATGTGATAATATGTTATGTACCAATGTGCCAATCATGCTCTCTTCAACTAATTGGCATATTGGCACATTAGCCAATTAAAAAATTATTGATATGGAAGACTTGTTACCTTTCGCCCTATTATGTTTCACTTCGTTTTTTACGTTGACCAATCCACTCGGTACGATGCCGGTTTTCTTGACCATGACCAATGGTATGAATGACCATGAGCGGAAAGCGATTGTCCGAAGGGCCACGATCGTGTCGTTCATCACCTTGATGGTTTTTACTTTCTCCGGTCAGTTCCTGTTTAAGTTCTTTGGTATCTCCTCGAACGGCTTTCGCATAGCTGGCGGCTTTATTATCTTCAAGATTGGGTTTGATATGCTTCAAGCACGCTACTCGAACGCGAAGTTGAAAGAGGAAGAGGTGAAAACCTATGCGGATGATATATCCATTACTCCTCTGGCAATCCCGATGTTGTGCGGTCCGGGAGCGATCGCCAACGCAATCATGCTTATGGATGACGCCTCGACACTCAGCTTAAAGGGTACGTTGATTGGTATTATCGCATTGGTTTATTTTATCACGTTCTTGATCTTACAAGCTTCTACCCGTTTGGTACGGATATTGGGAGAGACTGGAAATAACGTGATGATGCGTTTGATGGGATTGATACTGATGGTGATCGCCGTGGAATGTTTCGTAAGCGGATTGAAGCCTATCTTGATCGATATCTTGCGTGAGGCGATGGGCTAACAAATTACCAGACCAGCTTCTTTCTGCGATGGGCGCTAAATATTGGAATAACCTTTTTTATCCTCATCGCAATCGGAGATATTTGCTTTCCAGATAAGTAGCTCTGCTTGGAACGGGAGATACGATATGATATCATGGGTGTGTGTTGTTCCGTTTGAGATCGTGATCTTCTTGGATTTAGCATACAGGTTCATATCCTTCATTTTTTGCTGTCCTTCAGGTGTCGTATCATGAACTTCTTGTGTGAAATGAAGTCTGTTTATTTTTAACATGGCTAGGTGATCGATTAATTCTTTGAGATTATCCTTCGAGATGAGAGTGAAAGGTGTGTGTATTGCCACGGTCCGATTGCTGTATCGGGGGCCATCTAGTATGGTCATTCCCGGTACGTTCCATTGAATATCTCTACCTGAGTTGGGCTGTTTATTGCTGGAGGAAGCAGAAAACGTAAGGTTTGCGTTGCGTAAAAGAAACCTTTTTGTCCGGATGCTTTTATTAGAATACAAGAGGGGGCTATATTCAGTTTATAATGTTCGGCCGCTAGTTCTTTGTCTGTGCGGAATATGATATTGGCTCGTTTGTCTTGTATTTTTATTTCCGGGGTGAATCCGGCGGAAAGCGTGAACAGATCGGTCAACTCCCGAGCGATCATAGCCTGTTTTTCATTTTCTACACTGATGAGAGTTGCCTTATTGAAGGTGAAATCACCTTTGTCTGATACACTTTGCAAGGGGAAAGGAATGATCTCCGGTTTTTCGTCCGGAAGGAAACATTTTACAAGTATCATAACCAAAATAATAAAATATATACCCGTTGTACGTAACATAAGAATAATTTTTAATGATATGCTTTTTTGTTTAATTTTTCACTTGCTGCAAATCTATGCTTTAAGGATATTTTCTTGAGTCCAAAATCGTCCGTGAAAATTCAAAAAACGTTTTTTTATACTCTGCAAGCCTTATATTTCGGACGATTTAGTGTTTTTGCCGAACAATGGGTGATATACAACTATGCGAGTATTTTGGAGGTTTTTACAATTATATCTATTGCTGTTTTTTGTGTGTTTAGCGGAGTCTCTTTATGCAGCTCCTAAGTATTATTTTAAACAAATCTCTTTGGAAAACGGATTATCGCAGTCTTCCGTAAAATGTGTGCTGGTAGATGAAAGAGGGGTTATGTGGATTGGTACCCGATTTGGGTTGAATCGTTTCGATAGGGAAAAGATTACCGTTTATCAGGAGGAGAGGGAGAATCCGCATTCTCTTCCTTATAATGATATAGTTTTTTTGGAGGAAGATGCGGAGGGAAATATTTGGGTAGGAACCTGTTGCGGATTGGCATATTTCGATCGTGGTACTTTCCGGAACCTGCTTTTGAGTCTTCTTCCGGTAATATTTATATTTCTGGGGTGGAAGGGCTGGTTAGGATACGGCCCGACTATGACATTCATGAGGA
>OGGS01001488.1_pt1 | contig 16041 bp, 8 predicted proteins | sample 1571281 | NCBI WGS metagenome assembly OGGS01 (sample SAMEA2582042, study PRJEB24529) | metagenome | biome: Human gut stool | place: China | collected 2011 | reverse complement strand
GTTGCTGGGCAGCGCCCGCCAGGTCAAGGTTGGCAAGGAGAACACCACCATCGTCGGTGGCGCTGGCGATAAGCAGGCCATTGCTGACCGCGTTGCCCAGATCCGTTCTCAGATCGCTTCCGCTACCTCTGACTTTGACCGTGAAAAGCTGCAGGAACGCCTGGCCAAGCTGGCTGGCGGCGTAGCTGTCATCAAGGTCGGCGCTGCTACCGAAGTTGAGATGAAGGACAAGAAGCTCCGCATCGAGGACGCCCTGAACGCAACCAAGGCTGCTGTTGAAGAGGGCATCGTTGCTGGCGGCGGCACCGCTACCATCAACGCTATCCCCGCTGTTGATAAGCTGGTCAGCGAGCTGGAAGGCGATGAGCGCACTGGCGCTAAGATCGTCCGCAAGGCTCTGGAAGCTCCTCTGCGCCAGATCGCCGCAAACGCTGGCCTGGAAGGCAGCGTTATCATCAACAACATTCTGCAGGCCGGCAAGCCCAACTACGGCTATGACGCCCAGAAGGAAGAATATGTTGACGATATGATCGAAGCCGGCATTGTTGACCCGACCAAGGTCACCCGCTCCGCTCTGGAGAATGCTTCCAGCGTTGCCGCTATGGTTCTGACCACCGAAAGCCTGGTCGCTGACCTGCCGGAGCCCCCGGCACCGGCAGCCCCCGCCGGCGGTGACATGGGCGGCATGTACTAATAACTGCCTGAAACCCGCATGAATGCTTGACTTTTGGAGCGGCCAGAAGCGGATTTACGCCAAACTTGCGCCACTTACGCCAGAAATCAAAGCGCACTATAGGGTAACAAAATCGGCACTCGCTGAAAAGCGGGTGCCGATTTTTGTGTCACGAAAAGCTGATGGATGCTGCACGCTACACACCGTCAGCTTTTTCGTTTACAGGGGAAAAAGTGGGTGGTATAATAGAAATAAAGTTTTGTAAGAGTGCTTTCATAGTCAAGGCTATAAAAAATACGGATAAGCATAAAGCCGGTGGATGATATGAAAATTCTGGATAACATCACCAATACCGTTCGAGATGATTTACGGGTCGAGATCAAAAAAGGCAGCAGGGTGTCTATTGCGGCAGCCTGTTTTTCGATGTATGCCTACAAAGAGCTAAAGAAGCAGCTGGAAACCATAGACGAGTTTGAATTTATCTTTACATCCCCCACGTTTGTGAAAGAAAAGGCTGAAAAGCAGAAGCGGGAGTTCTACATTCCCCGCATTTCTCGTGAAACGAGCCTTTACGGCACAGAGTTTGAAATCAAACTGCGCAATGAGATGACCCAGAGAGCCATCGCAAAGGAGTGCGCAGACTGGATCAGAAGGAAGGCTACGTTCAAATCGAACACCACCGGCGAAAATATGGCTGGTTTCATGACTGTGGATTCCGGCGCAGCACAGATCGCCTATATGCCGATTGGCGGATTTACGACAGTTGATATTGGCTGTGAGCGCGGAAATAACAGCTACAACATGGTCAACTGCATGGAGGCTCCGTTCGCACAGCAGTACATGAAGTTGTTCGATACCCTGTGGAACGACCGGGACAAAATGCAGGATGTCACGGATGTGGTTCTGGAAAATATCAGCACGGCTTATGCAGAAAATTCCCCGGAGTTCATCTATTTTATGACGCTGTATCATGTATTCAGCGAGTTTTTGGACGACATCTCAGAAGACGAACTGCCGAATGAGGCAACCGGCTTCAAGCAGAGCAAAATCTGGAGTCTGCTGTACGACTTCCAGAAGGATGCGGTGCTTGCCATCATCAATAAGCTGGAAAAGTACAACGGCTGCATCCTTGCGGACAGTGTTGGCCTTGGCAAGACCTTTACCGCACTGGCTGTCGTAAAGTATTATGAGAACCGAAACAAGTCGGTTCTTGTGCTGTGCCCCAAAAAACTGGCGGAAAACTGGAACACCTACAAGGACAACTATGTGAACAACCCGATTGCATCGGATCGGTTGAATTATGATGTCCTGTTCCACACAGACCTGTCCAGAAGCAGCGGAAAGTCGAATGGCCTCGACCTGGATCGCCTGAACTGGGGCAACTATGATCTGGTCGTCATTGATGAATCCCACAACTTCCGCAACGGCATCGGTACGCACAGCAAGACGCAGGACAACCGTTACCAGCGACTGATGGATAAGGTGATCCGTGCCGGAGTTAAGACCAAGGTGCTGATGCTTTCGGCAACGCCTGTCAACAACCGCTTTGTGGATTTGAAAAATCAGCTCGCCCTTGCCTATGAGGGAAGCTCCGAGTATCTGGATGAAAGGCTGAACACCTCAAAGAGCATTGAGGACATCTTCAAGCAGGCGCAGAAAGCCTTTAACGCATGGAGCAAGCTGAAACCAGAAGAGAGAACTACGGATGCGCTGCTGCGGACATTGGATTTTGACTTCTTTGAGCTGCTGGACAGTGTGACCATCGCACGTTCTCGGAAACATATCGAGAAGTACTACAACACCAACGCTATCGGAAAGTTCCCGGAGCGCTTGAAGCCGATTTCCGTCCGTCCATGCCTGACAGACCTGAATAATGCCATCAACTACAATGAGATTTACGAGCAGCTGATACAGTTGAGCCTGTGCGTCTATATGCCCTCCAACTATATCTTCGCAAGTAAGATCCAGAAATATCAAGAGCTGACGCACAATAAGGGCGAGAATCTGACCCAGAGAGGTCGTGAGCAGGGCATTTGCAGGCTGATGAGTATTAACCTGCTGAAACGGCTGGAAAGTTCTGTATGCTCGTTCCAGTTGACCCTGACGCGCATCAAGGAGCTGATTGATGGTACGATTCAGTCTATTGACCAGTTTGAACGCTCCGGCCACGCTGATCTGGATATATACGACATGGCCGGAGACGATTTTGACATGGACGATGAAAACACTGACTTTTTCACCGTCGGCAAAAAAGTCAAAATCGATCTTGCGGATATGGATTGGAAGAGTTGGCGTGATGAACTTCGGAAAGATGCAGAAATTCTGGAGCTGTTGACCTTTATGGTGGCAGATATCACACCGCAGCACGACACAAAGCTACAAGAACTGTTCCAGCTGCTGTCCGAAAAAATTGAGCATCCGATCAATGCCGGCAACAAGAAAGTGCTGATTTTCTCTGCATTTTCGGATACTGCAGAGTACCTCTTTGACAATGTGAGTACATTCGTAAAGCAGAAATATGGGCTGAACACCGCCGTTATTACCGGCTCGATTGATGGACGCACCACGATCAAGGGCTTCAAGGCAACGCTCAACAACGTGCTGACCTGCTTCTCTCCCATTTCCAAAGACCGGGATGTTCTGATGCCCGGTAGTACCACGGAAATTGATGTGCTGATTGCGACAGATTGCATTTCTGAAGGTCAGAACTTGCAGGATTGCGATTATCTGATCAACTATGACATTCACTGGAACCCGGTGCGCATCATCCAGCGTTTTGGACGAATCGACCGTATTGGCAGCAGAAACCAGTACATCCAGCTTGTGAATTTCTGGCCCGATCTGACACTGGACGATTACATCAACCTGAAATCCCGTGTGGAGACCCGCATGAAAATCACCGTTATGACCTCTACCGGCGATGATGACCTTATCAACCCCGAAGAAAAGGGCGATTTGGAGTACCGCAAGGTACAGCTGAAACGCTTGCAGGAAGAGGTCGTTGACATCGAGGATATGTCGGACGGCATCTCCATTATGGATCTGGGACTGAACGAGTTCCGGCTCGACCTGCTGGATTACATCAAACACAACGGCGATCTGGACAAGAAGCCCCGTGGACTTCATGCGGTGGTTCCGGCTACGGATGAACTGCCGGAGGGCGTGATCTTCGTGCTGAAAAACATCAATGACAGCGTCAATGTGGACAATCGGAACCGCATCCATCCGTTCTACATGGTTTACATCGGCATGGATGGGCAGATCATCTGCGACTACTTGAACCCCAAAAAGATGCTGGACGATATCCGGCTGCTGTGCCGTGGAAAGACTGAGCCAATCAAAGAGGTGTATGAACGCTTCAACCGGGAAACAGACGATGGAAAGGACATGGCAGAAATGTCCGAATTGCTGAGTGAAGCCATTGACTCGATCATTGATGTCAAAGAAGAAAGCGACATCGACAGCCTGTTCTCTGCGGGCGGAACAACGGCATTGCTCAGTCAGGTGTCCGGACTGGATGATTTTGAATTGATCTGCTTCCTTGTTGTAAAATGAACGAACAGAGGTGAAAAATGTGCTTGGCTTGCCTATGACTAGCGAGTTCAATAAACGCATCCCAAAGCAGAAGTTCTATGAGAACATCGCCGTTACTCCGGCTATGAAGAAAGCCTTTGTCGAGCAGATCAGGATCATCTACTGGCGCAATAAGATTGCGACCACTACCCTGAATCTGGCGGCTGGGGAGCAGGTGACGGAGATCGAGGTGTTCGAGGTACGGCTGTCTGCCCCGGAGCTGGACGAGAGTGTGCTGCGCCAGATCGACCGGGAAGTTCCGTATCACATCCTCTTTTTGCTGGAATACGAGGGCAGGTATCGTGCTGTCATCGGCTACAAGGAGGCTGCGGCGGGCAAGACGGCCTTTAAGGTAGACCGCTATTATTCTACGGACTGGCTGGACGAAGACGACCTGCCGGTGCATCTGGAAGGGCTTACACTGGATGCCGTTTATGATAATTTTGTCCGTCAGATTGCAGGCGAGACTCTGGCTGAAGAAAATGGCAATACGCTGAAAGAAAGCATTGAACAGCAAAAGCAGCGGGAACAAATCGAAAAGCAGATTGCTGCATTGGAAGCCAAAATTAGGAAAGAAAAACAGCCGAAAAAGAAATTTGAACTATATCAAGCGGTAGAAATTCTAAAAGAGAGGTTAAAAAATGTCTAATTCTACAATTGCCAAACATAGCAAGGCGGCATTTGATGAATCAAAAAGCATTCGGATTTTAAGCGGTCTCTTAGAGTCTACAGGAGAAATCAAAACCTTTTTTGGCGAAAATGATAAAACGCCTAATTATGATGGTTCATTCGAACTGGTCAATGATGAACAAGAGCCCGTCAAGCAATTTATTGTACAGATAAAAAAGGTTGATAGGTTGGTTTTGAATTCGAAAGGAAAATATGATTATCGACTTAAAACTAATTTTTTGCAGTATGTTAAAGATAAGGTGACCGAAAATCCAGCCATTTATTTTGTCGTCGATCTTGCTACTGAAAAAGTATACTGGATTTACTTATCTGACGAGACACTTATCAGATTGAACTTTGAAGGAAAAAAGACTGTTACATATCACTTTCGAGAGGAAGATTCCATTTCTAATGTTGAAGCGTTTGTTTTAACAATGCAAAAAATTGCACGTGAACGCAATAATTTCTTCGTTTATAAAACGCCTCAACAAATTGCGGAAATACAAGATGCAGTAGACTATCTCAACCAGCATCTCAACGGAGATTTAAAAAACATAAAAGAGAGAATTTTTCCGGATCTATGGCGTGTTGGTATCAAATATAGTGTGGATCATACGGTTTTGTTCAACGATGTGCCTGTTCCTATTACAGGGTGCGTTGCACTTTATCCTCAAATGCGTGGAAGACTTGACACTGGAGTACGTGAATACGATTGGAATTTGTCGGAAAATATGTTCACGCATTTTTCTTTAGGGTCGGAAACCGACATAAAGAAATATAGTGAGGAGACGCTACATAAAATTGTTCAAAACTTTTTTAAACTTGGCATTCCCTATAAATTTTTACCAGCAGTGGTATTGATGGAACAGATTGATCCATTTGTTAAAGAAAGCCAGAGGTTCTTTGATACACCAACTTCTCAAAAGTTATCAATCAAAGAGGTGAGGCGGAGATTTATTCTATTGCACAACTATATGTGCTTTCTTTTTACAGGTCATGGAGTTTCAGAAAATGAAAGAGCTTGCGTAGAAAGAGCACAGAGTATCATTGATCATAGAAAAATGAACTTTTATAGCATTTTTGAATGCGCACGGTCATGTAGAGAAGAATTTAAAAAATATTGTAGTTCTGAGAGCGAAGAAAATATTTCTCTTCGCGGGAAGATGTTTGGCTTTTTGCAGCAAGAGAGTATACGGTGTTTTTTGGCTATTATGGAACTGCAATGCCGTAAGATAGAGGAATTCACTCCTGTTTGGAATTATAATTGGTACGATTGGGTTTATCTTGATAAAAAATCTTATTTAGAGAACTGTAAAAAAATATGTGATCGATGGCTTTCAAACCTCCCAGACTTATATATAGAAACTTACAATAATATTTTTGAAACAACAAAATTTTTGGTTCGTGATAGATTTGTTTATAATCTTGAATGTACTAACTTTGAAAATACGAATTTTTTGACTATTGAATCACAGCATTATCAGGGTGAAAAGTTCAGTTTACAAATGGATTTTTCTTGTACTTCAGAACTTTCTTATCCCAACATTCCAGAAGGGCTTCTGTCAACTTGTAGTAGCGCATCAATTCAAAGGTTTATACAAAATCGCCGTTTATACTATGACTCGATTTGTTGCCTTCTTTATCGCGGTATTTGCAAAGGGCTAGGCTTTAAAGAAGGTGATTTACCCTTATATGAACACGAAAACGTTAAGTTCTTTTTATAATTTTGAATTGGAAACCGAAATCTGAAGGATAAAGTAACCGGAGAAAAGTTTGAAGTTGTAGTAAGAATAACTGAAATGGGAAAACATTTGGAGTAATTCATATGAATGGGATAGACATTCTTCAAATTGCAACAGCAACAATCATAAGTGCCGGTGGTATTGGTGCAATCATTATAGCGGCGGTACAGTTCACATCAAATATAATTGCGGACAAAATTTCAAAGAAATATGAGCTCAAATTAAATGAGTCATTAGAATCTTATAAATCTAACCTTGATAAAGGAAACCATATCTCGCGTGCAATGTTCGACAAAGAGTTTGAATACTATCAACTTCTATCTAGGAAATACACTATTGCATTCAACAGTTTTAATTTATATTATGGAATCAAGTACTCAAAATTAGACGTGATTCCTATCGAAGAAATCCATATTTATAACCCAAAACTGGAAGAACTTGCAAAAGATATAAGAGGCGGAAAAAGAGTGACTGAAGTCCAAATGGATACACTGAAAAGCAATATAGCCGAACAATTTTTAGAGTTTAAGAAGGTTTTGGACGAGAGTGAATCCTTTATTAACGGCGAAATTTATAGTAAATACGCGAAATTATATGATCTTATTCGTAGCTACTATCTAAATGAAGATTCAATGCTGCTAGATGAAATCCAATCGCTAAGACTTCAACTACCAAAAACTATTAGAAACTACCTTATTGGACTGACTGTTATAAATTAGGGGGAACTTATACATGGACAACCTTAAAATGCACAGCCTTGACGGCATACAGCGCAACATAGATTTAATTGGCAAGCTATTCCCCAACGCCATTACCGAGGTAAAACGCAACGGCAAAGTAGAACACGCAATTGACTTTGACGTTCTGCGGCAGGAGCTTTCCGACTCCATTGTAGAGGGCAGGGAGGAACGTTATCAGTTTACATGGCCGGACAAGAAAAAGGCGATGCTGGCGGCAAATGCGCCCATCACGGCAACCCTGCGTCCCGTTGTGGCGGATAGCGTTGGCAAAGATGGCACTCCCGGTGGCTTTGACAGCGAAAACCTCTACATCGAGGGCGATAATCTGGAAGTGCTGAAGCTCTTGCAGGAAACCTATCTGGGCAAGGTCAAGATGATCTACATTGATCCGCCGTACAATACGGGCAAAGATTTTATCTATACTGATAATTTTGAGCAAAACGCAAGAGATTACATGGAAAATAGCGGCCAATACGATGAAGAAGGTAATCGTATGGTACAGAACACTGAAAGCAATGGCCGCTTTCACACCGATTGGCTTAACAAAATTTATCCTCGCTTAAGAATAGCTAAGGACTTATTAGCATCGGATGGAGTTATAGTTATCAGCATTAGTTATCGTGAAGTCCACCACTTAGTAGCTATGTGTGAGAGTTTGTTTGGTGGGCATCAAGTGGTTACTGTAACAGTTCAAACTTCTGGAGGTAAACCTTCAGGTGGATTTAATTATTTGCATGAGTATCTGGTCTGGATTGTTCCAAAAGATTTTATTGCTAATCCTGTAGAAGCTTGGGGAGGAAAAGACCGCACGCCATTTGAAGGACTAACTTTAAGTACATTCGATAAAGAGCAGCGTCCGAATCAAGCATATCCTATTTTTATTGATGAAAAAACAGGTCTGTTAACCGGTGTTGGAGCGTCATTGCAAGAACTTATTGGTTCCGGAAAGTACACAGGCGACAAGCTGAACTATGTATATGATTATTCGTGTGCACCCATTGGATCGGTTGCAATTTGGCCTGTAACAGCAAAAGGTAAAGACTGTGTTTGGCGACAGATTCCAGAGCGCATATTATCTGATTGGAAAAAAGGTTATATTAAAGTTACTCGAAACTCAAATTCTAAAAATCAAAACCAATACAGTATTCAATACTTGCCAAGCGGTGTAATTGAAAAAATTGAAAATGGAGAGCTTGAAGTAATAGGACATGAAAGCAATGCGCCAACATTGATTTTCGGTGCAAACAGGACAGTTGGTGGTCAGATTCCAACTATTTGGCTGGACAAAGATAATTTCACAGTTAATGGAACGCAAGGATTCAAAGACCTTTTTCCGGAGAATGATAAATTGTTCGATTATTCTAAACCCATTGCACTGATGAAAACCATTTTACAAGCAACCTCTAATTCAGACGATTTCATTCTTGACTTTTTCTCCGGCTCTGCTACTACCGCCCATGCTGTGATGCAATTAAACGCTGAAGATGGCGGACATCGTAAGTTCATTATGGTGCAGCTGCCCGAAAAGACTGATGAAAAGAAAGAAGCTTATAAGGCAGGCTACAAGAACATCTGCGAAATTGGCAAAGAGCGTATCCGCCGTGCGGGTCGAAAAATTAAGGAAGATGCTGGGCTAACCGCTCCGGCTGATTTGGATATTGGTTTCCGCTGCCTGCGTCTGGATGAAAGCAACATGAAGCCGGTTTACTACACGCCGGAGGAGACCCAGCAGCAGGATCTGTTCTCTCTGGTGGACAACGTTAAATCTGACCGCACCCCGGAAGATCTGCTGTTTCAGGTCATGCTGGATTTGGGTGTGCTGCTTTCCAGCCCCATTGAGGCAACGGAAATTGCAGGCAAAAAGGTGTTCAACGTGGCAAATGGCTTCCTGCTGGCCTGTTTCGACCATGATGTGACGGATGAAACTGTTAAGGCCATTGCGCAGATGAAGCCGTACTATGCTGTTTTCCGTGACAGCTCTATGGCAAACGACAGTGTTGCAACGAACTTTGACCAGATTTTTGAAACTTATAGCCCCGATACGGTAAGAAAAGTATTGTGATTCGATGAAAATTGAATTGACTTGTTATTTTCAACTGTCAAGAAATGATTGACAGTTGGTGTCGGAGGTAAGTTACAACAATGAAGTTTAGTTTTAAGATTCAGCAATACCAGACGGATGCCGTGGATGCCGTGGCACGGGTCTTTCAGGGGCAGCCGTACAATGCAGGCGTATCCTATCTGCGTGATATTGGTGATCTGCCCAGCACACCGCAGCAGATCAGTGTGACGCAGTCTTACGAGGATGGCACGCAGGTCGAATTTCAGGATGCTCTGGATGATTCCGGTTTTAAGAATGAAGCCTTGCAGCTGACCAATGAGCAGATTCTGCACAATATCCAGAACATTCAGAACGAGAGCAATATCCACCAGTCTACTCAGCTGGTGGCACCGCTGGGTCGCTGCTCTTTGGATATCGAGATGGAGACCGGTACCGGCAAGACCTATGTTTACATCAAAACGATGTTCGAGTTGAATAAGCGTTACGGTTGGAGCAAGTTTATTGTAGTTGTGCCCAGCATTGCCATCCGCGAAGGTGTGAAAAAATCCTTTGAGATCACCGCAGATCACTTTATGGAGTGCTATGGTAAAAAGGCACGGTTCTTCATCTATAACAGCAGCGATCTGAAGAAACTGGATGCCTTTTCCAGTAATTCGGGCATCAATGTTATGATCATCAACACGCAGGCTTTTGCGGCTTCCATGAACGAGGACAAGAACGTGGAAGGTCGCAAGGGAGATGCTGCGGCGCGTATTATTTACACAAAGCGGGATGGGTTTGGTTCCCGCCGGCCCATTGATGTGATTGCCGCCAACCGTCCGATTCTGATTCTGGACGAGCCGCAGAAGATGGGCAAAGAGGATTCTGCCACCCAGAAAGCCTTGAAAAAGTTCAATCCGCTGTTTACACTGAACTATTCGGCTACCCATGCAAAGCAGCACAATCTGGTGTATGTGCTGGATGCACTGGACGCTTATAATAAGCGTCTGGTCAAGAAAATCGAGGTCAAGGGCTTTGAGGTCAAGAATCTGCGTGGCACCAACAAATATCTGTATCTGGAAGATATTCTTGTCACTCCTCAAAAGGCCCCGCAGGCTAAAATCGAATTGGAAGTCGCTCACAACGGTGGTACCAAGCGCGAATTTCATAAGCTGAATGTGGGGGATAATCTGTATTATCTCTCCAACGAGATGGAACAGTACAAAGGGTTTGTCGTTTCTGAAATTGATCCCTTTACCGGCATTTTGACTTTTACGAATGGGGAAACTTTGCATGTTCACGATGTGACAGGTGACGTGTCCGAAGATGATATGCGCAGGGTGCAGATCCGTGAAACCATCGAATCGCACTTTGAAAAAGAGCAAGAACGTTTCAAAATGGGCATCAAGACGCTTTCTCTGTTCTTCATTGATGAGGTGGCAAAATATCGCCAGTACGATGAGGAAGGCAATGAACTTCTGGGTGAGTACGGAAAAATTTTCGAGCAGGAGTATCTTTCTGTTCTGAATGAGCACCGCACACTGTTTGACCCGGACTATCTGGCTTATCTGGATTCTGTCGATGTACACAATGTGCATAAAGGCTATTTCAGTATCGATAAAAAGGGGCATAGCGTAAACAGTTCTGTCAAGCGCGGCACGGATCTGTCCGATGATATTTCCGCCTATGACTTGATTCTGAAAAATAAGGAACGGCTGCTGTCCTTTGAGGAGCCTACCCGGTTTATCTTCTCCCACTCTGCCCTGCGTGAAGGTTGGGATAACCCGAATGTGTTCCAAATCTGCACCCTGAAGCACAGCGACAGCACCACACAGAAGCGTCAGGAAGTTGGCCGCGGCTTGCGCCTGTGCGTGAACCAGTCCGGCAGCCGCATGGATGCCGATGCTTTAGGCGATAAAGTGCAGGATATCAATGTCCTGACGGTTATTGCCAGCGAAAGCTATGCCGCTTTTGTGGACAGCTTGCAGAAGCAGACCGAGGCTGTGCTGTACGACCGTCCTCGGAAAGCGACCATTGAATATTTTGCCGGAAAGTCGATCAAATTGGATGGGCGAACCGTCAAGGTGGACGACCATCAGGCACGAGCCATTTATCAGTATCTGATTCGCAACAACTATGTGGACGAAGAAGATAACGTGACGAAGGAATACCGGGAGGATGCACAGGCAAAATCGCTTGCTCCTGTTCCGGATTCTCTGAAACCGATAGAAGAAGGCATCCACACCTTGGTGCAGGCGATTTATGACGCAAGCGTTCTCCAGAAGATGTTTGCGGATGCCAACAAGCCAAAGATTCTGGAAAATCCGCTGAACGGACGGTTTGAAAAAGCAGAGTTCCAGAAACTCTGGAATACCATCAATCACAAGTACGCCTATACTGTTGATTTCAATTCTGATGAACTGATTTCCAAAGCAATCACGCATATTGACAGTGAACTCTATGTCAGCCAGCTGCAATACGCCGTCAGTCATGCTGCACAGCGGGATACTCTGGATGCAGACATGGTGCGTAGTGGTGACAGCTTCAATGCTGCACAGACTCGCACTAAAACGCTGAAACACGCAGTACATGGGCAGGTTCCTTATGATCTGCTTGGAAAAATTGCGGAGGAAACCGTCTTGACCCGCCACACCGTTGCGGCGATTTTGAAGGGAATCAAGCCGTCTACATTTGCAATGTATCAGAGCAACCCGGAAGAGTTCATCACGAAGGTCACTCGCCTGATCAAAGAGCAGAAAGCCACCATGATTGTAGAGCATATCACCTACGATACAATTGAGGGCAGCTATGACAGCAGTATCTTTACTGCTGAAAAACACGGCCTGACAATGGATAAAGCCTATCCTGCAAAGAAAGCCATTCAGGACTATGTCTTTACCGACGGCTCTGCCGAAAAGAGCGTGGAACGCAAATTTGCTGAAAGCCTCGATGGCGCAGATGAAGTATTCATCTATGCAAAGCTGCCCAGAGGTTTCTTTATCCCTACGCCTGTCGGACACTATTCGCCGGACTGGGCAATTGTATTCCATGAAGGTGCAGTGAGGCATATTTACTTCGTTGCCGAAACAAAGGGTACAATGGAAAGCCTGAATCTGCGCCCAATCGAAAAATCCAAGATCGATTGTGCTAAAAAGCTGTTTGCGAAGTTGTCCGATGGACTTGTGACATACGACCATGTGGACAGCTATCAGGAGCTGATGAATAAGGTACTGCAATAACCGTAAGATGCAAGGATCATCTTGTGGAAAACAATATGCAAAAATGGAAAATAAAAAATTCTGAGGCTGCAGCTTTGGAAAAATAATTCTTTGATGCCATCACATAGCCTGCATCATGCCGATGCAGTTCAAGGTTTTGACTTTCCCAACAAGTGTTTGGCAACGCAAAAATGGTTTTTGTATAACCTCTTGCTAGCACTATGAGACCTCTCAAAACGCTTCCCAAATTTGAAAATCACTTTGCAAGAATAATCGTCCGTTTTCAAGCCCAACTTGAAGCGGACGGTTGTTTTTCTGCTCAAAAAAGTTCCGAGTTTGCATTCCGTTGCAAACAGAACAAGCTATCCGACCCTCTCTTTTTACCAAAGTTTCCATCACTTTTTCTTGCAAGCTGCCGAAAGTAGCCCGTTTTCAGAATTTTTTGTTGACACGGTTCGATTTTTGTGGTAATCTATTCCAACAATTTAATATAACATATTTACTTAGAGTTCCAGCTCGGCTCCCGAAGGAGCCGGAGCAAGTTTTTAACTTTCTATCGCTACATAACGAACCCGAACCAAGGCCATCCCGGAAGGGATGGTCAGGTTCAGGTTGTTGTGTGGCGATTTTTTATTGCCAAATTCAGCACCGTACCTTGACAACCGCATGACCGTCTGCATGGGATACCCGGCGATGACCCTGAGAAGGAGAGCCGGAAAACGCCGCCGGAAGGGGGCAGGAAAGCCATGCAGGGAGAACGGCGCACCCAGTATCAACTGGTCAAAATGGCCAGTTGATGTGGTGAATGACACAAAGCGTCATTTCCCAGAAGGATCTTCTGCGTTATGGCTCACCTCATGTAGACATTTTGTCCACACGAGGTGAATTGCCGCTGCCTAAATCAATGTGGACAAATTGTCCACATTGATTCTACCCGTGTTACGGCTGACCTCAACTTGACATTTTGTCAAGCCACGGTGAAATCTGGTGAATACTGCTTTTCAGTACTTACCAAATTGCTGTAACGTGGTCACTCTGTGCTAGGTTACGAGAACCGTAACTCACCACTCAACCATAACAGAGAAAGTTTAGTTGGTGGTCATTTTGACCATCAACCAAATAATCGCAACGCTTTATTGCGTGAAAGTGGCGGTTATCATTTTGATAATCACCACGCTACCGTAACACTTTTGGTAAATAGTGCTTTTCATTATCCACCACACACCCGTAACAGCCAAAGGAGGATGCCTATGACAACAGAACAATGGGAACGCGAAAATCAGGACACCCTGATGGAATATTTCATTGATGGCGACTCCAGTGTGCGCAGAATCCAATGTGAATACTGCCACAAGGTCATCTACACCCAGACCCGAAACCGCAAATACTGTAGCTTCCAGACTTGCGGCCACAAGATGCTGAATCTGCGGAAAAGCCTTAAAAAGCGTGCCGAACGTGGAACATATACCTGTGCTTGCTGCGGGGAGCAGTTCTTACCGATTCGGGCGGATGCCAGATATTGCAGCAATGCCTGTCGGCAGAAAGACTACCGCCAGCGTAAAGCGACAGTTCACACTTCTCTTTTAGGAACTTGACAAAGTTTGTCAAGTTCCTCATCGGTGTTGCTTTTATCTAGTAAAGTGGCACTTCCCATTCTGGGAAGTGCCAAAATACCGTAACTCTTAATCGCTCACTCCCAAATCCCCAAAGTGGGAATTCGGGCTGTCATCTGAAATCAGGTTACGCTTTCCGTAACTTGATTTGCAACTCCCGCCGAATCAAGTTCCCACTTTGGGAACTTGATTGTAGCCGTATCAAAATCAAGTTATCAAAATGATAACTTGATTGCATCCGTGGCAGAGCCACCGAAGTTCTCATTTTGATAACTTCGGTTTTATCTGTTACACGTCACTCCCACTCCGTAAAAATCAGGTGGTCAAAATGACCACTTGATTCCACCCGTAACGAAATCAGTGGGTCAAAGTGGCCCACTGAAAAAGCCGGACGAGCTGCGGGCAGGGATTCGCAAATTTTTGCCCGCCAGCTTGCCAAAATCAACGGGCCAAAATGACCCGTTGAAGGGAGTCAAGGGGGAACGCCTTGCCCAGTGATATGATGCTGTGCGTCATATCCTACTGGGTATTATCTGGCGCACCGCAGGCGGCAGATTCAGCAGCAAAGCTGCTGCGCACCCACCCCACCAAGACGTTGAAATGGAGGGATATTTATCTGAAGCTGACACGACACAATGGACGAGCCGGAAAACACGGCACCTATAACCCCAAGCACAACGACCGGAATTTTGACCTCACCAACAGCGAGCACATCGACCCCGAACGAGCCAAAGGCAACATCTACTGGGATTGCGTCCACGGCTTCCGTTCGGCTCTTGCCCCGCAAGACCCGGATGATTTAGCAGCGACCTTCTCGGAGGTAGAACGACAATTTTACGAGAGCAGATATTCCAATTTTGTGGAAAGCCAGAACGAGCGCAACGCCAAGATCCGGCACACGGAACGTAACCGCTCCATTCCTGACCTGCTGTCTAGCCGCAAGACCTGCCCGGAAGAAACTATCTACCAGCTTGGAACGCTGGATGAACACGCTTCCGCAGAGGATTTGCTGAACATCGTCACCGAGTTCATTGACGAGTTCAAGGCCAAGTTTGGCGAACACGTTCATGTGCTGGACTGGGCACTGCATCTGGACGAAAGCACACCCCGCATCCACAAGCGTCATGTGTTCGACTGCGAGAACAAGTATGGTGAGGTGGCACCCCAGCAGGAAAAGGCACTGGAAGCGTTGGGTTTTGAGCTGCCTGACCCGGGCAAGCCCCTCAGCCGCCGCAACAACCGCAAGATTACTTTCGATGCCGCCTACCGGAAGATGCTGTTTGACATTGCCAAACGGCATGGGCTGGAATTGGAGGAAGAAGCGGAGTACGGCAGCCGCAAGTATCTGGAAAAGCAGGATTTCATTCTTGCCAAGCAGAAGGCGCAGCTTGCTGCCCAGCAGAGCAAGCTGGACGAACTGACCCTCAGGGTCAGCGACATGGAAACGCTGATCGACGAAGTTTCGGCTGCGGCCTACGACAAGGCGGTGGAGGTAGTGGCGGACGTGGTACGCACCGAGACCCGAAAGGAAGATATGCGGATGATCGAGGATACGAAAAAGTGGGTGTTGTCCCCGGAACGCAAGGCTCCGCAGTCCACACGGGAGTACACCGCAAAACATCTGGATAGCGTGCTGGACAAGTTCCTCAAGACCATGTAGACCACCGCTGCACGCTTGCAGGAGAAGCTCTTGAAGCCGGAAGTCCGGCAGAAAGGCAAGGAGCAGGTCAAGGAGAAAGCACGGGATTCCGTTCTGCAACTGTTGAGCCGTT
>OGGS01001482.1_pt1 | contig 16092 bp, 14 predicted proteins | sample 1571281 | NCBI WGS metagenome assembly OGGS01 (sample SAMEA2582042, study PRJEB24529) | metagenome | biome: Human gut stool | place: China | collected 2011 | reverse complement strand
GCCCCACAGGTATGAAAAAGCGCCCGGACAGCAGAAAGCTATTCGAGCGCAAAAAATACGGTATTCAGTTACATTGTGACAATTTTCGCACTGGCTGCCAGACGGGGCCTGTACGTTGGCCGGGCTTTTTTTGACGATAGTGCAAATATCGTCAGAATTTGTCGGCGGTCAGTGTGCTTCATGGCGACTCCCTCTTAAAGCCGCCGTGTCAGCACATGGGCATCACTCCTTTGTTGAGGGCATAAGGAACGGCGGCCTTGATTGTATCAAAACCGCCGCAGAGATATGATTTTGGACATGATAAAAGTTCTACCCAACAGCGGTTTTTTCTTTTCTGCCGCTGGGCAGTTTGATTATTGTTCATTCAGTTTTAATGGTTTCAAAATAGCTGTTCTTATACTTAAGGTTTAGCCTTTTTTAACTACTCGTTGTCAAGAGATTGTAGATAGACTATGATGGCAAACATACCATCTTTATAATCTGACCGAACACTACCTCCTTGTTTTAATATCAGTTGTTTCGCAATATACAGTCCAAGCCCAGCATGACCAGATATTCGCTCTGTACTTGCCCTATAAAAACGATCAAATATTTTTTCGCGTTCCTGATCACTGATAAAATGTGAGCTATTTCTTACTATCAGCTCTGCCCCTTCGCCTTTCATTTTCAAGCAAACTTCTATCTGCCCAGTTGAATAGCTAATTGCGTTTGCAATTAGGTTCTGGATAATTCGTTCTATTGCAAGCTCGTTACCAAGTATCATTACTGGATGTTCTGGCAACTCAATAAGAGGCGTAATGGAGTGATTTTCAAACTCACAGTAAGAAGCAAGCAGTTCATCTCTGATAATTTTATTCAAGTCCAATGAAATGAGCTGTATTTGGCAAGCATCACTATCGATATAGGACATTTCAAAAAAATTATCAACCAAGCTCTGTAGGGACATCGCCTTTTGCAAGGCAATATCTATATATAAAGATTTTTGCAGAAAATCCTTTTCTTCTTTACTCAGTGACAAATAGCCTATCATAGCTGTAAGCGGGGTACGAAGATCATGGCTAATATTTGCGATATCATCCCGGATGGCTCTTTCCCTTTGAACTTCGTTTATACGCATTTTTTCCTGAAGATAAATACTACGGTTAATATTTGCAGCCATACTTTCAAGAAAAGGATCGCTTAATGATACATCCAGTATTTTATGTGTACGTTCAGAAATAAAATCATCCAATTGTTTGGTAATTCTGTGAATTTGAACATATAGACCAACGAGCTTTAATATGAGAAAAGCCGTTGCTAGGCTCAATATGATTTCTATGAAAATGTCTGATCTCATCTTATTTCCCGCTTTGCTTCGAATAGGAATAAAACACATTCGGAGAGCAATATGGTTACGATGCTGACAATAAGAATTTTAGCTAAATCCATATGGCAAGCTCCCAATTTTAACCAGTAGGGCATTGGCGTCCAGTTTAAGATGATAGAAGTAAATACTGAAGGATTCTGCTTTGTATTAGATGCAGCAACAATAAGAGAAATTGCCGTCTCCAAAAAACCAAAAGTAACAAAGGCAATTTCGCTGCTCGTAAGTGCGCAGACGACCCTGCCAACAGATAAAAAACATTGTATCATCAGTGCATTTTGCATCCAATAGAGTATTGATGTTGAAATAAATTCCACTGTGAGACAACTAAACATAGTGCCCGCCACGCAAAAAGTGACGGCACTCAACAAAAAATACCAACCCTGCACCCATACAGTCTGTCCAAAATAATCAGCTATTTCATAATGTATTCGGTTTTTTCCATGCGATATAGCCATTCGCCATGCGCCACCGTTGGCATCTCGACGATAAGTAAAAGCTAACTGAACAGTCACAGCAATCCAGGCAAACAAGTTAAACGACTGAGCCGTAGCCATTGCAACAGTGTCAGCATTCACACCTTCCATTGAACCAGCCGGGAAAAAACCAATCCGTATTCCAGCTGGGGTTACAACATCTACAATGCGGCCTGCATTAAAAAGCAAGGAAAAACACAAACATAGCACACTGAAAATGAGAAAAAAACATGGCAAGAAAGAATGTCGTATTTTATAAATAGTTGCTCGAAATATATTAATCATCACTTCATCTCCCTGTGTTTTAGAAGTATAACCGTTCCCATCGCAGCACCACAAAACAGCAGAATAGAATATATTAGTGCTTCCCAGATAATTCCATCAATTAGTCGAAGAGATGCCAGATTGGCCCAATAATACGTTGGCAGTATTTTTATGACTAAAGGTGTTTGTACGCCTGTGGCTTGTATTTCCGCAAAGCTCGTTCCATACAAAATTGCCCCGATGAGCGGAATTAAGCATAAGATCAATTCTACAGCGATACGACTCCGAAGTAACGTCAACATAAAGACCGAAAATTCTAGGAATGCCAGCAATACTACACTGTTAAGCAATGCAATACCAACTGTTTGCAACACTTCGCTCGTCGTCAGCGGATAATTCAGTTGCCCAGCCATCAAAAACAAACAAAGCAACGTAAAAATAAGCTGTAATATAGTTGTTACGATGCATATTGCAAACATTTTTGCAATATAGAGTGTTTCAGCCTTTCCTCCCTCGCATATATATAACGATAGAGTTCGATTTTTTGTCTCACTGCTAAATGTGGATATGCAAAGATTTAGTCCAATCAGCCAACTAAAAATTATAAAGCTGTGCGCAGAACGCAGAACACTGATTTGTATTGGAATATTAATCCCATCAGCAATTCCCTTAAAAAAGCCAATACTTTCGGACGGAACGGATAAGTTGCCAGCTACCATCATAAAAACAGAGCCACTTGCAAAAAAAATAAGCAACAAAAACAAATACCCAATTAAGGAGACGTATGTGGTACGTGAATGAAGTAGTTTGTACAGTTCTACTTTTATTTGCTTACCCATGTCAGGACCTCCTAATGAGAGAAGTAAAGTACCCCTCTAAATCTTCGCCGCTGGGTGCCACCTTTTTTATCTTGATATCTGCATCAGCCAGCACTTTCAAAACCACTTCGGGTTGGTCTAGATAGGCATATAGCCGAATTTCCTGGTTGGTCACTTCATAATGAACGGTCTTTAACTGCTGTTCAATCACTGCACTTGCCTTTGCGGTATCAGCTACTTGAATAGAAAGATACTTTTTGCATTTCTCGTTTAGTTCGTCCTTGGTAATTTGTTCCAAAAATTTCCCCTTATGTAAAATGCCATAATCAGTCGCAAGCTGGTACATTTCGCTGAGGATATGGCTAGATATCAAGATGGTCATATTCTTTTCTTGATTCAGGTGAAGCAGCAATTCACGCAGTTCCACAATTCCCATTGGGTCAAGTCCATTGGTTGGCTCGTCAAGCACCAGAAATTCAGGTTTACTAAGAAGTGCAATCGCCAGCGCAAGTCGTTGTCTCATTCCAAGAGAGAAATTTTTAGCTTTTTTGTGGCCTGTATTTTCTAAACCTACCAACGTCAAAGTCTCTTGGATGCAGTCTTTTCCCGGAATTCCTCTTTGTAAGCGATGGACTTCTAAGTTTTGTTCCGCAGTCATATCCGGATAGAGTGCAGGGCTTTCAACCAAACACCCCATTCTTTTCCTTTGCTTGACCTGGCCAGCTTTGGTATCGTCTCCGAACAAATAGATTTTGCCTTGAGTTGGATATGCAAGGCCACACAGGATACGGATTAGAGTTGTTTTTCCAGCACCGTTCTCACCAATCAAGCCGTATATTGCTCCCTGCTGAATGGAAAGGTTGACATCATCAAGCGCAGCATGTGCCCCATATTTCTTTACAACGTGTTCCATTTGAAAAATCATCGTTCTTCCTCCCTTTTATTTGATTTTGTACCCAATGCCCCAAACAGTTTCGATATATTCTTTTCCAGTTTCTTCTTTTAGCTTTTTCCGAAGATTGCTGATATGCACTCCCAAAGTATTATCGTCGTATGCGTAGAGTTCATTCCAAACACTTTCATACAAATTGGCCTTAGAAAATACTTTGGCTGGATATGTGCATAACAGACTAAGGATCGAAAACTCCTTCGCAGTCAAAGTGACTTCGTGACCTCGAATGAAAACCTTCTTGGTGCTCTCGTCAATCACAATATCATCATAAACAATTTGGTCAGAGACTGAATGATACCGTCGTAGTGCGGCAACAATTCTGGCAACGACTTCCTGTGGTTCAAAAGGCTTTTGAATATAGTCATCTGCCCCAAATTGCAACATAGAAATTTTTGTTTCTAAACTATTTTTTGCCGAGATAATGATGACTGGAATTTGATTAACTTGGCGAATTTGCGTAAGTAATTCCTCTCCCTGTATTCCTGGCAACATTAAATCCAAAAGAATAACATCATAATGGTTAGATGCCAGTTCATAAAGCACCTCGTCTCCTGATGTCAAAAGTAAAGCATCAAACGTAGCCGAAGTTACAATGTTTTTGAGCAAGGAACCGATTTCGGGGTCATCCTCTACAATCATGATTTTGCTCATTAAATCACTTGCCTTCCTTAACTTTCTAGTTAGACTTAGTATATCATTATTGTATAGTGAAAGTTTAAAGAAACACTTAAGAAGAAAAATATATGGTGTAGAAGAGACAAATCTAAGAACACAAAAGCCAAAGCCGGGGAAAGACACCTTCCAGTGTTATGCCCCGACTTCTGCTATATCGCAAAGTTATGTGTAGATCAACTCTTCTAATAATGTTTCCTCCACCTGCGCTTTCAGCGTGTTCATCAGCCCCACCCAGCGCATGGGGTCACGGGCTTTCAGTTCCTCTGTGACGCCCGCCGCCTCCATCATGCGGGGCAGCATAGCGTCCATCCGTTCCCGCGCCGTCCGGTCAATCTCCAACAGGTGCGGGTACAGCTTTTCACTCAAAATCAAGCTGCTGTAAAGGCCAGGCCGGTGTTCCTTCAGGTAGCGTTGCCGCATACGGCCATACTTGCCGATGGCGGCCTCCGGCTGCTCGGAAAGTTTCAGGTCGGGGATGTAGTAATCCCCGCAGCGGGTGTAAGTCAATTCGCTCATGTTCATTCTCCTTTGCACTGTGATGGTTAAATTGCGGCGCTGGCCGATACGGTGGCCTTGTGCGGCTCCTGCCTGGGTAACTGGCTGACAGGGATAAAAATGCCTTTTTCCATGTCCTCGGCCCGGATTGCAGCCTTTGCCGCCTCCATTTTTGCTTTGCGCTTGGCGTTGTAGCGTTCTTCCCATTCCTTCTGCTTGCCGTTGGCCTTGCGGCGCAAGTAGTTCTGGTGAAGCCTGTCCTTGCGTTCCTCCTTCTTCCGCAGTTCTTCCTGTTCCTCCGGGGTCAGGGGAACCGGCTGCAAGGCGGGCGGGATATACCGGCCCACAAAGTTGAAGTAGATTTCAACCTCCTGCGTGGTGTCCTGGCTGCCTTTGCGGGCGCGTTCATGGACAAGGATTTTCTCTACAAACTCGTTGAGCATGGTATTTGTCAGCGTGTCGAAATTCTCGTACTTGTCAATCAGGGCAATAAACTTCTCCGCAGATTTCCGGCTCTGCTCATAGCTGGTAACGGCATTTTCCAGTTCCGTGATTTCCGCATTGAGGGCGTCCTGCTCTTTGGCATACTGCGCGTCCAGGGCCTCATACCGGGCGTCCGGCAGCTTGCCCAGGGCGTTGTCCTCATAGATTTTGCAAATCAGCCGTTCCAGTTCCCCGGCCCGTTTTTGGGCGGCGGCCAGCCGTTTCCGCTTCTTGGATATGTCGGCGGTCTGCTGGGCGGCCTGCGTTTCCTGAACGGTGCGGATAAACTCGGCCCGGTCATTCTTGGAATACTCCGCGATGGCCCGGAGTATATCGGCAATCAGGGTCAGAACAGCTTCGGCCTTGATACGGTGCTGTGTAGGGCAAAGGGAGCCGATAGGGTATTTCCCATACTGGCCGCAAGTGTACTGCGGGACACGCTTGCCGTTGTATGTGCGGTGAACATACATCTTGCCGCCGCAATCGGCGCAGTACATCAGGCCGGTCAGGGGATGGGCCTCCCCAAAGCCGTCCGGGTAGCGTCTGGCGTTTCCCCGGATACGCTGCACATTGTCAAAGGTTTCCTGGTCGATGATGGCCTCATGGGTGTTCTCAAAAATCGTCCATTCGCTTTCGTCAACATAGTGGCTTTTCTTGTCCTTGAAGTGCTTGCGGGTTTTGAAATTGATGGTATGGCCCAGGTATTCCCGCTTTTTCAGGATGCTTACAATGGTGGATGATCCCCAGCCGTAGGGGTCTTTGACCGGCTTCGTCCTGTTTACTCCTTCGTGAAAGCGTGCCAGATGGACAGCGGGGATTTCAACCTTTGCCTCGGATAGCAGCTTGGAGATTTGATAGGGGCCATAGCCCTCCATCGTCAGGGAAAAGATGCGGCGTACCACTTCGGCGGCTTCTTCGTCCACAAGCCAGTGTTCCCGTTTTTCGTCCCACAGATAGCCGTAGATAACGGTGCCGGTCAGGTGCTTGCCGCTCATGCCTTTGGACTTGAACACGGAGCGGATTTTCCGGCTGGTGTCACGGGCGTAAAACTCGTTCATAATGTTGCGGAAAGGGGTAAAATCATCATCGCCTTTCAGACTGTCCACACCGTCATTGATGGCGATCAGCCGGACACCGCGCTGCCGTAAAATCTCCATGACTTGGCCGACTTTCAGGTAATCGCGCCCCAGGCGGCTCATGTCTTTGATAACAATGGCCTCCACCCGTCCGGCCTCGACTTCCTCCATCATCGCCAGAAAGCCGGGGCGGTCAAAGCGGGTTCCCGATACGCCGTCATCGGTGAAGTGGGTGGGGTTCGGCAGCCCATTCCGGCGGGCATAGTCCTCTAACATCTTTTTCTGGTTTGATATGGAATTGCTCTCGCCTTGTAACTCATCATCGCGGCTCAAACGCTCGTACAGTGGGGTGATTTTCTCGTTTCTCATGGCTGTACCTCCTGAAATGAAAATGCTCTAAGTGACTGCTTCACTAACCATGACAAAAACCATGATTAAGAAGTCACTTAGAGCATACATCTCCCAAACCCTTGAACTGCATCCTGTGGATGCAGACTGTGCGATTGCATCGCTGATTCGTTCAAACTCATCGCAGCCCTATATTATCGCTCACACTCCCGATCAGGATGTCAAATGCAGAAGCGGCCATCCGCATCTACGCAAACAGCCGCTTCATGATTCATTTTGTACTGGTCACTGCAGCACCTTATTCATCAACTCCTGATAGCTGTCCACATGGTCGTATGTCACAAGTCCATCTGACAATTTTGCAAAGAGCTTCTTGGCGCAGTCGATCTTGGATTTCTCGATTGGGCGTAGGTTCAGGCTCTCCATCGTGCCTTTGGTTTCTGCTACAAAATAGATGTGCTTCACCTTGCCCTCATGGAACACGATTGCCCAGTCCGGGGAGTAGTGTCCAACCGGGGTCGGAATATAGAAGCCTTTCGGCAGTTTTGCATAGATAAAGACTTCCTCTGCACCATCCAGATTTTCCGCAAACTTCCGTTCCACGCTCTTTTCCGCTGTGCCATCGGTGAAAACGTAATCCTGAATCGCCTTTTGTGCCTTGTAAGCCTTATCCATCGTCAGAGCGTGTTTCTCTGCCGTAAAGATGCTGCTGTCGTAGCTGCCCTCAATGGTATCATAGGTGATATGCTCCACGATCATGGTAGCTTTCTGCTCCTTGACCAGCCGGATCACCTTTGCGATAAATTCTTCTGGGTTGTTCTGGTACATCGCAAAGGTTGTCGGCTTGATGCCCTGCAAAATCCGTGCAACGGTATGCCGGGTCAGCATTGTGCCCTCTGCAATTTTGCCGATCAGGTCATACGCAACCTGACCTGCGTAGTCATGTTCTAATTTTTTTGTTCTGCTCTTGGCATCGCTGAAGCTGCTGCCTTCCCGCACCATATCGGCACTCAGAACATCTTTCTGACCAGCATAGGTGACGGTATATTGCAACCGGCTGACGTACAACTCGCTGTCGATGTGTACGATTGCTTTCTGAATCAGTTCCTCAGAATCAAAATCCACCGTATAGGCGTATTTGTGGTTGATCGTCTGCCAGAGCTTCTGGAACTCGGCTTTTTCAAACCGGTCGTTCAGCGGATTTTCCAGCACTTTCGGCTTGTTGCCATCCTCAAACATGGATTTAAGCATACTGTCATCATAAATCGCCTGCACAAGCGTGTGCACGCCCTCTTCAATGGGCTTCAGCGTTTCCGGCACCGGTGCCAGTGTTCCGGCCTGCACATCGTCCCGGTAGTCCTGCGTGATGTTATCCTGCTCATCCACATAGTTATTGCGGACAAGATACTGATAAATTGCCCGTGCCTGACGGTCATCCACCTTGACCGTTTTGCCACCAAGCTTGATGGCCTTTCCAACGAAGTAGTCGATGTCTGCCTTGCGTGGGCGGTCATGCAGCACAGCTTCGGTCTGCTTTTGCAGCCCGTCCACAAAATCGGCGTAGCGCTCGCTGGCAATAACAGTGAGCACATTGATGTCCTGCACCTTATCTCCCAGCACTTCCGCATCCATGCGGTTTCCGTCCTTATTCACGCACAGACGCAGTCCACGGCCTACTTCCTGCCGCTTCTGCGTGGTGCTGTCGCTGTGCTTCAGGGTGCAAATCTGGAACACATTCGGGTTATCCCAGCCTTCCCGCAGGGCAGAGTGGGAGAAGATGAACCGGGTCGGCTCTTCAAAGGACAGCAGACGTTCCTTGTTTTTCAGGATCAGATCATAGGCTGAAATATCATCCGACATATCTGAGCCACGCTTGACCGAACTGTTGACGCTGTGGCCTTTCTTGTCAATGCTGAAATAGCCCTTGTGGACATCATGCACATCGGTTGAATCCAGATAGGCTGTATAAGCAGGGTCGAACAGGGTACGATGCTCATTCAGAACCGAAAGATACTCCTGCTCAAAAATCTTGCCGTACTCGCCCAGCAGCTCGTTTCCGTCTTCATCGTACTGGCGGTATTTTGCCACTTCGTCGATGAAGAACAGCGAAAGCGTCTTGATGCCCAGTTTGAACAGTTCCTGCTCTTTTTCAAAGTGCGAAATGATCGTTTCATGGATCTGCACCCGGCGCATATCGTTTTCGGAAACGTCGCCGGTGACATCGCCTTTGCGGATGGTATCGCCGTTCGTAAAGGTCACAACACCCGTAATCGGGTCGATTTCCGACACTACGAAGCCCTTGTACTGCTCCATTTTCCCGGAGATGTAATAGAGATTATCGCCCACATCCAGCGTATGGAACTCTCGCTTCGTGCCGTTCTGGTGGCTGACCTCCAGCTCCACTTTTGCCCGTGGCGGATTCTTCGGGGAGATAATGATGCTTTCCAGATACAGATACTTGTCCGTACCACGCAGATTTTTGACCTCAAAGCCTTTGACTTCGATTTTCTTGACCAGTCGCTTATTGTAAGCGTCCAGCGCATCCAGAACGTAGATCAGATTGTGCTGCTTGGCGTGGGTAGCAGAGTAATTCAGTGTGAAAAGTGGATTGAACTTTTTCAGGGCTTTCTGCGTGGCAGAGTCCTCTTTGCCCATCTTCTGCGGTTCGTCCAGAATCAGGATCGGGCGGTTGGCAGCAATCACATCAATCGGGCGGCGGGAGCCGAACTCGTCCCGCTTGGTGTAAATAATTCTCGCAGCGGCATCACCCTTGCGGCCTTCCACGTTCTTGTCCTCGTTCATAGATGCCGCAAACGCCTGCGTGTTGATGATCATGACGTTGATGCCGGAATTGCTGGAAAAGGAATCCAACTGATTCAGGTTGCTGCTGTTGTAGATAAAGAACCGTGCTTTTTTGCCGTAGCATTCCATGAAATGATCGGCAGTGATCTCAAAAGACTTCTTTACACCCTCACGGATGGCAATGCTCGGAACAACAACGATGAATTTGCTCCAACCATACCGCTTGTTCAGCTCGAACATGGTCTTGATGTAAACATAGGTCTTGCCTGTGCCGGTTTCCATCTCAATATCCAGAGAGCATCTTCCCAGCGGGGCAACCAGCTTTTCCGACTGATGAATGTTTGCTTCTGCCTGCAATGTGCGGATGTTCTGAAGCAGCTCCTGATCGGTCAGTTGGAGTGCTTCGTTCTTAAAACCGGAATCGTTGATCAAATCCTGCAACTCCACCTGTGTTGCATCGTCCCCACTGGAAACAAGGCTCAACTGCTGCGGCTGTGCAGACAGGTTTCCCATATCCCGCAGGTACGACACGCCTGCATTGTAGGGCTGACCCTGAAAGACCCGTGCCACCGCATCCACAGCATCCGTCTGGTACTGCTGAATCTTAAAACTAAACTTCATCTTTGTGGTTTACCTCCTGCTCCAGCATCAGGAACCGGTCAAAATCGCTCTCATACAGGCGATCCTGAATGACACGATACTTTTCGTATTCGGTTTCCGCATGAAGTTTTGCCTGCTCTGCGCTGATTTTACCGGGACCTGTCAGCAGCTCGTTGCCGTTGAACTCCAGAAAACCGTCCAGCCGCTTTGCCCAGTCCTCCATGCTCATGGGGATCTTGCGCTCGGCCTGCAGCTCGGCATAATCCAGATAGAGCGACACGATTCGCTCCAGATAGTTCATTTCCTCTTTGCTCAGGTAGTTCTTGGCCACCGTCACATCCACTTTCAGGATTTTCCCATCCGGCGCATTTTCCCATGTTGTCAGACCCATGTGCTCTTTGGTGGCATCTGCTCGCTCATAAATCAGCTCTGCTGCGGTATGGCGATGCACCGCAAAATGCATCTTGTTCTGTACGGTCTGGAAGAAAAGCCGCGTCGTTTTTGCGTTTTTATCATAATCAAACGCGGTTGCGTACAAATCTGTGACTTTCTGGTAAAACTTGCGCTCCGACAGACGAATTTCCCGAATCTGCTGTAACTGCCGCTCGAAATATTCATCTGTAAACATGTGGCCCTTTTTCAGACGGTCAACATCCATTGTCCAGCCCTGAATCGTATGGTCTTTTACGATCTGGCCCGCCCATTTGCGGAACTGCACGGCACGCTGATTGTTCACCTTAAAGCCGACTGCAATAATCATTTGAAGATTGTAATGATCCTGCTTGCGGCTGATCTGCCGGGTCCCTTCGGTTTGAACTGTCAAGTATTTCTTGACAGTTGCCTCCGGCGTGAGTTCTCCATCCGCATAAATACGCTTGATGTGCTGTGAGATCGTTTGCTTTGACACATCATATAGGGTTGCCATCATCTTTTGCGTCAGCCAAATGTTTTCATCCTCATAGCGCATTTCATAGCTGGTATCACTATCTCCGGTAGAAGCCACGAAGGTCAAATATTCTGCCGCAGAGCTGTGGATGATTTCATTCTTTTTTTTCTCATTCATACCATAATACCTTTTTAATACGAAGACATACCAATCAGCCGTCTGGAATCGTCCAACAGATTATCATAGTGTAGCAGTTTTATGTCGCTTTCTTTTTTCAGCTGTCGTTGCAAAACACGAATTGCAGGATCATCAAAATCTTGCCTGCGGCCTGCAACTACCGCATAGTGCATCCGTGTAGGGTCATAGCGAAAGAATTCTTCGGTCAGAATCTTCGGTGTGTATTTTTTGAATTCTTCATACAGCACCGCATAATTTGCCGCAATAAAGGCTTGCCAGTCTCGAATCTGCTTCAGTCCCTTTCTGACAGTCATACCCCAATCGCCATCCTTTACCACGATATTATTGTATGGATTTTCAAATTCAACAAAGATAAACTGCCAGCCACCAGATGCCCGACCTGCCAAAAGATAATCTACTACATACTGTGTTCCCAGCGGAAACTCCTTAAACAAAACAGCTTCGTGATGACCAAAGGTATAGTTGCTGAAAATAGATGCAGGGATGTGATAGTATTTATTGTTTTGAATGTACCTCTTGATGTCAAGTTCTGAGATAGACCTATCTCTAAGCAATGCTTCAAAGCCATCACACTGAGCATTGAGTACTTTCTCATCCCTTAGCAACATGAAATCCATAAAGTTATTCGGAAAAAGGCTGGCGTAATAACGCCGGACAGCTTCCGGATAGTAGTGAAACATATTTTTCCGGCCAAACTGAGTTTTTCTAGCGGCATTTTCTTCGGCATCAATTCGCTCTTTTTCTTGTTCTTCTTCAGGGGCTAAAACCGTAAAGTCTCGATCATACAAGCCTTTCATTCTTAAAGAACCTTTCTTACTGTATCCGGGCTATAGGTTTCAAAAATCTGGTCAAAGTTCGTTGCAACACTGTCGTTTGCCATGGAGCTGTCACGGAACACGGCATAGTAGGGCTTTATCTGAGCAATCGCCTTGACGGTTTCTTCCGTCACATCATGGTCAAAGCACGCCAGCAGGAAGCCATCTGCCACGTTGAACATCTTTTTGCCCGCAATCTCTTTCACCTCAATGGGGCTGGACAGCAGCACACCCAGATCCAGCATCACCTGGAACAGCAAATCTTCCGGAGTACGGTCAGGTTTGACGTTATCTACCAGCGAGAACAGATCCTGCTGGCTGACTTCTTCCGGTGTGTAGTACACAGGCTTCATATTGCTTTCATCCAGACGCAGGCAGCGGAAACCGATGTCTAAATCAGTCGGAGCCGTCAAACCGGCATCCTCTTTGATTTTCCGGCCCGCACGGCGGATACGCTCCTTGCCGATTTCGCAGAGGTCGGAGTACTGCTGTGTCGCGCTTTTTTCAGGCAATTGAACGAGAATATATTTCCGTTCGCTACCAGCTTTCGTTGCGTTGATTTGCATAGCGGCTTGCGCAGTAGTTGCTGAACCAGAAAAGAAATCCATAATCAAATCATTCTTTTGCGTCGAAATATAAATTATACGTTCAATCAGTCGTGTTGGCTTAGGCGTGTCAAAAGGTGCTTTTCCATCAAAAAACGATAGTAATTCTTTTTTGCTTCATCAGTATGCCCCACCTCCGAACATGGCCAAAGGTTTGTTACCACCTTACCATTTTTTTCGTTCAAGTATGTTTTCTTTGCAATACCTCCACTTCCCCCACTAGTAAAATAATACAGTGGCCAGTTACCTCTATTGTATACTTCTCTTGCATGTTTACTTGCAATTGACACATCATCACGGAGAACGATTCCTTTAACACCTTTACGCACATCACTAGGTGCCACGCCGCAAACAGCTGCGCGTTCTGCATCATCATTCAAATCGTGCAGTTCATAATTACCCCAACCTTGCATGATTTTCAGCATATCTTTCTGCTGATAACGCCAGTGCGCTCCATTGCTAGGATATAGCATTTTCCCTGTAAAAGGATTCTGAATGGCATAAACCATTCCTTGATGTGTTGCCGCACCAGGTGCACAGGGATTGTCTGCACGCCACAGCACAGGGTCTCCATCGGGGCTCTTATACTTTTCATTCATTTCAGCCGTTCGCGGCAATTTATAAGGATTCCAATTAGGCTGACGACTGAATGCCACTAAATGCTCCTTTTCGCTGCTAATACCTTTCGAATCATTTCGAGGTGCATAGGTTCTTTGCCATGCAATGTCGGCAACAAAGCAGCTCTCGCCAAATATGCCTTCACATATTTTTACAAGATTGGCTGCCTCATTATCATCAATACTAATAAAAATCACACCATCATCTGTCAGCAAATTTTTTGCCAGTTTCAGCCGAGGATAAATCATATTGAGCCAATCCGTATGGAATCGGCCATTACTCTCGGTGTTGGTCACAAGGCGGTTGCCTTCTTCATCATACTGACCGCTATTATCCATATAGTCCGCCGCACTCTGGGCAAAATCGTCCTCATAGACAAAATCATTGCCGGTGTTGTACGGCGGATCAATGTAGATCATCTTGACCTTGCCCAGATAGGTTTCCTGCAAGAGCTTCAGCACTTCCAGATTATCTCCCTCGATGTAGAGGTTTTCACTGTCAAAACCGCCGGGTGTGCCATCTTTGCCAACGCTGTCTGCCACCACCGGACGCAACGTTGCCGTGATGGGCGCATTTGCCGCCAGCATTGCCTTTTTCTTGTCCGGCCATGTAAACTGGTAACGCTCTTCCCGACCCTCCACGATGGAATCGGAAAGCTCCTGCCGCAGAACGTCAAAATCAATGGCGTGTTCTACTTTGCCGTTGCGTTTTACCTCGGTAATGGCGTTGGGAAATAGCTTGCCAATTAAATCTATGTTGCGCTGTACGCCGTCAAGGCTGTGCATTTTCAAGTTTTCCATGAGAACCTCCGTGATTTTTCAAAGGATACATAGAGTTTGCAACCCTTTGTTCGTTTCCAACAGGTGTTGTATAAAACCGCTGATCAATACCGTATAGCAGCATTTTCAAGTCATCATCTGTACCAATCCTGAACTTTTGGTCTTCTGCTGAAAGTTCAGGGCAATAATCTTCAATATAGGAAAATATTTGCGTTTTTTCCGATGGTTGCAATTTATTAAGTATATCTTTAGCCAATGCAATTCGCTTACGATTCAACGTTTTTACCTTATCCGCATTAAAATCATAAGTCAATGTAATAAACTCACTGTTCAAAAACTCAGCAACCTCGGCAGTTGTAGCTTCTCTATATAATTCTTCCATTCCCTTAAAAATCCCGGATACTGATTCAAGGCGTTGAAAATAAAGGGCATCCTCTGTCGGAATATAAATTGCATCAGGATACTCATTTATAAAAAGAACTTCTATTTCATTTTCATACTGGTACTTTTCTCCAATTCCAAGAATTCCTTTTTTCTTTACAAGCTTTGATTTGCTGATGTTCTGAAAGAACAGATTACCTCCAATCTCTGCGAACAAGTAATCCACTTGCAAGTATTCTGATTCATGGAGAGAATCATAGTCTACCGTTTCATAGTCATCATGCGTAATTTCGATAGAATATTTTTGTTTTGAGAATTCCGAGATTTTGAACCAAGCTCCTGTTTCCAACATTGTACCTGGTGTGTAGGGACAAGATGATTCAATCAGTTCATCCGCAGGATGGTAAATATTCTCGTTTGTAGAAAGCACCTTTCTATATTTATTAGATTTTCCTCGATGCTTGATTTTTGCATACACATGATTCATACTTTCTTTCCTTTCATCACCAAATATGTGGTATCATTTATCCTTTTCAATGAATCGAACGATACATCCCTACTATTTCGAATAACCGCTCCATGTGCTATCACAAAAATACTCGTTCCCTGTTCTGTAAGAATGTGATAGTAATGGTACCCAAACAGCAAGTACAATGGATTGAAATATTGTGTCTGAGACAGCCAAGTAAACACAAACACAATGGCATATATAAACGCCATTGTCATATTATCTGCCACTGATAGTGAAACAAAGAAGTACCCTAAATATGTTGGTATAAACTCATTGTCCGCTAAGCTACTCTCTCGGCATCCGCCTAATGAATCATTTCCTAGTCCTCTTGCCACAATCAAGGAAATCAAAGAAAGCAAAATCGGTATTATCAACAGAAAAATTCCTGTTGCCCAACAGGGTAGTCCCATAATAGTCCATTGCTTGCTAATACCGTAAATAACAACCATCCAAGAGGTTGCATTCAGCGTTAAGACAAACTTATATAGGCAATCCACACGCTTTTTCTCCCATCTCTTTTTTCCGCTTTAAGTTTTTCAGTTCATGCACCATCTCAAATTTCTTCTTCGGCTGCTTTTCCTTACGGATTTTAGCTTCCAGTGCTGCGATCTGCTTTTCCAGCTGCTCTCGTTGCTTCTGCTGCTCCACGCTGTCTTTCAGGGACGCACTTTCTCCTGTGCCAAGCACATCACCTGCGATCTGACGGACAAAATTCTCGTACACGGCATCCAGCGTAAGTCCATCCAGATGCACCGGCAGGTCGTCCTCGTCCAGCCAGTCTGTAGAATAATAGCGGTCAACCTTAAAGGCTGTCTTGCCCGCCGCAGCCTCCTTGTAGCCGATGACCGCACGATACTTGCTCTCGTATTCCAGCAAAAAGAGGATGTGATACGGAATTTCCCGGTCGATCTGACGCAGCACACTCTCGTCCAGCTCCGGGGCAGACA
>OGGS01001476.1_pt1 | contig 16130 bp, 10 predicted proteins | sample 1571281 | NCBI WGS metagenome assembly OGGS01 (sample SAMEA2582042, study PRJEB24529) | metagenome | biome: Human gut stool | place: China | collected 2011 | reverse complement strand
TCGTTTTGCCGGCATCGGGGTGGCTGATGATCGCAAACGTCCGGCGGCGCTCGATCTCTTCACGATTTGTCATATATTGATTTCTCCTGAATCAGAATGGCTCTTTATTCGGTCAATCTCACGTTACATTGGTGATTCTCCGTAAACTGGCTTGCCCTCTCAGTCTGCTTCGCAGCCAGCTCTCCCAAAGGGAGAGCCAGTTGCTGCTCCAGGTACAGGCCCTGCAGATCGGCAGCACTTCTCCTTCCAGATGCGTTGGCTCCCCCTTCGGGGGAGCTGGCAAAGCCGACAGGCTTTGGCTGAGAGGGCAAGGATGCCAAAATTACACACAACTTATATTTTACCAGCAATTCCACCTAGATGCAAGAGTTTTTGTTATTTTTTCAGGAGGAAGCAGGGCAAGGGGGCGGTATCGGCCCAATTGGCGAAACTGCAGACAAGGGCGGTGCACTGTTTCAGGGGCCGGGAGCGCATCCACTGAAGGATCTCGGTCTTTTCGTCGGAGCCGATGACCTTGCCGCTGTACAGGATGGCGCTGAGCACCCCGCCGGGCCGCAGGGCCTCAAGGGCAGCTTCCAGCGCCGGGATGCTGCTTTGTGCGTGGGAGAACACCCCGTGGTCGGCACCGGGCAGCCAGCCGAAGTTGAACATCACGGCATCGACGGTGCCGGGCTGTACATATTGTAAGAGGTTGGCGTGGCTGTCGCAGTGAAGCTCTGCCGCAAGGCCTTTCCGTGCAAGGTTCTGCCGGGTGGAGGCAATGGCTTCGGGCTGGATGTCAAAGCCCAGCACCCGGCCCCCTTCGCCCACAAGGCGGCAGAGAAAGGCCGTGTCGCCCCCGTTGCCGCAGGTGGCATCGATGCAGAGCCTGGGGTCAGCCAGCCGCGCGGCGAGGAAGTCCTGCACAAGCTTCACGGCCGTCAGGTCGGGGGTGCGGCGGCGGCACAGCCCGCTGCCCTCTGCCGCAAAACCGAACTTTGCCCAGAAGGCCAGCTCCCCCGCATCGGCAGGCAGAGGAGCCGTGAACACCGTGGCCATCTCTTTGTCATAGCCGCCCAGGCTGCGCAATACCTCTTTTAACAGGTAGGAACCGTAGCCCTTGCGCCGCCATTCCGGCACAATGGTCAGGGCAGTGATGTCCGCACCCTGCTCCGTGGGCCGGGCCTGGCAGGTACCAATGATGATTTTCTCTTTATACAGGGCATAACCGCCCTGGGTCTTTTCCAGTTTCATAATTTGCTCCTTTCGCGGACTTGCCCTGCTGGGCTAACCTCTCCGTCATCATCGCTTCGCTCCTGTTTGCCCTGCGGCAGGCATTGGTTTTGGAGCGCCAGCGATCATTGCGAAAAACAAATCCTCTGCCAAGGGCTCCCCTATTAGGGGAGCTGTCGCGGCAGCGCCCGCGACTGAGAGGTTTCACAAAGTGAAGATGACGGAGAGGTTTCGCAACGTTGCCGGCTTCTGCGCTGCACCCTTAAAATACCAAGCCCCCGCGCCGCTGTCAAGGCTTCCCGCTGCGACCTTATTTCACATATTCTTCACCCGGTCAGCGATTCCTTTTCACAATTACCGGATACAATAGAAACAGTTCCAAGGAGGTGCGGCAGAAGCGCCCCCTCCGAACCATTCCCTTTGAGAAAGGAAGTAACCAGTATGGATAACGAGAACAAGTGGGAATACGATTATTCCTCTGAACATAGCCAGACCGGCGAGACCGGCTACCCCAATGTCGGCTCCTCCGGCATGAACACCGCCAACACGGCAAGTACCTACGGCGAGGCCGCACAGGCTGCCCCCCAGGCCGAGCCGAACGGCGGCAGCGATGGCGGCGCAGTGCCGCCCCCGGAAGGCCCCCGGTATCAGGCCGCACAGGGAAGCCCCAAGCAGCCTCCCAAAAAGCGCCGCCGGAAAAACGGCAATATCGCCCGCAGCGCAGTTGCGCTGGTGCTGGCCGCAGCCATGGGCTTTGTCGGCGGCTTTGTGGGAGCCCGGGTGGGCAACACAGGCGGCAAGGTAGTCATCCAGCAGGTGGCACCTTCCTCCACGTCCAGCAGTGATTCCGGCTCTGCCTCCGCGGTGAACACTGCTTCCGGCATGACCACCGCTCAGGTCTCTGAGATGGTCAGCCCCAGCGTTGTGGTCATCACCACCGAGCAGGTGGTCTACTCCCAGTGGTCCTGGTACGGCCAGAGCCAGGTGGAGAGCGGCGCAGGCAGCGGTGTCGTGATCAGCTCCGACGGCTATATCCTGACCTGTGCGCACGTTGTGTCCGGCGCATCCAACATCACCGTGACCATCGGCGATACCGATTACCCCGCCACCGTGGTGGGCGAGGATGACACCAGCGACGTGGCTGTCCTCAAGATCGATGCCACTGACCTGACCCCCGCCACCGTTGGCAACAGCGACAGCCTTGCCGTGGGCGAGAGCGTGCTGGCCGTGGGCAACCCGCTGGGTGAGCTGGGCGGCACCGTGACCAGCGGCATCGTCAGCGCCCTGAACCGCAGCGTGACCATCCAGGGCACCAGCTCCACCAACACCATGTCCCTGATCCAGATGGATGCCTCTGTCAGCCCCGGCAACTCCGGCGGCGGCCTGTTCAACATGAACGGTGAGCTCATCGGTCTGGTCAACGCAAAGTCCTCCTCCAGCGATGCGGAGGGTCTGGGCTTTGCCATTCCCATCAACGATGCCATCAAGGTGGCACAGGATCTGCTGGAGAACGGCTATGTCTCCGGCCGCCCCTACATGGGCATCACCTATCTGGCTGTGACAGATGCCCAGACCGCCGCACAGCTCAACGTCAATGCCTACGGCGTTTACGTTGTGGATGTTGTGCAGGGCGGCCCCGCCGACAAGGCCGGCCTCAAGACCGGTGACCGCATCGTAAGCATCGACGGCACTGAGATCGCCCAGAAGGACGACCTTGGCACCCTGATCCAGCAACACGCCGCCGGTGATACCCTTTCCATCACCGTGGCCCGGGAAGGCCAGATGCAGACCGTCAGCCTGACTCTGGGCGAAAAGAACGCCCAGACCCAGCAGGCACAGAAAAACTCCTGATTTTCCCCAATCTTTTTCCTGATCCATAAATCAAAAATCCCCTGACCGGCGTGAACTGGTCAGGGGATTTTTGATTGCAGATCGTCAAGCAACGGCAGACCGTATTTTTATACCTGCCCGAACATGGTGGCGCTCAGGGGCAGGAGGACGGTCTGGCCGGTGCAGATGCGGCTGCTGCCCCGCCACAGGCTGGAGGAGATGCCGTCACTCAGCAACTTCCAGCTGCCGCCGGGCAGGGTGACGACCTGCGCCGTCTCGGTGGGGTTATAGTAGACGCACAGGGCGCTCCATGCCGCGCCGTCGCCCCACTGGGCGGGGAGCCACCAGCCCACAAGAGGCTGTTCCAGCGGGAAGAACTCGATGGCGGCAGGGCTGGCCTTGTCCAGCGCGCCCAGCCGGGGGAACGCCGCCCGCAGACCAATGAGCCCGCGGTAGTAATCCACAAGGCTGTGGAACTGTTCGGCCCGGTGCCAGTCCAGCCGGTTGAGGGCCGGGCTGGAGTGGTAGCTGTTGCCCTGCCCCTTCTTGGTGCGGGCAAACTCCTCGCCCGCCTGCCAGAAAGGCAGGCCCATGCTGGTCAGGTAGATGCCCGCTGCCAGCCGGTTCTGGGCCAGGGCGGTCTTGTCCACAGCGGCAAACTCCGGGCGGGCGTAGCGCACCATCAGGAGCTTATCCCACAGGGTGAAGTTGTCGTGGGCTGAAACGTAGCTGACGATCTGCCCCGGGGCGTGAGGCGGCAGCTTTTCACTGCGGCACCACGCCGCCACCGAAGCACCGATATCCCAGAAACTTCCCGGCCTGCCCTCCACATAGCCCGGCTCCCGGGCATCGAAACAGCCGCCCTTGATGGCATCCCGGGTGTTGTCGCAAAAGATGCCGATGCGCTCGTTCAGCATATTCAGGTTGTTCTTGTTGGCCTCGTACCGGTGCAGGGCGCTGCAGCCGCCCTGCCACGGCTCACCGTACATCAGGATATCCCGCCCGCCGGGCAGCTTGTCCAGTTCAGCCCGGAGGAGGTTCATGGTCTCCACGTCATACAGGCCCATCAGGTCAAACCGGAAGCCGTCGATGTGATATTCCCGTGCCCAGTAGAGCACCGAATCAATGAGATAGCGCCGGGCCATGGGCCGCTCGGAGGCAAACTCGTTGCCGCAGCCGCTGCCGTTGGAGAGGGAGCCGTCATCGTTCTGACGGAAGTAGTAGAGGGGCACCACCCGGTTCAGCACATTATCGGAACGATACATGTGGTTATACACCACGTCCATTACAACGCCGATGCCCGCCGCATGGAGGGCCGCGATCATCTGCTTGCACTCCCGCACCCGCACCTCACCCCGGGTGGGGTCGGTGGAGTAGCTGCCCTCGGGCACATTGAAGTTGGTGGGGTCGTAGCCCCAGTTATACTGCCGGGTCAGGGGGCGGCTCTCATCCACGCTGCCAAAATCGAAGATTGGCATGAGCTGGACATAGCTCACCCCCAGCCGCTTGAGGTAATTCAGGCAGGTGGGGTGGATGCCGTCGCTGCTCAGGGTCGTGCCCTGCTGGGTAAAGGCCAGGAATTTGCCCCGCCAGGCTGTGTGCACACCGCTGGCTGGGTCCTGCGAGAAATCCCGGACGCCGACCTCCCACACGCTGCGGCGGGCCGGCGGGATCACCGGCCGCACATCCCGCTCCCAGCCCTGCGGGTCTACCCGGGCCGGGTCAAAGATCATGCTGCGGACCCCGTTCACCCCTGCCGAGTGGGCGTAAGGGTCAGCTGCATTGCAGGTGCCAAACGGGGTGGTAAGGGTGAAATCGTAGTATTTCCCGTGCTGGTCGCCGGGCAGATAGACGCTCCACACACCCTTGTCCTGCTGCTGCAGGGGCAGGGTGCCCACACAGGCCCCGCCGGTGCCCCGGCGGTACAGGTTCACTGCTGCCTGTTTTGCCGTGGGAGCCCACAGGCGCAGGTGCGTCCCGGCGGGGGTATACTCCACCCCCAGCGGGCCGTAGTATTCCGTCTGGCGGGCAAAGGCTTCGCTCTCAAACAGCGTCTTCCATTCAGCAGGTGTTCTTGGCTCCATGGCAATTCATCCTTTCATTTGACAATAGTGTAACGAACTTTGTCCTTTATTTCAACCCTTTCCTTGCAAAACGTACCAGACTCCACTATACTGAAAGAAAAAACACTGCACGGAGGGTAGTTTTATGGCATACACCGATGATTGGGAAAGTCTGATGAACGGCGTGTTCGGCCCGGGGGGCAGATTCAAGGCCGCCCCCGGCGCTTCTGCACCCAAAACAGGCGGCAGCGCCGCCCTGCCTGACCTGAACGCGGCGCTTCTGGAACAGCAGAAACGGCTGGACGAGCTGTTGAAGCAGCAGAACGCCCAGCTCAAAACCCAGAGCGATGCCACCGCCGCCGCGCTGGAAAGCAGCCGCCAGATGCTGCGGGACATGGAGGACGAAGGCCTGCTGGCCAGGGGCACCACCGACGTGAAGCCGGAGCATCTGGGCAGCTTTGAAGGCCTTGCCGCCGAGGTCAGGCAGACGGTGCTGGGGCAGGATGCTTTTGTAGACAGCGTGGTGCGGGCCATGCGCCGCCCCTTTGTGCTGGGCACCGAAGCCCCCGCCGCCCGCAACGTCATCCTGCTCACAGGCGGGGCAGGCACAGGCAGGCATTTTGCACTGGAAGAAACTGCCCGCTGCATGGCGGCCCGGGGTCTTTTGCAGAGCGACAAGATCGCCACGCTGGATCTGGCCCTTTACCCCAATTCCGGAGCCGAAAAGCTCTTCCTGCAGGACCTCTACGCTGCCCTGCACGCACCCGGGGAGATCCTTGCCTTTGAACACTACGAGAGCTGCTATCCCGGCTTTCTGAAGACCCTGTCTGATCTGGCCGTCAAGGGCAGCGCCCCCCTGTCCAGCCGGTATCTCGTAAACAAGGAGGGCATCCTTGTGGATGCCGGCACGGCGCTTGCCCCGGGAGCCGTCAGCCGCATCGACCCCTGCGGCAAATACCTCATCTTCTACTCCCACAAGGGCCGGGAGGCACTGGCCGACAAATTCGGCGCGGCGCTGGTGTCGGCGCTGGGGGATGTCTGCGAAACGGCCTCCTACACCCGGGAGGATCTGGCCGCCCTTGCCGCACAGCAGCTCAACGCGCTGGCCCAGAAGATCCGCGCCCGGCTGGGGCTGACCCTTTCCGCCGGGGCCGACGTGCGGGACTATGTCGCGGCCCAGTGCACCGCACAGAAGGGTGCCGCCGGGCTGGCCGAATGCTGTGACCGTATCTTCCGTGCCCTGAGCGAATACTGCCTGCGCACGGACAAGACCCTGTCCGGCACGGCGGCCCTGACCGCCCGTCCGGAAGGGCTGCTGTTCCGGCTGAACGATGGCCCGGAGGAACCGCTCTTTGACCTGCTGCCTGCGGCCTATACCGGCGCACTGGATGCCATCCGGGCCGAGATCAACGAGCTGGTGGGCCTTGCTCCCGTAAAAGAATATGTGTTCGGTCTGGCCGACAACCTGCAGGTGCAGCAGCGCCGGGCCGCTGCCGGGCTGAAAACGGCCAGCCTGTCCATGCACATGATCTTCACCGGAAACCCCGGCACCGGCAAGACCACCATTGCCCGGCTGGTGGCGAAATACCTGAAAGCCATCGGTGCCCTCAAGGGCGGGCAGCTGGTGGAGGTGACCCGTGCCGATCTGGTGGGCCGCTACACCGGCCACACCGCTCCCCTGACCAACAGCGTCATCGAGAGCGCTCTGGGCGGTGTGCTCTTCATTGACGAAGCATACAGCCTCTACCGCGGCGAACAGGACAGCTTCGGGCTGGAAGCTATCGACACCCTTGTAAAGGGAATGGAGGATCACCGGGATGAGCTGGTGGTCATTCTGGCCGGGTATACCCGGGAGATGGAGATCTTCCTCACCGCCAACAGCGGCCTTGCCAGCCGTTTTCCCAACCGGATCGAGTTCCCGGACTACACCGCTGAGGAGCTGCTGCAGATCACCCACGTTCAGGCAAAGAACAAGGGGTACCGTCTGGCCGAAAGCTGCACCCAGCCCCTGCTGGGCTATTATGCCCGCTGGCAGGCAGCCGATGCCCGCACTGCCGGCAATGGCCGCCTTGCCCGCAACACCCTGGAAAAGGCCATCTTCCACCAGAGCCGCCGCCTTGTGGCTGAACCCGCCGCCGCGCTGGATCTGATCCTGCCCAGTGATCTGGAATTGAAGGAACCATAAACATACAAAAAGGGACTGCTTTCGCAGTCCCTTTTCTTGTTATTGATGCTGTTCTGCCAACCGGGCGGCCACCTTCCGCATTCCCTGCCGCACTTCGGGCGGGGCAACCACTTCTATCTTGCCGCCAAAGCCGCAGACCCAGCCATAGAACTGGTCGCTGACGCAGATGGGAACATCGAAGTGAAAAGACCCATCCTCTTCCGGCAGAAACATGGGCGTAGTGCCGAAGCGCTCCCGCATGGCACCTTCCAGATCCGCGGTGCACCGCAGGGTAACGCGATGCTCCGGCCCGCCGTACATTCCAAAGTGCTTGCGCAGATAGGCAGGCAGGTCAAGATCCGCAAACTGCTCCTGACCCCGCCGGGGCGCATCCAGCACCCGGACCCCGCTCATCTTGTCCACCCGGTAATGGCGGATGCCCTTTTCGTCGGCAAAGGCAATGAGGTAGTAGCACCCGTTCTCCCAGGCCAGCTGCCACGGGCTGACGATCCTTTTCTCTTTCTCGCGGCTGTCGGCTTTTCTGTAGAGGAACTCCACCATTTTACCGTTGTTGATGGCCTCGTGCAGGGCATCGATGCTGTACAGCAGGCTCTTGCTGTCGGTCTTGGGACGGCCCTCCACATAGACCTGACGCTGCAGCTGGCTGCCCTCGTAGTTGGAGCAGAGCTTTTCCAGCTTGTGGATCAGCCGCCTGCTCGTGGTGCCGGATACCACCCGGCTTGCCTGCACGGCATCCACCAGCAGCTTGAGCTCCGCCAGATCAAAGGTGCGGCTGGCAAGGAAATACCCGCCGCCCCGGCCCCGGCGCAGCTTGATGTCATAGCCCAGCGCGCCCAGTGCCTCAATATCACTGTACACGCTCTTGCGCTCACAGCGGATGCCCTGCGCCTCCAGCAGCTCCACCAGCTGCGGCACGTTCAGCAGGTGGTTTTCATCGGTCTGCTGCTCAAAAATGCGCAATAGCGCCAGCAGCTTGGATTTCTGGCCTTCCTGTTTGGGCATTCGGTACACCTCATTTTTTCGTGTTGTGCTAAACCGCTCAGTCTCGATTCCAGCTCCCCAGCAGGGGAGCTGGAAAAAACAGCAGTGCTGTGTGCTGAAAAGGTTACGGCGCTTTCTTATCAAACGCCGCGCGGCGCTGGGTGGACAGGCGGAACATCTCCTCCAGCTTTTCCCGGTCATCGGCCACAAGGGCGTTGCGCATCTCGTTCAGCGCCCCGCTGAACTGGTCGATCTCGGAGATGAGGTTTTCCTTGTTCCAGAGGAACAGCTCCGCCCACATCTTATCGTTGATGCGTGCAATGCGGGTCAGGTCCCGGAAAGAATCTCCGGTGTACTCGCACAGCGAGGTATTGTCGTTGGCGCACATCAGGCTGACGGCGATGGCATGGCAGAGCTGGCTGACATAGCCGATCATCCTGTCATGCTCCTGCACGGTCAGGGTGCAGATATGCTTGAAGCCCAGCACCTCGGCCAGCTCCCTGGCCCACTGAACGGCCTCCGGGGTGTTCTTTTCCGTGGGGGTCACAATGAAGTTGGCCGGGGCAAAATTCACCTCAGCGGCGTGCTCCACGCTGGAGGTCTCACGGCCCGCCATGGGGTGGCTGGCAATGAACTCCACACCCGGCCTGCACATGGCCTGAATGGGCTCCACCAGACCGGTCTTTACGCCCGACACATCGGTAAAGATGCAGCCCTCCTTCAGCAGGTGGCCGTAGGTCCGGAACCACTCGATCAGGGCCGTGGGGTACAAACCGAAGATGATATGATCGGCCTGACGCACCAGATCCTCAAAATCGTGGGTCTTGCCGCTGGCGATATAGCCGTGGTCGAGGGCATACTGCAGATGGCCCTCGCTGCGGTTGATGCCGTCCACATGGAACCCGGCCCTGCTCAGCTCCAAGGCGTACTTGCCGCCCAGCAGGCCCAGGCCCACAATGAGATAACGCTTTGATTTATCCAACATGTTCCACCTCCGCGCCCAAAGGCTTGATGGCTTCCAGAAAATCCGGCCAGCTCTTGGCAATGGCCTCGGCCCCGCTGATGGGCAGGGCCAGCCCGGCGGCCAGCGCCAGCACCGCAAGGCTCATCACCACGCGGTGGTCGTTGTGGCCGGAAAGCGGCTGCTCCGGGGCATGGAGCGCCCCGGCACCTCCATGGATGGTAATGGTGCCGCCTTCGCTCTCCAGCTGCCCGCCGCAGGCCCGCAGCTCGGTCTCCATGGCCTGGATGCGGTCACTCTCCTTGATGCGGAGACGCTCGGCGTTGCGGATGACTGTGGTTCCCTCACACAGCAGGCCCAGCACCATCAGCACAGGGCCCAGGTCGGGGCAGTCGGCAAGGTCGATGTCCGTTCCGTGAAGCGGGGCCTTTTCAAACACCACGCCCTGCCCGGTGCGGGTGAATCTTGCACCGCACCGCCGGAGGATCTCCAGAATGGCCGCATCGCCCTGCAAGGTCTCTTCAGACAGGCCGGTGATGGCCACCCCGCCGGTCACAGCGCCCAGCACGGCAGGAAAAGCCGCCTGGCTGTAATCGCCCTCCACGGTGTAATCACCGGGAAGATAGTGCTGCCCGCCGGGAATTTCCAGCGTGTTCTCATCCAGCCAGCGGCTCTCCACGCCAAAGGCGTGCTGCACCGCGCGGGTCATATCGATGTAGCTCCGGCTCTCCACAGGCGGGATGAGGTGCAGGGTGCTGGTGCCGCCCAGCAGGGGCAGGGCAAACAGCAGCCCGCTGATGAACTGGCTGGACACGTTGCCCGCCAGCTCGTATTCGCCCGGGGTCAGGGCACCTTCCACGGTCAGGCGGTCTGCGCCCTGCTCAAAACGCAGGCCCTGCTGCTGATACAGCGTTTTATAGACCGACTGGGGCCGCTCCATCAGCCGCCCACGGCCCGTAAAAGTCACTTTCTGCCCGGTCAGGCTGGCCAGTGGGATGAGGAAGCGCAGGGTGCTGCCGCTCTCACAGCAGTCCACGGGGGCATCAACCGGCAGAAAGCGGCCCAGCCCCTCCACCACCGCGTCGTTTTCACCGGTGGTGACACGGGCGCACAGTCGGCCCGCCGCGCCCAGCGTGGCGGAGATATCCTTGCTGAAAGCAAGATGATGGAGATGGGAAGTCCCCTTTGCCAGCGCCGCGCAGAGCACCGCCCGGTGGGCCATGCTTTTGCTGGGCGGCGCGGCGATGTTGCCGCCCACCGTCCGGCTTGATTTTATCGTAATGTTCATCGTGTTACTTTACCTGGCTCGCCCTCTCCGTCAGCGCTTTGCGCTGCCACCTCTCCCAAAGGGCGAGGCCTTGGCAGTCCACCGCAAGGTCTGTGGTTTCGCCAGAGGCTCTCCCTTTGGGAGAGCTGGCAAAGCCGTCAGGCTTTGACTGAGAGGGTGAGGCCGTTCATCGTGTTACATATCCCGGCCAATGGCCCATGCGACCTGACGGCACTTTGCCATGGCCTGTGCAAAGGCATCCGGGGTCAGGCACTGTGCGCCATCGCTCCATGCGTGGCGGGGATCATAGTGGACTTCCACCTCCAGACCGTCGGCACCGGCGGCCACAGCGGCGATCATCATCGGCTCAACCAGATTGGCCTTGCCGGTGGCGTGGCTGGGGTCCACGATGATGGGCAGATGGGTCTTTTCGTGGATGATGGGCACAGCAGAGAGGTCGAGGGTGTTGCGGGTGTACTTCTCAAAGGTGCGGATGCCCCGCTCGCAGAGAATGACCTGCTCGTTTCCGCCGGCCATGATGTACTCTGCGGACATGATCCACTCCTCGATGGTGTTGCACAGGCCGCGCTTGAGCAGCACAGGCTTGTGCATCTTGCCCACGGCCTTGAGCAGCTGGAAATTCTGCATGTTGCGGGCACCGATCTGCACCACGTCCACATATTCCTCAAACTCCGGGATCCGGTCCTCGCTCATCAGCTCGGACACGATGGGCATTCCGGTGGCCTCCCGGGCCTTGACCATATCGAGGATGCCCTCGGTCTCCAGACCCTGGAAGGAGTAGGGAGAGGTGCGGGGCTTATAAGCGCCGCCGCGGAACAGGCTTGCACCGCCCGCCTTTACGCCGTTGGCAATGCGCAGTGCCTGCTCTTCCCCCTCGATGCTGCAGGGGCCTGCCATCACGGCGATCTTCTCGCCCCTGCCGATCTTCACGCCGCCGCAGTCGATGATGGAATCGGCGGGGTGGAACAGGCGGTTGGCCCGCTTATAGGGGGCGGACACGCGGGTGACGTTGTCGATCCAGGGGTTGGCCAGCACGTCGCGCTCATCGATCTTGGTGGTATCGCCCACCAGACCGAACACATTGTAATCCTTGCCGGTGATCAGGGTCACATCCAGGCCCTGCTTCTCGAATTTGTCTACGATCTTTTCCAGCTCTTCCTTGGGGGTGCCTTTTTTGGTCGAAATGATCATCTTGTTTCTTTTCCCTTCTGTTTTGTCTCTATGCTTTCAGTTTTGCTGCACAGCCTGCCCTACTTGCCAAGGGCTCCCCCTTCGGGGGAGCTGGCGAGCGAATGCGAGACTGAGAGGGTTGTTACTGCACCAGGTGCGTCTGCGCACCGCCATCCAGCCGGAGCAGCTGCACAAGGTAGGCGCAGGCATGGAGATACCCGCTGACCCCCTCGCCTGCAAAGCGGCCCTGACAGCCAAAGGAGACCACATCCACGCTGCGGAAGGGCTCCTTGCCGCTGGGGTCGGCCAGCATCACTTCCACGGCGGGCACGCCGCACACCTGCAGCGCTTCCAGAATGGCCACGCTGTAATAGGCGTAGCCGCCCGGGTTGAGGATGATGCCATCGGCCCGGCCTGCCGCCGACTGGATCTCATCGATGAGGTCGCCCTCGTGGTTGGACTGAAAAAAGTCCACCTGAACATCCATCTGGGCACAGCCCGCCTCGATATAATCCAGCAGTGTATTGAAATCGATCTGCCCCTCCATGCCCGGCTCCGTGAACTGGGTCAGGTTGAGGTTGGGACCGTTAATGACTAAAAATTTCATCCAGCGCCTCCATTGCCGCCGTCACGGCATCCGCAGGGGTGGTCTTGTTGGGGATCACAGCATCCGCTGCCGCCAGATAGAGCGGACGGCGCTGGGCTTCCATGGTTTTCAGGGCCTCAGGGCTGGTGGAAAGGGGCCTTCCGCCGCCCACCAGCAGATCCTCCAGCGGCCGGTCGATGAAGAGCACGATGCCGTTGGCGTGGAGCGCCCGGAGGTTTGCCGGGTCCTTGACCACGCCGCCGCCGCAGGAGATGACCTGCCGGTTCTCCCGGGCAAAGCGGGCGGTCTGCGCGGCCTCCAGCTTCCGGAAGCCTGCCTCCCCCTCAGCGGCAAAGATGTCCGGGATGCTCCGGCCGTTGGCCTTGACGATCTCCTCGTCCAGATCCACGAACCGCTTGCCCAGCCGTTCCGCCAGAGCGCGGCCCAGGGTGGATTTGCCCGAGGAGGGCATCCCGATGAGGGCAATGTTCAGCTGTTCCCGCCGCAGCTCGCTGGCCACACGGGCGATCTCGGCACCTGCATCCTCAAACTTGCGGTCGAGGAAAAATTCTGCCGCGTACACTGCCTGCGCCACCAGCATTTCCAGACCGCCGACGGCAATGGGCACCCCCAGCTCCTCGGCCCGGAGGATGAGCTCGGTCTTATCGGGATTATAGATGACATCGATCACGGCTTCCAGCCCGGGCATGGAGGTGATATCCAGGGCGCTTACGCCCACATTGGGGTACATGCCCACCGGCGTGGTGTTGATGATGATCTGTGCCCCGGTGGTCAGGGCCTGGGCATAAGTCAGTTCCCCTTTTTCGGGGTCGGGATGGCGGCTGACGGTATAGATCTGTTTCGCGCCCCGGTCATGGGCCACGGCCCAGGTGGTGTTGTGGGTGCCGCCGGTGCCCAGAATGAGCACGGTCCTGTCCTTGAACTCCACCCCGTGTGCATCGCACAGGTAGGAGAATCCGGGGTAATCGGTGTTGTAGCCGTAGAGCAGGCCGTTCCTGTTGACGATGGTGTTCACGGCGTTGATGGCCTTGGCGTGGGGGTCGATGTAGGAGCAGTACTCCATGACCACCAGCTTATAGGGGATGGTGACATTGATGGCCCTGAACTGCCGCCGGGTCATAAAGGCCCGGACTTCCTCTTCCGTGGGCAGGGGGCACAGGTCGTACCGGTAGCCGCAGAGCATCTCGTGGATGACCTTGGAGTAGGAGTGGCCCAGCCGCCCGCCGATGAGTCCGTATTCCATTTACAGCACCTCCTTGCGGTAGCCGGTGGGGTCCTCCATCCAGGCCATGCCGTATTTTGCGGTGAGCAGGTCGCCCACGGCCAGCGCGGCGGCGCAGGTCTGCACAATGGCGGCCCGGGGCACGATGCAGGGGTCGTGGCGGCCCTGAATGGACAGCTCCGCGTCCTTCTTTGCGATATAGTCCACCGTGTCCTGCGTTTTGTAGATGCTGGGGGTAGGCTTGACCGCCGTGCGGAACACCACGGGCATCCCGTTGGAGATGCCGCCGTTCAGGCCCGCATTGTGGTTGGTGGCGGTGACGATGCGCTCCCCCTGCATCCGGAAGGCATCGTTGGCCTCCGAGCCCTTCTGGTCCGCAAAGCCGAAGCCGGAACCGAACTCGATGCCCTTGACCGCCGGGATGGAGAAGGCCAGGTGAGCGAGCTTGCTCTCCACACTGTCGAAATAGGGCTCGCCCACGCCTGCGGGCAGGCCCAGAATGGCGGTCTCCAGCACGCCGCCCACACTGTCGCCCTCGGCACCGGCGGCACGGATGGCGGCTTTCATGGGTTCCTCCACACTGCCGTCCAGCAGGGCAAAGCCCTCGGACTTGTTCAGCAGTGCCTCGGCCTGCGCCGCCAGCGCGGCGGGATCATCCAGCGCAAAGGGGGCATCGCTGATCCCGGCACACCGCCCGATGTGCGTCACGATCTCGATCCCGGCCCGGTTCAGAGCGCCCAGCACCAAAGCGCCGCCCGCCACCAGCGCGGCGGTGACGCGGCCCGAAAAGTGGCCGCCGCCCCGGGCATCCTGATAGCCGTGGTACTTGGCGTAGGCAGTGTAATCCGCGTGGCCGGGCCGCAGCAGGTCAGCCGTTTTGGCATAGTCGCCGCTGCGGGTGTTCTGGTTTTCGATCATCAGGGCAATGGCGGTGCCGGTGGTGCGGCCGTTGACCACGCCGGACAAGAACTGCACCGCATCCCCCTCTACACGGGGGGTGGAAAGGCCGTCGCCCCGGGCACGGCGCTTGTCCATGCAGGCAGCAAGAAAGGCTTCCTCCACGGGCACGCCCGCCGCCATGCCGTCCAGCACCGCGCCGATGGCCCTGCCGTGGCTCTCGCCAAAAATGGTCAGCGAAAGGTCGCTGCCAAAGGTGTTTTTCATAGCTTACTCCTCCACACCCAGCAGGGGGCGCAGGCCCTCCACGGGGATGGTCTCGGCCCGCCAGCAGCCCAGACCCGGCACCTTGATGACCGTGATCTGGCCGCCCTGGGCCTTTTTATCGTGCAGCATCTCGGCCAGCACCTTTTCCTTGTTATAGGTGGTGCGGGTGGGCAGGCCGATGCGGCGGTAGACCGCCCGCACCCGCTTCTGCAGCGCCTTGGATTCGATCATGGGCAGCATGCCCAGCGCCACGCATTCGCCGTGGAACAGGCCCACGGTGCGGCGGCCCTTGATGCCCTTGACGGCCTCGATGCCGTGGCCGATGGTGTGGCCGAAGTTCAGTGCCTTGCGCATACCCTGTTCGGTCTCGTCCTGCTCCACGATGCCCTTCTTGAACCGCAGGCTGCGGCAGATGATCTCGCCGATCTGGGCGTCGATGTCGCCCTTCTCAAAGATGGCGAACAGCTCCGGGTCTGCCAGCAGGCTGGCCTTGACGGCTTCGGCCAGGCCGTTGATGTAGTGGCGGCGGGGCAGGGTGGACAGGGTGTCCGGGTCCACGATGACCAGTTTGGGCTGCCAGAAAGCACCCACGATGTTCTTGGTGTCGCCCAGGTCCACGGCGGTCTTGCCGCCGATGGAGGAGTCGATCATGGAAAGGGTGGTGGTGGGGCAGTTGATGAAGTCGATGCCGCGCATATAAATGGAAGCGGCAAAACCGGCAAGGTCGCCCACCACGCCGCCGCCCACGGCCACGACCAGGTCCCCCCGGCCCATGCCGAAGTCCAGCATCTGGCGCAGCACGCTTTCCAGAATTTTAAAGCTCTTGCTGGCTTCACCCTGGGGCACCGTGATGATGCGGGCGTCCTTGCACTGGTCGGCCACCATCTGGGCGTACTGGGCGGGCACGCCGCTGTCGGTGACCACGGCCACCCGGCGGTCCAGCCGGGCAAACTGGTACAGGTTTTCCAGCGAGCCGCTCTTGATGATGATGTCATAGCTGCGCTCGCCCAGATTCATGGTGAGTTTGGTTCCGATAAATTCGCTCATTTTGTATACACTCCTAACAAACGCACGGTGCGGCAGGTGCGGTCCAGCTCATGCAGCAGGGCACCGGTCTCGTCGGCGGTGGGGTCGCCCACCAGCTCGACATAAAAATAATATTCAAACGGCACATGAGGCATGGGCCGGCTCTTGATGGATTCCATATTGAAGCCGCTGGCACCGATGACCTGGATCACCTCGGCGAGTTTGCCGGGCTTGTTGTCCACGGTGAACAGCAGCGAGAAGCGGTTGCCCGCCGTGGGCTTTTCGCGGCTGATCACGATAAAGCGGGTGGTGTTGTCGCCGTCGGTGTTGATGCGGGGCACCAGCACCTCCAGCCCGTACAGGGCAGCGGTCTCGGCGCTGGCAATGGCGGCTTTGGTCTTGTCGCCGCTTTCGGCCACGA
>OGGS01001468.1_pt1 | contig 16192 bp, 28 predicted proteins | sample 1571281 | NCBI WGS metagenome assembly OGGS01 (sample SAMEA2582042, study PRJEB24529) | metagenome | biome: Human gut stool | place: China | collected 2011 | reverse complement strand
AGCAGCTGAGCGAGGCTTCCGGCCAGCTGGATAAGGGCATTTTCGGGCTGGTAAAAAGCGCCTTTAGTGATGCCAAAAACGGCGACTGGGCAGGTCTTGGGCTGGATCTTGTCAATCTGATCTGGGGCGAAGTATCGCAGAAGCAGCGTGACGTGATCTCTGATTGGCTCAATAAGGCACTGACCGCGGTCAATGAGGGCTACTTCAGCGGCGGCATCGGCAAGGCATTTGATATCTTCCAGAAGCTTTTTTCTGACGGCGGGGTAAAATCCGATATCGACGGTGTGACCAATTCGGTCAAGGCTTTTGGTGAGATCATCGACGGTCTTGCAAAGTCCGGCGGCGTGGGCGGCACTCTGGGCAGCATCGTGCAGGGCTTTTCCGGCATGGCTGGTGGCATCACGTCTGCGCTGGGCACTATTGTGTCTTTCGTTGCAGCAAATCCTATTCTTGCCCTGATCCTGGGCGTGGGTGCTGCGGGCGCAGTCGCTGGCGGCATCGGACTTGCTATGTGGATGAACAAAAAGAACGACCAGAAGCCCGTCAGCCACTATCAAAGCCCCTTTGACAAGACCGGCGTGTATGACAGTCTGGGAACCTTCTCCACCCGCGCAGCCCTGCAGTACCGCGTTACCGGCCAGCAGTCCATCGTTGACCGGCAGACCAGCATCCTGGAACGCATTGAAGGGATGTTGGACGAGCATCTGCCAGACATCGGCAAGGGTCAGGTGGTCATGGACTCCGGTGAGCTGGTGGGTGTGCTGTCGCCCCGCATGGCGACCAACGTAGATGCACGCATCGGCGTGACAGTGGAACGGAAAGCGAGGGGTGTGTAATGGCAAAGCTTCTGGGGGCAAAAATCGGCAATTTTCACACCCTGACAGATTGGGGGCTGTACCTCAAGGTAGGCAGCCCTAAAATCGGCGCGGCAGAACCGGAAGAATACCTTGTGCAGGTCACCGGATCTGATTCACTGCTGAACCTGACCACATGGGACGACGGCAAGGTGCACTATAAAAAGCGCACCATCACCATGGAACTGCTCTGCAACGCGCCAAAAAGCAAGTGGCCTTACATCGAAAGCACCATTGCCAATGCCATTCATGGCAAGTGGCTACAGTGCCGCTTTGATGAAGACCCGGCGTGGTACTGGGAAGGGCTTTGGAAAGTCACACCCTCCCGCGACCGGCTTTCCAGCACCTTTACCATCACCGGCACCTGCAACCCCTTCAAGCGCAGCGTCTACGACGGCACCAACGACTGGCTGTGGGATGACTTCAACTTTGAAACGGACATCGTGCGCAACTACACGGATATCCCGCTCAAGGCAAACAAAGACGTTCAAGTGTCCATAACCGGTGCGCCCCGTGCGGCCGGCATCTACTTCCAGCGCAGCGAGACCGCCGCAAACATCGCGGTGTCTCTCAATGGCTTTGAAGTGGGCATTCTGGCCAAGTCCACCGACTGGCAGTATATCGAGGGGCTTACTATGCCAGATGGCGTGGTGGGCACCCTCGTTTTTGCTGCATCGGCAGACTGCAGCATCAGTATCAAGTATTTGGGGGCAAGCCTATGAGCTACAAAGTTTATGCTGGTTTGCAGACGGATGTAGACACATGGAAAACTAAAATCTGTATCCACGATATCAGCGATATTACCGACACGAAAAAGCTCATCAGTCCCACGCTGACCCGCGAAGTGGGTAAAGCTGGCTCTTTTGAGTTTACCATGCCGCTGGGCAATGTGGCACACTCTGCGCTGCAAAAGCTGCGCACTACGGTAGAGGTGGAACAGGACGGCGTTTCCATCTGGCAGGGCCGTCCCATGAGCCATGAACAGGATTTTTTGATGCGTCAGAAAATCTACTGCGAAGGGGAGCTTGCATATCTGAATGATAGCGGCATTGCGCCGTACGCTGCAAAAAATGTGAGCTTTTCGCAATTTTTGGAATGGATCTGCGATAACCACAACGGAATGGTAGATGCATACAAAGCTTTTACTCCTGGCAATGTGCAAATGGACATTCCCATGATCGTGCCCTATATCGACGGCATCAAAGTCGTGCAGGTGGGTTACAGCTACGATTCTAATGATGGAGATTACATTTACCATTGGGGAATTGTAGATCCCGTGGATGGAAAGACGAATATTTTCTATGAGGAAACAGAGATCAACAAAGCTTCCTGCCTGAGCTGGGAAATCGATGAAGAGCACATTGCGGAAGGTCGCATTATTTCACGGATTGGAAGCAACAATTTCCGCGTGCGTTTGTTTGCAGCCTATGTAAAGGGCAAAACGTACGCTGCAAAGGTCGAAGTGAAAAAAGCCGAAATCGTCTGCGGTACTTGCAACAAGAATTTTGGCACGTACTCCATTTATAACGTTGAGCAGGCATCTGAATCCAAGACTTTTAAAATCACCGAGCAAAACGGGAAATATAGTCTTGCTATCAACGGCAAGACGGATCCCCGCTTTTTGTTTGATGTGAAGGAACCTACATACAGCTTTGGCGATGGAAAAAACTACGGCATTACATGGGACATCTTGCAGAGTGAGCTGGTTGAAAAGTACGGCGGATATCTGGTGCTGCGCCATGCAGAAGATCATGACGGAAAACCGCGCCGGTATCTGGACTATCTGCAGGCGATCACCGATAAAAACACCCAGACGGTGGCCTTTGGAACAAACTTGCTGGATTTGACCAACAACGTCAAAGCAGAGGATATCTACACGCGGGTGATCGCGGTAGGTGCCAAAAAGATAACATGGCTTGTTTTTTCATGGGGAGAAACCATTACAGAAACCGCAAACGATCTGGCTGCGCAAAAGCTTTTTGGCATCATCACAAAAGTGATCTTTATTGAAGGCATCGAAAGCACGCCGCAGTCTTTGCTGGATGCGGCAGAGGAAGAACTCGCCAAAAATCTGCGCTATCTGAACGGCATGACGGTCAAAGCGGTCGATCTGAAAGACGCTGATATTGATGTCAGCCGTATTGCAATTGGAAAGCAAACGCACATTTTCTCTGCACCGCATGGTGTAGATACCTGGTTGCTGTGTTCCAAGCTTGTGGAGCCGTTGGATTCGCCGGATAAAAAGGAGTTTACATTTGGCACTGAGTTTTCCAGCATCAGCGACCTGCAGGCTTTGAGTGCACGCAAAGCGTCCGATGCTTACGATTTGAGTCGATCACTCAAAGGGTACATGTCAGGCTAATGAGACAGGAGGTGTTTTATGGATAAAACTTTTGATGAAGCCATTGCGGGAATCCGTAAGGCTGAGCGCGGCGTGGAAGTCCGCGAGGACATTGCACAAGGCATGGAGTACGTCAAGCAGTACGCCGAGGAAGTGACAGACCAGCAGCAGGCCGCCCTGCAGGCCGCTCAGACCGCCGCCGGAGCAGCCAGCACCGCGACGAAAAAGGCCGCAGCAGCTGCAGAGAGCGAAAGCGCCGCCCGGACCTCCGCCGCCGAAGCAGCCCAAAGCGCACAGTCAGCATCCGCAGACGCAAAGAGCGCGGGAAGCTCTGCCGCTTCTGCCAAAGCTGAAGCGGACAGGGCTGCCGCCATCGTGAGCACCGACAAGACGCTAAGCGTCGAGGGCGCTCCGGCTGACGCAAAAGCTGTTGGCAATGCGCTGAAAGGCGTGATAAGCGCAGACGCTGTAAAGACCTTGATTGCAGACGCTCTGGCAGAAGACCATGCCAAAATCAAATTTTGGATTTCGGAAGACCCCACCAGCCCCGCCGCACTGTTCGGCGGTACATGGCAGGAGATTGCGTTTAACCGCGTGCTGATGGGTGCTGGCAGCGGCCACGCAGCGGGCACCACCGTGGAGGCTGGACTGCCGAACATCACGGGCAGCTTAAGAGAAGTAAACGCAGATTCCTCCCCATTCCGTGGTTCAAAAGAAGGTTTGTCGAAATCGGGAGCTTTAAAATTCACAGAAATTAGTACTTCTTGGGGTGGCTACAGTAGTGCGTCAGGTTCAACGTACAATATTTCTTTTGATGCTTCCCTCTCGAACTCAATCTACGGCCGCAGCGCCACCGTGCAGCCTGCCGCCTACTATGTGCACATCTGGCGGCGCGTGGCATGAGAAAGGAGGTTTTGAACCATGAAGATCATTGATGAGACCGGCGCGGTCGTGGAAAACCCGGACCTGACCCTTGGGTATCTGACCACCAGCACCGAAGAGGTTACCCACCCCGCCGTAGAGGGCGTGGAGGAGCAGTGGCACTGGGAGACCGTAACCGAGTATCCGAACGGTGGCAAAGACGTGCAGAAGGTCGTTGACCGCCCCGGCGTTCAGGCGCAGGAGGAATGGGTGGAACAGGTGCCCATCCAGAAGTACATACGCTACACCGCCGAAGAGCTGGCCGCGCAGGAGGAAGAACGCAAAAAGGCCGAAGCCCGGGAGAAGCTGCCGGAGACGGTGGCGGCACTGCAAAAAGAAAACAAGATGCTCAAGCAATGCTTGCTTGAAATGAGCGAGATTGTTTATGCATAAAATCACACAAAAATTAGAAAGGATGGTACGTATGATGGCAATGTTGTGGGCACAGGAAATTATGTCTGCTGAGACTATGGAGGATGCAAAGGCTCTGTATGAGCGCTGCCCCCGCCTGCTGAAGGAGAAGGTCAAGGCAATTCTTATCAAGAGCGGCTTTGAGGAGATCACGCAGTAAGGAGGACGCTATGACTGAAATCATGGACGTGTCCCGGTATCAGGGCACGATCGACTGGGAGAAGGTCAAGGCAAGCGGGAAGGTGGACGGTGTAATGATTCGCGCCATGGGCAGCAGTGCAAAGGGCAGGCCCAGCGCACCCTACACTGACCCACAGTTTGCCCGCAATTACAGCGAGTGCAAGCGGTTGGGCATCCCCTGCGGCGTGTATGGCTACTTTAAAGCAGTCAACCGGGAGCAGGCCGACAAGGAGCTGGCCTATTTCAAGAAGCTGCTCACCGGCCGGAGCTTTGAGCTGCCGGTGGCCGTGGACATCGAGGACGAGGTGCAGCAGCCGCTTGGCAAGGCCGCGCTGACCGACCTGACAGCTTACATGCTGAGCACGGTGGAAAGCTGGGGCATGTACGCTCTGCTCTACACCGGCCTGTGGTTCGGCAGCACCTTCCTCTACATGGGCGGCGCGGCCCTGAAGCCCTACGATGTGTGGCTGGCTGCCTACCGCACGAAGAAGCCCGCTCCCAGCTGGCCCTTTGGCATGTGGCAGTATACCAGCAAGGCCCGTGTACCCGGTGTGACCACCAACGTGGACATGTCCCACGCATACAAGGACTATGCGGGTATCATCAGCAAGAAGGGCCTGACCCGTCTCCGGGAGGGTAAATGACCGAAAAAGAAGCTTTACTGTGGGTGCTGGGCATCTTGGGCAGCCTGTGCGCTGCGGCCATCACCATCGACAAGGTGCTGGACATCATCCACAAGTACATCAAAAAGGCGCAGGCCCCCGACGATGCGCAGAACAAGCGAATGGATACGCTCGAAAAAAGACTTGGCGTGCTGGAACAGGGACAGCTTCAGCACGCACAGGCCCTTGCAAGAGACCTGCGCCGCTTTGACGGCCTCGATGAAGAGATGCGTCTCGTACTCGTTGGCGTACAAAATCTTTTGGATTCACAGCTGTCCGGCAACAATCGCGAAGGTATGCAAAAAAGCAAATCCGATATTAACAACTACCTGCTGAAAGGAGTAACAAATCATGGAAGTAATGTTTAATTTTATCCCCGCACCCATCGCACTGGTACTGATGTTCATCGGCTTTGCCGCGCTGGCTGTTGGTGCCATCCGTCTGGGGTACAAGCAGTACGTCAAGGAATGGGCGCTGGAGCTCGTGACTATCGCCGAGGACAGCATCATGGGCAGCGGTCAGGGCGCAAAGAAAAAGGCTCAGGTTTTTGCAGCGCTGCGCGGCGCACTGCCGGACTGGCTGAAGCCTTTCATCACCGATGAAGTGCTGGACAGTGTGATTGAAAAGGCTGTCAGCATGATGAAAAAGGCGCTGGCAGACAAGAAGCCTACCATCAACAAGGAGTAATTTATGATCGAGCAAAGCGTATCTCTCGCATCCAATGGCGTCGTCAAAGTGCCGGGCTATGAGCAGCTGGTGCGCTTTGGCTACACCAAGAACCGGGGTGTGTACCGCCTGCACGTCGATGCAACCGGCGAGTGGGCAGGGCTGACCATTCGGGCGTTTTGGCACGTCCCGGACGGCAAAGACCCGCCCTCCTCGCTTGTGGTGGACGGCTATGTGGCCGTGCCCGCCAGCGTGACCGCACAGCCCGGGAGCGGGTGCGTCACCTTTGAGGGCAGCGACGGCACTAAGACCGTCACCAGCGCAGACCTGCGGTATCGTGTCAGTGCCAACTCCGGCACAGAGGACGGCACCATGCCGGAACCGGGCACCCCTGCATGGCAGCAGTTGGTGGATGCCGTGCACGCCGATGCCAGAGAAGCGGCCACCAGTGCTGGCAATGCAGACCAGAGTGCTCAGAAAGCCGCTGACAGCCTGCAGGAGCTGAAGGACGGCATTGCAAACGGTGATTTCAAAGGCGAGAAGGGCGACCCCGGCCCTGCCGTAGCACTGGACACCACCCTTACCCATGAGGGCGAAGCCGCTGACGCAAAAGCCACAGGTGACGCTATCAGCGCAGTAAAGGTGAGGCAGAACGTCCTCATAGGCAGTGAAACAGGCAACCCGCTCAGCGTTGACGACGCTTTCCCTGCTCCCCTGTGCGGCCTGACCGTGTACGGTAAGAGCACGCAGGCCGGCACACCCACACCGGATGCCCCTGTGCCTATCGTGAGCGCTGGTGACGGCGGGAGCGTGGCGGTGACCTTGAGCGATGGAAACGGCAAAACACAAACTCTCACGCTCCCCACACCCAACGGCTTACCCGGCATCCCTGTCACCTCTGGCGGCAACTACATTGACCAAAGCGGCCAGCAGTGGGTGTGCGACGAGATGGACTTGGAGAGAGGGGTGAAGGTGCAGAGGATTGGAAAGGTTGCCATTGAACATTGTATTGTGTCTCGTGACCCGAATTGGTGGGACGCAAGTAAAAGCTACAGCTATCAAATTCTTACATGGCAAGGATCTGTTAATACAACCATCGAGAGTGGCGGCCCATGTAATTGTTTTATCGCTTACACGTTTATTGACTTCTACAACAAGGGCATTGAAAACGGTTTTATTATATCGGCGGGTGAAAGTGTTTTTAACATGTCCAAGTCTTTAGGTATTTGCACTACACCGAACGAGTTCAAGACGTGGTTCAACGAGAATGTTGTGCTTTACAAACCTCTCGCCACCCCCATCGAAACTCCGCTCACTCCTGACGAAATCGCCGCCTACAAAGCCCTCACCGCGTACGGCCCTGACACGGTGGTGCAGGCGGGTGACGGTGCGGGGGTCAAGCTGGGGTATCAAAGGGATGTAAACATTGCCATCAAACGCATTGAGGACGCAATCGCGTCCATGACCTAAGGAGGTATACATGGCACTCAAAAGCAAAGCTCGGCATGACCTGACCCTGCGCTCCATCAAACGGGAGATTTCCGCTGGACGTGACGTGGCATACTGGCTGGACAAGACGTACACCCATCTGGACAGCGGTTTGCTGACGGAGGACGATATCGCAGAGGTGGAAGCCCTTGCACAGGCGTACTATGATGCGCTGGACGCGAAGGACAAGGCGAACGCTGAGGAAATCACACTGTAAGGAGGCATAACACATGAACGCAGTAAATATCGAAGATTTGCTCGATTTGATTGAAACCATGAAACGCACATCTGCGGATGAAATTATCGCCGCATCAAAAGAGAACAACGAACTGGAGCGCATCGCACACATCGCAACGGAAGCAACTTATAAGGCTGTTATCGAAAAGTTGGAAAACCTCCGCGTGTATGCAGTAACCGTTTTGGATAGCAAGGAGTAACACCATGAGTAGCACTACATACGAGCATTTTGTTGACACCAACAAAATGTACGCCACACACGGACGTTTTCTTGGCCTTACGAAAACATACCATCTCGGCAATGTCAACAAACTGGTGACGTTTTGTCACCGGTTTGCCGCGCTTGGCACTATGGTGCGCAACGCCGGACAGCTGCCGCAGCCTTTCTGGCTCGGTGCAGGCTTTGGCGGCGGCTCGCATAGTCTTTCCGCCAGCGTTGCAAGGGCTTAATGCAGAACAGATAAAAGCTGTGATAAAACGTGCGCCGCTTGGGAGGTATGACCGGAAAATCGCCCGGTTGCGGTACGTTGACCAGCTATGCCAAGTTGATATTGCAGCGCGTGTGCCGTATTGTCGGACATCAATCGGCAATAGGCTGAAAATTATTGATGAAAAGCTAGACGAAAGGAGCTCACCGTGAACATCGAAAATCTTCCGACCGCAAATCTTATTACAGAGCTTCGCAAACGCGAGGGCGTGAAAACGACCGTTGCTGAGCCCTATCAGGACGCAACGGTAAGCGTCAACGGCCCTGCGCTGGTTCTTGTCGTGACGGATTGATTGTGGTATAATAACATCAACAAATCCTCCCGGCCTCTCGAAGAAGCGCATTAGGGCGGATATCTGAACCCGCCAAGCCTCTCGACGATGCGTATCATGGCGGGTCTTTTTCGTTGATACAGTCTCCCGCCTGCCTACTTGCAGTGCGTACCATGCGGGAGACGATTTTATATGGTGATGCTTATGTGCAATACAAAAGAAGAACGAGTGGCAAGAATCGCAAAATACTACACCACTTTTCACTTGCTTGGCGATTGGTACATCGTGCGATTCTGGCCTAGACACTGCCACAGTTGGACGCGGTTCATTCCGTTTTACATTCCTATGCACTTAGGAGACCCAGATTGAAAGGCTACAGCCTTTGTAGAGAGCAGCATCGCCTGTGGACGGTTCCGCTCTTGATTTTAGACTTTGCTGTTTTGGCAGCATAAAACCCCCGGTGTTCCGTGTGGAGCATCGGGGGTTTCTTTATGCCATTGCCAGCGCCTCCTTTATCGTCTTGCAGCGGCAGGACACACTGTGCATGAACCGGCTCGCTTCTTCGTAGGTGACAAAACGGACGGTGGCGTCTGCAGCGACTTCCTGTTCGGCATAAACGGAGACGGGATGGAGGTGAGCTCTCCGCTCAAGGTGGTGCAGAACTCGTCATAGTGGCTCATCCCATCTTCCGTGATGAGATAGGGTTTCTTGATTTTGCTGTTCATAAGGTTCAACCTTCCTTTCAGTTATATAAAGCCCACGGATTTCATCCGGTTAAGGTTATAGCAGATTATAATGCTCTGCCAACAGGAACTTGACGTATGTGGGGCACGCACGCTTTTCGCCGCACCAGTCCTGCACGGTGCGCCGCGGGACGCCTGCCTGCTTTGCAAAAGCGGTCTGCGACAGGCCAGTGCGGGCTACCAGCTCTCTCATTGGAAGACGAGCTAAATCCCAGATGGTGGACAGCCTTGCCTTCTCGGCGTCCAGATCAACGCACCCATCGGCATCGTCCGGGATGCTGAGGGTGACATTGTTGAGGAACGCTGCCCGAGATGTTTCCGGGTCGGCAGCCATAATAAAGAGTTCAGCAGTAGTATACATAGTCTTCTCCTTCTTAAATCTCCCCGGTCGATGTTCGCACATCGGCTGGGGACTTTTCTTTACTCCATATCTTCCAGAGCTTCAAGATACTTCGGGTAAAGGTCTTCCACTACGGCCTGTCTCTCAACGTCGTCCAGATTGCCGTTCATGAGTGCCTCACCCTCTTCATCGGAGAGTTCGATGCTGGTAGTGACCATCAGGTCGCGAGCGTCCAGATGAGAGGTTTTGACGTCGCCATCATCGGTCAGGTGCGCGTAGATCATCCAAACGCCGTTGTCGTACTCGACTTCGGTGCCGGTGGCCATAACTTTGGCTGCAAACTCGTCAGCAGTAAGCTTTTTCATAATTGTTACCTCCATGTGTTTGTTCGTGGTCTTTCACTGTCTTTATTATACACGCATTGCGTGTAATTGTCAAGGCTTTTTTGAAAATTTTATACGCGTTGCGTGCAAATGTTTGAGCGCTCATACGGCCCTGTGCTGTGTGGGCGCTTTTCTTTTTTGTCCTTCGTTGTGCGTTCGTTGTCTCTCACGGCGGTTTAAAAAAGTACACTGGGCGCAAAGGGAGGGTGCACCATGTGGCACAGGTTTAATCCAAACCCGCGCGGGAGCAGCGTCGGGGACTGCGCAGTGCGGGCGGTAGCAGCGGCCACCGGTCAGAGCTGGGAGCAGGCGTATATTGCGCTGGCGCTCACCGGCTACGCCCTCGGCGATATGCCCAGTGCCAACCGCACATGGGGCGCATACCTTCAAAAACGCGGGTTCAAGCGCCGCATGGTGGAGGCAGACTGCACCACCTGTTACACCGTGGCGGATTTTGCCAGGGAGTACCCACTCGGTGTGTATGTGCTGGGATGCTCCGGCCACGTTCTGACCGTGATCGACGGTGCGTGGTGGGACAGTTGGGACAGCGGCGCAGAATGCCCGATCTACTACTGGTATAAGGAGGAGTAAACGATGCCTTACAATCCGTATGCGTATCAGATGCCGACATACTACGGCCAGCCAATGCCAGACAACCTCACTCAACTCAGGCAGGGAGTGGGCTATCAGTCTCCCATGATGCAGCAGCCGGCAGCACAGACAGCACAGGCTACGCCATCCATCATCTGGGTGCAGGGAGAAGAGGGCGCAAAAGCCTATATGGTCGCCGCAGGCAACAGCGTACTGCTGATGGACAGCGAAAACAGCGCTTTTTACATCAAGAGCACTGACACCAGCGGGATGCCGCTGCCTCTCCGCGTCTTTGACTACAAGGAACGCACCACGGCGACAAAAATGCCCCCTCAGACGGCGCAGCAGCCTGGCGGGGAATTTGTCACCCGAGCAGAGTTTGACGCTCTGGCAGCCCGCTGTGCGGCGCTGGAAAAGCAAGAGCCCGCAAAGCCTGAAACGGAGGTCAAGTAATTATGGCAAACCCTCTTTTTAACGTTCTGAGCGGCGGTATGCCTGCCATGTCCGGCCCTATGGGCCAGTTCGGACAGATGATGCAGCAGTTTCAGCAGTTCAAGGCCAACTTTCAGGGCGACCCCAAAGCAGAGGTGCAGAAGCTCTTGCAATCAGGCAAGATGTCGCAGGAGCAGCTGAACCAGCTTCAGGCGATGGCGCAGCAGTTCCAGCAGTTTTTGCCTCATTAAGTCGTAACCGTGGCCACGGTTCAAGCATAAAAATCATTCAAAACACACGAAAGGAGTACAAAAATGTCTCTTTCTTCCGATTCTGCGGTTCTGACCATGCCTGTTCAGCCCGCAAACACCAACGGCGGCAACGGCTTTGGCTTTGGCAATGATGGCGCATGGTGGATCATCATCCTGTTCCTGTTCGCCTTCTGCGGCGGCTGGGGCGGCAACTGGGGCGGCAATGGCAACACCGGTGCCGGTGTCGTTGACGGCTACGTCCTGACCTCCGATTTTGCCAACATCGAGCGCAAGATGGATGGTATCAACAACGGCATGTGTGATGGCTTCTACCAGCAGGCGCAGCTTGTCAACGGCGTGCAGCAGACCGTAAACAACGGCTTTATGTCCGCAGAGATCAGCCGTGCAAACCAGCAGGCGGCGTTCATGCAGCAGCTGTTTGCCATGCAGATGCAGCAGCAGGAGTGCTGCTGCGAGAACCGCTCTGCCATTCAGGGCGTCAACTACAATTTGGCCACCCAGTCCTGCGAGACCCGCAACACGGTGCAGAACACCACCCGGGACATCATCGACAACCAGAACCAGAACGCCCGCGCCATCCTTGACGCCCTGACCGCACAGCGCATCGAGGCAAAGGACGCAAAGATCGCTGAGCAGGGTCAGCAGCTGTTCGCAGCACAGCTTGCGGCATCTCAGGCAGCCCAGAACGAAACGCTCAAGGCCTACATGAGCGGTCAGCTGGCCTACTACAATCCGCGCCCCGTGCCCGCATTCCAGGTTCCTGCACCTTACCAGTACGGTAACTGCGGCACCGGTTGCGGCTGCGGCAGCTGCGCATAACCGAATCACGACAGCTTTTTGAGTGGTTGTTTCCAAAATGGAAATGCCCACATCAAAATGTTCAGCCCCTGAGCTGATTTTGCAAACCAGAGCGCCGGGGCAGCAGTCCCGGCGTTTTTTCTATGAAAGGAGCCGATAAAATGGCTGAATTTAGCAACTCCAACACCGTCATCGTGGCGGCGGGTGAAAACCTTCCCCTGACCGAGACCGCAGTGAAAGCCCCTGCTTGTATCGTGCACCGTGAGGGAAGCGGCCTTGTGACCTTGCGCGGTCCGACCAGCGGGCAGTGCCGGGCCCGTTTCAAGGTAAGCTTTGGCGGCAATATCGCCATTCCCACCGGCGGCACTGTTGGTCCCATTTCCGTGGCGCTGGCTGTCGGCGGTGAGTCGCTGACCAGCGCGACAGCCATTGTCACCCCGGCGGCAGTCGAAAATTACTTCAACGTTTTCGTGGCTGCGTTCATCGAGGTGCCGCGTGGCTGCTGCGTGACCGTGGCGGTTAAAAACACCAGTACGCAGGCAGTCAGCATTGCAAACAGCAATCTGATCGTTGAGCGGGTAGCATAAGAAAGGAGATAAAGTCATGCTGGATAAATTGAATCATCTGAAGGATGAGATGTGCGACGAGCTCATGGAGCTGACTGACAAAAAGAACCGGTCCCCTGGCGATATCGAAATGATCGGCGAGATCGTGGACATCATTCTGGACATCCACCGCATCGAGGATTACTACGAGGACGGCGAGTATAGCCGTGCGGGCGAGTGGGAAGCTGACATGCGCGGGACTTTCGGCCACGATGCCGGAAACGGTTACAACCGGGGCAACAGCTATGCCAACCGCGGCCGTCACTATGTGCGCGGGCACTACTCCCGCACGGATGGCCGTGAGCGCATGATCTCCGACATCGAGGACATGATGCAGGAAGCCACCGGTGCAGAGCGTGACGCCTACAAGCGGGCCGCTGACATCTTGCGCAACGCATAAGGGAGGAGGGCGGCAGGCATGGACATTGACGAGATCAACGAGCATATCCGCAAGCTCAAGTGCGAAGAAACCAGTTGGCAGAGCGTCAACAAGCTTGCTGCCCTTTGCACTGTGCGAGATGAGCTAAAAGAAAAACAAGATTCAGCGTCCAATATTGAGGCCGTGCCAGAGCCGATGCTCCAGGCATACTCTACATCCGGGCCGCCTCAAAGCGAGTTTGTGGAAGCTGCAAGCGCCGCCCCTTTTGGCGCGCTGATGGATATTCTGGACGAGCATATGAGCGCCATTAAGCTTGTGTATCCCAAGGAATATGAGCTTGTGATGCGAAAAATAAGGACAATTTGATTGCATCATTGCAATATTTTTGCAAATGTGATAGACTAGCCAAAACTCAAGTTCAAACTTCATAAGCTAACAATAAGCAAACAAATCTAATTATTATAACGATATACCGCAAAATATATTTGATTTGTAATCAGTGGGTTGCAGGTTCAACTCCTGTCACCAGCTCCAAAAATAAACGCACGAACGATAAAAATAAATCGTCCGTGCGTTTTTCTTTTTGCTTGAAACGCCTTAAAATATCCTGAATGAACGTGATAATCTAACAAACAGTCTAACAAATCAGTACTTCATCTTCTGCATTTCCTGCAACAAATAGGCTGGATCGTTGTGGGACACGTACTTGTTGGCCGTGGTGGAGAAATTTTTGTGCCCGAGGATGGCCTGCACGGCGGTCTTTTCCAGACCACACTCCACCATCTTGCTGCCGGCTGTATGGCGCAGCGTGTGTGGATGCACGCCCTCTATATGGCATTCCTGCATCAACGCCCGGAACTTTGTAGCCACGTTGCGCTTATCCAGCTTTGTGCCGGCCTTGGATGGAATCAGCCATTCACACCCGCTGTCCAGCATCCAAAAGGCAACGATCTTGTAAATGGGATCAAGGATGGGGATGATGCGGTTCTTGCCCGCTTCTGTCTTTTCACCGCCCTGCATGTACCGCTCTTTCAGGTGCACATCCTCGCAGCGCATAGAAAGCAGTTCGTCAATGCGCATACCGGTATAAAGCAGCACCATTGCGATTTGCGCCGTCTGCCCAAATTTCGGGTCATTCTGTCGGCTGCTGATTCGCTCGATCTCTTGAGCGGTCAGGGTGCGCTCTGCTTTTCCTGTAGCCGCCGGGAGCTGCAGCAGCATGGCGTAATTTTTGTTTATGATGTCCTGCGCCATTGCCCACTCGCAGATCTGGCTGAAAAGTGTGCGCTGCTTTTCGCAGGAGCTGCGGGAGAGCCCATTTTCCACCATTGCGTCAATGACCTGTTGATAATCTGCCGCTTTCAAGTCCCGCAATTGTCGGTCGTATAGCGGCGCAGCCTTTGCATAGGCCAGCTCGTACCCCTTTTGCATGTCTGTGCTGAGTTTTTCAAATTTGGGCTGCGCTTTCCATTGGGCATAGGCATCCGCAAAGGTGCACTTCAGACGCGCTGCGGGGGTGTTCTGGGCGTTGTAAGCGTCTAATGCTTGTACGGCTTCGCCTGCCGTTTCAAACGTGCCCAGAACGTCCCTGCAGGCCGTAAGCGCCACATACGGTCTTGCCCGCGCCCCGCTCAGTTTATACACGCTGCCGCTGCCCTTTGGACGGCGGCGCTTTTTTCTTTGCTGCGGGGCGGCTTCCGGCTGCTTCTTCCCGCACCACGGACAAAAAGAAGCACCATCCGGGATCTCTTTCCGGCAGCATGGTCTCACGCATTTCATGGCTTACTCCTTTTTCTGCCCGATATATCCGAAGGCACCATTTTCAGCAGCGGCCCTTCCGGCCTTGTAGTTGATCTTCAGGTCGTCAATGGGAGGGTGCGGAGCGTCCGGGCATGGGTCTAATCCCATGCTCTGGGCAAAGTTGTATTGGTCGATGATTGTTCCGCATATGCTGACCCGGTTATTGAGCGGGCAGTGCAAATTTGCAGCTATCTCCGATATGACAGCAGGCGGGCTGCTGCCGTGACTGCCTTTCAGTATGAAGAGAAGCAGCCTTTTTGTCAGTGGCGGCAGGCTTACCACGAGACGGCGCAACTCCGCGTTTAGCTCATCGTCCGCCTTTCCGTCATCCGGCACTTTGTACAGATCCGGGTGGGTCATCTCCATGAACACTGTGATGGGCGACACGCCACACGCCGTGCACCAGTCCATGATCTCGTCACTGTCCGGGCTGGTGCATCCTTTTTCCCAGCTCTGCACGGTGCGCTCTCCTTTTTCGATGCGCCTTGCAATCTCCGCTTGGCTCAGGCCAGCAGACACCCGCGTTTTTGCAAGTGCCTTTCCGATTTGGCTCGCTGTAAAATAACTCATACTTTCACCCCCATAAAACCAGTGTGTTTTTAACAAAAAATGGCGCAGAAAAAGTCTGCGCCATTCGACAAATTTTATCCGTATTTTGTTTTCCAACGGCGCATGGTAAAATCTGGATTATAAATCGTAGACGTGCACAAAAGAAAGGAGAAAACAAAATGGATTTTGAGCAAAGAAGCGGTAAAGAAGTTGAAACGACCATCATCGACGGAATGCCTGCCAGCATCCTGACCGGCACCGACCGCACCCCTGCACCCTGGGAGGAATGAGTTATGAAAAATCTGTCACACTTTCGCACCCATGCCCGTGCCCTGCTGGCCTGCTATTTGGATATGACCCCGGAGCAGCAGCGCCTTGCTCGCGCTTACATTCAAGATAAGGCCCTGCCGGAGGTGCAAGCCCTGCGTAACGCAGCCGGTACGCCCGGCGGGGCGCTGGCTGCTGATCTGTTGCAAAATTTGCAACAGCCTTGCAACCGCGAATAGCAACGTGCATTTTTTGCACATTGCTCGTGCAAAACGCGCGTTTTCCGCGAATAAGCTGAAATGTCAGCGTAAATCCACATTTTTCAGCGTATTTTTCCGCTGAAAGAAGGGAACGAATAGGGATTGACGACAACAACCAGCGGTTTTATAATATGGTTGTAAACAGGTTTACAGGCCAAGCAACTGAGACTTCTTTGCGTTGTACTCCGCTTCCGTGATGGCGCCCATATCCAGTAGCTGCTTAAACTTCAAAAGCTCATCAGCGGCGCTGGGGG
>OGGS01001467.1_pt1 | contig 16195 bp, 14 predicted proteins | sample 1571281 | NCBI WGS metagenome assembly OGGS01 (sample SAMEA2582042, study PRJEB24529) | metagenome | biome: Human gut stool | place: China | collected 2011 | reverse complement strand
CTGTGACCTCCTGCACGTCAAGCAGATGCTCTACCAGCTGAGCTAACCGTCCATACGTCATATCGACTTGGATAGTTTACCACAGCTTTGCACGAATTGCAAGGCTTTTTGCAATTTTCTCTGAAAATTTCTTACAGCGCCTTGCGGATGATGTCGTACAGCACCGGTTTCATGCTGTCGATGTTGTCCGGCTTGCCCTCCAGAATGCTGGAGTAGCACACCGACATGCACATGCTGCCCAGCGCCGTGATGCGTTGATAGACCTCCCGCTCGGTGCGGCCGGCCATTTCCGGGCTGGTCAACACCACGTTGAGCAGCTTGCGCATCAGCGGCTCGGCGTCGCGGCTGGCCTCGATCTGGTCCAGCCCCGGCCACACGAAGTTGCGCTCCAGGAATTTGAGCACCACCGTGTCCCGCCGCAGCGCTTCGATAATATGGTCGATCACGGCCACCATCTTGTCCGGGAACGTCTCAAGGCCGGTCTGCCGCTCCACAGCCTCGCACGCATTGTTCAGCAGCTGGTAGCTCACCCGCCCCAGCAGGGCCTGCATCACCGCACCTTTGTCCTGAAAATACAGGTAAAAAGTGCCTTTGGCCACCTTGGCCCGGGAGGTGATGTCCTCCACGCTGGTCTTGGCGGTGCCGCGCTCCAGAAACAGCTCGTAGGCTGCATCCAGCAGGGCCCGGCGCTTTTCCTGTTTTTTGCCTTCCACGGTACTCATGCTCTGGATCGATTCCTCTTTTCTCTCTTTTTCTCACGTTCATACGTTGCCCTTGTTGGTTGTCTCAATCATTTTAGCAGTCCTGCCGCAATTGTGCAAGAGCGTTTTCTTATACAATTGCCGGCCCGTGATAAAAAAACTGACTTTTGGTCATTTTTGTGCTTGACACCCGGTTTGTCCTGGTTATAATAGTGTTTGCTTGGAAATGACCACTGGTCATTTTACTAAGATTCTTATCCATTTCTGACTCTGGAGGGTACTCATGAAAAAGATCGCACAGGGCATTGTGCGCTTCCGGAAGCTGATCCTGACAGTAGCGTTCCTGCTGTTGATTCCTTCCGCGATCGGCGCAGTTGCCACCCGCATCAACTATGACATCCTCACCTACCTGCCGCAGGATCTGGACTCCATGATCGGCGAGGTAGCCCTCGAGGATGACTTCCATCTGGCGTCCACCGGCATGATCACGGTGGAAGGCCTGCCGACCAACGAACTCATTGCCATGAAGAAGGACATCGAGGCCGTGCCCGGTGTCATGCAGACCTTCTGGCTCAGCGATGTGATCGATCCCAGCATCCCCACCGAGATGCTGCCCGCCGACGTGCAGCAGTTCATGTTCGGCAAGAACGATTCCACCATGCTCATCGTCCGCTTCGACGCACCCAGCGCCAGCGACGAGACCATGAACGCCGTCAGCCAGATTGAAAAACTGCTGCGGAAGGACTGCTTCTTCGGCGGCATGAGCGTCATCCTGCAGGACACCAAAGCACTGGTCAACCAGGAAATGCCGCTCTACATCCTGATCGCCGTGGGTGCCAGCCTGCTGGTGCTGTTCCTCTCGTTGGAAAGCACCATCACCCCGCTGCTGTTCATGCTGGGCCTGCTGTTCCCCATCGCGTACAACTTCGGCACCAACATCTTCCTGGGCCAGATCAGCTACATCACCGAAGCACTGGCCACCGTGCTGCAGCTGGGCGTGACCATGGACTTTTCCATCTTCCTGCTGCACCGCTATCAGGAAGAAAAAGAGCTGCGCTCCAATAATGAAGAAGCCATGGTCAGCGCCATCTGCAAGACCATGACCTCCATTTCCGCTTCCAGCCTGACCACCATCGCCGGCTTCTTGGCGCTGTGCGCCATGCGCCTGACCCTGGGCCGTGACATCGGCACCGTCATGGCCAAGGGCGTGGCGCTGGGCGTCATCTGCACCGTGGTCATCCTGCCTGCCCTGATCCTTACCTTTGATAAGTGGGTGGAAAAGTACAAGCACCGCACGGTCATCCCCCAGCTGAAAAAGCTCAGCTACTTCGTCTCCAACCACGCAGTGCCCATCGTGGTGGTGTTCATCCTGATCATCATCCCCTTTGCCATTGCGCAGAACAAGACCACCGTCTACTACACCCTGTTCGATTCTCTGCCCCAGGACCTGACCGGCATCGTGGGCACCAACAAGCTGGGTGAGGACTTCGGCATGACCACCAGCCACTTTATTCTGGTGCACGATGACCTGACCGCCACCCAGGTGAGTGACCTGTGCGACGACCTGAAGGACGTGGACGGCATCACCCAGGTGGTGAGCCTGGATTCCATCACCGGCCCCGGCTTCGACACTTCGCTGATCCCGGACGGCGTCATGGAGATCTTGCAGTCGGGCGGCTACAAGCTGATCCTGGCCAACAGTTCCTACAAGACCGGCACCGATGCCATCAACAACCAGCTGACCGAGATGAACGACCTCATCAAGGCTGCAGACCCGGAGGGCGTTATCACCGGTGAGGGTGCCATGACCAAGGACCTGATCGAGGTCGCGGATGTGGACTTCAAGAACGTCAACGTCTGGTCCATCCTGGCGGTTCTGGCCATCATCGCCATCTCCTTCAAGAGCATTTCCATCCCCGTGCTGCTGGTTGCCAGCATCGAGGCCGCCATTGCCATCAACATGGGCATCCCGTACTTTACCGGCACCGAGCTGCCGTTCATTGCCAGCATCGTCATCGGCACCATCCAGCTGGGCGCTACCGTGGACTACTCCATCCTGATGACCACCCGTTACCACGAGGAGCGCGTCTTTGGCCGCACCCCGAAGGAAGCCGCCCAGCAGTCTCTGGAACATTGCAGCCAGTCCATCCTGACCAGCGGCCTGACCTTCTTTGCCGCCACCGTCGGCGTGGCCGCCATCAGTAAGATGGAGCTGCTGAAGAGCATCTGCCTGCTGATCTCCCGCGGCGCTCTGATCAGTATGATCGTCATTCTGGTCGTTCTGCCCGCCGCCCTGATGCTGTGCGACTGGATCATCCGCCACACCACCCTCAAGTGGATGGTGCCGGAATCCGCCAACGCCAAGAAATCTGAAAAGGAGTAATCTGCCATGAAAAAATCGCTTCGTATCGCCAGTGCGGCGCTGGCCCTGACCCTCGCCGCCAGCTGCGCTGTGCCTGCTTTTGCCGCCGGCAGCAGCAGCTTTTCCAAAGATGAGACCGTGTACGCTGTGATGAACGGCGACGGCTCCCTCAAGAGCACCACCGTCAGCGAGCACCTGTACAACGCAGGCGGCCTGTCCTCCGTGACCGACAAGTCCACCCTGACCGACATCCAGAACACCGAGAGCAGCGCCGAGTTCACCCAGAACGGCGACGAGCTGGTGTGGAACACCGATGACACCGACGTGTACTACAAGGGCAGCACCGACAAGACTCTGCCCATGGATGTGAAGGTCACCTACGCCCTGGACGGCCAGGAAGCCGCCCTGGAGGACCTGATCGGCAAGAGCGGCCACCTGACCGTGACCGTGAGCCTGAAGAACAACGAGACCGGCACCGTGGAGGTGAACGGCCAGACCCGCAGCATCGTCACTCCGCTGATCACCGCCGTGGGTGTGATCCTGGGCAGCGATGCCTCCAACGTGACCGCAGAGCACGGCGTGGTGGAGAGCGCCGCCAAGAGCAACGTAGCCGCCTTTGTCACCCTGCCCGGCGTCAAGGACTCCCTGTCCGGCCTGCTGCCCGATGAAGTGGACAGCATCGAGAATTACCTGCAGGACACCGTGACCGTGGAAGCCGATGTGACCGAGCTGACCTGCCCGCAGATCATGGTGGCCTGCGCCACCAGCACCGAGGCTCTGGGCACCGACAATGTGTTCGACCTGAGCAGCATCACTGAGCTGACCGACGGTATGACCCAGCTGAACGACGCCATGAGCCAGCTGATGGACGGCGCTTCCCAGCTGGTGGACGGCACGGCCCAGCTGGCCGACGGTGTGCTGGCCCTGCTGGACGGTGCCAACACCCTGAACAGCGGTGCAGCCGCTCTGGACAATGGTCTGGGCCAGCTGACCGACGGTCTGGACACCCTGACCTCCAACAACGCCGCTCTGAATTCCGCTGCACAGCAGGTGGCTGACGGCGTGCTGGCTTCTGCCAACAGCACCCTGAAAGAGGGCGGCCTGATCGACAACGACATGACCTGGAGCGACTACGCCTCCGTCATCGACAACATCCTGACCATGAACGACAAGACCCTGGCCGCCGGCCGCCGCAAGATCGTGCGCACCGTGTGGGAGCAGGAGCCCAGTTTCAAGGACAGCGAGCTGGATCTGGCCCTGTACCTGGCTGCCACCAAGACCAACCACGACCTGGAAGCTGCTCTGAAACGGATGCAGAGCTATGACCCCTCCATGATCACCGGTCTGGTCCAGCTGCTGACCAGCGAGGACGCCAAGAACACCGCCCACGAAGAACTGGTGTATCAGGTGAAGAACAGCCAGGATATGGCCGATGTCGCCGCCCTCAAGACCAGCCTGTCCCAGATCCAGGTGTTCGTCTCCAGTGTGAACCAGTACACCGCCGGTGTGCAGTCCGCTGCGGACGGTGCCCACTCTGCCAAGGACGGCAGCGCCCAGCTGGCCGCCGGCACCCAGACCCTGTACGATGGCGTGAACTCCCTGAACAACGGCGCAGGCCAGCTGAGTGACGGCACCGTGCAGCTGAACGACGGCCTGAACCAGTTCAACGATGAGGGCATCTCCAAGCTGACCGGCGCTCTGGACGCTGACCAGCTGCACGACCTCAAGACCGTGCTGGATGCCATGGCCGACCGTCTGGAAGGCTACAACAGCTTTGCCGGTGCACCGGACGGTGCCGACGGCAGCGTGAAGTTTGTGTACAAGACCGCTGAGACCGTGGCTGCTGCGGACACCACCGCCGCCGAGACCGAGCCTGTGAAGGAAGGCAATGTGTTCACCCGCCTGTGGCAGCGCATTGTGAACCTGTTCAAGTTCTGATTTTTCCCCATGCATCAAGCGGGGCCTGCCAGCGCAGGCCCCGCTTTTTTGCACCCTGCCGAACCTGCCCCGCAGCCCTTGCAAAACGCCTGCAAATCCAGTATGATAAAGGCAAAGAAAATTTCCCGCACACAGGGAGAATTTGAAAAGGAGCGGTTGTTTTATGCCAGAAAAAGAGAGCAAGGGGATCAAAAAATTCTTTGAGGAATTCAAGGCCTTTGCCATGCGCGGCAACGTGCTGGATATGGCAGTCGGCGTGGTCGTCGGCGGTGCGTTCACGGCCATCGTCACGGCTCTGGTGGATGACGTCATCAACCCGCTGATCGGCCTGTTCTTCAAGGCAGATTTCTCGGATGTCGTGATCAGCCTGGGCGGTTCCAGCATCAAGATCGGCGAATTCGTCAACTCGGTCATCAACTTCCTCATCGTGGCCTTTGTGCTGTTTGTGGTGATCAAGTTCATCAACGGCCTGCACAAGAAGCCGGCAGCTCCCGCCGCACCGGCAGAGCCCACCACCAAGGTGTGCCCCTACTGCCAGACCGAGATCCCCATCAAGGCTGTGCGCTGCCCGCACTGCACCTCCAAGCTGGAGGGCTTCCCGGAGATCAATGCCTGATCCCGCAACTCCTGTACCTGAAAAAAGCAGCTGTACCAAGCGGTACAGCTGCTTTTTTGCGGTCAGCGTGCGCTGCGGGGCCTGCCGCCGCCCAAACGCCACAGCAGCCAGGCATACAGGTAGTTCACCCCCAGCAGGCCCACGGCCCACAGGATGGAAACATACACCGGCTGGTGGTACACCTCAAAGAAGGGGTACGGCCCCACGATGACCCGCAGGATGTTCAGCGGCAGGATGACCGCCGCATATGCCAGCGTGGGCAGCAGCGCCCAGCGCACATCGCTGCGCGGCAGGTGGGGTTCCCGCTCCAGCAGCAGGTAGGAGAGGAGCGCCGCCATGGGGTTGAGCAGGTGGTGGTACAGCATGCTGCTGGTGCACAGCAGCATGTACAGCCCGCCCTCGCCGTTCATGGGGGCTAGCACGAACACCACCGTCAGGAAGGTGAGCAGCAGGCAGCTGGTGGCCATGAACTTGAGCCGCTTGAGCCAGCGGGGCAGCTCTCCGCCGGTGAAGATGCACCACAGCTGGCACACCGCCACCAGGGTGCACACTGCGGCGGCAAAGATGTTGGAGTCCTCGGTGTAGAAGGTAAAGATCTGGGCCTGGCCCATCTCCCAGCTCAGGGGCAGGGCAATGGGCTCTGCACACAGCACAAAAAGGTTCAGGGCAATGGATAGCAGCCTGCGGCAGGTATCCAGGAATTTTTTCATAAAAATTTCCTCTCAGTAAACAAAAAAGCCCTCCCCCCTTCCGGCCTTTGCCGGGGGTGGGAGAGGGTTTTCCACATTTTTATTTTGCAGTGTTGATAAAGCTACGGTTGTCCCACAGGTACTTGATGCCGGACACGGCCGTGACGATGGCCACCAGCCAGCACAGCAGGATGGACACCAGCACCACCACCGTGATGCTTTCCAGCGTGCCGTTCCAGCACAGTGCCGTGCCGAAGAAGTAGAAGATGATGCTCAGCATCTGCAGCACGGTCTTGACCTTGCCCCACATGTTGGCAGCGATCACCTTGCCGTCCTTGGCACCGGCCGCCACCATGCGCAGGCCGGACACCGCGAACTCACGGGCCAGGATGATGCACAGCACCACGGGGCTGCACACGCCGTCCCGCATCATGTAGATGAAGGCCACAGTGGTCAGCAGCTTGTCGGCCAGCGGGTCGGCAAACTTGCCAAAGTCGGTGACCATGTTCCACTTGCGGGCCAGATGGCCGTCCAGAAAATCGGTAAAGCTGGCCGCGGCAAAGATGATGCCCGCCACCAGATACCAGGTGGGATTGAAATCTTCCGTGCCGATCTGGGTCAGGGAAACGAAGACCATGAACACCGGCACCAGAATGATGCGGGTCAGGGTGAGCTTATTGGGCAGATTCATACAGATTCCTCCAATTTGTTATTTTGCAGCCGTTCCGTACAGATCGTAAAGGTCACTGTCCTCCACCAGCACATCATAGAACTGGCCGGGATAGAGCGGCTCCTCGCTGGAAACGCAGACATTGCCGTCCACCTCGGGGGCATCGCCGGTGGTGCGGCAGAGGTACAGGCCGCTCTCCTCGTCGATGCCGTCACAGAGCACACGGACGGTCTGGCCCACCTTCTCGGCCTGTTTCTGGGCCATGATGCCGGTCTGGATCTGCATCACCAGCTCTGCGCGCCGGTCCTTGGTCTCCTGATCGATCTGGCCGTCCATCTTTGCGGCCACGGTGTTCTCCTCGGCAGAATAGGCAAAGCAGCCCAGACGGTCAAATCTGACCTCCTTGACGAAGTTGCACAGGTCCTCGAACTGCTCCTCGGTCTCGCCGGGGAAGCCCGCGATCAGGGTGGTGCGCAGGGTGATGCCGGGGATCTCGCGGCGCAGCTTGCCGATGACCTCCAGCAGCTCGGCGCGGTTGGAGCGGCGGTTCATGTTCTTGAGGATGGTGTCGTTGCAGTGCTGGATGGGCAGATCGAGGTAAGGCACCACCTTCTCGTTGCGCTTCATGGCGGCAATGAACTCGTCGGTGATGCGCTCCGGGTAGGCGTACATGATGCGGATCCATTCCAGCCCCGGCACCTTGTTCAGCTTGTCCAGCAGCTCACAGATGCTGCCGGGCTTGCCCCAGTCCTCGCCATAGGCGGTGGGGTCCTGGGCCACCACGATCAGCTCCTTCACACCCTCACCGGCCAGCCAGCGGGCCTCGGCCACGCAGTCGGCCAGATCGCGGCTGTGCAGCGGGCCGCGGATGCCGGGGATAGCGCAGTAGTGGCAGCGGTTGTTGCAGCCCTCTGCGATCTTTAAGTACGCATAGTGGGCAGGCGTGCCGATGACGCGCTTGCCGCCCAGCGGGAAGTCCTTTTTGGCACCGTAGCTTTCCAGATGGTTCTCGCCCTGGAACAGACGGGCCACGATGCTATCAATGGCCTTGTTGGAGGCACAGCCCACCACAGCATCCACCTCGGGGATCTCCTCCTCGATCTGGCTGCGGTAACGCTCGGCCAGGCAGCCGGTGACGATGACCTTCAGCTCCGGGTTCTGCTGCTTGTAGGCGCAGGCCTCCAGAATGTTCTCAATGGCCTCGGTCTTGGCGCTCTCGATAAAGCCGCAGGTGTTGACCAGAATAACATCGGCTTCACTCAGGTCGGCCACCGTCTCGTGACCGGCCGAAAGCAGGATGTGCACCATCACGTCCAGATCGACCTGGTTCTTGGGGCAGCCAAGGGAAATACATGCAATTTTCATAAAAAGGGATACTCTCTTTCTTTGGTTCACTTCTCCTCTGTACAACCTCTCAGTCTCGCATCCGCTCGACAGCTCCCCTAGTAGGGGAGCCCTTGGCAAAATCGGAAACTTTCCCTGACTGCCAAGGCCTCTCCTACTAGGAGAGGTGGCATTGCGAAGCAATGACGGAGAGGTTATACAACGGATCACTTACTCCTCTTCGATTCGCCGAATGGCTTCTTTAATGACGGAATACGAAAATCCCCGCCGCTGCAGGGCCGCAATGACCAGATCCCTGCGGCCCGCTTCCAACTTTTTGCGGTAATGCCCTTCCACCAGAGCGGCGGCGGCTTCCAGCTCCGGGTCCTCGCCGGAGTCATCGGGGGTGTAAACAGCATCCAGCGCCTGCTGGATCTCGCCTGCGGCCAGGCCCTTCTGCCGCAGATTCCGGGCAGCGGCGCGGCGGCTCTTTTTTGCCGCCAGCAGGGCGTGGGCACGGGTCTCGGCATAGCGGGCATCGTTGATATACTCCCGCTGTACCATCTCTGCCACCACGGCGGCACTGGTCTGCTGGGTATAGCGGCGATTCAACCGCTCATACAGCTGGCCCGAGGAAAGCTCCTGCCCGGCCAGCAGCTCCATGGCCCGGGTGCGGGCCTTGGCGGCATCGGTAGATTTTTCCTCTTCGGCCAGCGGGCGGCGGCCACGGCTGTAAAAGGCCATTTACTCTTCCACCATGATATCCAGTTCACTCTCGCTGCTGCGGGCGGGAGCCTTGACCACCGGCTCCTTTGCTGTGGCAGGAGCTGCCGGTTCCCCCTCTGCAGGGGCAGCGGCAGCCTTGCCCCCCGGGCGGCGGGTGGCATAGAGCTTGTCGGCATTGGCGCGCACCTGACCCTCGATATCGTTGGCGATCTCGGGGTTATCACGCAGGAACTGCTTGGCATTGTCGCGGCCCTGACCCAGGCGGATATCGCCGTAGTTGAACCATGCACCGCTCTTCTGAACGATGCCCAGCTTGACACCCAGATCGATGAGCTCACTCATCTTGGAGATGCCCTCGCCGAACATGATATCGAACTCCGCCTCACGGAACGGAGGAGCCACTTTGTTCTTGACGATCTTGGCGCGGGTATGGTTGCCGATGAACTGGCCGGAAGAATCCTTCAAGCCCTCCACGCGGCGGATATCGATGCGGACAGAGGAATAATACTTCAGGGCGCGGCCGCCGGTGGTGACCTCGGGGTTGCCGTAGACCACGCCAACCTTTTCACGCAGCTGGTTGATGAAGATGCAGACGGTGTTGGTCTTGCCGATGACGCTGGTCAGCTTGCGCATGGCCTGGCTCATCAGGCGGGCCTGCAGGCCCACATGGCTGTCGCCCATCTCGCCCTCGATCTCAGCGCGGGGCACCATAGCGGCAACAGAGTCCACAACGATGGCATCAATGGCACCGGAGCGCACCAGCGCTTCGCAGATCTCCATGGCCTGCTCACCGGTATCGGGCTGGCTGACCAGCAGGTTGTTGATGTCCACACCCAGCGCCTCGGCATACACAGGGTCCAGCGCGTGCTCCACGTCGATGAAGGCAACATCGCCGCCCTTCTTCTGGGCTTCGGCCAGAACATGCAGGGCCAGCGTGGTCTTACCACTGGATTCAGGGCCATACACCTCAATGATACGGCCCCGGGGCACGCCGCCCACGCCCAGTGCCAGATCCAGGCCGATGCTGCCGGTCGAGATGGCATCCACCTGCATGGCGGCGTTATCACCCAGCTTCATTACAGCGCCCTTGCCGAACTGCTTCTCGATCTGGGCCAGTGCCGTGGCCAGCGCATCCTTCTTGGCACCGGGATCGGTCTTCTGGGTCGCCGGGGCAACGTTGTTGTTCTGATTTTTTGCCATAGTGTCATGCTCCTTTGTCATCTGTTCCCGGCGCGGTGCGGCCAAACGCAGGCGCGGGCATTCCATTTCTTTCGGTACTAGTATAACACATTTTACAGATATTACAACAGGAAGTTGTAGATATTTTTATTGTTTTCTCGCCATCACACAGCGGTCATTGCCTCCAAAGTCTTTTCTGCACACGATCTCCGTCCACCCGTTGGCGGCAAGCAGGGCCGTCACGGCCTCCCGCTGCTGCCAGCCGATCTCCAGGGCAAGGGCACCGCCGGGGCGCAGGGCTTGCAGGTAGTGTTCCGCAATGGCGCGGTAAAATACCAGCCCATCCTCCCCCGCTTCCAGCGCCATGGCAGGCTCCTGCGCCACCTCGGGCTGCAGCGCGCCCATCTCGGCGGCGGTCAGGTAAGGCGGGTTCGACACAATGAGGTCCAGCTGCCCCTCCGGCAGGGTCTGCCAGTAGGTGAACAGATCCCCCCGCACCGGGGTGATGGTCAGTACCGGGGAGAGATGGGCGTTCTGCTCCAGATAGCGGTATGCCGCAGGGCTCTTCTCCAGACTGGTGACCTGTGCTGCCGGGCAGAAGCGCTTCACGCCCAGCCCCAAACAGCCCGTACCGGCGCAGAGGTCGAGCACCCGGGGTGCCTCCACCCCAGCCAGCATTCCGGCGGCAGCTTCGGCCACCACCTCAGTATCGGCCCGGGGGCAGAGCACGCCGGGGCCGACAGCCAGCTCAAAGTCAAGGAAGGGCCAGCTGCCGCAAAGGTACTGCAAAGGCTCCCGGGCCGCGCGGCGGGCCGTCAGGGCTTCCAGCCGCTCTGCCTGCTCTGCACCCAGCGGAGCATCGGCAAGGCGGGCATCCCCGCCCGCTGCCAGCCGGAAGAGCTCGGCCGCGTCAAAATCCGCGTCGGGGCAGCCTGCGGCGCGCAGGCGTGCCTCCACCTCCCGGACTGCTGCCCGGGGCAGCATCCCTGCGGTTACCATCTGCCGTCCTCCGGGTCCTCGGGCAGGACCGGTGTGACGGCGGCAATGGCCACCTCGATCATGCTGTCGTCCGGCTCAAACACGGTCAGATGCTGCACCCAGATGCCGGGCTGCCGGATGATGCGGGTGGCGATGTTGTCCGACCGGCCGCACCACTTGAGCAGCTCGTAGCTGATACCCATGACCAGCGGCAGGAGCAGCAGCTTGAACACCACCCGCAGGCTGGTGCTGGACCAGGGCAGCACGCTGTACAGGAACACGCTGACGATGACCACCAGGATCAAAAAGCTGGTGCCGCACCGGGGGTGGAAGCGGGTATATTTGCGAACATTTTCCACCGTGAGGGGGTCTCCGGCCTCGTAGCAGGCAATGGTCTTGTGCTCGGCCCCGTGGTACTCGAACACCCGGTGGATCTCCTTCATCCGGGAGATGGCGGCCATGTAGGTCAGGAAGATGGCGACCTTGAGCACCGCCTCCAGCACCACCTTGGCCCAGCGGCCCAGCGGCACCAGATGGTTCAGGCCGCCCACCAGCACCGTGGGCAGAACGGTGAAGAGCAGGATGGCAAACAGCCCGCCGATCACGGCAGCTGCCGCCAGCAGGATATCTTCGGCCTTTTTGCCCAGATGGTCGCCCACCCATTTTTCAAAGGCGGTCTCCTCTTCGGCAGGGTCGTAGTCATCCCCCATGCTCACCTGTGCCGAGTACATCATGTACTTGTATCCCATGATCAGGCTCTCGATCATCGAGATGGCTCCCCGCACCAGCGGGATCTTTGTCCACACGCCGTGGGTGGGGGTGGGCTCGACCTTGGTCTCAATGGTTCCATCGGGCTTGCGGACGGCACAGCAGATGTTTTTCGGGCCCCGCATCATAATGCCCTCCATCAGGGCCTGCCCGCCCACACTCGTCTTGAAGCGTTCCTTGTTCGGTTGATTCATTGGCTCTCCTATGGGGCACTGCGGCCCCTCTCTATCGTAAAAACTGCCCCTCTATCTTACCAGATAAATATGGACAATCTCTTATCGTTTATAGATCGGCAGGCCCAGGGTGACCACTGTGCCCCGGCCCAGCGTACTCTTGAGGTCCATGGTGCCGTCCAGTGCGGTCATAATGGAATCCACCAGCGCAAGGCCGATGCCGCTGCCCCGCACCGAGTTGCTGCCCTTGTAAAACTTGGTCTTGACGTTTTCCAGATCTTCCGGCGGGATGCCGCGGCCCTGATCGATGATCTCGATGAAGGCTTTGTACTCGCCCTGCCAGATCTTGACCGTGATGCGTCCGCCGGGGGCCGAATACTTGATGGCATTGTCCAGAATGTTGATGAACACCTGCCGCAGGCGGTCGGGGTCGGCGTAGACCGGGATCATCTCCTCCGGCTCAGAGTAGGCCAGCAGAAGGCCCTCCCGCTGGATGCGCGCTTCACAGAAAAGGACAGCGTCCGTCAGCTCGGCCACAAGGTCCAGGGGGCGGCACTCCATTTTCAGGCGGCCATTCTGCAGGCGGCTGAAATCCAGCAGCTCCTCCACCATGTTGTACAGGCGGGCGGTCTCGTTGTTGATGATCTCCAGCCCCTTGCGGTAGTTCTCATCGGTGGGGTCATCCAGGGTGCGCAGGGTCTCCACCCAGCCCCGGATGGAGGTGAGCGGCGTGCGCAGCTCATGGGAGACCGAGCTGATGAATTCGTTCTTCATCTTCTCCGTCTCTTCCAGCCCCTCGGCCATCTGATTGATGGTGCCGCGCAGGCGGTCCACCTCGTCCCGCTCGTCACCGGTCACAGGCAGGCGGACATCCAGTTCTCCTCGGGCGATGCTGGCGGCGATCCGCTCCACCTGCCCCAGCGGCACCACGATGCCCCGCACAAAGTACAGGCCAGAGGCCACTGTAAAGCCCAGAATGGCCGCCACCACGATCAGGCTGACGATGAAAACGCTCTTCAGCTGCGCCTGCACCAGCGTCAGGCTGGTGACAAGGCGCATGGCAGCCACGTCCTCGGCCGCATAGGGCACCAGACTGCACACGGCCATGACCGTTTCCCCGCTGGCGGTGCGGTAGATGGCCACACCCACGCCGTCCGGGGCATCCTGCGCCTTGTTAAAGTCGTCCTGCACAACGATGCCGTCCGCACCTGTGCCGCTGGAGGAGGCGATCACGCCGCCGTAGCCGTCCAGCAGCATGAACTCATATTTGTCTTTATCCGCAAACTGCTCCACCATCCGGCGCAGGGCCACACTGCGGCTGGCCGCGGTCTTCTGGGCCGTGTCGCCGGTGTACATTTTCAGCTGACCGTTGATGGAGGAAAAACGCCGCATCATGGTCTGCTGGACGCTGTTGTAGTAGCTGCGGCTGAAGTTGTACACGAACATGCTCTCCACCAGCAGCACCAGCAGCACCGTCAGGAACAGGCTTCCCCGCAGCCAGCGGTGGGTAATACCACTGCGCATTGCTTTTCCTCCTTTCTGTCAGTAATCCCGGCTCTCCTATTGGGAGAGCCGTCGAGTACAGCGCAACTGAGAGGTTTTTCTTTACTCCTCCCACCGATAGCCGTAGCCCCACACTGTCATAATGTGGGTGGGGTGGCTGGGCTCATCCTCTACCTTCATCCGCAGGCGGCGGATGTTCACATCCACGATCTTCACATCGCCGAAGTAGTTCTCGCCCCACACGCCCTTCAGGATCTTTTCCCGCACCAGCGCGATGCCGGGATTGTGGAAGAACAGCTCCATGATCTGGAACTCCACCTGGGTCAGCTCGATCTGCCGCCCGGCCTTGAGGAGAACACGGCGGTTCTCATCCAGCACAAATTCCCCGCTGACCAGCGTGGTGGGGGCGCTTTCGTCGGCAGCGGAGCCGCCGCCCGAGCGGCCCACCCGGCGGCAGAGGGCCTCTACACGGGCCAGCAACTCACTGACGCTGAAGGGCTTGGTCATATAGTCATCCGCGCCGATGGACAGGCCGCGGATCTTGTCCTGCTCCTGCCCCTTGGCACTCAGGATGATGATGCCGATCTTCTGATCGGTGCGGCGGATGGTCTCGCAGAGCGAGAACCCATTCATGCCGGGCAGCATCACATCCAGAATGGCAGCATCACAGCCGGGCTTCTGCTCCAGCAGAGGCAGGGCGGCTTCGGCGCTGTCGGCCTCCACCGCCTCCATCCCCGCCAGCCGCAGGTTCAGCGCGATCATCTCGCGGATGCTGGCTTCATCCTCTACCACAAGTACCTTGACCATCTAAGACCTCCATATTTTTCTGCTTTCTCCCTCTGCCCAAGAGCACACGGAGAAGCATTTCACCTCAGAACACCCAGCCTGCATCCGGTAAACTTCTGCAAAACTGAGCGGCATCATCAATTCAACCGGTACAACGACCGGGACAGCCGATAGCTCTGATCCTTCAGCACCACGTCCGGCCCGAACCTGGCCTGCATCTGGCGGGATGCCACCACGCCCAGGCGGGTCCAGCCCGCCGCGCTCTCGCTGGAAGGAACCAGGCGCATGGTCAGCACCAGCTTGCCCTCGTCCACGGTGCACAGCTCCACGGCTTCCTCTCCCTCAGCGCTGTCGGTGAGCATCAGGTTGCCCTCCCACTCGGCAGGCAGCTCAATGTAGCAGCTGCTCTCCTCGTCCAACAGGCCGAAGCTCTTTTCCGGCTCCGGGCTGGTGTAGTCCATCCAGACGATAAAATCCATCCGTCGGCTCTGGCTCAGGTTCAGCAGACCCGCCTCGTCAGGCTGGGTGGGGATCTCCACGATGCCGTCGCCGTCCAGATCCCGGCTGACCAGCGTGGAGACATTGCGCAGGGACGCATTGTACAGCTCACTGGTGCTGATCTGCTCGGCGGGCAGCATCTGCTGGCTTTCCTCATCAAAATAGAGCAGCACCGTGGCCAGATTGTTGCCCGAAAGGCCGGTCCAGCCGTCCAGCACCAGATAACGCTTGCCGTCCGCCCCCAGACCCGCCGCCACAGCGGCGCAGCCCGAGAACTTATCTGCCGAAAGGCCCATGACAGCCACCTGCTGGAACATCCCGTCCCGGTCAACGGTCAGCAGCTCGATCTGCACCCCGCCGTCCTCCAGCGTGGACATCAGGATCAGATCCTCGTTGCCGCCGCCGGTGATATCCTCCACCAGATACTGCTCATAGGACTGTTCCAGAATGGCATTGACCGTGCCGTTCTCGTAGGAGTACACCGCCAGATAGCTGTCCCCCTGCGCGGCGAGGTACCCCACCACCAGCTGGGTGGCGGCACCATCCTGCAGCTGTGCCAGCCGGACATTGTCCACTGTATCCGCCAGACCCTCGATGCTCTGGCGGACCTGCCACACGCCTGCGGCATCCTTCTGCAAAAATGCAATGCAGACGTTGGAGCTCTGGGCTGTGGTGTAGAGAACAGCGGCATCCTGCTGGCCGTCACCATCCAGATCCTGCAAAAGGAACGGCGAGAGCAGCTCCCCCTGCATCGGGTATTTCAGCTGGGCGCTCTCCCCCAGCCATTCGTTCAGGGCATTTTGCAGTGCACCGTAGTCACCCGGAAGGCGCGGGGCACGCAGCAGCTCCTCCACCTGCACATTTTCCGACATCGGAAGGCCGCACGCCGAGAGCAGGCCCATCATGCAGCCTGCACTCAGCACCAGAAACCGTCGTCTTTTCAACCGCCGCCCCTCCCTTCTGTGGAAAATTCGCAAAGTCGTGCAGAAATACAGTATAATTATAGCATTCTTGCCCCGCCATCACAAGCCCCAGCTGCTAACGCCCAACCGGGCAGCGGGGCATTCCCACGCAAGTGAAACGGGCCATTCCATCGCCCGCCCTGCTGCCTGCGGCAGCAGGGTTCCACCCCAGCGGACACTTGCTTTGGGAACACCCCGCTGCCTAGCCCACACGATGCAAAAAAGGCCCTTTCCCCGAAGGGAAAGAGCCTTTGTTACACTGTTTGAACAGTCAGAGTCGATCAGACGAGCTCCAGAACTGCCATCTCAGCAGCGTCGCCGCG
>OGGS01001465.1_pt1 | contig 16197 bp, 14 predicted proteins | sample 1571281 | NCBI WGS metagenome assembly OGGS01 (sample SAMEA2582042, study PRJEB24529) | metagenome | biome: Human gut stool | place: China | collected 2011 | reverse complement strand
GCGCAGTGGTCGTTGAACCAAGAATCCCCTGCCTTTAGGCATGGGGAGTGTCAACTCAATCGCGACTTGATACATTATCTGTATTCGCTATGTTTCTGTAATCTCCTGCCTTCTTTCGCTAGGCTGCCTTAGGTAATCAGATTATGTTCTTGACATAAGAGTCATAGAGGCTCTTGAGCTCTTCGACCTTATCGTACATCTCAGCTTGCAGGCCGGATGCGGTTGCGTAGTCACCTTCGTTGAGCGATTTGATGCGGGGCATGAGGAAAATATCTCAGCTCTTGGCGCCTCTCCTGGACAACCACTTGACGGCATAGGAGCAAGACGCTGTTACCGTCTTGCCTTCTCGTTCGATCGCGGCAACGGCCAGGGTCATGAGCTTTCCTGCAATGCCCTGGCCGCGCAGGCTGTTATCGACATATGTATGCATGATTTCGCAGACACCGGGGCGAACCTCTGGGAATACGATCTCTGCTATCACTTTACCGTTTTCATCTTCTGCGTAAATCCTTCCGGGTTCCTCATGGAACAACATATCTGCTGACACTTCGTCACCATTCCTTTCTCAATCTCGTGGAGGTATGAAAAAAGGCATCGCCGAAGCGGTGCCTTTTTTCGTTAGATTGCTTTTGGCAATCAGATCATGTTCTTGACGTAGGAGTCGTAGAGGCTCTTGAGCTCTTCGACTTTGTCGTACATCTCGACCTGAAGGCCGGATGCGGTTGCGTAGTCGCCTTCGTTGAGGGCGTTGATGAGGAGCGTGAAGAGGGACTTCTCGTCGATGCTATCCTTGGCGAGGTAGCTGCGGATGCCGTTGATCTTGTTCCAGTTGTAGGAATCGAGGTCGGTGACGAAGTCGGCCTTGGCTTCCTTGGCGGCGCGGACGATGTCGCGGTTCTCCGGAATGATGCGAGCGATGAGCTCCGTCTTCCAACGGGTCAGGGCACCGGCACGGAAGGCCTCGATGATCTGGTCGCGCAGGGCGCCGCCAGCCGTGATGACGGCGAGCTTAGCCGGATAGTTCTCGAAGTTCTGCATGTTCTCCCAGACCGTAGCCGGCGGAGCACCGAAGAGGCGCGTGCGCTCTTCTTCCGTGTAGTCTTCGAAGACATCGTCTTCGCTGCGGTAGGCGCGGTCTTTCTCGAGGTAGAAGCCCTCTTCGCCGGCATCCTTGGAGATTTCGGCGAGGCACTCTGCCGTCGTGTGCGTAGCGCAAGCCTTGACGCCGTCGAGGCAAGCCGAGTAGATGGCTGCGAGGACGAGGTACGTGTTCGTATACGGGTTGCAGGCGCGCAGCTCGAAGCGCGTTGCATACGGGTTGCTGAGGTCGCGGATCAGGCCGGCGAGGATCGTGCGGTTACGCGATGGGATCTCCGGCGTATGGCCGAGGGACGTGACGACGCAGACCGGAGCCTCGAAGCCCGGCTTGAGGCGGTTGAGGGAATCGTTCGTAGCGGAGACGAACGGGTTGATGACCTCGTAGTTCTTGAGCAGGCCCATGAGGGAGCCGTAGCCGATGGCGCTCATGAAGTCTTTCTTCTGGTCGTCAGCCGTGAAGAGGTTGTGGAGCTTGCCGTCTTTCGTGATGGCAGCCATGCCGATGTGCGTGTGCTCGCCGTTGCCAGCCAGGCCGATCATCGGCTTTGCCTTGAAGTTGACTTCGAGGCCCATGCCGCGGAAGACTTCGCGGACGATCGTGCGGACGAAGAGCTCGTTGTCGGCAGCCTGCAGGGCATCGGCGAAGCGCCAGTCGATCTCGAGCTGCTCGCAGACGTGCGTCATGCGGCCGCTCTCGTCGATCTGTGCTTTGAGACCGCCGACTTCCTTGTGGCCCATCTCGACTTTGAAGCCGTATTTGTCGAGCACGAGCAGGCACTGCTCCATGGCCGTGCGGACGATGCCGTGCGTGCGCTCCCAGTACTGCTCCTGCAGGACCTGCGAAGCGGACATCTCTTCGATGGCAGCATCTTCAAGCGGCGTCTTGACCCAGAACTCGAGCTCCGTAGCGGAGGTGAACTGGATGTCCGTGACATCCGTGCCGTTGACGCTCTCGATGCCGGGGATCTGCGGATGTGCCTTGAAGAGGGCCAGCAGCTCTTTCTTGACGTAAGCGAGCGTGTCAGCGAGGACGGCACGCGAATCGACGCGCTTGCCCTCGTGGATCAGGAAGGACGGGATGCGCAGCGTGCCGATTGGCTTGCCCGTCTCCTCGTCGTAGTTCTCCATGTTGTAATCGACGAACCAGTTGACGGAAGGATCGACCGGCATATCGACTTTTGCGTTGTTCAGGGTGGCGATGCCCGTCAGCACGACGGAGGAACCATCCGTCTGGACAGCCGTGCCAGCATAGAACTCATCGATATCCTTGAGGAAGATGCGCATCGGGATCTTCTCATCCGTATCGTTACCGGCCATGTCGATGCCGACCAGCGAAACGAACTTGATCTCGGGATGTGCTTTGAGCGTGTTCAGGATTTCTTCTTTTTCGGAGTTTGCAGGAATCACATAAAGTAACTCGTCCATGTTTATACCACCCTTTTAAAAATTGAGCAACAAAAAAGCCATGCAGAAAAAACATCCGGATCATACGAATCGGAAGTATCACCTCTGCATGGCGCCATTGCCATATGACTATTCGTCTCGTACAAGCGCACTCGCTTGAACGACTCTTATGTTATCATAGTCTTTTTCATTTGTAAAGGGGCTCATCGTGTATACATGCTGCTTTCTCTGTTCATCTCACGCAACAGACGCGCGGACGCTGAGGAAGCATAGGCTGCAGGGCTCGTCCCGTAGACGCTCTGGAAGGCCTTCTCGCCGTCGCCGTCGGCGAGGTTTGCGGCACGCATCCACTTGGTGAAACTGCCCCAGCCGCGGCGCGCGAAGAGGTCGTCGGCGGCGAGCTCGGCGACGATCGAGCACGATTCATCGCCGAAGGAAGCGCAGGCCTGCTCGTAGGCCTGCGGCGTGGTCAGGCTGGCGGCATCGGGGAAGCTGCCCTTCTCCTGCAGCACGCTGTACCAGGTGCGGCGGTAGTCGGCGAGACTGCCGAGCCCCTCTTCTTCGAGGCGCAGGGTGCCGATAAGGTAGGCTGCGCCGCGCGCGAGCCAGGCGACTTCCTTCTCGGTGCCGCCCATGGCCTGCGCTTCCATGACGCGCGTGAGCATGACGCCCATGCTGAAGATCTGCTGGCGCTCGGAGTCGAGTGCCGCCGTGTCGAGGAAGAGCGTGCTGCCATTCTCGAGCCAGAGGCTCTCGCCGACCGTCTTCTTCGCCTCGGCGGGCGTCATGTCGGAGTAGTCGCTGACGGCCCGCGCGAGGTCGTCCTTGCCATTCGCGAGCACGAGCGTGTAGCTGCCGTGCAGTGTCTGGCCGAAGCGGCGCGCGAGCAGCTGCTGGACGGCGCTGGCCTGCGCGGCGTAGAAGTCGGCCTGCCCCTCGGTGATGCCCTCACGCGCATCGATCTGGATGCTGGCGGGTTGGCTCTTCTGCCTCTGCCACCACGCGGAGAACTCCTGCAGGAAATCGTCGAGCGTCAGGCCGAAGGTCTGCGCGAAGGCATCCTCCCCCGTCGCTCCTTCACCGAGCGCCTCGAAGTAAGCGGCGAGCTTCTGGCCGCGCTGCGCCTCGGGGAAGCGCGCGAGCAGATGCACGGTCATCATGTCGGCCATGGCGTAGGCGTGGTACTCCTTGGCCATGATGGCCTTGCGCTCCTCGAACTCGAGGTGGATGAGCTGATCGGGCCTTGCCGGGTGCGGCGCGCCCAAGAGGTCGTCGAGCACGCCCTGCTGCCAGCGCGCGAGCGTGCGGGCGCCGAGCTTCTCGGCCATCATGGCGCCGACGTAGTCGGCAGAGCCCTCCTCGAGCCAGAACAAGGCCGTCTTGTCGGTGTCGCGCCCGTGGCTCATCTCGTACTGGAGCTGGTGGAAGAGCTCGTGCGCCGTCGTCGCATAGCGGTCACTGTGGCCGTCCATGACGCCGGCCTTTGCGTTGACGGCCGTGACGTGCAGGCTGCCGCCCGACCAGCCGCCCGAGATGGCAGCCACCTGCCCGGCCTCCTCATCGGAGAGCGAGAACTCCTCCCGCAGGATGCGGCGGTAGTCCGCATCGGAGGCGGCCACGTAGACGCGGACGGAGTGGCGGCGCGTGACGCCGAGCTTTTCCTGCGTCAGGCCATCGAAGGCCGCGGCGGCCTTCTGGACATCGGCGAGCGCCGCGCCGCTGCCCTCGACGTGAATGGCGCCGTCGTCGTGCTCGAAGCGGCTCAGGAGGTCGTCGGCGAGCCGTTGGGCCTGCGGCAGAAGGTCCGGCGCATGGTAGCCCGCCCAGCCCGCGCCCAGGAGCAGGGCAAGAAGCACGAGGGCAAAGAGTTTCTTCACGGTCGTCGCCTCACTTCCGCTGCCAGCGGCAGGCCGCGCGCTCAAAGACGTCGATGAGGCCGAATAGCAAGAGCCCCATGGCGCTGAGGACGAGGATGCCCGCGTACATCTCGAGGTAGTTGACGCGCAGCCAGGCGTCCATGATGTAGTAGCCCATGCCGTACTGCGTGCCGAACGTCTCGGTGAAGAACAGAACGGAGACGGCCGTCGCCATCGCGACGCGCACGGCTGTGATGAACTTCGGCAAGGATGCGGGCAGGATGACGAAGCGGAAGACCTGCGCAAACGACGCGCCGAGTGAGTAGAGCGGCGCGTACCGCTCCTCCGGCAGCGTGCGGATGGCGTCGCGCACGGCCACGATGACCTGGAAGACGATGATCAGGAAGATCATGAGGATCTTCGAGAGCTCGCCGACGCCGGCGAGCAGCATGAGGATTGGCAGGAGCGCGATCTTCGGGATGGGGTACGTCAGGTAGACGACGGGCGAGAGATAGCGGTCGGCCCGCCGGAAGTAGCCCATGAGGACGCCGAGCGGATAGCCGACGCAGACGGCCAGGCCGAGTCCCGCCGCGATGCGCCAGAGGCTCCAGGCTGCATGTGCGAAGATGTCACGCGAGAAGACATGCGCGAGCCGCACGAGCACCTTGTCGGGCGTCGGCACGATGGGCAGCGCGAGCAGCAGCGCGATGGCCCACCAGAGCACGAGCAGGAAGACGGCGGCGGCTGCGTAAGAGAGCAGCGTGTGCTGGATGCCCTTCATCGCTTCTCCTCCTCTCTTTGCTCATCGGTTTCATCTTGCACGCGCAAGGTCCGTATCTCCTCGCGCAGTGTACGGCTCATCTCGAAGAACGCCTGGCTGCTGCGCCGCTCGCGGGAGCCGCTGATCGGGTTGTCGAAGACGCGTGCGATGCGGCCGGGATTAGCGGCCATCAGCACGATTTTCTGCCCGAGGTAGAGCGCCTCCTCGACGTAGTGCGTGACGAGCAGCGTCGTCGTGTGCTGCTCGTGCCAGAGCCCGAGGAAGACGTCCTGCATCTCCTCGCGCGTGATGGCGTCGAGCGCCGAGAACGGCTCGTCCATCAGCAGGATGTCCGGCTGCAGCAGGAAGGCGCGCGCGAGGCTCACGCGCTGCTGCTGGCCGCCGCTTAATTCATGCGGGTAGCGGTCTGCGAGGCCTCGGATGTGCAGGGCCTCCATGAAGTGTAGCAGCCTTGCCTCATCCTCGGCCCTGCCCTTGTGCCAGGTGTGGCGGATGCGGCAGCCGAGTACGATGTTCTCGCGCACCGTCTGCCACGGCAGCAAGCCGTAGTTCTGCGGCATAAAGCCGATGCACGATTTCTTCGGGTCAGCCTTCTCCCCCGCGATCGTCACGCAGCCGCTGGTTGGCTGCACGAGGCCTGCCACCGCTTTTAAGAGCGTCGACTTGCCGCAGCCGGAAGGGCCGATGATAGCACAAACCGTTCCTCGCGGAACGGTCAGGCTGACATCGGCGACGGCAGCTGCATCTGCGCGGCCTGCGGTCCGGTAGCGGACCGTCAGGTGCTGGAAGGCTATCGTGTCCATCATGTCAGTATTCATCTTCAATTCATTCGTCCTTCAATTCATTCGCCGAGCAGATTGATGACGAGGTCATCATACCCGTACGTCTCCTTTACCAGATCTTTGGCGTTGAGCCACTTGATGCAATCCGTCACATCCTGCTCCTTCGGCAGGGCTGCCTTGTGGTAAGTCGGCAGCTTCAGCGCCTCCTTGGCGGCGGCAGGGAAGCCGGCCTTCTCGATGACAAAGTCGATGTAATCCTCGCGCGGGGCCGTGTTGAGGTAGTCGACGGCGCGGTTGTAGGCGCGGTACATCGCCTGGATCTCTTTTGTCTTGTCTTTCGCGGCCTTGTCCGTGAAGAGGATGATACCCGGATTGATGCCGAGGTCATCGGAGCTCTTGATGAGGTGCGCGCCATTATGGATGGCGATGCTGGCCATCGGCTCCGGCAGCGTCGCCGCAGCGAGCTTGCCGTTCTGCAGCATCTCGAGGCGCGTCGGGATCTGCGGGATGATGACCTTGTTGATGTCCTCACCCTTGAGGCCGTCCTTCGCGAGGATCTCGTCCGTCACGTACTCGATGATCGTGTTGCGCGAGACGCTGACGTCCTTGCCCTTCAGCCCCTTGACATCCGCAGCACCTTCCGTCTTGCCCGCGACAAGCTTGTAACTGCCGTCTGTCGCCGAGGTGACCTTGACATCAAAGCCGCCATCCTTCGCAAAAGCTGCGGCGAGCATATCGGAGACCGCACCGTCGAGGTTGCCGCTCTGCAGCGCCGAGTCGCGATCCATCGCGCTCTTGAACTGCTTGAGGTCGACGTCGAGCCCTTCATCCGCGAAATAGCCCTTCTCCTCTGCAATCAGGAACGGCAGGGAGTCGGTATCCGGCATCAGGCCGATGGAGAGTTTCTGCATCTTGCCCGAGCTCGAGCTCTCCGAGGAGCTGCCTCCGCAGCCCGCAACCGAGAGCATGGCGACGGCCGCCAGACCGAGGCAGCACAGTTGTTTCCAGAACTTCATCTTATACTTCACCTTTTCCCTTATATCTATAGCACTGCATCGCATGTCGGTCAGCCTGTCAGCTGTCATTGGAACAGCAGGTTGCCGAGCATCGTGGCGCCCTCCTTGGCATAGGAGAGCACGGTGTCGATCGTGTCTTTGTTCTCTTCGTACGTGCTCGCCGCCTTGTCCTTGACCTTGCCGGCCTCATTCTTCATGGCCTGCACATCGTCAAGCTTCTGCTGGACGTCGTCGAGCATCGACTGGGCATCGTTGATGGACTGCTGCACGTTGGCGGCCGATGCGGCGGCATCAGCGCCCTGCTGGCGGTTCGCCTCGGCGGCCTGCTGCTTCTTCTCCGACTGACCCGTCACCTTGTCGAGGATCTTCTGGAAGCCCGACTCCCCATCGGCGCTCTCCTGCATGGCCTGGCTGCGCCCCTCGATGCGGCCCTGCTGGCGCTCGAGGTCGCGCTGCTGCTCCTCGAGTGCCTTCTTCTTGGCCTCGAGGTCGCGACGCTGCTTCTGCAGGTCGCTCTCCTGTGCGTCGAGCTTCTGGGCGCGCTCCTGCATCTGCTGTTCCTGATGATGGCGCTCGTTGTTCTGCAGGTCCGCCTGGTCCTGGCGGTAGCCCGCCAGCGCAAAGCCGATAAAGACGGCGATAAGGAACCCGACGCCCAGCAAGAGCGGCTTCTTGTGGCGCAGGAACCAGCTCTGCTGCTTCTTGCGCGCCTCCGCCTGCTGCTTGGCCCGCTGCTGCAGGGCCTTGTCCGGCGTCAGCTCGCGCACATCGCTCGCGGGCGTCTCTTCTGCGGCCTGCGGGAAGGGCTGCTTTATCGGCGCCTCCTCAGGCTTTCCCTGAAGGTCGTCCGGCAGCGGCGGCAACTCCTGCGTGTTGTCGAGGCGCGCCGTCTTATCGAGAGCAGCCTGCGCGTCCGTCTTGCCTTTTATCGCCTTCGCATCGCTTGCAGCATCTGCAGCGTTTGCCTCTTTCGCGGCACCTGCCTGTGCTGGAATTGCTTCTGTTGCTTCTGTGCGCGTTTCGTCACTCATTGCCTTCCGAAGCCTCGTTCTTCTTGTCCTTCTTCTCTTTTGCCTCTTCCATCTCGATCATCGCGGCGTGCTCCTTCTGCATCGTCTCACAGAGGCGGCGCAGCGTCCAGAGCGTGTTGAAAGGCGTGACGACCGACTTGTAGTGGACAGGCGGCACGCCCGCATCCTTGAGCGCCTTGAGCACGGCGTCGAGGCGCTTATTGCGGATGTGCTGCAGGACCATGACCTCGTGCGGGAAGACGAACGGGTCGTCCTCGTAGTCCTCGGGATTCGCCGCGCGGAAGCCCTTGAGGCCCAGCAGGTAGCCGATTTTCTCGCGCCATGCCTCTTCCGGCAGCACCTTCGTGTGGATGCCGAGGCGGTGCAGCGTCTTCTGCGCCAGAGCGAGCTTCTCGTCATCGCGGAATTGGTAGAACAGGACTAGTTCTTCTCGTTTCATTTGTATATATCCTTTCCATCAATCATCCAACTATCACCGGTCAATGGGAGAGGCCGCGCATCAGGAGATACGTGATCAGCTCATCCATCGTGACTTCTTCTTCCTGCATGCGCGCCTCGAGCTGCTTGCGCAAGGTCTTCGGCAGGCGCACGGCAAACGTGCCCTCTGGCAGCGCAGCCGCCTTTTCCTTGTGTTCCGGCTTGGCGGCAGGAGCTGCCGACGGTGCAGCAGCTGCATGATTGACATGGGATGCCTGCTCGGGCTTCTCTGCCGCAGCAGCCTGCGGTGCAGCTTTGCTCTTGGCATTCTTGGCCGCCGCGTTTGCCGCAACCTGCTCGTCGTTCGCCGGCTTGGCCGCCTTCACCGTCTTCGCGGCTTTCGCGGTCTTCGCAGCTTTCGTGGCTTTGGCCGCCTTTTCCTGCTTCTCGGCCTTCACCGGCTTCTCTTTCTCGTTCTTCTCGGCTTTATTTGCCTTAGCCTTCTTGGACTTCACGTCTTTCTTCGGCTCAGCTTTCTTATTCGCTTTCGGCTCGGCCGTCTCGAGCGCTTCTTCGGCCTTCTCGGCCGTCTCTGCATTCTTGCGCGTGTGTTTCTTTCTCACGGTCTCTTTCTCCTCCGCTGGGTAAACGATGAATTCGTCGTAGGCATTGCGCAGGGTCTCACTCGCCTGCTTCGTGCCGACACCGATGATGTAGGACTTCTCCTTCGAGTTGAGCATCTGCGCGATGCGCACGAAGTCCGAGTCCGTCGTGATGATGAAGTAGCGGCGCACGCCCTCCTCATAGAGCAGTTTCGCCGAATCGTAGAGGGCCGAGTCCAGGGAGTTCTTGCCGAGGAAGGTCCTGCTGATCTGGCGGAATGTGAAGCCCGGGCGGCGCAGGAGCTTCTCCCAGCGCTTCTGCTCCGGGCGCTCCTCCCAGTCCGAGATCACGATCGTGCGGCACGGCTGGAAGCGCCGTGCCTTGCCGAGCGTGTAGTTGAGCATCTCAAACGGCGCGTTCTCGATGTCGTAGAGAATGCCGACTGTCGTGTTGCTGGATTCGAGTGTCATTCCGCTGCCTCCTTTCGCAGGGCCTTTTCAATGATGCCGCCGCCGACGACCGTGTCGCCCGCGTAGAAGACGACCGACTGGCCCGGCGTCACCGCGCGCTGCGGCTCCGCAAAATGCACGCGGACCTTGCCGCCCGCGAGCGGCTCGACATGCGCGCGGCCCTCGCGGCGGCCGTAGCGGACCTTTGCCGTGACCTCGATGGGCGCCTCGAGTGCATCGATGGCAATCCAGTTGAGGTCGCCCGCGATAAGGCCGTCCGAGAAGACATCTCCGGCCCCGCCGACGACGACGCGGTTATGTGCCATGTCGAGGTCCACGACGTAGAGCGGCTCCGGATGGGCGATGCCGAGGCCTTTGCGCTGGCCGATCGTGTAGAGCGGCACGCCCTCGTGATGGCCGAGCACATGGCCCTCCTTGTCGACGATATCGCCTGGATGCAGGCAGGCGGGATTCTTCGCGCGCAGGTAGGCCTTGTAGTCATCGTGCGGCACGAAGCAGATCTCCTGGCTGTCCGGCTTGTGGGCGACGGGCAGCTTGTAGCGCTCCGCCATCTCGCGCGTCTCCACCTTCGTGTAGTCGCCGAGCGGCATCAGGAAGTGCGCGAGCGACCGCTGGTTGAGGTGGTAGAGCGCATACGACTGGTCCTTGTGGGTGTCGATGCCCTTCTTGAGCACATAGCGGCCCGACTCGTCCTGCGCGATGCGTGCATAGTGGCCCGTCGCGACGTAATCCGCGCCGAGCTCCAGTGCCTTCTGCAGGAGCCCCTCGAACTTGACGTAGCGGTTGCAGGCGATGCAGGGATTCGGCGTCCAGCCTTTCGCGTAGTCCGCGAGGAAGTAGTCGATGACTTTTTCCTGGAACATCTCCTTGAAGTTCATGGTGTAATGCGGGATGCCGATGATCTCCGCCACGCAGCGCGCATCGTCGACACTGCTGAGGCTGCAGCAGCCGCGGTCGTTCTCGTCAAAATCACGGCTCTCCTCCGACAGGCGCATCGTCACTCCGATGGCCTCATAGCCCTGCTCCTTGAGCAGCGCCGCCGTAAGCGAGCTGTCCACGCCGCCGCTCATCGCGACGACTACTTTCTTTTTTGTCATTCCGTTATCGTATCCTTTCTTGTTTCACGTATCTATAATATCGGCCAGGCCGATTTCTTTTTCTTTCATTCTATGAAAAAGACAGCCCGATGACTGCCCGTATTTCTTAGTATACCATATCCGCGGGAAAAGCCCAAACAATTGGACGCGGGACGGGGGTTCTGCTAGACTAGATAAAGAATCCAGCAAATAATTCCCATGACTGATTCTTGGATGTTCGGTACATCAGCAAAGGGAGCGGGGGGATATGTTCCGGCTTCGTCGCTCCGTTGAAATGGACCCCATGTAACGTTTGCAGGAATAAGCCAGTTCGCCGCCTGCCGCGGCGGTCTCACACAGATCTATCTTGAAATCTTCTTTGGGGGTCCATCCCTGCGGGCGGCCACTGCGCTCCTGCAGGCGAAACACATTCCCCCGCCCTGAGTCCATGCGTCACACGCTCCAAGCTTCAAATCGCTCGTTTTGCCAACGCAGCTAGGCAGGGAGGGGGCCTTTCCGCTTGCAGGAACGGAGTGATTGCCCAACGGGATGGGACGCTTCGCATATCATCTTGCATCGAGATGTCAGAACGCCGCGGCAGGCGGCGAATGAGCATCGGAGAGGCGAACAACACATGCGTCCCATTTAACGGAGTGACGAAACCGGAAAGGCCCCCTCCCTGCCCTTCTACTCTGTACCTAGTTTAACATCTAAATTTTATTTTTCTTTCGAAAGGAGCCCTCTCCATGCATGTCATTGGCGTCATCGCCGAATACAATCCGTTTCATCAGGGCCACGCCTACCAGCTCCGGGCCATCCGCGAGCGCTTTCATGACGATGTGGCCATCGTCGCGGTGATGAGCGGCAGCTTCACGCAGCGCGGGGAGGCGGCCGTTCTCGACAAGTGGCGGCGCGCGGATCTCGCGGTGCGCGGCGGCTGTCAGCTTGTCTTGGAGCTGCCCTTCCTCTTTGCCTGCCGCAGTGCGCAGGACTTCGCGCGCGGCGGCGTGCGCCTGCTGCAGGGGCTCGGCTGCGTCGACACGCTCGCCTTCGGCGCGGAGAGCCCGGATCTCACACCGCTCATGGAGGCCGCCCGCGCCATCGACGCGCCAGAGACGCAGGCGGCGCTCCACGAGGCGCTGCGTGCGGGCGCTTCGTACGCCAAGGCCCTGACCGCCATCCTGCAGGAGGCGAGCGGCCTTGCAGCGGACCTGCTGCGCCAGCCCAACAACATTCTCGCCATCGAGTACCTGCGCGCAATTCGCGTCTATGCGCAGGGTATCGAGCCGCTGCTCATTGCGCGGTGCGGTGCGGGCTATCACGAAGCCTCGCTCGGCCCCTTGGCGAGCGCCTCGGCCATCCGCGGGGAGCTCGCGAAAGCGCAGCCCGACTTTGCCTCGCTCAGGGACTCCCTGCCCGAGGCGACGTACGCCGCCATCCGCGCGGCTTTTCCCGCAGAGATTGCCTCGACCGAGCGCCTCTTCCGCCCGCTGCTCGCGCGGCTGCTGACAATGAAGAACCACGAGCTCGAAGCCATCTTCGGCCTGCAGGAAGGCCTTGCGAACCGGCTGCTCGCCAAGATCCGGCAGAGCCAGACGCTGCAGGAGCTCATCGCGGGGATGGTCACGAGCCGCTACCCCGCGAGCCGCATCAGCCGCATCGTCCCGCACCTGCTGCTCGGCACGGGGGAGCGCGCCGCCCGCGAGGCTGCAGAGACGGGCCCCCTCTACGCGCGCGTGCTCGCCTTTGACGAAGTGGGCCGCGAATTGCTGCACACGATCAAGGAGCGCAGCACCTTGCCCCTCATCACCAAGGTCAGCGCCGCGCTGAACTCCCGCGAGCGGCTCGAAGGCGATCTCACGCCGCTGCAGGCGATGCTCGCCCTCGACACGCGCGCCACCGAGCTGCGCGCCCTCGCGCTGCCCGACCATGCGCCGCTCGCGGCCCTGCATCAGACTGACTTCATCACGTCTCCACATTTCATCAGGAGCGCGTATCACACCTGATTCGTAGTTTACAGGTTTACAACTACGCCGATGCAGAGTATAATGGAAAGACCATCTCGCAACGTCAACATGCTTTCTGCATGTCTTTTTATCAGGAGGAGATCTTATGTCTGAATACCCGAACCTGCACAAGCTGCTGATCTGCCGCAGCCTTCTCGATGACCCGGCCGTCCAGTCGCTGATGGCCGTGCTCGACGGCGACAAGCGCCAGATCGGCCCGTGCGCCGCGAAGATCATCGAGACCGCCGAGGACGTCGGGCTGCACGGCAGCCTGCTGCGCAGCTACCTCATCTACCTGCTCGTCCACGACCCCAACCTCGCCGCCCAGACCATCGAGATGCACGACAGCCCCGTCGGCGCGAGCCTCAAGCAGGCTTTCCTGCACGACCTCACGCTGCTCCTGCCCTTCCTGACCGAGCCCGCGAGCCTTTACCTCGACCTGCCGCTGCTCGACGATTACAAGCCGACCATGCCGCTCCAGACCGAAGCATCCGACGCGCTCGAGAACCTGCTCAAGAATGCCAGCACCGCCGAGGACTTCGCCACGGCCCTGCTGCGCTACTACCAGAGCTTCGGCTACGGCGACATCGCCTCCTTCAAGGCATTCCGCTGGGATGCCAAGCTCCAGCGCCTCATCGGCATCCGCCACTTCGAAGCCATGGAGATGGACGACATCATCGGCTATGCCCACCAGAAAGAACAGCTGATCGACAACACCGAGGCCTTCGTCCAGCGCAAGCCCGCCAACAACGTCCTGCTCGTCGGCGCGCGCGGCACCGGCAAGTCCTCCGCCGTCAAGGCCCTCGCCAACGTCTACTACAGCCGCGGCCTGCGCATCCTGCAGCTCACCAAACCGCAGCTCAGCCACCTGCCCGACATCATGGACGCCCTGCGCTACTTCGCCAGCAAGCGCTTCATCATCTTCCTCGACGACCTCTCCTTCGAGGAGTCCGACGCCGAGTACAAGTACCTCAAGTCCGCCATCGAGGGCGGCGTCGAGTCGCGCCCCGAGAATGTCCTCATCTACGCCACCTCCAACCGCCGCCACCTCATCCGTGAGAGCTGGCGCGACCGCAGCGAGAGCCAGGACGACGTCTACCGCGACGACAGCATGAACGAGACCATCTCCCTCTCCGACCGCTTCGGCCTGATCATCCAGTACTACGCCCCCGACCAGAAAGAATACCTCGCCATCATCGACCACAGACTGCGCAAAGCTGGCATCCATCTCACGCCAGAAGAACTGCGCATCGCCGGCGTGCGCTGGGAAATGACCCACAGCGGCCGCAGCGGCCGCACCGCCCAGCAATTCGTCGCCCACTACCTCGGCCAGCTCGATGATCACGACGAATGAGAATACGCACGATGATTCGGTTTACATCGCAGAAGGGCCGGGGACATGTATTTCGGCTTCGGTCTTCCGCTGAATGAGCCCTATGATACGACTAGCAAGGATGTCACCTCGCCGCCTGCCGCGGCGTTCTGACATCCTTTTTCTATGCTTATATTGTGCGAGGGCTCAGCCCTTCGGGCTATCGCTCCAGCCCTGCAGGCGAAATACATGTCCCCAGCCTAGTTCATACCTGCCTGAAGGCATCCCCTTCACTCTATACCGATGGATTTACAATCTAAGTGCAACAGCTCCTAGACAACCAAATTAAAATGACACATAGACTTCTTTGCTATAATGGTGTTTGAAAAGAACTACCTATAACAAAAGGAGAGCCTATGTGCCACTACACACATCTTACACCATTTGAGCGAGAAAAGATACTCTTTTTTCTTGCTGAGGGCAAATCCATCACGGAGATCGCCCATCTGCTGAACCGGAGCAAGTCGACTATCTCGCGTGAGCTTCGCCGCAATGCGGCTCCAGCTGGCCAACCTATGTCGTACTGCCCGTTGACTGCACATGCACTCTACAAGCAGCGCAGGGAAGCCTGTCGTCCGCATAAGCGCCTTGAACATGCACCACTACACTCCTACATCCAGATCTGCATCTTGGAGTACCACTGGTCGCCAGAAGAGATTGTTGGACGAATCCAACTGGAGCATGGCTGTCGGCTTGTCAGCGTTCCAACCATCTACCGTGCTATTCACGCGGGCCTGCTGAACCCGCCAGGGGCTTCAGCGAAGTTTGTACTTCGGAAGCTACGGCATCACGGGAAACGGCGTCGCAAGAAAGGCAGGGAAGAGCGTCGTGGTAAGTTCGTCATATCACACCCCATCGAAGATCGTCCTGCCAGCGCGGCGAACCGTTCCGTCCGAGGCCACTGGGAAGCGGATACCGTAGTGGGCAGGCAGGGAAAGGCATGCCTCGTCACATTGGTGGACCGGAAGAGCCGGTACTTGCTTGGTGGAAAAGCCATGGGCAAGACCGCTGCTGCAGTCAACAAGGTGATGTGTGAGGTGCTCTCGGGGCAGCCGCATTTGTCGGTCACGCCGGATCGAGGAAAGGAATTCTCGAAACATGCTCAGCTCAGAAAGGAGCTGAAACGTGTGACGTTCTACTTTCCTGCTCCACACCATCCGTGGGAGCGCGGGAGCAATGAAAACACCAATGGGCTTCTACGGGAGTTCTTCCCGAAAGGCAAGGGCATCACGGATACGCCGGAGGATTACATCCAACGGAAGTACCATGAGCTGAACTTGCGCCCCAGAAAGTGCCTGGGCTACAAAACACCATATGAGGTCTATTTCTCAAAGGTGTTGCACTTAGCTTGACAATTCGCTCATGTAAATCAACATACCGATCCAGACAATTCCTGATAAATAGAGCATATTCATAGCCCCCCTTTGCCTATTATCCTAGCACAACGAAAATAAATACAGTGTTAGGATAAAGCCTGCAATATAAAGATAGTATTAAGATTCATGCCTTAGGGCCTTTGACATCTTTACAAACAGCCATATGCAGTTATAATAAAATCCAGCAAACATTAAATAGGAGGGAATATTTTTGAGAGAGATCTTAGTCCTGGGCAATCGCATCTACCATCACCGTGACCACACGGATTTTAATATACAGAGGCTTATCGTCTTCTGGCTGCGCGGTCTGCGCCACCAGCAGGACATTCTCGCCCTGTCTCATTTCTTCCAGGCTGACAGCGAACTCCGGAAGATAGAATCCGGCAATGCCATCTTCTATGAAGAGGCCACCCGGCAGGTATTTTATTATCAGTCCACACTACCAGAACGAGCCTGGCTCATTCGTTCTCATTTCGACTTCTGCCGCCAGTACTTCTCGGGCGACAGTCTTCAGGCCATCTATTACGACGGACGTCTGCCACTCTGGGAAGAAGACAGTGCCCTCGGCCATCTCTCGCGGGGGCTGGACTTCCACTACGTCGACCGCAAAGAGGGACTCATGTCCATCGATCTCCTGCTCAATGAGGAACGGCTCTACCACATCACCTTCCTGTTCGAGCAGGAAAGTGATGGCAGCCGCCTGCGAATTGGTGCTATGCAGGGCTGTCTGGGCGCCCAGGACAGTATCCATGCCCTGACCAAAGCTTTCTTCGGCTTCCGGCCGAAAAACCTGATCCTGCACGCCATACGCCTGCTCGCACAGGAACTCAATTTGACACTCCCCATGCCTAAAGGCAGGGGATTCTTGGTTCGACGACCACTGCGCCGCCTCCGAGGAATTGGCGTCTT
>OGGS01001456.1_pt1 | contig 16266 bp, 12 predicted proteins | sample 1571281 | NCBI WGS metagenome assembly OGGS01 (sample SAMEA2582042, study PRJEB24529) | metagenome | biome: Human gut stool | place: China | collected 2011 | reverse complement strand
GAGCAGCGGTCTCCAAAACCGCGTGCCGAGGGTTCGAATCCTTCTGCCCCTGCCATACTTGTGCAATAAAATAGATGCACACCTCGAAAAGCTCGTATTATCGCGGCACAAATAGGGAACGACCCTAAACTTATGTATCACGGAGAGTCATCTGATTTATTCAGACTAATGCTCTCCGTTTTCTTTTTGTCTACTTTACAATTCCGATATGAGTCAATTCCGATATGAGTAAAGTAAATATCGATTTCCTGCGTGATACTGCCGTTATCGTCTTTCAGCTTTTCGTGAACCTCGATGCGCGATACAAACTTGTGTAAGATTTCCTGAGTTAATTCTGTAATATCTGTGTACTTTTTAGCAAGCGCAGCAAATCTTGCGGTGTTAGCCGTCTGGGATTGAAGCTCCTGCATCGTATGCTTCAAGTCTGATATTTCCGCTTTAAGCTGATTCTGCTCATCAGTGTATCCCTGCGACAGCATTCTGAACTGATCATCATCAATCGTACCAAGAACGTGATCTTCGTACAGCTTTCTGAAAATTATTCCGACCTCGGCAAGCCTTTTCTCGCTCTTTTTCAGTTTTTTGTTAGCTTCGGACAGCTCTTTTTTAGCAGCAGTATTTGACTCCCGACTGATATACTCAGCAAAATCATCTGTACGTTCTCTCGCAAACGCAGTCACATTCCGTATTTCATGCAGTACGATTTCCTTGAGATGACTTTCCTTAATACCGTGCATGGTACATTGTTCCCGACTATTTTTTCGATACGAAGAACAGATAAATTTCCAGTTTTCAGACTTCTCTCTTGCGTGTCTGTGAAAATATAACTTCTGTTTGCAGTCCGCACAGAAGACTATTCCGGCAAAAATACTTTTCTCTCCGCTCCTTGTGAACCTACGCTTGCTCTGCCTGAGTCGCTGAACTATCTCCCATATATTAATGTCGATTATCGGCTCATGAGTATTTTCAATCAGCTTGTGCTCGCTTTTGGGTAGCTTTAATTTCCGATGGTCTTTGTATGACGCTCTGCCGAACCTGAAATTACAAGTGTGTCCGAGATAGCTGACGTCCTCCAAAATATTTGCAACTGCGGTCGGATTCCAGCGGTAGGGATAGCTTGTATCAAAGTTAGAAATAACATTTCCCGTTTGACTGTACTCGTACATCGCAGGAGTGTATATCTGTTCTTCCTCAAGCCTGTGCGCGATCTGAGCCGGACCCAAGCCATCAGCGCATAGTTGAAAAATATATTTTACGACCAGCGCTGTTTCGGGATTGGGCAGAATTTTGTTGTGATCCTCCTGAGATTTCATGTAACCGTAAGGCGGACGTGAAGCGACTCTCTGCCCTCTTTCGGATTTTATTACACAGCTTGCCTTAATTTTTCTGCTTGTATCCTTGACGTGGAATTCGTTAAAAATGTTGTAGAATGCCGCCATATCGACAGCGGAGGAATCCGGATTATCGGAATCAATATTGTTATTGATCGCAATATAGCGGACATTTCTGCGCGGAAAATATTCCTCTGTGTATAATCCTACGTGCAGATGATTTCGACCAAGCCTTGAGAGATCCTTTGTAATTATTGTGCCGATCCTGCCGTTGTCCACATCGTCTATCATGCGTTTGAATGCAGGACGTTCGAAATCTACTCCCGTGTACCCGTCGTCAATGTAGAACGCGGTGTTGTAAAATCCATGTTCATCGGCATATTTTTGAAGTATATCTTTCTGATTTGAAATGCTGTTGCTTTCTCCCGCAAGCTCATCCTCGTGACTGAGCCTGCAATACAAAGCCGTTATCTTATTCGTGTCTGACATTATTAACCTCTCTTTCCGTCCATTATGCGGACTCTGTCAAACCGATTGAGATTACAGATAGTATATCACAATCGATTCTGAAAGTCCAGCGATAATCTATAAATTTATGATAATTTTTCAGCGGCGGATCTCAGCAAATATTTCAGCTTGTCCTCAGCTGTGGATTTTGAGGTCATATCAAACACCGAGTTGATGTTGTAAACAGTTCCGTCAATGATCTCGGAACGACTTTTGATATACTTATCCTCAGTTTGCGTTATGCTGCCGGAGCAACAGCTTTCGTTTCTTTCTATAATATTTGTGTCCATATACCTCCTGCTCTCCGATATATATCGGAACAAATGTTGAGAAAATTCGTGTAAACAAATCAGTTCAGTCCTTTCGTTTTAAATTTTTTGTGCGAATTTGATACGCACCGATTTTACAATTCGTTATCATCAACCTCATAGGCGTTAACGATAACATCACCTTCGCCATATTCGCAAGAATTTTCAGCTATATTTTGTTCGGCAAATTCACGGTTGTTCCTTGCAATAAAATCGTCAAGGTTAACTTTACCCCTTGTCCTGCGAACGTTACGCACCGCCTCCTTGCGATACTCCGCTATAACTTTCGGAGGAATATCAGCCAGCTCCGACAGTATCATAATCACAATTTCTAGCTCAACTGCGTATCTGAACAAGCCTTTTGAGATTTTAGTTATCCCTGCCTCGCTACCTTTCACGATTTCATCTGCAAGATTTTTTGCGATGATATTCTTCTGCCTGCCGACTTCAATTGAGGAAACATACTCCCTTATCGCCTTGGCTATAAATTCTGAACGTGAGTGCGAAGTTTTCTCCGCATACTCATCACAAAGTTCCAAAGTTTCATTGTCTAAGCTTATTCCTATTTTCTTTGCCATAATTACCTCCGTTTCCTGCGGTATTACCTTTTGGTGCACACTCCAAAGGGCGATATTTCCGCATTTTTATTGATTTTTTACTTGCTGCGACACCTCCGTTTCATACTTTTGCAAATTAAGACTCCTTTTACTCGAGAGCCGAAAACCTCCGTAATTTCGGCAAAATATTGCGGTCAGCTTTGCTGTCCGCTGTGAGTGCGACACCGTCGCTTTAACTTGCAAATTATTAGTTATGCTTACTTTAACCTCTGCATATCCGGTATTTGTGCAGATTGACAATCGCCTTTTATTATCAGAATTAAAACCTCTCCCACATATCGCCCACAGCGGCTCACAAATAGCCTGTGTCGGCTTTTAAGCTGTTTCTGCTAGACTTACCCGACAAAAATTCAAGCCACGCAAATCGGCTTACGTTGCCTTTCTTTGCGTTTCAAACGGCGGAATTTCAATCCCCTTATTCGCAAGCTGACTTCTTATTTTATTAGCAGACATATGCAGTACTTCATCAAGACTCATTAACTTGACTTCATAAACCTTTGCATTGTCATCAGTGTCAGTAACAATATCAACAGGGTCAGTAGGATTGCAAACAGTGACAGCGGATTTTTCTGCCTCAACTTCGTACTCATCAATCGCAAGCAACGTATTTAAAGGCTTTTCAAGCATTTCACTGTTACCGCAAGTGACAGCAGGGTCAGCGTTTTCACACACCTCCGGCATAAGATTTCTGCCGTCACTGCTGTCACTTTTCATATCGTAATTCAGAATAATTATTCGTTGTCCGTTACTGCGTTTGGATTCAAACGTCACTCCGTAATCCAGCAATTCATAAGCGTGCTGAATCAGATCTTTTTTGACACGATTTGAGAACACTTCCTTGTGAAGCAGAGCCGATAACTTTTCAGCAAGTTCAGTAGCAGAGCCTTTAAACTTTTTCTGAGTTACCATAAAATCGTGAACAGCAAATGAAAAATAGTCGGGTTCGATATTTTTAATCTCATCAGACACTTTCCATCTGCTGCTTTCAAACACAACATTGATCTCTTGATTTTCAATATCTCGACCTACACAATACAGTTTAGCTTTTCGACTTCCACGCTTGCTTTCAATCAGAACCATACTGCCATCAACGCAACCGCTTAAACCTGTACTGCCCGAAATCATATTAAATGGGTCGCTGTCAGAACACTTTCGTGTGTGATGAACCAGAACTATAGCTATGCCAAGTTTATCGGCAAGAGCTTTCATCACAGATAACTCTTTGTAATCTGAACTGTAGCTCGACTCCGATTCGTTACGCACCATTTGTAAAGTGTCAATGAACACAATTTTCAAATCGTCAAACCGTTTCCTGCAGTATTCGATTTGTTCAGGCAGACCGTTTGAAATAGACTCCGCCATAATTGCAAAATGAAGATTATCGGACGGATCGTCTGTCAGTTCGTACAACCTGTTTTGCAGACGTATCAAGCTGTCCTCTAAACTAAGGTATACCACATGACCGCAGGACGTTTCTTTTCCAAGAACCTTTTCTCCTTTTGCAATGGACAGGCACATATCCAGCGCAAGCCACGACTTGCCGACCTTCGGCGCACCCGCGAGAATAAATAAGCCTTGCGAGATCAAACCGTCAACACAATATTCGATCGGTTTCATCGGAGTGTTCATAATATACTCGCTGCTGTAAATTTTTAATTCTTTCATATTATCGACCTCCTTCCGGTATGCAAAGCCGCTGACCTCGGTTCTGCAAACAAAAAACGCCGCAGATTTAGTTTTCTGCGGCGCGTTTTTAACTCTCTGATATTATTATATGCGGAAATCCGGAAAATGAATAAAATCACGTAACATTTAATTTTCACTCAACACGACATTTTCTGTTGCATATTACGACAAAATATGATATACTTAATTTGGAAACTGTAAAAACGACAGCCTTGAGGTGTAATTATGTTTAACGATATTTGTTTTTATGTCAAAGGAAATATGATCAAGGTCAACGGTCAGGACTTTTTATTGGGCGAGCTTTCGGCATCATGTATGAATATACCTCCTTCCGAATTCGAAGAGATATATGATAAGTATAGATCGGCGGAATACATAATGAACCATGAAATCAATGCTGAAAAGGATAATTCCGTTGAATATATACCGCCCTTAAAAAAGGAGTGGGGCAGGCTGAACAGCATGATGGTCGAAATAGATACGGCTTTGAAAAAACATAAAATATTTCAGGTTCTTGATACTCAGAATGCTGTCGAATTTTTCAAAGGATTTACTGATATGGACGGCACAATTATGAATTCCGAAAACTGGGAGCTTTATTACAAGACCGCAAGTCTTTACAAGCCTGTGATCGATGATATTTTTAATTTCAATAAGACTATGTATTACTTTGTGAACGATTTTCTGTCACATCTTAAAAAGCTTGATCCCGAAAATTTTGCCGCCGCTTACTACGACTTCCTTACAAATCCTATGGCGTACAAGATGATTGCAAATCCTATCATGAATGAATATATGTCGTATACAAGCGCTGATTTTCTTGAAATGAATATGATCCCCAAAGAAATAACCGATGGCTGCGGAGAGTATGTAATTGCGGAATACTACCATGTTGATAGATTGCAGAGCTTTTTAAAGGTCGATTTTCTAAAAGGTCTTATGGCAGGACATCATATACGCAGATGTGAACATTGCGGACGATTCTTTCTTATGACCAAAGGCTACAAAACAAGATACTGCGACAAGGCTGCGCCTGAAAATCCGAGGTTTACCTGTAATCAGATGGCTTACAGAACGGTCAGAATTAAGGAAGAAAATGCGGATAATCCGAAATATCAGTCATATCGGCGCTGTCTTAACAGGGTTATGCGAAGCTATCAGAGAAAAGTTATTGATGAAAAACAAAAATCTGTTCTTCTGCGACAAGCAGAAGAACTGTACCATAGAGCAATGACCTCTCCCGAATTCAGCAATGAGGAATTTGAACAGCAAATGCAGTCTGAAAATCTTTACAAATTATGCGGCTTTGACGTTCCGAAGAGAGGCAGACCAAAGGCGGTTAAGAATGACAAATGAGGAACTGATATCGAAATATTATGACGGTAATATGCAAGCTTTATATGATCTGTACGAGCAGAATGTCGGGTTTATACATAGCGTTGCTGCTGCGGTCGCAAAAGACTACAAAAATTATTTGCGTTTCAGCGATACCTTTGAAGACCTTGTTCAGGTTGGCTGTCTTACGTTCTTTGAAAAGTTGAAAGCAAAAAAATATGACGCAAGCAAGGGCAGTCTGCTGACATATCTTACTCCCCGACTTCGATATGCAATGCAGGAGTTTATTGAAAATTTCAGTTCTCCGGCAGGACTTTCACATTCCGATTTCTCAAAAATACAAAGATGCCGCAAGCTGCATAATGAAGGTATGTCAAATTCGGATATATCCAAGGAGCTTGGCATGGACAGGAAAACCGTTCAAAGCTGTCTGTCATTCTCTTTTAAAACGGAAACGCTGATGATACGGGCGGAAACAGAGAACGGAATTGAGTACATTGAAAATCCTGGGCTTGTCGTTAACGATCTGCACCCCGATAACAAGGTTTACATTGAAGTTAGCCTTGAGCTTTTCAAGGAATTGTTTGAAAACTTATCAGCCAGGGACAGAGAAATTCTCGGCAGAAAATATGGTGCATTCGGGTATGAAGAGACCTCCGTTAACGACATTGCGGACTATATGCTGATCACCAGAAACGCTGTAAACAAGGCTGTTAATTCTGCAACAGAGATTCTTCGCAAGGAATACCATAACGGGAGTAAGCTGAAATGGTGGCGGTTGTGTAACCGGGCGGTTAAGGATGCCTTGGAGGGTAGGACAGCATAGGAATCCGTTGAAATATCTGACGAGTTTAAGGCGAAATTACGGGCGTTGGCGGAGTTTTTGGTTTTGCTGTATGAAAATGATAAACAAAAATAAATGGGTGACATTATGCTTGCAATATACTTAACCTTAATTGATAACGAAGACGATAAGAAATCATTTGAGGATTTATATAATCAAAATAGGTCTAAGGCTTATACGATTGCGTTTAATATTTTGAAAAATAAAGCGTTAGCCGAAGAAGCTTGTTCAGAGGCTTTCTTTAGTCTCGCAAAAAGTTTTCAAAAAATTAAAAATTTAGAATCTCACAAATTGGACTATTATATTGTCATTACTGTTAGAAACGTGTCTTTGAATTTACTGAAAAAAGAAAAGGAACACATTAAAGCTATGAATTTAAGCGAAGATATTCCCGAATTAACAGACGAGACGCTTTGTGACAGAAATTACGATAATATAGTTGATTGTATCAAGCGGCTTTCATATACCGATCAGGAAATTCTTTACCTGAGAATCACTCTTGGCATGAGGTACAGTGAGATTTCGTTAGCACTGCATATTTCCAATGCGGCGTCACGACAGCGTTTTCAGCACGCAAAGGATAGTCTTGCAAAGCTGCTTGAAAAGGAGGGCATTTATAATGGATAACTATTCAATATTATCAAGAGCTATAGGCGAGGCTTTTGAACCTAAGCTTGATGAATTTATTGACTCTGTAAAGTTTTGATGTTAATGCCGAGTTCTCAGAAAAGTTCGAACGTAAGATGGACAAACTTATACGAAGAAGGAATAAACCGTATTTTAATTTGATATGTACCGGAGGAAGACGAGCGGCGTGTATAGCGGCTGTTGTAATAATTTTATCGGCATCCTCGCTGAGCGTTGAAGCGGTGCGTGAGGCGGTTCATGATTTCTTTATGAGTATTTTCGAAGATCACACTGCCGTTTCGGTAAACAGCGATACTGAAAAAGATTATCAGGCGACTATTGAAGAAGAATATGCGATCTCAAATCTGCCCGACGGTTTTGAATTATCTGATTATAACCGGGACAGCGGAACAATATTCGCCGCTTATTTTTATGGAGATAAATATATCTTTTTCGAGCAATTTGTTCATGATAGTTATCTGGTTAATTTTGATAACGAACATTCCGAGCTTGAATACTACACTGATGAATCAGGACAGGAATATCTTATTCAAAGTACCAACCATGATTTCTGTATTATGTGGGATAATGGTAGGTATATCTTACAAATAAAAAGCAATATGAACAAAGACGATGTGCTCGAATTGTGCAAGTCTACAAAATTGAAATAAATTTTGAAAAACAGCTCACAAAGCCGAATATTTTGTTGTCATTAAGAGTGTAAGAGGAAAAATTTCTCTTGCACTCATTTTTTGTAGGAGGAGATATTATGAAAAAAATTGTACCCATTTTTATGGCTTGCCTTGTTTTCTGCTCAGTTGGAGGAGCTACAGTGTCGGCTGCTGTTCCGCCTGATAATGGTAGTGTTGTTTCTCCCTGTTATTTGTATACGGATAGTGTCAATTGTAATTTGACTATTTCCGGCGGTGTAGCATCTTGTAAAAGCACAGTTTACGGAATATCTGGAACAACAACTAAAATCGTTGTAACTCAGACCTTGCAGGTAAAAGGCGGAATGTCATGGCGCAAAATAACCGACTGGAGCAAAACTTTTAACAGCTGGTATTGCAGTTATCCTAACTCATTCTCGCCGATTGGCAGCGGAACCTACCGTGTTAAAACAGTTGCAAAGGTCTACAAGGGCACATCTTACGAAACGGTCACTGTTTACAGTGCGGAGGTTTTGTATTAATTTACAGTTTATGCTTTAGGCAGAGAGGCTTGGTGATTCCAATGGACTAAGGTATATGAATTTTGGGTTTGTCTGACGTAGAACCAATATTGAACGATTACAATACGGACTGATAATATGCAGTATTCCGAATATATGGAGTTTATTCGGCGTATTGCGGAAACAGAGGAGAAGCTATGAACCTTAAAAGAAACTTTAAACGAATACTTTCCGGCGTAATGAGTGTAGCTATGGCGGCAACTCTTTTACCGAGTTTGCCGGCAGTAGCAGAGGAGGCAGCAGAAAAGTATCCCTACACAATGTTTGCCGCTTCTGATACAGAGGGGTCTATCACCATTAATGCTAACAATTTCTGTGTGAATGGAAATATAGCGACAAACGGCACAATAGTTTCAAATGGGAATTTGAACGTTAATGGTACGAAAACTGAGAATGCAGGCAAAGAAATGATATATATCTTTGATAAGATCGATTCAGCCTATTTTTCAGGCAATAATATTGATGAATATTCACAGGATTACACTCTTGAAGAAATAAACATAAACATCAATGATCCGCTGGAGGTTGAGGGTAATGCTACTCTTACAGGCAACATAAATATCAACACGGCGCTTAAAGCCTTTGAAGATGTTACCCTTAACGGCGAGGTAAAAAACACAAACAATTCTGTCATCTTTTCAAAGTATGGAGATATTGTGATTGACAGCCAGAACGTTAATCTTAATGGTCTGGTATATGCTCCTTTCGGCAACGTTGAGATAATGGCTCAGAATCTGAATCTCAATAATGTTGTCATTATTGCGGATACAATAACTTTCAACTGTCCAAGCGTAAACGCTAACTATAGTGGCAATGCTGGCGAATTGGTTGGCACTGTTTCAGAGCCTTTGGATATACCTGTCGATGAATGGCAGTATATGAAGGATGAAAACGACAATGGCTTACCTGATTTCTTTGAAGATATGAATAATTGGGAGCTTCTCAAAGATACCGATGGAGATAAGCTTCCTGACTGCGTTGAGCAGTATCTTGGAAGTGATAGCACGTTGGTAGATACCGATGGTGATCTTCTTGATGACTATTATGAGGTGTTTGTTACCGGAACTGACCCGACTTTGATTGATACAGATGAAAACGGAATTACAGACGGTGATGAGGATTTTGATGAAGACGGATTAACAAATCTTCAGGAGTATGAACTTGGTACAGAGCCTTATAATGATGATACGGACGGCGACGGACTTAATGACGGAGAAGAAATCAATACTTATAATACTGATCCGCTAAAGAAAGACACCGATGACGATGGTTTAGAAGACGGCGATGAAATCTATCTTGAAACTGATCCTACAAATCCCGATACAAACGAAAATGGTATTCTTGACGGTGATGAAAAGCGTTTACAGACGTTTATTCACAAGGTTGAAAACGAGGATTGTGCCGTTACAGAGGTTCGTGTATCTATGGAGGGCACGGGTAATCTCCAGAAAACCACAACCGTTGAGAGCATTATGAACAAGGATATACTCTGCTCAGAGGTTGTAGGTCTTGTGGGCGAGCCTTTTGAAATCAAAACGACTTCGCAGTTTGATAAGGCTACGCTTACTTATGTGATCGACAAGTCTAAACTTGGCGATACCGAATTTGACAATCTGCTATTTTTATGGTATGATGAAGAAAATGACAATTTTGTTGAGTTGGACACTATGCTTGATGAGGAGAACTCTACTGTAAGTGTGGAGACTACACACTTCAGTAAGTATATGATAGTTAATAGGGAAGAATGGTACAAAGCATGGTCTACTGAATTATATCCGAGTTATTATGATTATGCTCCAAGTGGATTAAGCACAGTTTTGGTCATTGATTGTTCGGGTAGTATGCAATACAACGATCCATATGAAGCAGGCAGAAAAAAGGCAGCTGAATCGTTTATTAATGTTCTAAGGAATAAAGATAATGTAGCTATTTTGGCTGAAGACAGCAGGCCTCAGATACTTTGTAATTTTACTTCTGTGGGTCAGAAAAACATATTGTTAAACTCGTTGAATAATATCTACTCTACCGGAGGTAATAATTTTGATGCGTCGATAAATCAATCAATTCAACTACTAAAAACACAGACAGGTGCTCCAAAAAAAATGATTGTATTTATGTCTGATGGTGGATGTAATATTTCTGATTCATATTTAAAAGAAGCGGATAGTTTAGATATTTCGATCTACACTATTGGGTTTGGCTTAGGTTCTGATGATAAAACACTTGAACATATGGCAAAGATGACTCATGGTGAATTCTACAAAGCCATTACAACTAATGATTTAGCCGATATTTATTCCCAAATTGCATTGGATACTTTCTTTGATACAAAAGATACAGACGGTGATGGTTTGTATGATGTTTTTGAATTAGCTGGTATACGAGTGCAGAACGGACAGATAGTTAACACTAGATATGATTTGCCTGACACTGACAAAGACGGATTAAAAGATGGTGTTGAAATTGAACCTGTACCGATTTATAAGACTATTATAATGGATCACAAAGAGCAGGAAGTAACTGCTGGTTATTATTTTATTATGAATTCTAATCCTGAAAGTAATGACGATTCAGATGGTGACGGTTATTCGGATATTGAAGATCCGTATCCCATGGATAAACCTGACATTTTAGGTGATAAATACGATTTCCTTGATGGAGAGACATATTATCTTACTAAAATGGTCGGTATTTATCCGGAATACTATATGAATGTAAAAGACAACTCCACTAATCCAGGGGCGTCTTTGATAATGTATAATTATACAGGAAACAATAATCAAAAATTCAAGTTTGAATGGTGCGATGAAGGTTATAAAATTCATGCATTGAATAATGAAGAATTGGTATTAACTCTGCACTTGAATGATGACGGAAGTTATTCTGTATTTATGGGCAATGACTTAAACTTGCAGGGACAATTATGGGAAGTACTACCTTATAATAACGGTGCTAAAGGATTGCTTGGTGAGAATGGTCTGGTAATACGCTCAAAAGTTTTGTATTATGAAAACAACGATACTATAGGTAAACCTTTATACTTAAGCTATAAAAACAATCAAATTTCAGTATCAACAGACAGAATAAATAATGCAAGATTTATGACTTGTGCTATTGCTGATTGGACGAGGTTTGGCGATGCTTATATGCAGTATGTTGGCTGGACTTATACTTCTAATGATAAAATCAATAGAGCCATGAAAAATTACACGAATAATACCAAAATTGGTCTTAAAAAATATGGCGATGATAAAAATATATATTTTTATAACGAAAAGATGCTAGTTATTAATCAATCCAACGGAAATTTTTCAGATGATGGTGGATTAATGTTTGCAGATGTGCCTATGCATGGAGTAATATGCGAATTAATGGCAGCCTTTAATGCAGCAACATTAGCTGGTGAAAATGTTAACTTTTTCAAAACCGCAGCAGAGTTTGAATATAATGCTTTAGTTTTAGATATAGTTACTGGTGGATTATTTTCCAATAAAACCGATTATTTAAAAGATGGTTTTTATGGTAGTAACCCGGATAAAGTATCGGATTGGCTAGACTCTCTCAACCTAACATATAAAACTTACAAGAACCCTAAAATTGGTGATTTAGAATATGCATTTGATTTTGGCAATGCTTTAGCTCAAGAAATGGATAGCGAGTTTACAAATGGTAATGTTGCTTATTTTTCATATAAGTACGAAAGTTCAATTGAGTTAGGAGCATTCGCAAAAGTTGTCACATATCAAAAACAGCATTCTGTTGCTGGAATAAAAGATGATAACTCAGGTATGATAACGACATTTAATAGATACAGCAACTATACTGAAGCACAACACAATGATGGAAATACGACCTATTTTAATTCTATTGATGAAATCGCGAATAAAGAGGGTTGTATTTTTGATGTGGGTTATTTAATACAGAAAAAATAAGGTTTTATTTCAGCGTTTCAATATGATAATTTAGCAGGCTGATTTACATTAACATTTTGCCAATCAGCCTGTTTTATTTCATTAATAGGTGCTTTTGTGAAATCAGAAATTTGAGGATTATTATGAGAAAAAAATATAGAAAAAATATGATTGCGTTTCCGCTAATATTTATAATTATCGGCTTACTTATTTTAAGACATTTATTCACAAATCAGGGCGATATTAGTATCCATGTTAAAGATAATTATTCTCATGCTTGTCATGTTAATGATTTAATTGTTTATCTTGACTCTGATGGAATCTATTGTAAAAATTCAAAAGGAAATATAGATAAAATATGTAATATCTCTATTGCAAAAACTTCTACTGTAACAGCCGACGAGGAATTTATATTCTTTTCTCCCTCAGTTGATTCTAAAAAAATATTTCAGCTCGACTATTTTGGTAATGTTATTAAAATACATAACATATCACATAGTATTTACGATATGTATTTCGTCGATGACATATTATATGTTCTTAATTATTCCGATATTAATATGCGTTATGACATAAAAGCATATAGTAGTGTTGATGATATGAAAATAATTGATTTAGATAAATGCCCATATGACTATAATATAACTGTTGAAAAAAACTTTTTTTCTGCCAATATACAAATTATCAATAACCGCAATCATTGTTACTTGAAAATAACTGATAAAAATGAAAAAACAGTTTTTTGCAATGTATATAATAAGAAGAATGCAAAACAGATTTTTTTATCTAAAACTGATATGACAGCATCTTTATATGATAATAAATTGATATTGTTTCCGCTAAAATCAGGGAAATTAAACAACTATTATATAATAAATATAGATAATGGTAAAGTCGTAGAATCCGGGACAACTTTTAATATTGATTATTCATATCAGCCGATTAAACAATCTGATAAATATTTAATTATCATAGCACAGTATTCACATTACGCAAAAGGATTTACAGATAATGTATCTGAACAAATTGACGGTGACAGAATTATTTTATGGAATTATGAAACATCACATTTTGAAGAAAAGAAAACTAAAAATCACGAAAGAATCATTTATGCCAACTCCCAAAAAGCAATAACCTATTATAAAGGTAAATATCTGACATATTCGCTTGAGGATTGGAGTCTTATTAAAAAGCAGTCAGTTGATGAGATCAAAGAAGGCGGTTCGTACACTTTTGAATCCTGCGGTGACTACATTTTTGTGTTCGATAATAATTCCGGTGAATTGCTGAATACTATCAACATTGCTTAATTTGATTTGCTCTGTAAACTCATATGTTTGCAGAGCAATCTTATTCTTCAATTTAATATAAACAGCAAAACAACCGACCGTTTCTTAGACAGTCGATTGTTTTAACTATTAATTAACATAACTAAACCTATTGCTGATAACTTCTTCTTTCTCAATCGGTTTTTTACGTTCCTTATTGCAGCCCCGATTTTACGGGCTTTTTTGACGTTTTAGGGACGAAAATTTTTAGTGTGAAATCGTAGATGTTTTTCAGTCAAAAAGGGATTTGAATCCACGACACTTGATATTAATCAAGAATTTTGGAAATGTGTCGGCATTTTCAAGGGGATCGTTACTGATTTTCGCATAAAACTATTTCACAAAATTTGCAAGCCTATTTTGTTGGTTTCTCACAAAGTTGAAAACCGATGAAATAGGCTTTTTTTCATTTTCTGAGGTTCATTTCCACTGTTTCTTTTACAGGCACAGAGCCTTCACTGATTGCAATGTAATTCACATTGTTCTGCGATTTTTTTACTGCACCTTTTTTTCACGTATCTGCTAGTTACGATTAGCTTGGGCATGGTGTCACTCCTTTCGGTGGGGATTGATATTTCTTCGTGAATGTTGTATAATTTAGAAAGTAATGATAAAATACACAGCGAGGGTACATGTATGGAGAAATATGAGGTCGCATTACTGAATTTAACTGAAAACTAAGAAAGTCATCATGGTTGTATATGCAGATGAAGCAGAAACATGCGTTACAGATGATTTTTCAACAACCGAACAATAGAAGCTGTTTATATAGGATTGGTTTGCATCGTTATAGTATATCAAGAATCCAAGGAGGAATATTTCATGAATTTATTTGGTGATATTGATCTGACTAAGCTGTTTGACCCTGACAGCGAGTACGGAAAAAGTTATGTATTCGGTGAGCTTACAGACGAGATGATTGCAAGAGCCGAACAGACTTTAGGATATAAAATGCCTGCATCATACATTGAACTGCTGAAGGTTCAAAACGGCGGTATGATTTCTGATGAATTTGATGAGAGCTGGCTGACAACGATCTACGGAATCGGTCCCACTGCTGACACATACAACAGTCTGGAAGAGAGGTTTGAAAACTGGAAGGATGAATGGGAGTATCCTGACATTGGTATTCCTTTCGGTGAAACACAGTCAGCAGGTCATGATATGTATTACATGGATTTCAGATCTGCTGACGAAAACGGCGAACCTCGCATTGTCAGAATAGACAACGAGATGGATAATGAAGTTTATTTCGTCGCTGACAATCTCGTGGAGTTTATTAAGCTGATCATTGCCAATCAGGAAATTGAAGAGAAATGTTTGGATTAAGGAGATTGTTATGGGTTTATTTTCTAAAATAAAGGATTTTCTTAGAGGTCCTATCTATCGGATAAACAGAGAAGTTCTGGCGGATTATATGAATAATGAAATTCAGTTTTCAGTGGAGAATAATTTATCTGCCTGTGGAGAATTTTATTTGTCACCATTAGAAGGTGAAACCGAAGAGCATATCATCATAACCAACAACGATGCTCCGTGTAAATGTCCGATGGAGTCAGAGAAAGATTTTACAGGCATTACGATTTACGCCAACAGAAGTTCATATTACGATCCTGAAAAGGATGAGATTTATCGCACTGTTGATGAATTTATACGATTCAAATTGAATGAATTTCCTGAATGGTTTATTTTTAGATGTGAAACATCAGATTTAGATAAGTATATGATTAAGAAGTAAAAAATCAAATCCGAGTATTATGTACAAGCCGTAATCAGACACACTCTGATCACGGCTTTTGTTTTACTCCTTCTGATACCTGACAGCATCCTCGCAGTCAATGGCACCGTTGATTTTACGCACCTCGTTGATGCACATGACTATAAGCTGACGAAGCGTTTCGTCGTCAACATCTTTCGCCACCGCAAGCAGGTGCGTTAGCTTGCCAAGCTCAACAGCAACCTTGAATAGCAAACGTGCCAAGCGCTGTTCTGTACCATTGATCTGCGCTTTCACTGTTTCGGTAATCATTGGAGAGATATAGTTGAGATTATCTTGCTGACTCAGATAGCCGATATAAAACAATATAGCCTTTTCAATGAACTCACTTGCTACATAATTCTTGTTCGTATAAAATGTGTCAAGTGATATCGACAAAACCTGACGGTTCTTGAATGATACTTCTTTGCTCATATCTGCGTCCTCGTTTAATAATCATACTCAGAATATAATTATATCCGCAGGAGGAAAATTATTCAGTAATAAACAGTTAGCTATTGACGGTATTAGTAAGCAACTTCTTTAAGCTCTGCTGTAAGACCTGCAATACCCTGTATTTCACTTGGCATGATGTTTTTTGTTGCCTTGCCGTCAGACGCCTTGCTGCTGACATCTCGCACTGCATATATCCAATATTTATCGTAATATTATAACGTTTTAATCATATTTTTAAACTATTGACGAGTATTAAATGGAATTGTTTCATCTGTAAAAAAAGGGGCTGTAAAAAAAGTCCCCAAGAAAAAAGGCTGCGATCTTGCCAA
>OGGS01001455.1_pt1 | contig 16285 bp, 7 predicted proteins | sample 1571281 | NCBI WGS metagenome assembly OGGS01 (sample SAMEA2582042, study PRJEB24529) | metagenome | biome: Human gut stool | place: China | collected 2011 | reverse complement strand
ATAAATTAGTTTTTCACTTCTTCCAGTTCCATCGAAACCCGTTCCCACTCTTCAACGGTGGTATCCAATTGCTGTTTCAGCTTCTGATGCCGTTCATACAGTTGCATATCCGATGCTCCTTCCGGGGTTGCCATCTTTGCTTCCAGAATGGCGATTGCCGATTCCGTTTCTTCAATCGAAGCCTCACAGTCCGCCACCTGGCGTTCCAACTTCTTTATCTTCTTATTGAGTTCCTTCTGCGCTTCATACGAGAGTCTGTTCTCCGAAGGTTGCTCTGTATCCGCTTCGTTTCCTTTGGCAGATGCGGTAGGAGAAGTAGAGAGAGAAGCTCCTTTCTGAAGTTCATTCAGGCTGTCGATCTTCTTCTTTTGCAGGAAATCGTAAATACCGCCAAGATGTTCTTTCACTGTTCCACCACCGAACTCATATACTTTAGTCGCAAGTCCGTCCAAAAAATCACGGTCGTGGCTGACAAGTATCACAGTTCCGTCAAATTCGCGGATCGCTTCCTTCAGTACATCTTTGGAACGCATATCCAGATGATTAGTAGGTTCGTCCAGAATCAGGAAGTTCACCGGTTCCAGCAGCAGCTTAATCATAGCCAGACGAGTACGCTCTCCACCGGAAAGTACTTTCACTTTTTTATCCGAAGCCTCTCCGCCAAACATGAATGCACCCAAAATGTCACGTATCTTCAACCGGATATCTCCTGTCGCCACACGGTCGATCGTATCAAATACCGTCATGTTTTCATCCAGCATCTGCGCCTGATTCTGTGCAAAGTAACCGATCTGCACGTTATGCCCGATCGTCAGTTTACCATCAAAATCGATCTCGCCCATGATACATTTCACCAACGTAGATTTACCTTCTCCGTTCTTTCCGACAAATGCGACTTTCTCTCCTCTGTTGATCGTCAGATTCACATCATGGAAAACAACGTGCTGTCCATATGCCTTGCGTACGTCTTCACAGATAACCGGATAATTCCCGCTACGGCTGGCAGGAGGAAATTTCAGGCGGAGGGAAGAGTTATCTTCCTCATCGACCTCGATACGGTCTATCTTTTCCAGTTGTTTGATACGACTCTGCACCTGTACGGCTTTGGTTGCCTTATAACGGAAACGTTCGATAAAGTCTTCCGTATCCTGTATCTGTTTCTGCTGATTCTCATAGGCACGGAGCTGCTGCTCACGACGTTCTTTACGTAATACAACAAACTCATCGTACTTCACTTTATAGTCATAAATCTGACCGCAGGTAATCTCAATCGTACGGGTAGTTACATTATTAAGGAAAGCACGGTCGTGGCTGACCAGCACAACAGCATTGGCACGGGTAGACAGGAAGTTCTCCAGCCATTGTATACTCTCGATATCCAGATGGTTAGTCGGCTCATCAAGGAGCAGCACATCCGGACGACGGAGCAAGAGCTTCGCTAGCTCGATACGCATACGCCAGCCGCCGGAGAATTCGGAAGTCGAACGGTTAAAGTCTTCCCTGCTAAAGCCCAATCCCAACAGGGTACGTTCTATTTCCGCCTGAAAATTGGTTCCACCCATCATCAGGAAACGGTCGTTTTCGTGTGTAAAGCGGTCTATCAACTGGTGGTATTCTTCGGATTCATAGTCGGTGCGGTCGGCAAGCTGCTGATTCATCCGTTCAAGGTTTGCCTGAAGTTCGAAAATATGCTCAAAGGCGAGTTCTGCTTCCTCCATCACCGTGCGGACATCCGAAAGGATCATGACTTGCGGCAGGTAGCCGATCGTTACATCTTTGGGGACGGCTACCACTCCGCGGGTCGGTGTTTGCAGACCTGCCAATATTTTCAGCATAGTCGATTTGCCCGCACCGTTCTTGCCGACCAAAGCGATGCGGTCTTTTTTATTGATCACATAGCTGACATCCGCAAAGAGCGGTGTCGCATTAAATTCTACTGATAATCCTTCTACTGAAATCACTTCTGCTTCTGATTTATAACATTTTGGACTGCAAAGATACTGAATATTTATTAGATACTACTTAGTATGATACGTTATGAAAAACAAAAAAAGCAGTCATTCTTATGAATGACTGCTCTCTATCTTAATCGATGGCTCTTCTTTAGAACAACTTAGCAGGATATTCACCGGCATCTACCAATGCCTGAATCTTGTCTACTACGCTCTGACGGTCTTCCGGATAAGTTACCCCAAACCATTTGCTGGTAGTATCCAGAACTTCCACAGTTGCAGTTCCGTCGTTAATCAATTTATCCACCATCAGCGGGATAAAGAATTCGCTCTTCAGGTTCTCCATGTTCTTCGGATCGCTCAGGAAAGTCTTGAAGAACTCTTCGCTGTAAGCAAAATAGTCGGGAGTAAAACCCCAGAAGTTCATACTAACCGGAGTCGTATCAGGAGTAGCTGTCCATTCACCGTTATCATCGATGTATTTTACTTCACCGTCCAGACGTTGAATCTTCGTACGTTCCACTACGGAAGTCAGCAAGTTGTTAGCATCTGTACTGCAGATACCACGAGATACCGTACCGCTCTCGCTCAACGTATTTCCCACACGGAAACCTACCATTGAATAAACATTCTTGGAATTTTCGGGAAGAGCAGACAGGAATTTGCCCATTACCTGGAACGAGTCACGACCATAGAAGTCATCGCAGTTGATTACCGCAAACGGTTCACTAATCACATCAGCTCCCATCATTACCGCATGATTTGTACCCCATGGTTTGGTACGGTCTGCCGGACAAGTGAAGCCTTCCGGAAGATCATCGATAGACTGAAATACCAGTTCGCAAGGAATGTGGCCTTCGTATTTAGAAATAATCTTTTCGCGGAAATCCTGTTCAAAATCTTTGCGGATTACAAATACAAGCTTACCAAATCCTGCGTTGATAGCATCATAGATAGAGTAATCCATAATAGTTTCGCCGTTAGGACCCAGTCCGTCCAATTGCTTCAAGCCTCCATAACGGCTACCCATACCAGCAGCCAATAAGAATAAAGTTGGTTTCATAAATTGTGTAATATTAAAAGGTTAGTGATGTCAATGGCATCAGATTTCGTTGCAAATTTACAAAAATAGTTGAATCCAACAGGACAAATATCAATCATTATTCACTAAAATCGTACAAAAATCATTCATTAGAACGGGTAACCGATAGCAAAATGTATTCCCAGATTCTTAAAGAAAGCTCCGGTTACATTATAATAGCCGCTACGATCCGTATCATAAGGCAGATGCAGAGGAATACCGAAGTCGAGACGGAATACGAGAATATCCATATCATAACGGATACCGACACCGGTTCCCAAAGCTATTTGTTTAGGGAAAGTCTTCAGACGCAGTTGTGAATCGGGACGTGCTTCTTTTCCATCAGCCAAAAGCTTTCTGTCTTTGCGCAACAACCACACATTTCCTGCATCCAGAAAGGTAGCTCCCCAAAAGCTCTTGAAAATACGGAAACGATATTCCACATTCGCCTCAAAGCGGAAGGTTCCTGTCTGATCCAGATAGGAATATTTTCCCTCTTCCGGATGATAACCGCCCGGACCGACGCTGCGCACTGTAAAAGCGCGGATACTATTGGCACCACCTACATAAAATTGTTCACTATAGGGAGCTATCGTAGCGTTGCCATAAGTAAACAGTGCACCTACTGCCACCCGACTGGCTATCGCATTATTCTTATCTATGTTCCACAAATGACGCAACTCCGTATTCAACTTCACAAACTGTGCAAACGGAGCACCTAATAAACTTTTATCTTCTTCATTGAACGGCTTGCCAAAAGCACGGTAAATAAGGGAAGTGATATTACCCGCCGAAGTGACGGTAGACTGCCACCAGATAGGGTTCTTTATCCTGCGAACCGAAGCATTGTCATACGTATATGTATATTCCATCGCCGGAATAAACTGATTCCTAAGACTGACATACAGTGCAGGATTAGCTTCAGCTATCTCTTTAAATTCCGCAGACTGATGCTGCAAGACATTAAATGTCAGTTTAAAAGGAGTAATACTATGCCGGCTGGTACGGGAGGGCTGGAAATCGTATGTAGCATTGCCGCCAAAGGATAACAGTTTGTAATACTTTGCCCGGTTCAGCTGGTTGATATACAGACGGAACGTCGTCGTGGCAGGGAAGTCAAACTCCCGTTTACCCAGATGCGGGAACACGACTCTCGGGAAAGTCAGAGAGGTAGAAAGCCCCATTTCCCAACTGTTCATCAGTGAACTCTTCTCACCGCCTCCGGTCTGCCATTCATAAGAGCCTTTCAGTTTTACGTTCCAGCTTTCACCACCTCCGAATACATTGTTACGGGTGACACCGAAAGATGCACCGGGACCGGTCTGGTCATTACTCTTCGTTACTACATTCAGTTCCAGTTCCGCATCCAGCGGTTTGGCAAATGTAGCCTGCATGGTGACATCCAGTGTATCACAAGCCGCTGTCGTATCTCGGGGAGCATATTGCATATCCATATAGCTGAATATACCGAGCTGACTCAATTTTTCCTGCACCTGCTCCTGCCGGTACTGGCTATAAAGGCGGGTACGGTTGGAAGCCCTCATCTGTTTGCTCCGTACAAACTGCTGATAGTTCATCCATCGATAGAGCATATTCGGACGGACCTGCAATTTATCATAATAGTGGATATTCAGATTCTTGTACAAGATACTGTCATTAGGTGCCTCGCCATTCTTTCCGAAGAGATAGACCGAAGCATCTCCTACATAGTAAGAACGTTGAGCGGCAGCCGGTAATCCCGGAAGAGGAATCAGACGAAGACTGATATGTCCGCCGGGAACCAAGGTTGTATCCGCCTGATAGGTCATATAATCCGGACGGAAGTAGAAATATCCCCGATTACGCAAAAGGGTACTGATACGGGAACGTTCTTCATCCAAATCCACCACATTAAACTGTTCGCCAGGGGTGATATAAGACATACGGCGTCCGCGTTCCATGATCTTCAGAGTCTGGGGAGTGAAACGCTGATAATACACAGTATCTATGAAATAAGGATTCTTCATATCTACCGTATAGAGCAGACTTGCTTTCAGACTATCTTTCTTATCGACCAAGGTCTCGTAAGTCACCTTTCCATTGAAATATCCGTAATCACGGAGCAGGTTAGTGGCCACCTTGACACGTACTTCGGGATTGACAGTGGAAATAAATACAGGCGGATTGGCGGCAAAGCGGTTAAACATCCACTTACCGAATCCTTTCTTGTATTTCACGAAGTCGTTATACATCCACATTTTAAAAGGAATAGGCAGAAAACCTCCTAACAGGGTAGTACTGGGAGTTTTGGCAAGCGCCGCATTGATTTCCGTCAAAGCAGTTTCACCAACCCGTGTCGATGATTTATTGACAATCACCGTTTTTCCTCCGGTATAGAGTATTTCATCTTCGGGCAGATGTTTCGTCACCGAACACGCCGAGAACAACACTATACCTATAAGACAGCCTGCTAATATGTTAATACGTATATCTTTCATTCTTACTTCTTTTTCTTAAAGATGAACAGTTCACTGAGTTTATCCAGTTTCTTGCGAAGTACCAGACCGACTCCGGTTTCCGTAATCTCCCCTTCGAGTACACTCTCGTAGTTCTTGTCGTAGAACAAACGGACATAACGGGTTCCCGTACGGTCCAGACGATATTCCAGAGAGATGTTGTCAATGAAGGATTCGGCATCATTCGTCGCATTCTCGCCCGTAGATACCTTACCGCCGATTACAATCTGGAAGCGGTTATTGAAGAGGCGCTGCGAATAACGGAAACTGTAATCCGTACGCTTGCCGCCGGTATCCGAGGCGTCATGATCTTCGACACCCACAGAGACGCTGGCATTCTTCAGGTTACCCATCAGTGAATTTATCTGACTGCTCAGTACGGAGTTCAGGGCAGAACCCATATTCAGCTTGCCAAGTCCGCCGCCTCCACCGCCGATCGGTCCGGTGCCGAGATAGGTTTTCATCAACATGATATAAAGTGCCTGTTTTCCACGTTCTTCCGCTCCCATTGCTGTCAGTTCATTCTGTATGGTCGCATCTTCCGGGGCCGCTACGTCGAAAGCAAAAGACAGGTTGTCCAACCGGTTCTTTACGACAATGGAAACGTCAAAGTTAACCATTCTCGTTCCTCCGTTCTCTCCTTCGGATACGGAAGCACGGATACGGTCAGTTGCCTTGAAGTTCAGCATGGGGTCCATCGGGTTTCCGGTCCAATCTACATAGCTGCCGTTATCGATGGCAAATTCCTTGACTGCAATGATAGGCAGAGAATACTTCATCAGTCCACCGCTCAGTGTGTAACGTCCGGTCAATGTCAGGTCTCCCTGCGGAGTGTATTTCATCGAAAGATCGCCACCTCCTTCCAGTTCGATACGATTGTCACTGGCGTCCAAGTCCACTTTCACCCTGACTGAAGGGTCGATATGAACCATCATCAGCATATCCAATCCACCTAAAGATACGGTAGGCACTTCCTGACGGACAACTGTGGTGGTATCACTGAATGAAGTAAATGTCACCAGACTTCCCAGACGATCCTGCACGGTCAGCGGTGAATCGGTCAGTACATACGAGACATCCGTATTGCCCAGCAAATTCAGGTTTCCACGCATATTCAACCCGTCCAACGGGCCTTTTATGGTTGCCCGCAAGTCCGCAAAGACTTTTCCGTAGACAAGGCTTTCGCGAGTACGCTTCGCATTCAACAAGGTATAGTTTTCCGCCAGCAGATTCAGACTCGCCATCGGTCGGGACATATCACGGAAATCGACATAACCGTCGATCGTAAACGGATTCTTTCCCGTGGTGTAAATGGCGAACTTATCAAATATCAGACGATTGTTCTTCAACTGCACAGGGCGGTTATCAAACAGGAAGTTAGCACCATACTGGCGTGACAGGACAGATACGCTGTCCAGTATCAGTTCACCGTTTATCAATGGCTGCTCGGTACTGCCTGTTATATTCAGGTCACCGTCCATATCACCGGCAAGCGTAACCAGCTCGTCGGGAATAAAGGCGTTGGCAATACGAAGCGGGAAGTGTTCCAACGTCGTATTTACTTCCAGGCTATCCTTTCCCGTCGAGGTAGGGAGCAGCTTGCCATCTGCTATCAGCACTTCTACCTTATCATGATTCAGATAAGCGTTGAGGTATTGTTTTCCCTGTTCGCCCGGCAGCCATGTAGCCCCCAACGTAATGTCACCAATGCGCTGGCGTTCATAAGTCAGTTCATCAATGGATGCTTCCGCAGAGAGCTGAAGGTCCTTTTCGGTCTGTATATAGTGTGCTTCTGCCGAGAACAATCCGGTGATTTCGGGGAAGTAAGGCAGTACGCTCGTTATTTCATCCAAGCGGATTCTCCGGATTTCGACATCGATATTCTGCAAAGAAACCGTATCTCCCTGTACCGAATGCACACGGAAGCCCATACCTTCATCATCCCACATATCCACATTGGCATACACGCGCATATTCTTATGCAGATAAATCCAGTTATGATCTTCGTTGAAGTGGAATTTACGGAACGCAATAATCGGTTCTTCCGGAATCAGTGTAAAAGCCAGTCCATCCCCTTTTCCACGTCCTCCAACCAGCGGACGGGCATTGACTCCAAGCAACACACCGGTTTTCCCCTTTTCGTTCTTATATTCTGCCAGCAGCTCGGCATCGCGGTCGCGAATCTCGCCTGTCAGAATAGTGGAGAAGGAAAACTGGGGATTCTTCGGTCCGTTGATTACTCCGGCACGGAGGTTCATACGGGTAGTATCTTGTTTGACCGTGAAAAAGACCGTATCCAGTTGCAAGGTATCCACTTTCAAAGCATGGATGGCTGCTTTTCCGTTGATTCCCCAATCGGGAGCAGTGCCGAATTTCATGGAAGCATCATGGAACGATATATTCTTCATTGCCATATAGTATGCCAACGGATTCTCCTTTCCTGCCGAGAAAGAGAAAATGGCCGATGGCAATGCTTCACGCAAAGCAGCATGATCCAAGAGTTTTTCATCCACCTGCTTCATCAACACATCTACAAAATGGGTAGACTGACGAATCAGAGGATATACACCGGCACGGGCACTCAGATTCAGTTTCATATCACCGGCGGTGAAATGAGTGAAAACACGGTTCTGCCGTGCCTCTCCGCTTAAATTGAACGCCAACGGACGCTTCATCGGCTTGGGCATAAGTCCCAGTTCGTACAAATCAAGCTGAGTAACGTCAACTGTCACTTTACCGTCCGGATAACTATGAGCTAAATTATATTCTGCATCCGCCGTCATTTTCAAAAGTTCATTGTCACTCGTAAGCTGAGCCGTTGCCAAAGCTCCTTTAAGATTTCCCGTCAAATGAACATTCGAAAGATGATAGCGGGCGTAATGAAGCTGGTCCAAAGAAAGATTCAGATTGGCTAAAGAATGGAAGGACATGACATCCAGTCCCCTGCCCTTGGCATCTGCCGAAAGAGATAGTTCATAAATCGAGTCTTTCGGGAGAAAATGATGTAGTTGCAGATCGTTTATTTTCAGATCGGCCGTATAAACTTCTGTCGAACTGTTTAATGCGGCATTTACATTCATGCTGCCCTTGCCTTCTTTCAGATCGAGTTTTGCTTTATACTGCGGGCCGTTCATCTCCATCTTCATCTTGAGACTCATACTGTCGGGAATTACTAAAGAGCCATCGGGTGTGACTCCAGTCAATCCTGTCAGGAAGTTCAGATTCCGAGTAACCATATCCAGCCCAATAGTTCCCGAACGAGTCAGACTGTCCGTCAGGTTTTCAAGGATTCCTCCCCCCTTTAGCGAGAAAGCTCCCGGCAAGTCTACCGTGAAGCGCGAAATCTGCATCTCTTTCAGATTTCCATCTGTACCGGCACGAATCACTAACGGACGGAACGGATATGCTTCTTTAAACGTTTGAGGCAGTCCGCCGGCAAAAAGCATCACGTCCTCTTTGCCTATATGTGCGTTAAAGCTGGCGGATAAACGTCCTGTCGTCGGGATATTTACGAGTTCCCAATAAGTCTGGGCGGACAGGTCTATTTCTGAATGTGGAGTTTGCAGTTTCAGTTCAGGAATGCGGATGATAGAATCATTCGAAAAGAGCCGCCCTGTCAGTGAAGTAATACTCAGTCCCGAACGCTCTTCCATCGTTATTTCACGAATCACAGCGTTCATATTTCTGCCTTCGTAGAGCAGAGAGTCCAATCCGATGCGGATATTCCGGACTGCCATATGAGAGGCGTCAAAACCTTCCGACGGTTGGGCCTCTCCGGTGTCATAACTGGCAGAGGCACCCGACAAAAGGAATTGCTTCAATCCATAAAACTGGTTCTTTAAATCCGCTTTGGCGTCATCAATGGTCGCTTCGCCTATGTATGCCGCCATCTTCATGGAGTCGGCAGGCAGTTTCATACCGAATGATACATTCTTCAACTTCAGTTGATGAAGGTTCACCTTCCAGTTCACAGGAGCAGATGCCGTCGTATCTTTGGGAGTGGTCGTGGTATCAGTCATCAGAAGTTGTATATGAGTATCGGATAACTCTGTCCGATTGACAACTGCCGTTTCGTTCGATAAATCGACTCCATGACTTTGCAGAAAGAAGCGTCCCAAAACGCCTTTTATCTGCATCCCCTCTATCAGATTGGCAGAATTGACCGCCACCTGACTTAAGGTAACCTCGTCAACTTCTACTTTTCCTTTGAGCAATGGCCATGCCTGTACGCGGACATTCAGGCTTTCCAAAGACAATAAGGTATCCGGCTGCTGTATGACTTCCACCCCTCGTACCAGCAGATTAAGCGGAAAACGAAGGTCTATCCGTTCCACCTGAATCTGCATTCCGGTTGCTTTAGAAGCATACGCAGTAACCTCCCGTCGCAAAAGATTCTGAACAGGAGGTATATAAAGTAATACCATCAGTATTACAAAAAGTATTATAGGAGTAAGCAATATCCAGCCCACCCGTCTTATCCATTTTCGTTTCATGCAGGATGTGTCAGTGTAAAAGTGATACAAAGTAAACAAATTACTTTGAAAAAAGGTTTGTCCAAAAGCTAAAATGTGAAAAAGCCGGAGGTTATGGTTGCATTTAGCGCAATTTCATCCCGTTCATTCCGTTCATTCGGAAGGTGAGATATTTGTCAAGGCAGCACCTTCTCACTATGCTACGAGCTTATGCCCGTGCCACTACGTTGGCACGCTTGTGCCACCGCAGTGGCACGACTGTGACATGCCTTTGGCACAACTGTGCCAACAAGGTGGCACAAGCATGGCACTATATAGGCTGTTCCAAAGGAGCTGCCGGGAGAGATTTAATGTAAACCGAAACTATACTCCTCAGCAGCACGAACAACTTTACGCACCGCCTCCAAAGTCTCCAACGTAGTCTTTTCTATTTCTTCGGAGAATTCTTCCCCCCGGCAAGACTCCAGCCATCTTAATGAAGCAACAGACTCAGAAGCTCCGATCAAGGTGAAAAGCGGAAGGAGTTTATGAGCCATAGCGGCTATTCCATCCACCTCCCTGTCAGTTAATGCCTGTTGCATCCGGTCGGCATTCTTACCGGTCTCTTCGATAAAAGTCCGGATAATAGAACACGCCGCTTCCGGATCATCTTCCGAGAAGGCAGTCAGTGCAGAAAAGTTGAATAAAGTATCTTCAGGCAGCGCATCTGCAATCAATTGCATATCATGTGTTATATGCGCCTCATCAGCTGACATCTGTCCTTCATTCAGAGTTACCAGCAATTCTTTCACCGTAAAAGGTTTGTGCAGGCATCCGGCAAAGCCATGTTCATGCAAAGCCTTCTCATCCATTTCGCTGCGTGCCGTGACAGCAATAACAGGAATATTGCGGGCTTGCGGAATGTTAGAGGCACGCAATAATTTGACCAGATCAAAACCGTTGATAGCAGGCATCTGTATATCGGTCAGCAGCACATCAAACGTCGAGGAGCGCAGTTGCTCTATCAGCTCTTCCAACTGCTCGCAGCAAACAGCATCGATGTTGTGCTGTTTCAGCATGGCAGCAGTCAGGTTCAGCTGAATCTTATCATCATCAATCAGAAGCACACGGATCACCTTCATGACCGGTACAGCATCTGTCTCTTCCGGAAAAACATCCGTATCTTTCGATGGTTTCTTAATTCTGCTCCCGAAAGGTTTATTTTCCACTATTGACTTGCCCACCGGAAAGAGTGGCAACACGACAGTAAAGCAACTTCCTTTTCCTAACGTGCTTTGTACATCGATCGTACCTTCAAGCAGAAGAACCAGCTTATGCACAATGGACAATCCCAGTCCGAATCCTTCTTCTCCCTGCGCACCGGGTAGGCGGGTAAATTCCTGGAAGATGCGTTCCCGGTCTTCCGATGCCATCCCTTTGCCGGTATCCTCAACCGCTATTGTCAGCTTCGAAGCGTTATAACCAACAGTTAATGTGATCTTGCCCTGCTGAGTGAATTTCACCGCATTGGACAAGAGATTATTCACTATCTGCTGAATACGTAAAGGATCACTGATATATTTCTCCGACAATTCCGGAGCGATATGACATTGCAAGACCAAGCCTTTAGCCGCCGTCAGAGGTTCAAAGCAAACACGGATTTCTTCAAACAGCTGAGCAGGATTAAAAACAATCCGGTTCACTTCCGCTTTATTGAGGTCAAGACGGTGGAAATCAAGCAAATCGCTTACTAACTTCAGTAAATGCTCTGAAGAACTTTTCATGTTGTCCAGATAGAATCGCTGCCGTTCATCTTCGGTCAGGCGGGACAAGAGTTCCGTATATCCCATTATCGAGCCTAATGGCGCCTTAAAGTCATGGGTAATGGCAAGCATCAGTTTCTCACGGGCAACAAGCAAGTCTTCCGCCCGCTTATTCGCTTCTTCGAGCTGACGCCGATAACGGTTGCTACGAGTAATATCCCGCATAATTAAGATCAGGAAAAAGGCGGATAAGAATACGGCACCAATGGCAATTCCGGCAATGATATTAGCCGAACGCATCCGCACCTCTTGCTGAAGTTCCGCATCCTGACGGGCACGCGCAGACATTTCCTCCTCGTATCCTTTTATCAGACTATCCATTCTTGCGGTCAGCTGTGTATTCATCCGCTGATACCTCGTACTGGTACGCCGGATCGTTCGCCTCCGCTGCAACCGTTTCTCTTCGGTAGCCATGCGAATCTTATGCTGAAGGGAGTCCGCCGACTTGACAGGTTCCAATATCGTATCGGTGGCAATTTCCAGAGAAGTATTGACCAGCACGGCAGTATCTTTCTTAGAAGGCGCGAACACTTCCCCCAATCGTTTGAAGAAGCCTTTCTTCTTCGGGGTAGTGATCAGAGAATCGCGTTTGGTAATAACCCGGTGTTGTACCCGTTGCTGAGTAATCACCGAGTCCTGCTGTTCTGATATGATTTCTTCAATCTCCGAGGCGGAAAGCAAGCTATCATTCGCCTCGCTCAGCACCCGCAGCATCTGAAGGGTATTCTGATCTTTCTCATGGAGAAGACTCAGCAGACTGTCTGTCCGCAGATTCTGCTGATCGTCCGCAGCCGACAGCGTCTCCATCTCCTGATGCACAAACACCAGAGAAAAAAGAAGAATCGCCAGCAGCAATATATAGCCGATGGTTATTTTCAGTTTGGTGGAGCGAAAGGAAGCCATAGGCAATTAATATTTTAAATTATGAATTTTGAATGGAAGGCGGTAGTTTCGTCTTGTGATGGAAACGCCACCATAACATCAGACCGGCACTGGTCAACCCAAAAGGAAATGCCATCCAGACACCTATGATCCCCCACTCCAACACGAATCCGCAAAAATAGCCGACCGGAAGCGAAATAAGGAAATAAGCAATGAAGGCAATCAGCATCATCAGTTTTACATCTGAGATTCCACGCAAGGCATTGGCAAAGGTTATCTGCAATCCATCTCCAAACTGATATACAAGGAACGGAAGGATAAGCGAAGTTACCATAGCCGCCACTTCGGTACTATCGGTAAACCAACCTCCCAGATAATTGCGGCAGAGGAATACGATGGAAGAAAGCACAACACCCAACGCCATCATCAAATGAAAACCGGCATAAGCCGAACGACGTACATTGAGTATATCGCCCTGCCCGTTAAAGTTACTCACACGGACAGCCACAGCTGCTCCCATCCCGTAATACATCATAAACGTAAACTGAGAAATAGCCAGCATGACCTGATGAGAAGCCAGCGCAATGGTACCCAGCCAGCCAATCATCACCGCACTCAGACTGAACGAAGCTGTCTCCATTCCCATCTGAAAAGCAATCGGCCAACCCAGCGAATTCAATCGTCCGAATATAGCCTTCGACCATCCCAGACGATAGAAGCCGAGCTTAAAACGAAGAAAACGCGGACTCCGCATAAAGACTATGATAAATACGACTACCATCATGATACGCGAGAACAGCGTACTGATACCTGCTCCCAGCAAGCCCATTTCCGGCAAGCCCAGCTTTCCGTATATCAGGATATAATTGCCGATAATATTCAGCACATTTCCGCCGAGCAATATCCACATAGCGGTCTTAGTATCCGTAATTCCATCCGTAAACTGCTTGAAGCCATTGAACAGCATCACAAAGACGAGCGAAGCCAGCAGAACCAGATAATAAGGTTTTATCAGGGGAATAAGTTCTTCCGGCTGTCCCAGATTTCCCACATTAAAATAAAGGACAGTCATACCGATGGTAAGCAAGAATGCCACCAACAAATTTGCCAGCAGGCTGTTACGCAACGCCTGCCCCGCCGAAGCATACTGATGAGTTCCATACAAACCTCCCACGATAGGAGTCAGCCCGTACGAGAAGCCTGTACTGAAAATAATCACCAGATTGAATACATTATTGACGAAGGAAGCAGCACCCAGTTCTATCGTACTATGATGACCGATCATCAACGTATCGGCAAACCCCAGCACAATAACTCCTATTTGCCCGATTACAATGGGCAATCCGAGAGAAATCAGTGCTTTGTAATGCTCCTTATATATACTATAGATATTTCTCATTTATTTTTCCGTAGTTAATCGCATATTCCGGCAACTCCGCATCCTGCCGTTGCCTCCAATAAATATCCCCCCGGTAAGGAGAAGTCAGGATATTTGTTTCTTATAATAAAGTATCACTCCATTCTCCTTCCTGAAAGCAGACTGAGCTACCTTTTGCAATTGTCCGGCAGTAACAGCGCGATAACGCTCTACCTCCTTTTCCATATCTTCCGCCCTGCCCAACAGTTCAAACCAAGCAAGATTGGTAGCGACATTCAAATAATTGATATTGCCGAATATCTGCGTCGATTCGAATTTATTCTTCACTTTTTCCAGTTCCTGTTCGTCAACAGGTTCTTGCTGCAAACGTTCCAGTTCTTCACGTACGGCCGCTTCCGCCTGTTCCAGCGAAACACCTGCCGCGGGTTTGCCCGAGATATGGAACAATCCGGCATCCACACTACCGGAAATACAAGCGTCGATACTCGAAAACAGTTGTTTTTGCTGTACCAGGCGTTGATTCAGACGACTGGAACGTCCGTTGCTCAACAAATCCGACAATATATCAAAAGCGTAATAATCCGGATGATCATGACTGCACATATGATACGCCATGAATAGTGAATCAAGGGGTACGTTACGCTCTACTGTCAACCGTCGTTCTTCTGTCTGCTCCGGTTCCTGCGGCAGATTCCGTTGAGGAACCTCCCTGCGAGGGATGGGACCGAACCATTTTTCCGTCAATGCGACTGCTTCCTCAAAAGAGATATTTCCCGTTACGGCGAGCACTGCATTGTTCGGCGCATAAAAACGGAAGAAGAATGCTTTCACCTCTTCCAGCGTCGCATTGGCTATGTGCGACAAATCTTTTCCGATGGTAGGCCACTGATAAGTATGCGCCCGATATGCCAAAGGACGCAAAAGATGACCGACGTCTCCGTAAGGCTGGTTCAGGCAACGCTGCTTGAATTCTTCCATTACTACTCCACGCTGTACTTCCAGACTCCGTTCACTGAAATCAAGGCTCAGCATACGGTCGGATTCCAGCCAAAGAGCTGTCTCGATATTCGAGGCAGGTATGGTGATGTAATAGTTGGTCAGGTCATTGGTCGTGTAGGCATTGCTTTCTCCTCCGGCCAGCTGCACATGTTTGTCATAGTCTTCGATATGAGTGGAACCGCCGAACATCAGGTGTTCGAATAAATGGGCGAAACCGGTTTTGTCCGCTTGTTCATTGCGTGAACCGACCTTATAAAGTACGTTTACCGAGACGAAAGGGGTACTTTTGTCGGTATGGCAAATAACTGTCAGGCCATTATCGAGAATATGACGGGAAAATTGGATCATAGTATATCATTATTTTTATTTTGCCGGAAGTCAGAAGGAGACTGAATTGCTGCATCGGTTTATACTTTGGTTATAATCCCGGAGCAAGTCCTGCATGATCTCGGCAACACTTTCTTCGCCCTTGAGCATCGAAGCGATTTGTCCTATTTCGAGTTCGCCTTCTGCCAGATTGCCTTCGAAGATCCCTTGTTTAGCTCTTCCTTTGCCCAGCAGCTCTTTCAGGGTATCGGAGTCTGCTCCTTGGTCTTCCAGTGTTTTGACTTGTTCGTAAAATTCATTTTTAATCAATCGGGTTGGGGCTATTTTTTTCAGGGCCAGCATCGTCCCTCCTTCAGGAGTTTTCCACACCTGCTGTTTGAAATTCGGATGAGCGGACGATTCGGTAGCTACGGCGAACCGGCTTCCGATCTGTACCCCTTCGGCTCCCAATATCATGGCGGCCAGCATTGCTTTACCGGAAGCGATACCCCCTGCAGCGATCAGCGGAAGGCGGCAATGAGCAGCGACGTTCGGGATCAGAGTCAGCGTACTGGTTTCTTCCCGTCCGTTATGTCCTCCTGCTTCGAAGCCTTCGGCAACTATGGCATCACATCCGGCTTCTTCACATTTTTGAGCGAATGAGGCGCTGCTGACGACGTGAACGACCGTCATACCGTGAGATTTCAAAAAAGAAGTCCATTTTTTAGGGCTACCGGCAGAAGTGAACACGATCTTTACCTGTTCGTCCGCTAGTATTCCCATGAGTTTATCGATTTCCGGATAAAGTAACGGCACATTTACCCCCCATGGGCGGTCAGTGGCCTCTTTCATCTTGCGGATATGCTCCGTTAACGTATCGCAATGCATCGAGCCGGCGCCTAATAAACCGAGACCTCC
>OGGS01001442.1_pt1 | contig 16417 bp, 4 predicted proteins | sample 1571281 | NCBI WGS metagenome assembly OGGS01 (sample SAMEA2582042, study PRJEB24529) | metagenome | biome: Human gut stool | place: China | collected 2011 | reverse complement strand
ATATTCTATACTAAAAGTAAAAAATTTTTCACTCTACACTCACTTCTAAATCATAAATATTTATGAATATACAAAAAGACCGTCATATACCTTATGAATATGCTAAATGTACTAATTTTTTCGCATAAAATTAACTTCATGAAAAAAATGTATTTCACCCTAGTAAACTATTATGATCCAATTATTACTCACCTATTTTAATTACATTACAAGTTAACCATGACATATATATGCTCATAACAGCTATTTAAACTATTTTTTTGCATGCAAAAAGGCGCCAAAAGCATTTCGCTTTTGGCGCCTTTTATAAGCACTGCCGTATCAATATGTTATTTCATATTATTTCAAGCCCGCTTGTTGCATCAATAATGCAATTTGTGCTCTCATTTCTTCATTGTCGCGTTGTACTTTTTCGTACTTAGCTTTCAAAGCAGTCATTTCATCTTGCATTACGTACATGGAGCTGATAGGACCACCCTTGTAACGTTCAGGAACTGCTTTCTTCGCATCGGAAGTACCGAATTTACGAGTTACACCAGCATTCACCATGTTATGGTGGCTACCAACAGATACGCCTACATGGAACATTGTATCTTCTGCTGTGTAATGTGCAACGCCAAGAGCCGCCGCAGTTTCACCTCTGTAATTACCGATACCAGCCATCACTTGAGTTGGTTCCAATGGATCATATTGAATAGGTTTCAATGCAGACATAGCCGCCGCATGTGCGCCTACACGTTGTGTTTCGCCTGCTACGGAGTTAATAGCATTAGCTAAACCATCTGTAGCACCTTTCAATTGATTTACGTTAACTGCATCAGTACCGTTTACACCAGGACCTACATTGGTAATTGTATTACCGCCGTTGTTGAGGCCATCTTTAGTAAGGCTTACTGCATTACCGCTAGCAGGTGTAATTGTTACACCACCACCGTTCATAACAGTAGTATTACCAGCAGCATCCTTAGTGGTTACTGTTTCAAGACCTTTCAAGTCTTTCGCCATACGAACCTTAAGGTTGCCAGTACCATCGGATACGACACCTAAATTGTCCTCTGTAGTCAACTTGCTAGCATCAGTAATGCCACCCACTACATTAACTTGTTCGTTAAGCTTTTTCTTGATTACGGAGCCGCTATCGCCACCGTATTTCATACCATCGTCTTTAGTTGCCACTTGATGTGTCTTACCATTTTCGTCTTGGTACTTAATACGTGTGATTGCGTTACCGTCTAAGTCTGGATCACCTTTATCAACGGTAATATCCGCATTACGGCCGTCTTTACCAATTAAACCAATATGACCAACACCGTCTTTACCGGACATGGATACAGCGTCTTTACCGTCTTTGCCTGTGATACCTACTTTGCCGTCTGTACCGTCAGCACCATTAGGACCTGTAATGGATACACCATCCTTACCGTTTTTACCAACTTTCACCTTATCAGTAGTTACGCTGTCAGTTTTGAGGTCTTTATCCATCATAACCTCTATATTACCATCTGCATTAATTTTTGTTTTAATATTTTCAGAAGAGTAATTAGTATCAGCTTTATCGCCTGTACCTACAACGGATACAGTTTCACCTAAATTCTTATGAACTGGATTACCACTATTGGCACCAAAGTTCAAACCTTTTTTCGTGATTTTATCACCTAAGTTATTAATCTTATTATCTAAGGATTTGTGAGATTTTTGCAATTGATCTTCTGTAGCCGCACGACCGCTTGTGATGTTGTCAGGATCCCAATCTTTGTTTTCTAGGCCTGTCACATAACCGTCTTTACCATCAACAGAGACTTTACCTGCTGCAATCTTACCATCTTTACCATCGATAGTTACCTTGTCACCAGCTTTAATTGTACCGTTTTCACCGTCAATTGTTACGTTGCCAGCTTTAATAGTACCTTTGTTGCCGTCGATTGTAACTTTATCACCAGCTTTGATAGTACCTGTAGTACCATCCATTGCGATTTGTTTCGTAGCATCAGAGCCCAATGTCACTTGATCTTTAAGACTTACTTCATAGTTCTTGGAACCATTCGCATTGGTGCTAGGTGTCACAGTAATATTATTACCTGCAGATACCGTTGTGGATGCAGCTGCTGTAGCTTTATCCAATTGAGATTTATTAACTGCATCGTTAGGATCCGTGCCATCAGCAACATTCGTAATCTTGTTACCGCCGTTATTTAAGCCGTCTTTTGTAAGACTTACTGCATCGCCACCAGCACGATTGATGGTCATGCCATCACCATTGATAACAGTATTATTGCCGCCGTTTGTGAAAGTAGCAGACGTCAAGCCTTTCAATTCTTTCGCCAAGCGCAATTTCAATGTGTCGGAACCGTCGGAAACAACACCGATGTTGTCTTCAGTAGCTAATTTGCTTTCATCGGAGATACCACCCTTAACATTCACTTGGTTGTTAAGTTTCTTTTTAATCACATTGCCTGTATCGCCGCCGTACATCATACCATCGTCAAGAGTTGCGAGCGTATGTGTATTGCCATCTTTATCTTCGGTCACTAAACGATTAATGCTTGTACCATCTACACCGTTTTTAGCGTCGCCACCTTTAATTGTAACGCCGTCTTGACCGTTTTTACCAGCAATAGCCACACTATTAGCTTTAAGGTTTTTGTTCATCTTCACATCGATAGTTGTGTTACCATCTTGATCTTGTGTGATGAAAGTTTTAATGTTTTCACCGTTGTAGTTAGTATCAACATCATTACCTTCGCCCTTAACAGTAACTGTAGAGCCAAGTTTATTAGTTTTTACACCGCCACTGTTAGCATCGAATTTCAAACCTTTATTAGTTAATGCATCTTCGCTATCTTTGATTCTATCTTTCAAGTAATCCACATTAACCGCTTCGCTACCATCGTTGCCTGTAGCATATGCCAAGTTTGTCACATGAGTGCCCCCCACTTTGTTAGCATAGGCAGGACCTTCGTAACTTACTTTAGTTTTATCAACAGTGCCAGCCGGATCCAAGTCATACTTAACAGCACGATCTGTCAATTTATCAAGGCTAGATTTAGATGCAACATCCTTAATCTTAACAGTTTCTTTTTGACCTGCATGGTTTTTATCCTCTACAGTCAAGTCAACATCGCCATTAGAATCAACAGTATAAGCCTCATCTGCAGCAGCTGCATTTTTCACCAAACGGTAATCTGTAGCAGCAGCACCTTGATTCTTAACAACATCACTAATCTTTTTCAATTGATCTTCTGTAGCAGCGCGACCGCTTACAGGATTAGATGTATTCACATCCCAATCTTTATTATCAAGACCAGTTACATAGTTCTTAGTATCAGCGTGTTTACCCATTGTTACACCGCCGGCTTTCACAGTATCTGTAGCCGTCAATGTTTGAACATTAAGGTTTTTGTTCAATTTAACGCCGATTGTAGTATCATCGCCAGTTTGCGTAATTTCAGTAGTAATATTACCATCACCATTTACTGTTACTTTAGAACCAAGTTTATTCGTTTTTTCATCGTTATTATCAGCGTTGAAACGAAGACCTTTATTGATTAGTTCAGTTTTGGCATTACTGATATTAGTATTTAATTCGTTTTTAGCCTCGTGTAATTGACCGCCGTTTACAGCGTCTTTGCTACCTGCACCTACAGTACCATCAGCAACATTGGTAATTTTTTGATCGTTCGCATTGATACCTGTTGGAGATACATAATTCTTACCACCCACAGTCAAGCCACCGTTGTTAATAGTAGTACCACCTGCTGTAACACTGTCCAAGCCAGTCAATGTTTTAGCTAATTTCACATTCAATGTGCCATTGCCGTCGGATTCAACACCGATATTACCGTCGGACAATGTGCCTGTAGCACCGCCTTTAACAGTAACTGTATCACCTAATTGTCGATTACTTACAGCACCAGTATCGCCAGCAAAATTCAAGCCTTTACTAATGGTTGTATTAATAGTGGAGATATTTTGCTTATTAGTAGTAATATCTCCAGCATTTTTATCGATAGCGGTTTTATTAGTGTTAACTTTATCGTTAACCTTTTTCAACTGATCTTCTGTAGCACCGCGACCATGTACAGCTACAGGATTGTCTACATCCCAATCTGTATTTGTAAGGCCTGTTACATGACCAGCATCACCGTCTACAGTTACAGGGTTTGCAGTACCTACGGTAATTTTATTGCCTAAACCAACAGTAAATTCTTTGCCCCCATTAGCATTTGTAGCTTCTGTTACAGTTATATTTGCATCTTTTGGTTTTACAGTGGATGCTTTAGCTGTACCACCGATAGCAGCTTGTAATTGGCTATAGTTAACTGCATCATTAGGGTCGCTACCATTAGCAACATTAGTAATCTTTTGATTATTCGCATTGAGACCTGATGGAGACACATACGTTTTACCGCCTACAGTCAAACCACTATTATTGATAGTAGTGCCACCAGCTGTAACGCTGTCCAAGCCAGTCAATGTTTTAGCTAATTTCACATTCAATGTGCCACTGCCGTCGGATGCAACACCGATATTGCCATCGGACAATGCACCAGTAGCACCGCCTTTAACAGTAACTGTATCACCTAATTGTCGATTACTTACAGTGCCTGTATCGCCAGCAAAATTCAAACCTTTATTAATTTTTGTATTAATAGTGGAAATATCTTGCTTATTTTGAGCGATATCAGTTTTATTCTTAGCAATATCTCCAGCATTTTTAGTGATATTTTGCTTATTAGTATTGATATCTCCAGCATTTTTGTCGATTGCAGCTTTATTGGTATTAACTTTATCGTTTACCTTTTTCAACTGATCTTCTGTCGCAGCACGGCCAGATACAGCTACAGGATTATCTACATTCCAGTCTTTATTTTGAAGGCCAGTTACATGACCAGTAGTACCATCAATAGTTACAGGTTTTGCTGTGCCTACTTTAATGGTATTACCTAATGTCATATTAATAGTTGTATCACCATTAGCTTGTGTAATTTCGGCATTGATATTGCTGCCATCACCTTTGATAGTAACTTTAGAACCTAATAGATTATTTTTCGCGCCACCTGTATTAGCATCAAAGTTAAGACCTTTATCAATAGTGTCTTTATTGAATTTAATGGCATCATGAATCGTGCCTTTACCTGTGTTACCGATATTACTCATCGACAAGTTACCCGTATCAGGGTCAAGCGCTGCATTGCCACCTAAAAGGCCTTTTGTAGTACTTGCCAAATTGCCTAAAGTATTAGCAACACCATATAATTGGCTACCGTTGATTGCATCTGTAGATTGTGCATTCACACGACCTGCAGCCACATTTGTAATGGTACGTTTTAGCGTATCGCTACCTACACTAAGTGTGGAATCAGCAGAGCCGCCGGCATAGTTTTTATACCATAAACCATTTACCAATTGATTTGGTGTGCTTACTACATTAGCAGTCTTGGAGTTAGCACCTAATGCAATAGATCTTTGTTGATTAGCATCAACTTGTGCATTATGACCAATAGCGATAGCATCCTCAGCCGCTACATTTGCACTAGTACTCATAGCAATAGAATGATCTGCAGTTGATTTTGAAGTCTCACCAATAGCGATGGAAGAAGCACCACTAGCTACACTATCCCAACCCATAGCAGCTGCATTAGTTGCATCAGCTTTAGAATTAGCACCGATAGCACGTGCACCTTGTGCCAATGCTTTTGCACCGTTACCGATGGCTACGCCCCAGTCGCCTCGAGATTGAGAACCGTTACCCATGGCGATAGCACCGCCTTTGGACGCCTTCGCATTATTACCGAAGGCCATGGAGGAACCACCATAAGCACGAGCATTGGAACCGAAAGCCTGGTCATTATCAAGACCTATCAAGTTATTGCTTTCATCAAAACCAGCACGGGCATTATTCCCTAAGGCAAAACCGTTCGTCGACTGCACGCGTGCTTCGTTACCGATAGCCACACCGTTGTTAGCGATTGTACGCGCATTACGGCCGATAGCCACCGCCTGTGCACCTTGACCGATAGTGCTCGTACCGATAGCAATTGTATTGATATCCTTTGTTGTCGCATCATGACCGATAGCGATACCGCCGCTTTTATCCGTAATGCCCGGCGTCGCCGTTGCAGGGTTAACGGTTACTGTTGCACCATGACCGATTGCGATACCGTTTTGGCTTTCAGATTCACTAGGATCACCAACACCGACAGTTGCCCCTGTACCCATAGACACACTATAATCACCGCGAGCGTTTGTATTATCACCGATAGCGATACCACCGTCATTTTCAGCTTGTGCACCGTTACCTCTTGTAATTGGTGCCCCCAAAGCATCCGTCGGCATCATAACGCCTGTCAACATAACGGCAACTGCTGTAGCACCTACCATTTTAGAGAATACAACCGACAAAGAGGAACGTTTCGTCATGTTCTTTGCTGTTTCTGCTACAACAACATAGCAGCCCTTTGTGCGATTCCAAATCACTTTAAATACTCGATTCATTAATCTTTCTCCTATAAAACTTACTAACTATCCTATATATTTAATGAAATAACAATGATGGATCGATGATGTATTGAGAATTCATCGATATTCTTAAATGTGTATATCTAAAATACCACATATTACGGGAATTGTAAACTTTTTTTCATTTTATTTTCATAAAACTTTTGTATTTAAGTTATCAATAATTTCGATAAAATTAAATATACTGAATATTCTGCATAAACAATGTATTTTTTTACTATTATTCACCTACTTTCATAAATAATACAAAACTTTCCATAATTATGTGCCAATATCACACCATATATAACCAATTTATTTTCTCTTCATCATTCTGATTTATGATAGACCATATAATAGAATGATATCTTTTCATAAACGGATATCGTACAGTGTTTCTGCCATTTTGACTCAATGTACGTACACAATTACTACATACCTACTTAAGCCAATTAACTATTGCACAATCAATAAAGGTAGCATTTTATTATATAGTAAAAGGAATGACAGGTGAAATTCAAATCGCCTTCATTCCCTTTTTTATTCCAAGTCCCTCTAAAGGCGTATCGGCGGGCTTTATAGGCTTTATAGAAATAGAGCATATGTGTATAAAAACAATTTATACGATTACTCCATGTGTTTTTTAATTTTTATTGTTATACTGAAAGCAGAAAGGAGGAAGATTCTATGTCAGAACTCAATATCTTACAACAAAATATAGATAAACCAAATACGGTTACCGAAGAAGATATCGTAGTTACACGAGATAATCAAACTTTCACAATCAAAGGTCGCTTTAATGGGGAAGAAGGCGTATTCACATATGATGCGGACGTTCAACCTAACGATCAGTTACAATTTCTGCATCACAACTTTACGGCCATCGTAAAAAAAATTACATATAAGGTGATTCAAGGTCAGCGAATCACATTGATTGCAAAATTATATGCATAAAAATATCGGGGTATTGTTAATACAAACAACACCCCGATATTTTTTATCGGTCATACAATTATAAGAAATACAATACAACACAACAACACTTAATTCTTATAATTGGATAATCTAAAATTATTGAATTGTTGGTGCGTTAATCGCTTTGCGAAGGTCCACTGTGTGAAGTTCGTCCATCGCAGGAGCTGCTTTTTCATCCACAGGTTTCACGCGATTATTACCGTCCTTCATAGCTTCATTCAAGCTGAAGATCACCATTTCGTTCATGTAGAAACGCAATTCATCATCATGTACATTGGCCGTATTGCGATCCAAAATATCGATGATTTGTTGCACATAGTCCAATTTAGCATCTTCAGATACAGTTGCATGTTCTGTAAAGAACTGTTTATAATCGTTGTACAAACGATCTAATGCCAAACGCGCATAGCTGTCGTTCTTATAACGATGGCTCACGATGTACCAGCTGCGACGAACGTTCATATAGTACAATACATTGTTACGGTAACGCTCTTGACCGGTCATAACACGGGAATCATCCATGATACGTTTGCCCTTTTGGTCCAATTGGAATTGTGTGAAAGCATTCACTACGTCGCGAACTTCTTCGCTAGGTACAGGAACTGCAACTTCCGCTTCAATCACGTTTAATGGTTCAACCGGTTGTTCTGGCATCATCAATCGATCTTGAGCCGCATCCGCTTGACCTACCGCGCATACACAAGCAAGTGCCAATACAGGCATAAATGTTTTGAATTTCATACTTCCTCCTTATGATGAGCCGCCCCAGAAAGGGCGGCTTTCATATTCCTTACATAACAAGACTAAGAATTCTTTCTATTTAGAAAGTCCTACTTGTTGCATCAACAATGCGATTTGAGCTTTCATTTCTTCATTATCGCGTTGTACTTGATCGTATTTAGCAGTTAACTCTAAGTCATGTTGTTTCATGCGTTCATTTTCAGCTTTTAACGCAGTCACTTCATCTTGCAATACATACGCAGAGCTGATAGGGCCTGCTTTATAGCGTGCTGGAATAGCTTTCTTAGCGTCAGATGTACCAAATTTGTAGGATACACCCGCATTAATCATGTTGTCATGACCGCCAAGAGATACGCCCATATGGAACATTGTAGATTCATTAGTATAGTGCGCTACGCCTACAGCAGCAGCTGTGCTGCCTTTGTAGTGACCTACAGCAGCCAATACTTGAGTTGGTTCCAATGGATCATATTGTAATGGTTTGAGGCCGGAAATAGCTGCACTAGTAGCACCTACATCAGCGATCTTACCATCCACGCTACGCATAGCACTGCTCAATTGATTTACATTAACCGCATCAGTGCCGTCCACACCAGGACCTACATTAGTAATTCTATTACCACCATTGTTAAGGCCGTCTTTAGTAAGGCTTACAGCATTACCTTGAGCAGGCGTAATTGTCACACCGCCACCGTTCATAACAGTCGTATTACCAGCAGCATCCGTAGTAGTTACGGACTCAAGACCTTTCAAATCTTTCGCCAACTTGATGTTATAGCCATCACCAGCAGCGTTTTTCACAACACCGATATTGTTGTCTGCCAAGCGGTTCACATCAGCACCACCAGTAAGGTTCATAGTATCTCCCAATCCACGAACCACTTTACCGCTATCACCAGGTTGGTCACCTTGGAATACACGGCCTGTTCTTGCTTTATTATTGAAGTCGTCATTAACAGCTTTCAATTGATCTTCTGTTGCCGCACGACCAGGAACTGCTACAGGGTTTTCAGGATTCCAAGTTTTGTTATCCAAACCTGTTACGAAGTTGCCTTCTTTACCGTCGGAAGTTTGTTTACCGACAACTACATCGCCAGCTTTCACAGTATTTGCCATTACAGAACCGTCATTGCCGTCAATCTTAACTTGATTACCGCCATTGCCAGCTGTAATTGTACCTGCAGAACCATCAATGTTAACTTGTTTTGCTGGATCTTGACCAAGAGTGATCTTATCGTTCAAGGCCATCTTGATAGCGCCGTTGTCTACGGAAGTCTTAATGTTGCCGTCACCTTTCAAGTCGATTGTTTCGCCCAGAGGTTTCTTCACGGATTGACCATCTTCCGCTTTAAGACCGAAGCCTGTGGATTTGATGTCTTCAATAGCTGTATGCAATTGACCGCCGTTTACAGCGTCCTTGCTACCAGCGCCAATAGTACCATCAGCCACATTAGTGATCTTCTTATCAGCCGCATCGATACCGTCTTTTGTTACCTTAGGACCATTTTCGATAGTCAAACCGTCTTTATTGACAGTAACAGCTTTGTTGCCACCATCATTGATTTGCAAGCCGTCTTTAGTCAACTTAGTCGCTTCATTAGCGCCGTCCTTGATAGTAACGCCGTTTGTATCCATCTTAGTATCGCCTGTTGTTACAGTCTTAGCTGTTACAGTGTCTACAGTGATGTCTTTTTTCAATTCTACCTTAACAGCACCGCCGTCTACGGATGTTTTGATATTTTTGTCATCACCTTTAACCTTAACAGTTTCACCAAGAGCTTTCTTCACGGATTGACCGTCTTCCGCTTCAAGGCCAAAGCCTTTAGTTTTAAGGCTTTCAACAGCATCATGCAATTGACCGCCGTTAACAGCATCTTTGCTATCTTTGGCAACCGTACCGTTTTGAACATTAGTAACCTTCTTGCCTGCTGCATCGATGCCGTCCTTCGTCATAGATGGACCATCAGTAATCTTCACGCCGTCTTTTGTAACAGCTGTCAACGGATTACCAGCTGCATCTTTAATAGTCATACCTTCGCCGTTTACAACGGTTTTACCATTTGCACCATTAGCTCCGTTGTTGAAAGTAATGGAGTTCAAGTCTTTAAGGTCTTTAGCCAAACGAACATTGAGGATATTATTTTTGCTGATAACGCCAATATTGTTTTCAGTCAAATCATCTTCATTTGTTACGCCGCCCTTAATGTCCAATTGTTCATTAAGTTTTTTCTTAATCACATTACCGGAGTCACCACCGTATGCCATACCATCATCCTTGGTTGCCACTTGATGTGTCTTACCATTTTCATCAGTGTATTTAATACGAGTGATTTCGTTACCGTTGAGGTCCGGATCACCTTTTTCAACAGAAATATCAGCGCTACGGCCGTCTTTACCGTTGAGTCCGATGTGACCTACGCCGTCTTTACCAGAAATAGATACAGCTTCTTTTCCGTCCTTACCAGTAACAGCTACCTTGCCGTCTGTACCGTTGTCAGGACCTGTAATGGACACGCCGTCCTTACCGTCTTTGCCAACCTTCACGGATTCAGCCTTAAGGTTTTTATTCATCTTCACGTCGATAGTCGTGTTACCTTTATTGTCTTGGTTGATGAAAGTTTTAATATTTTCACCGCTGTAGTCAGCATCATCAGCTTTACCTTCACCTTGAACAGTGATAGTAGAACCAAGTTTATTAGTTTGTTCGCCGCCTACATTAGCATTGAATTTCAAACCTTTATTAGTCAATGCGTCCGCACTATCCTTGATTTTGTCATTCAAGTAGTCCACATTAACCGCTTCGCTGCCATCGTTGCCCGTAGCATATGCTACATTCGTTACGTGAGTCCCACCTTGTTTGTTATTGTATGTAGGGCCTTCGTAAGTTACCTTGGATTTATCAGGTGTTCCGTTAGGATCCAAATCATATTTAACAGCGCGGTCATCCAATTTATCAAGTTTGGATTTAGAAGCAACGTCTTTGATTGTAACGGTTTCTGTTTTATCTGGATGATTCTTATCCTGTACAGTCAAGGCTACATCGCCATTCGCATCCACGGTATAGTCACCATTAGAGCCTGCCGCTTGATTTTTGATCAAACGATAATCAGTGGAGTTAGCACTTTGAGCATCCAACGCTTTTTTCAATTGATCTTCTGTTGCGGCACGACCGGATACAATCTTGCTTGCATCCCAGTCTTTATTATCAAGGCCTGTTACATAATTGCCTGTTTCGCTGTCGCCAGCTGTGTTGTTAACAGTTTGACCACCCATAGTAGCACCGCCTGCTTTCACAGTTTTAGCGGCTGTTACGGAATCAAGATTTTTAAGGTCTTTCGCCAATTGAAGTTCCAATTTGTCAGTGCCATCAGCTTTTACATTGATGTTGCCAGATGCGCTCTTGAATGTAGTAGACTCAGCTTCAGTTACACCTTCACCTTGTACTTTCACCAAGGAATTCAATTTTTGTTTATTCACAGTACTAGAATTGTTACCAGTGAATTGTAAACCGTCCTCCATAGTCGCAACTTGATGCTCGCCGTTGCCGTCTTTGTAAACGATACGAGTAAGACCATTTGTACCGTCTACACCTTTCTCGCCTTTAACGCCGGTAGCAGAATCATCGTAACCAGGTTTTACGGATAAGTCGATACCATTAGTACCATTCACGCCGTTCGTTCCAGCAGGGCCTGTCAAGCCGATGTGACCTACGCCGTCCTTACCGGAAATAGAAACGGCTTCTTTACCGTTTTTATCAGTGACAGCTACCTTGCCATCTGTACCGTTCGCTGTGTCAGGACCTGTAATAGCTACGCCGTCCTTACCATTTTTGCCAACCTTCACAGATTCAGCTTTAAGGTTTTTGTTCATCTTCACGTCAATAGTCGTATTGCCTGTTGCCGCATCTTGATTGATGAAAGTTTTGAGGTTTTCACCGCTATAATCAGCGTCAGCAGCAGTACCTTCACCTTGAATTGTAACAGTGGAGCCTAATTTGTTAGTTTGTACGCCGCCTACATTAGCATCAAATTTAAGGCCTGTGTTGATAAGTTCATTTTTAGCATCGTGTAATTGACCGCCGTTGACAGCATCTTTGGAACCGGCCGCTACGTTACCATCTTTCAAGTTAGTAATTTTTGTACCGTTAGGACCTTCCAATGTTACTGTGTCATGGCCTGTGTTACCGTCATATTTTACGGAACGATCTTTTACATTATCTAGTTCAGTTTTAGACGCAATATCCTTAATCGTTACAGTTTTAACGTCACTGGATTTTTCGTCTTTTACTTTCAAGTCTACTTGATTGTTTTCAACCTTATAGGAACCATCTGCCGCGTTGTTCGGATTAGCAATTAAGCGGTAATCTGTAGCACTTGCATTAGCTTTATTAATAGCATCGCTAACCGTTTTCAACTGTTCTTCAGTAGCCGCACGGTTTGGTACATATACAGGATCCGCAATATTCCAAGATGTATTATCTAAACCTGTTACAAAGTTACCAGTTTGGTTAGCACCTTTGTTATCTGCTACCGTATGATTACCTACAGTGGCAGTGCCTGCTTTCACAGTGTCAGATGCCGTTACAGATTGCAAGCCTGTCAAGTTTTTCGCCAATTGCAATTGTAATTTTGCATTGCCATCAGCACCAACAGCCGCAGAAGTAACACCGATATTATTACCTGTAGCAAGATCGGAAGCGCTTGTTACGCCACCTGTGATGTCCACTTGTTTGTTAAGCTTAACATTAGATGTAGCACCCATGTCACCTTTGAATTTAAGACCGTCGTTCAAAGTTGCCACTTCTTCGTTAGAGCCATCAGGTTTTTGGTATGTAATACGAGTTGTAGTTGTGCCAGGAGCGCCGTCTACACCAGGTTGACCGTCACGAGTAACGGAAATGTTAGTTGTTACACCGTCTTTACCGTTGATACCGATTTTACCGTCCTTACCGTTTGCACCAGTAGCGGTAATTGTCTCTACATTAAGGTTTTTACCAAGTTTCACATCAATTGTGCTATCGCCGTTAGCGTCTTGAGAGATTTCCGTAATGATATTAGAGTTATCCCCTTTAATTGCTACTTTGGAGCCCAATTTATTTGTTTTTTCACCGCCTGTATTAGCGTCGAATTTCAAGCCTTTGTCGATAAGATCTTGTTTAGTTGTATCAATTTTATTGTTTAATTCATTCTTAGTATTTGTGATTTGGTCACCAAGATCTTGCTTAACTTGATGTAATTGACCGCCGTTGACAGCATCTTTAGAACCAGCTGCTACGTTGCCGTCCTTCAAGTTAGTGATTTTTGTACCGTTAGCACCTTCCAAAGTTACTGTATCTTTGTCAGTTTCACCGTCGTATTTCACGGAACGATCTTTTACCTTATCAAGTTCTGTTTTAGACGCAATATCCTTAATAGTTACAGTTTTCTTATTCGCAGGATTTTTAGCATCTTGTACAGTCAAGTCAACTTTATTGCCAGATACAGTGTAAGCTTTATCAGCAGCACTGCTGTTTTCAACTAATTGATAGTCAGGAGCATCTACGTCAACTTTATATGTTTTATATGTACCGTCAGTACCTTCTGTAATCGTTGTGTTTTTACCAGCAACAACTTTAACTGCTTTTTGCGCTTCATTACGAATAACAGATTTACCGCCGTCCGTAATGTTGGACAAGTCTTTATTTGCCGCATTGTCAATCTTGTTCTTAGTTGCATCAGTCAACGTCACATCAATTGTTTGGTTGTTAACAGATGTCGTAACATAAGAACCATCGCCTTTTACAGTCAATGTTTGATTGTCCAATAAAACGTCATTGTTACCGCTGTTACCGGCTACTTTCAAGTTAACATTGCGCAATTGTGCCACGTTAACAGCATCAGTATCCGCAGTACCTGCAGCCACGTTTGTGATTTGACGAGTTTTTGTACCACCGTCACCTACGGACACCGCACCCATAGTGGATGTCAACGCAGCACCTGTCAATCCGCTATATCCGTTTGTACGGCTGTCTACAGTTTTAACATTATAACCTGCTTTACCGGCCGCAACGGAAGCAACGGAATTCGCACCCAATGCAACGCCGTCATCTACGCTGGATTTAGCTTTATAACCGATCGCTGTGCTGTTCGCATTAGCTGCAGTCGCATCAGCCCCGACAGCTGTAGCAAAGTTACCTGCTGCAGAAGTACGTACACCGGCTGCTGTCGCGTTATTGCCTGTAGCACCTGTGTTATCGTAGTTCGCATCGGCAGATGTGCCTTTAGCACTAAAGAAATTCGTTTGCGCCGCTTCAACAGCTTCTTTTACCGTATGGTATGTGCTGTTCTTGATATTGAAATCAGGCGCTTTATATGTAGAACCATTCGCTTCATAGCCCGTATAAGTAGGACCTGCGATGGATTTTGCCAAGTTACTGTTTACAAATTTTAATTGTTTTACATTTGTTGCGTCAGTATCGTTTTCACCGCCCGCTACGTTGATGATACGGCGTTCAGAACCTACATTACCCACCGCAACTACACCGTTTGCAACATTGTTATTTTGTTGGTTAGTGAAAGCAGAGAAACCATTAACCAAGGCACCTCTTACTTCCGTACCAGTGCCCAATGCCAAGGAGTTATTGGATTCTGCAACGGCATTTGTACCGATAGCCATGGAGTTAGTACCTGTAACAGTTGCACCAAGACCGATAGCTGTCGTATTAGTATTGTTTGCTTTTGCTTCTTTACCGATTGCAATGGCACCATCTTTAGAGGCATTCGCCGCACCACCAAGTGCAAGCGCATCGGCACCCAAGGATTTTGCATTACCACCCAATGCGATGGAGTTGGATAATTTTGCTTGGGAAGAACTACCCATAGCGATAGCATCAGCACCAGCAGCATTAGAACTACTACCCATAGCAAAACTACTTACACCACTTGCATTTGCACTTTTACCCATCGCTACCGCATTTTGTGCGGATGATTGTGCCGTATTACCGATGGCAAAGGCATTCTCTGCACTAGCATTAGCACTATAACCCATAGCTACCGCATTGGCGCCACCAGTACTGGATGAAGAACCGAATGCCATAGAATCATCTGCACCAACTGCAGTACGAGCTTTCGTACCGAAAGCAAGAGAACGAGCCCCTTCTGTTACGGTATTACCATCGCCATTATATTTAGCACTTGGAGTACCATGTTGTTGACCAGGTAATTTTATAGTTTCTGCCGCACCGATTGCGATGGATTGATCCGCTTTTGCTGTAGCGGAGTAACCCATGGCAAAACTACCATTACCCTTTGCCCAAGATGCAGTACCCAATGCTGTGGAGAACTCACCTTCTGCAGCGGATTGACGCATCATAGCCAAGGAGTTAAATCCGCTCGCCTTTGTAGCTGTACCAAGAGCCATAGCAGATGGTGATAAAGCCTGAGCATAATGACCTAGTGCAAAGGAAATACCGCCTGTGGCCTGAGCATAGTTACCGATAGCTAAACCGGAATAATAAGTTGGATTACCAGTTTCCTGAATATTTGTATTTTTACCGATAGCAATGCCAGCAAAACTATTTTCTGTATAGTTACCTCTATCTGTACCATTGTACAAATGACTGTTATCAAATGGTGTCAGGTTCCCAGGGTTTTGATAATTATATAAATAACTACCTTCACTATAAACTACATTACCAGTAGCATAATTAGCTCCATTTACATTATCAATAGTCATTGCAGTATAAGTAGCTGCGTTAGCTGTAGTAATATTACCACCCATCAATAATGCAGCCACCGCCATAATCGCACTCATGCGTGCCCAGGTTGTACCGTTTTGTACGGATTTCACCTTGCCGCCACCTGTTTTTACAATTTCAGATACTACTACGTAGCATTTTTTTGTCTTACTCCAAATAACATTATAAATTCGATTCATAATTATCCTTTCTTACCGAAAACTCAGTAAAACACACCACTTGTGTTGCATAATATTGCAAAGATAATAAAAAGAAGAAGTATAACGATTAATTATCATCTACACTTCTTACACCAAATATTAGTATTCCAAATTACGATCTGAATACTATAATTATTCATGATTCTTCATCATATACTCATCCACGGCAATACAATATCAAAAAATTTCTATCTTGTAAACAACTTTTTCATCTTTTCTTCATTTTTATCGTTTATTTATTTTCCATGTAAACTTAGGTTTCCTTAGT
>OGGS01001439.1_pt1 | contig 16466 bp, 16 predicted proteins | sample 1571281 | NCBI WGS metagenome assembly OGGS01 (sample SAMEA2582042, study PRJEB24529) | metagenome | biome: Human gut stool | place: China | collected 2011 | reverse complement strand
TTAGACAGAGCAATGGAATCAAAGATGGCAGCCTCAATATCATCGGGGGTGCAACCCAGTTCCTTGGTGTCATCCGTGGGAATGAACAGATCCATACCCATAATGTCAGCCAGACCTACGGGATCAATACCGGACTGTACATTGCGCTTTGCATACTCCTTGCGCATATGCAGACCAAAGGCCTGGAAAGTCCATTTCGGTACATCCACGATCTTACGATCCTGAATACCATCCATGGCACGGTAAACAATCTTCAGGAACTCTCTCCAGTGCATATTGTAGCAGGAGATACCGTAAGCACGGAAGCCCTGTACCTGCTCCGCAGCGCCAACGATGCACTCACCTACCTGGCGCACGGTCAGCATAGCCGTACCGCCGGCCGGATACATAGTGAAAGGCAATTTCTCAAACCGCTGCAGCTGCTCGATCAAAATGACCCAAACAGGACGACGACCGGGCTGTGTACCAAAGATGTAAGGCAGTTCCAACACGCCAACGCCCATGTTCTCATCCGCATACTTTGCAGCCACTTTCTCCTGATCAATACGAGAGCGGATATAGGGGTGCTTTGCGCAAAGATCCATTTCCGGGTGCGTCTTAGCCAGCCAGGAGAAATAAGAACCCAGCACTACGCAACGCTTTACGCCGCACTTCTTGGCCATAGCCAGGCAACGATCCACAGGATCAATGTTGTACTTCTTATAAGCGTCATATACGGGAGCGGGGAACTCTACACGCTCGTCCACACCGGCAGCATAAACAAATGCATCCATGCCGGTCATAGCGGCTTCCAGCTGCTCATCAGACAGCTCCAGGAAGTTGCCGAACTCGATCTCCATCTCCTTGGGAATAGGTGCGCCTTCCGGCAGCGGGGGCAGTGCAATGGTCTTTACATGATGCCCTCTGTCGATAAAAATCTGTGCTGCGGCGGAGCCCAGCAAACCGGTACCGCCAAAAATCAATACGTTCATGAAAATCCCTCCGTTAAATTTTCTGAATAGATTATAACACCGGCTGTTAGCAAGGTCAACAAAAACTTACACTTAACAGCCTTTTTTTGTGTAAATAGGCATTTATTGCAAAATCTGTACGGCATTGCCTTTTATCTTTCTTCACTTTCCGGGTTACCGGTGAGCAAAGAACGGCAAAAAGGCGAAGCCGAAACTTCGCCCTTGCAATTAAACTGCGTGGATCTTGTTGTCCATATCGTCGTGCTTGCCATCCAAGCCGTACTTTTTATCTCTTCTCTTCTGGAAGAACTTAACGGCTACCTGACCGAATTGTGCATAGGAGAGTACGTCCTCCTCCTGCTCATAATACTCGGCGATGTCTGCCTTAAAGTCGTCGATCTTATCATGGATCAGATCGGCCGGCCGACAGGTGATAATTTCTTCGTCACCTACGATCTTCTTTTGGAATTCAGGGTCAATGGGGCACGGCGTCTTGCCGTACTTGCCGGCAACCATGTCCTTAAACTCCTTGGTAACCATCTTGTAGCGCTCGCCGGTAATGACATTGAACACGGACTGCGTGCCCACGATCTGAGAGGTGGGGGTCACCAGCGGCGGATAACCGCTGTCTTTACGCACGCGCGGCACTTCGGCCAGCACTTCCTCCAGTTTGTCCTCCTTGCCGGCTTGCTTCAACTGGCCAAGCAGATTGGAAAGCATACCGCCGGGTACCTGGTACAGCAAGGTGTTGGCGTCCACGCCCAGCATTTTCGGGTTCAGCAGACCATCTGCCAGATATTTCTCTCGCAGGGGGACGAAAAAGTCACGCACCTCAGACAAGGCTTTCAAATCCAGACCGGTGTCATACGGGGTGCCTTGCAGAGCCGCTACCATAGACTCGGTAGCCGGATGAGAAGTACCCATAGCCAAGGGGCTCATGGCAGTATCAATGACATCAACGCCCGCTTCAATGCCCTTTAAGTGCACCATAGACGCCAGACCGGAAGTGTAATGGGAATGCAACTGAATGGGAATGTTTACCGTCTCTTTCAGCGCCTTAACCAGATCATAGGTGCCGTAAGGGGTCAGCAAACCGGCCATATCCTTAATGCAGATAGAGTCTGCACCTGCCTCCTCCAGCTCCTTCGCGTAATGACAGTAGTATTCGGTGTCAAACACAGGACCGGTGGTGTAAGAAATTGCTGCCTGTACATGACCGCCGTATTTCTTGGCTGCGTTAATGGCAGTCTGCAAATTACGCACGTCGTTGAGTGCGTCAAAAATACGCAGAATATCAATACCGTTATCAATACTCTTCTTTACAAAGTAATCCACCAGCTCGTCGGAATAATGCCGATAGCCCAGCATATTCTGCCCGCGGAAGAGCATTTGCAGCTTCGTATTGGGGCACTTTTTGCGGATTAAGCGCAGTCTGTCCCAGGGATCCTCATCCAAAAAGCGCAGGCAGGCGTCAAAAGTGGCACCGCCCCAGCACTCCAGAGAATGATAACCGATCTTGTCCATCTTCTCTAAAATGCCTTCAAATTCATCCGTGCGCATACGCGTGGCGATCAGAGACTGATGCGCGTCACGCAGCACGGTTTCCGTAATGCCGATTTTAGCCATTCTTGTACCTCTTTTTTATCAGTTGAGAGAAGCAAGGGTCTGACCGGCTTCCACGCTGTCACCCTTGTTTACATTAATGCTGGCGACCGTGCCGTCCTGAGGCGCCACAATCTCGTTTTCCATCTTCATAGCCTCCAGAACAAAGAGTACATCGCCGCTCTTAACGGCAGCGCCGGAAGCCACTTTAATATCCAGAATGGTACCGGGCATGGGAGACTCAACGGTCACAGCGCCGGTGACTGCGGTATCAGCGGCAGGAGCCGGTGCTGCAGCAGGAGCAGGCGCTGCTGCAGGTGCGGGAGCGGCAGCAGGTGCCGGAGCAGCTGCAACAGGCGCAGCTGCGGGAGCGGCGGAAGGCCCCTCTACGGATACATTGTAAGCTGTACCGTTCACAGTAATGGTGTAGTTCTTCATAATATTGAAACCTCCAGATTATTTAACAGAATGTTTTCTCGGCAGCGTATTCTCACGCTTACCGGCCAAAATATCCAGTGCAGCCATTACCTTTGCACGGCTGTCAGCAGGTACGATCACATCGTCAATGGCACCGCTGGCGGCTGCGGTATACGGAGACGCCAGAGTCTCTTTATATTCTTTCACCAGAGAACCACGATTCTCCCCTGCTGCTAAGCGGTCGCTGTACAGGAATGCAACGGCAGCTTCTGCGTCCAGCGGAGAAAGCACAGCAGTATCCCAAGCAAATGTCAAATCCGCATTGGCGCCCTTACCGGCCAGCGCGATATACGCACCGCCAATGCTTTTGCTGGTGATCAATGCGATCTTGGGGCAAGTGGCAGTGGCATAAGCCGTCTCCATACGGGTAGCTGCGGTAAGCATAGCGTTCTCTGCATCTTTTACAAAGCCGTCAGCATCTGCCACAGTGAGGATGGGCAGATTGTAGGCGTCGCACAACTTTACAAAAGCCTCTGCCTTATAGGCGCAAGCGGGGCAAACCGCAGAACCGTCAAAAGCCACAAAGCCGACGGTGGTGCCGCCAACGGTTGCCAGTGCGGTTACGCAATGGGTGGCATAGCCGCCCTTCAGTTCTACCACGCTGCCGGCATCCGCCACAGCACAGATCACATCCATTGCAGACGCACCGGTGTCCACAGCCACAGACGGTGCAGTAAAGTCATACACCGGTGCCGGGGACAGGTTGTTGCCCGGCAGCAGAGCCACCACATCTTTGGCGGCGGTCATTGCGCCGTCCAGATCGTCTGCCAAAATATCCACCGTGCCCTGCTCGTAGCAGGTATCCGCAGTTACATCACTGGGGGTGGTTACATAGAAATCGGCGTCCTTTACGGCGATCACCACATCGGCCATATTGGCCATCAGGGCACTGGCACCCAAACAACTGCCGGCAATAATGGAAATCTGCGTGCAAACGCCGCTCATCGCCGTAGAAGCCTTCACCAGTTCGCCGTAAGCGGACAGTGCTTCAAAGCCCTCGTCCAGCTTTACGCCGTTGGAATCATAAATACCGATCACCGGACAACCGGTCTTGGTTGCCAGGTCATAGATCTTCTTCAATTTTGCGCATTGGGCCACACTGATAGCACCGCCGTTTACATTTACATTCTGTGCAAATGCATAAACGGGACTGCCATTCACCGTGCCGAAACCGGCAGCAGCCTCCACATCGCCGGACGCGGATTTGGCGTAGCCGTCGATCTCAGTAAAAGCGCCGTCGTCAAACAGGGCAGTCAGCCGATCCACAGCCAGCTTGTCCTTCTCTGCAAGTTCGCTCACTTGTTGTTCCTCCTGTACACTCATTTGCGCTCCCGCTCATTGCAAAAGCGCAGTTCGGCAAATGCCGACAGTATTCTCTGTCCAAACTTACCTACTGTAATTATACCACCGTTGCCCCGGAATAGCAATAGCATATTCCATACAAAAAGCGCAGAAATTCCGCTGTATTTTCAGCAGATTTGGCAAGGCAGATCACTTCTTTGTATCCTCCGTTTGCAGCGCACCGGAGCGCATGAGTTTTTGCACCTCATTGTCCGTCAGCACGCGCCACTTCCCTACCGGCAGCATACCCAGCTTTAAGGAGCCTACGGCAATACGCTTTAAGCGGATCACTTCCAGATCCACTGCCTCGCACATACGGCGGATTTGGCGGTTGCGCCCCTCGTGAAGCACAAATTCCAGCACCGTACGGTTCTCCTCTGCGGTTAGGACAGTCACATCACAAGGGGCGGTCATACGGCCGTCCAGATCAATCCCCTCTCGCAGTTGCAGCAGCGCACGGTCGTCTACCTTGCCGCGAATGGTCACCCGGTATTTTTTACTGTACGCATGACGGGGGTGGGTCAGGGCATTGGCAAACGCACCGTCATTGGCGAGCAGCAGCAAACCCTCTGAGTCCTTGTCCAGTCTTCCTACCGGATACAGGCGGGCGTCAATATCCCGCACCAGATCCATCACTGTTTTACGGCCCAATTCATCGGACACGGTGGTCACATAGCCTCGGGGCTTGTGCAGTAAAATATAGTAATTCCGCTGGGTTTTGCGCACTTTCTTCCCCCGCACGGTTACCAGATCTCTGCGCGGGTCGATCTTGTCGCCGATTTGGGCCACATGGCCATTGACCTTCACCTTACCGGAAGCGATCAGCTCCTCGCTCTTTCGGCGAGAAGCCACGCCGCACTCGGCCAGGTACTTTTGCAGTCGTTCTTCATTCTTCTGTGGCATAAATTTCAATATCCTCCTGTGCCCGCATAGGCACGGTTATTTGATTAATACAAGCGTAGCCGATCACATCGACCTTTTTCACCGGCGCATAAATAAAAGGATAGTAATAGAGCCGCACGGTATAAGTGGCGTTCAGCGCCGTTTGGCTGTACCGAAACTCGGCAGTCACATAGGACTCCTTGCCGCCCACGACCGGCACCTGCACATGGCGGTCCAGCTTGTAGGTGGTGTACTGCTTTTTGCAGGCGTCCAGCAGCCGGCGGTGATCCACCCAGTCGTCCGGATCGGATAGGGTTACGCAGATCAGCGTGTTACCCTTATACTTGACTGCACTCACCAGGCACCGCCCTGCCCGTTCCGTATAGCCGGTTTTTACGCCTACGCAACCATCCAGCGAAGTGAGCAGCCGATTGTGATTGTATACCGTTTGCGTTTTGCCGTTGATGGTCACTTTGGCTCTGGGCGCGGCGCAGATTTCGGCAAAGGTCTTATTCTGAAGGGCGTGAGCCGTCAGCAGCGCCATGTCGTAAGCGGTGGAATGATGATCGCCCCGATCCAGCCCGGAGGGGGTCACAAAGTGGGTGTGGTGCATACCCATTTCCTTGGCCACACTGTTCATTTTGGCAACGAACGCCTGCGTGCTGCCGGAAAGAAAGATCGCAGCCGCATTGGCAGCGTCGTTGCCGCTGACCAACAGCATGCCTACCACCAGATCGTACAAGGTGATCCGATCCCCCACATGCAATCCCAAGGACGAGCCCTCTGTGTCTTCCAGCATATCGGCTGTTATAGGCACCGTTCGCTGCAAGTCCCCGGCTGCACATGCCAGGTAGGCGGTCATAATTTTGGTGGTCGAGGCCATGGGCCGTTCTTCATAAGCATTTTGTTCATACAGCACCGTGTGTCCGGCAGCGTCCATCACCACGGCGCTTTGGGCGCTGGTGGACGCCAGCGCCGGCATCGGCACCAGCAAAAACAAACATAAGAGAACGGCAAAAATACGCTTTTTTACATACAAAAGAATCACCCACACAAATATATGCGGGTGATCCGTACATCATTATTCGGCCGCGGGGGTCTCCGCCTCGTCTGCTTTGCCGTCCTTGGCTTTCAGCAGCTCGGTGAGTTTGTCTACCAACTCCGGAATCATAGACACAGCACGATCCGCAGAGGAAGTGTAATTGTTGATCTGCATCATACGGCACTTGCCCTTTTCGATCACGATAAAAGCCACCGGGGTAATGGTGATGCCACCGCCGCCGCCACCGCCGAACAGCTCTTGATTCTGCTGCTTGGTGGGCAGATCCGTACCGCCGCTGGTAAAGCCGTAAGTCACTTTAGATACCGGAATAAGCGTGGTGTCGCCGGTGACCATCGGATCGCCGATGATAGTAGAAACATCTACCATTTCACGCATTTTTTCCAGCGTGTTTTCCATAATCTTGTTTACCGGAGTTTCTTTCATAATGCTTTCTCCTTACTTATCTTTAATAAAATTTTTTAAAAAGACGATACCGGCCCGCAGGAGCATACGCACCAAAAGACCGACGCTGAGACTACCGATGAGCTGGAACTCGTACTCCGAGCGGGGTGCGATAAAATCCGGCTGTATGTAATCATCGTATTGGTCCACCTTCATGCCGTTTAAGATCATGCCCTTAACGGGATAATAGAACGAACAGAGGGTGCCGTACTTCTCAGCTATATCTGCGGCATCTGCGCCGCCGATAATCATTTTAACATATAATGAATAAATATGGAAGCCCCTAAATAAAGTTGTTACCGCAGAAGACGCAGTTTCCACCAAATTGCTGATCAACAGCAAGTAACCGATCACGCCGTCCTTGTCCCAAAGCTGCTGGAAGTAGTTGGGCTTTTTGGACTTTTCTTCCGCCTTAGCGGGTGCCTTTTCGCTCTCCGACTGTTCTGGCACCGCCTGGGTCGCTTTCTCGTCTTCCGTGGGCGCATTTTCCGGCGTAGGCTCCGTGGTGTCTTTCTTGTTCTCTTTTTTCTCCTTGCCCTTTTTCTTAGTCTGCTCGGCGGATTTTTCCGGGAACAGGATAAAGGAAAGAATCTGGGACAGCACAATGTCTTTTTTAATGAACAGCACTTGTACACTGGTATGCCAGCCGCCGTCATAGATCAAAGTTAATGTGGCAGACAGAGACATCAGCAGTGCGATGAGCACCACCAGCACACCCACTATAATCAAAAAGATTTTCAAATCCTCACCTCTCCCGCTCAGATCTCTTTTTCATCGTCATTATTGGCACTTTCCAGCGCGTCAGCCGCTGCAGCCAGCGGGTCGTCCTTGCCGCCCTCTTTCTCAAACAGGGAGGTTTGGCCGTTATCCTTGGCGATCTGCTCCACTTCCTCTGTGGATGGCAGATCCGGCAAATCATCCAGGGAATTCAGGGAAAAGCAGCGCAAAAACCGATCTGTGGTGCCGTACACCAGCGGGCGGCCGGGCAGGTCCAGTCTCCCCTTTTCCTCGATCAAGCCCTTTTGCACCAAACCGGAGATGGGACCGGAGCAATCCACGCCGCGCACCTGTTCCACAAAGGAGCGAGTCACCGCTTTATTATACGCCACAATAGCCAACACTTCAAATGCGGCCGGGCTGAGAGGCGTATTTTTTTTGATCTCCAGTAGGGCACGCACACCGTCCGCATAGGCTTCTCTGGTGCAGATTTGGTACTTGCCGTCTACGCGGATCAGCCGCAGTCCGCTGCCGCTCTCGTCGTATTTGGCCTCCAAATATCCAAGCATTTTGATCACATTTTCAATATCCAATTTTAGCACATCCGCCAGCTTTTCCGGCTCCACCGGATCTCCGGCGGCAAAAAGCATGGCCTCTAACTGGGCAATGGTGTTGTTCTTCTCACTCAACGGTATTTACCTCGTTTATGATTTGCACATCCGGGTCCTCCACGGTCCCGTCAATGGTGATCTTCTTGGTTTTAGCCAGTTCCAGCACCGCTAAAAAGGTAGCGACCATATCGCTGCGGGTTTGGGCGTCCTGAAAGAGGGACAAAAAGCGCACTTTTTTACCGTTCCACAGCTTGCGCAGTACCGTCTGTACCTTAGACGCCACATTCACAAACTTACGCGCCACAATCACCTTGAAGCTGTCCAACGGCGGCGGCAGCTTGCGCTGGGCGCGCCCGGCAGCGTTGATATACGCCTGCAAAAGCTCCTCACCCTCGTGGAATCGCTCGTAGGCATAGTTTACATACCCCTCCTGAGGTGTGCGCACATAGCGGTCAAAACCGTCTGTGTGGGCGCTCAGTTCCTTTGCCATTAATTTGCAGTCCCGGTATTCAATCAGTTCGCCGGTCAGCTCTTTTTTTAAGGTTTCTGCCTCCTCATGGCGGGGCAGTAGAGATACGGTCTTAATATAAATCAGGCGGGCAGCCATCTCCAGAAATTCACCGGCGATGTCAAAATCCTCCTCCTGCATTTTTCGCACATAATCCAAATATTGATTTACAAGCTCAATAATGGGAATGTCGTTAATATTCAGTTTATGCTTAGAGATCAAGTGAAGGAGCAAATCCATGGGGCCCTCAAAAATCTCCAGTTTATAACTCGGTTGTTCCATATTACCTCAAAAAGATTAGCGCCGGGATAATGGAAATAAACTTCATCATCGCCGTACTTAAAGTGGAGATCACGCCGTCCAGCGCGCCCACAAACAGTAGAATCATCAGTGCGATCATGATATATTGCTCATAGCGCATATATTTATTGTATGCCTTATAAGGCAGCACAGCCGCCAGCACCTTGGAACCGTCCAGAGGCGGAATGGGGATCAAATTAAAGACTGCCAGAGACACATTGATCCAGGCCGCAAAATAAAGAAAATACTCTACGGCACCCAAAAAGCCATCGGCACCGGGCGCTTTGCTGTAAATAGCGATATAAATAAAATTGAAGATAAAGCCCATCAGCAGATTGGCAATGGGTCCGGCCAGGGACACCAGCGCCATACCGCTTTTGGGATGCTTAAAGCGATTGGGATTCACCGGCACCGGGCGAGCATAACCAATCCCAAAGAGAAAGATCATAATGGTGCCGATGGGGTTTAACCGGCCCTCGTCCTTGGCGGTGGTATCTCCCAACTTATATGCCACCCACCCGTGTGCCAACTCGTGCACAGGCAAACAGCAAAACACTACAAAGCAGCTGGAAAGAATAGAAATCAGCGCCAGCAGGTACTCACCCTGGCGCAAATAAGAAAGAATAGAAAGCATAAGAGCACCCTTATATTACAATGATAAGAATAGCATACCATTATCCCTACGCAATAGTCAAGAAAAATTACGCAACGGTGGCGATTAATATACGATCTTTGCCGTAAATGTCCTGCCTAACCTGCACATTTTCGCAGGCGGCAAACAGGTTTTGCACCGCCCTGCCCTGCTCGTCGCCGATCTCCAAAAGCAGCTGCGTGCCGCTGGCAAGTGTTGGCACGATCTTTTCAGCAATCAGGCGGTAAAAATCCAGTCCGTCCGTGCCGCCATCCAGTGCCATCAACGGTTCCTTTAGCACCTCCGGCTGCAAGGTAGGCAGCACAGCAGCAGGAATGTACGGCGGGTTGGATACCAGCACCTGCGGCTTGGGCAGTGCAGTCAAATCACCGCTGATATCTGCCAGTACCGGGCGCACATTGGCAACAGGCATGGCGTTCTTTTGCAGATAAGCAAAGGCGTCTGTCGACTTTTCCACACAGTAGACACTGGCACCGGGACAGGCCTTGGCAATGCTGATCCCAATGCAGCCGCTGCCGGCGCAAAGGTCCCATACAACAGGCGTCGACCCTGCATTTTTGACCTGTTCAATAGCCAACTGCGCCAGTTCTTCCGTCTCCGGCCGAGGGATTAGTACCCCTGGACCCACGGCAAAGGTGCTGTCTAAAAAGTCCCACTCCCCCAGCACATATTGCAACGGTGTGCCGCTTTTCAGTTGCCACAGGCCGTCCGCCAACTTCTTTTGGCTCACCAGGTCGCCCAGATGGCTGTGGTAGTCCCGGTTGGCGATCTTTGCCAAATGACACACCAGGCACTTGGCCTTGAATTCTTCTTCATCTACGCCGTTGGCGCCTAAAAAATACACACTATAGTTATAGGCTTCCTGAACCGTCACTTGATTTCATCATCCTCCGGGTTATCGGTGATTACAGCCTTGAGTGCGGCGATGCCCACCTCCATCATAGAGTCGTCCGGCTCCCGAGTGGTCAGTCGCTGCATCCAAAGGCCCGGTGCGCTGACAATCTTTACGAACAAATTATCGTGCTTACCGGCATAGCGGATAAATTCATAGCCAAGGCCCATTAAAATCGGCAAAAACACCAATTTCAGCAGCATCCACAGCACTCGCTGGGTAGCGATCACCGGAAAACACTTGGCTAAAATAGAATAAAAAATCACGCTGAAAATCAGCATTACAAAAATAAACGAGGTGCCGCACCGAGGGTGAAAGCGGGTCATTTTCTTCACATTCTCCACCGTCAGATCCAGCCCGGACTCATAACAGGCAATGCTTTTGTGCTCTGCACCGTGGTACATAAAAGTGCGGCGAATGTCTTTCATTCGGCTGACAAGCGCAATATACACAACAAAAATGATAATTTTCGTTACGCCCTCAATGGTACCTTGGGCCGGAGTAAGGGTGCCGTCAAAGTGTTTGTTTAGCACATTAAACAGCAATACCGGCAGATAGAAGAAGATCAAAAATGCCAGTGCAAAGCCCAGCACGGACGCTACACCGGTGAGCACTTTCATCAGTTTGTCGCCCAACTTGTCCGTCAGCCAGCGCTCAAACTTGCTCATTTCTTCCTCCTCCACTTCCTCCATACCGGAGACCTCAGCGGAGTACATCAGGGTCTTGTATCCGATCACCATAGATTCAAAAAAGTTCACGGCGCCGCGTACCAGCGGCCAACCCAGAAACTTATATTTCTCTCGCAGACGGTGGAATTCGTGGTATTCGGTTAATATATCGCCGTCCGGCTTGCGCACGGCAGTAGCCATACCTTTGGGACCTTGCATCATAATGCCCTCAATCAGCGCCTGACCGCCTACCGATGTTTTATGCGTTTTTTTCTCCTGCATTGGCGTTGTTTCCTCTCAATTCCATACTTTGATCCACTTCTCTGGTCTCTGCCGTTTGGGGCTGCTGCGCTAAGTCCTTTTTGCTGGGGGCACTGTTGATGGGCAGGTAAATGGTCACCAGCGTGCCGGTGCCCTCCTCACTGTCGATCTCCAGGGTGCCGCCGTGCAGTTCCACCAGTTCATTGGTGACGGCCAGTCCGATCCCGGATCCACGCACGGACATATTTGCCTTATAGAATTTTTCTTTCACATGGGGCAGATTTTCCTTGGAAATGCCGCACCCCTGATCCGCAACGGCGATTTTAACATAATCCTGACCGCCTTTTTTGGCAAATTCCGCCTTTACAAATATCTTAGCAGGCGCTCTGGAATACTTTAAAGCGTTATCCAAAATGTTCATGAATACTTGCTTTAACCGGTTGGCGTCTGCATTGGCCGGAGCCGGCAGATCGGGAATGCTGTATTTTAATTCAATCCCTTCGCGCATGGCGCGCTCACGGAAGGTGAAAACGGTTTCATCAAGTTCGGCAAAGATATCCGTAGGCGCCAGGCGCAGCTTCATACGCCCGCTTTGCAGACGGCTAAAGTCCAGCAGCTCCTCTACAAATCCCTCCAGTCGCCCGGCCTCGTGGACGATCACTTGCAGTCCCTTGCGGGTGATCTCGTCCTCATTATCATTCTCTGCAAACGCCAGCGTTTCGCCCCAGCCTTTAATGGAAGTCAGCGGCGTGCGCAGCTCGTGAGAAATGGTGGAGATAAAGTCATTTTTCATTTTATCCGTTGCAGAAATATCCTCAGCCATTTGGTTGATAGAGTCCGCCAGATCGCCGATTTCATCATTATATTTCTTCTCAATACGAACGGAGTAGTCCCCTTGCGAGATCTTCTTAGTGGTTTGGTTGATCTCCTGCACCGGGATAATAATGGAACGGATAAAGAACAGGTTGGAGTACAAAATCACCGCAAAGATCAGCACCAAAGCCAGAAAAATCAGTAGCACAATGGTGCCGATCTGACGATCGATCATCTCCAAAGAACTGATAACCCGCACGGCGCCCATCGGCTCGCCGTCGCCGCTGTAAATAATGCGTGTGACTGCCATGCATTTTTCGCCGTTATCGGTAATGTGCCCTACATATCGTGCGCGTCCTGTATCACCGGCCAGGGCCTCCTCATAGTCCGGCATACGCACCTTGTCTACCGCAAAACCGCTGGAGGAGGTCACTACGCCGCCGGCATTGTTAATGATCCAAATGGTGGTCTTGTCCCGGTAGCTGAAGCTGTCAATAAAATCCGCAGCCGACGCCTCCAAAGAACTGCCGCCGTCCAGCCGGCCGGAAAAGTAATTGGTGGCCGTGGTGGACGCACCGGAATTTAAGATACTCTCAACTGCATTATAATAGTATGCGCGAATGGTAAAAGCGGAAACCACAAAAACGATCACAAAGAAAAGGGCGATCACGCCTAAAATATTGATCACCCACCGCTTTGTGATACCCTGCATCCGCAGTTCTTTCAGTCTCCCGGCTGTATGTAATTTTTTCAGCCATTTTTCTTCCATTGCGCCGTTCGTCCTCGTTGCTTAGTTATTTTTGGTGACCCACTTGTAACCCAGGCCCCAAATGGTGGTCAGGTATACCGGGTTGGATGGATCATCCTCCACCTTCATGCGCAGACGGCGAATGTTCACGTCCACAATCTTGTCATCACCAAAGTAGTTGTTGCCCCATACGGTCTTGAGAATATCCGTGCGGGTCAGCGCAGCGTTGGGGTTCTTAAAGAAATATTCAATGATTTGGAACTCTACCTGAGTCAGCTCAATGTTGGTACCGTTCTTAGACAGGGTGCGATTGCGTAGGTTGAGCTCAAACTCGTCCAGCACAACCGTGTCCCCGGTGGTGTCGTTCTTGCGAAAGCCCCGGGTCATCTCCACCCGGCGATAGACTGCATCTACCCGCGCCATCAGCTCACTGGGAGAAAAGGGCTTGGTCACATAATCATCGGCACCGAACATCAACCCGGTGATTTTGTCCATCTCCTGTGTCTTGGCGCTGAGCATAATGATGCCCAAGTCTGAGGATTTGGCGCGTAGCTGCTTGCACACAGCCAAGCCGTCCACCTCCGGCATCATAATGTCCAGGATCGCCACATCAAAGCCGCTTTCATCTTTTGCAAACTTTTCCAGCGCCACGGCGCCGTTCTCCGCCTGTTCCACAGTATAACCGCTGCGGGTCAGATTGATTACAATAAATTCGCGAATGGACTCCTCGTCCTCTGCAACCAGTACTTTCTTCATACATCCTCCTGTTAAAAGGTAATGATCCAGTCTTTCAGTGTGTCTGCGGTTACGGCAAAAGCCGCAGAATCGCCACACTTTGCCAAATATACATAACCGCCCTCTCGCAAGAGTTCGGTATAATCCTTATAGTTGCCCGAGTTGGCGTCGTACTGTGTTTGAAGCACCGGCAACACTTCAAAGGCAGTCTTTTTGTCCGTCTTGGACTTCACCGTCAATGTGTGGCTCTTGTCAGCATAGCTGACAGTTACGGACTTAAATTGCTTATCCGGCAGCACCATTTGGTAGCCGTCCTCCTGTACTGCCAGGGAGTACCCGGTGTGAACCAGTACGGAGCTTTTGTATTTGCACCAGTTTACCCCGCGCACCTGTGGCGGCAAATCTTTCACTGACGCATCCGTAGGAATCTCCAGCAAACCATCGCCGTTTATATCCACACAAGGCACCATCACATCCCGACCGGTGTCCGCCGTCAGGCCCGTGTTGTAGCTGTAAAAGGGAGAAACGATGGAGTCATAATAATCGCTCCAACAGATCAGCTCTGTGAGCATAGACGCCCCATCTGATTTTACCGCGTCCGCATACACCGCCGGCTTGCCGTCTGCCTTGCCCACCTGTAACTTGCGGTAGGCGCTCACATGCCCGTCCACGCGGGTCTCGCCTAACAAGGTCTGCTTGTCTCCTTTGTAGGAATACAGCGCCGCGCTGGCGGAAAGGGACTTCATTTGATCCGCCGAGAAGAACAGCGCCTCCTGCACGCCGTCATTGTTCAGATCCGCAGGAATATAAGCACTGTACTGCATCGGCTCGGCCAAAGCCGTCAATTTCGATTCCTGGCCCGAACCGGTCATTTTATACACAGACATCAAGTGGCTGGTAGAGTAGCTGATCATATTCCAAGAAATCAAAAATTCCGTTTTGCCGTCGCCGTTCACATCACAGAAATCCACGCTGTACACATCCGTGCCTTCGCCTTGAATATTGGCAATTACCTGCCAATTCTCCCCGCTTTGCTCCAACACGGCCATATCAATCTTGCCCAGAGCGTCATTGGGCTCATAAAAAGCCAATGCCTCCTTTTGACCGTCATTGTCAAAGTCATAGAAAATATAAGAAGTGGTATAATTACCTGCCGCGGGGATCTTTACAGAATAGCCGCCTTTACAATAGGCGTCCATAGCACTTTGGACGCTGGCGTCCGCCCCGGCAGGCGCCACCGGCGAAATAAGATCATCTATGGAAGACGCCAAATGAAATCCGCCGCAACCGGAAAACAGCAGAGCAATGCACAACATTGGAATTAAAATTTTAATTGCTTTCACCGCGCTGCCCTCCCGGCTTCTGATTTACTGGACGATATGCGCCGCCGCATATCTTACCGAACTATTATAACAGAACTTGGTTACAAAATAAATACCAAAATATCAAAAAAATGACAAAACCGTGACATGAAAGCAACGAACCGCCTGCGCGGTTTATGATCCGACTTTTCACGCCTGAACTAACGATCTTTGCATTCCCTTCTTTCCAAATTCCCCGCCTTATCCTTGAATAATCGACACAGGATCAGATGAAAATGTTCTTTTCGTCATCATTAAGCAGATGAAATATCACAATTTGCAATATTCTTATGGGACTTTTTGTCGAATCTATTGACAACTATTCACATTTTTATTACTATGTATGATGAGATTTTGTTTTATATAAATTCAAAAGAAAGGATCGGAAGAGATGGAATTGATCGAAACAAAAGAACTGTACGAAAATGACGCATTTGTTATTATTGAGGCGGAATTTGAGGACAGCGAAACCAAAAAGCGAATACAGGAAATTGCGCTGGGACTTAAAAACAATCTAGGCGATATTACGAAAATTCGTACCATTCACCGCAAGCAAATTTAATCGAAAAGGACCCGGCGACAATCAAATGCTGTCACCGGGTCCTTTTCTTATTTCTGTTTGCACCGCGTTATTTTCACTTTCAATTCGCAGCGTTATGCGGCAAGGAACGGCAAGCTTTTTCCAGCGGCGGGAAATCCACAGGCGTGCCGGTAAAGGTGCGATCCGTAATTTCCTTTTCCACATAAAATACGCCGTCGTATTCCGCAACAATCACAAATTCCGTTCCACAGATCGGTGCGTGATCATAGGCAAAGTACAGTGTGTACCACCCACTGTTGGTATTTTTTTGAAAAGTCTTTGCCGCCGGGTCTTCTTCCTTTTTGGCGATGGGATTCTCATAATCTATATTGGAGCGTTCCTCGTTCTTCGCCTCTTGTGCGCGATATTTTTCCTCCTTTAACGCGGCGCAGTAAGCCACAACCTCCGGGTCATTGATAAATTGTTTTCTGCTTTCTCCGCCACTTGGGCTTACCAGAACGGAAGTGATCTGATTTTGGCTCATTTGATCCAAGCGCCGGGCGGAAAGCCGCGTGTACAGAATGTGATCCCGAAAGGCGGTACTGTACAAATAGTCGCCGTTTGGGTCATTTTTCAGCGTATAATAGGCACGGGAAAGCACCGGCCGCGGCTTGTAGCTGACCCGACGATTGGTTATAAAATTGCAGTATTCACCGGTGAGACCGTCCATGCGATAGTAGGTGCTGCCGTTGTATTCCACCCAGGTCACCGAGCCGCCTTGGCGGTGCTCCTTCACCTGATACCCGACAGCGTAGCACCAAATTGCCACACTTGCAACACACACGGCCATCACAGCAATAAACACGATAAGCGATACTTTGCCGGTTTTGATTCTGGTTTTCATAGGCCCTCCCATATCATCGG
>OGGS01001424.1_pt1 | contig 16600 bp, 13 predicted proteins | sample 1571281 | NCBI WGS metagenome assembly OGGS01 (sample SAMEA2582042, study PRJEB24529) | metagenome | biome: Human gut stool | place: China | collected 2011 | reverse complement strand
AAGCGGATGCGAAATGTTGTAAGTCAGGGTCCCCAGCACCCGCAGACGCTTGCCGGGCAGAACCGTTTTCCAGTCGAGGGTAAGCGCATCGGCCTCAATGAGTGTGAGTTCTTCGGGTGTGAACTGTGTGCGCAGAAACGCCGCAAGATCGCGGTCGATCTCGACCGCTGTTTCATGACCGGCAAGACTTACCACTTCTCGAGTGAGTGCTGCCTGTCCAGGGCCGATTTCAATCAGCTCATCGCCGGGTTTGGGATCAATCGAGCGGGCGATCCGTTCGATCCAATGCCGGTCATGAAGAAAATTTTGTCCGAATCGTTTACGGGCATGGTGCCCTTCAAGCCATTGCTGCGTCACGATTGCCTGCAAGCGTTTGAGCGAGTTCAAGGGCCGCAGTCATACTGCGGGCGTCGGCGATGCCGCGGCCGGCGATATCGAGCGCCGTACCGTGGTCTACCGAGGTGCGCACGTAAGGCAGACCAAGCGTGACATTGACGCCTTCGGCAAAGCCCACATGCTTTAAAACGGGAAGTCCCTGATCATGGTACATGCAGAGAACTGCGTCCCAACGTTCCATTTTGCTGGGAACGAAGATGGTATCGGCAGGAAGCGGGCCAACAATGTCAAATCCCGGTGCCTTTGCTCGTTCGAGCGCGGGGGTGATCACTTCAATTTCTTCTCGCCCCATGTGGCCGGATTCACCTGCGTGCGGATTGAGCCCGGCGACTGCAATGACAGGGTGCGCAATACCGAAGTCTCGAACAAGCGCACGTTTGAGAATGGCGAGCACCTCATCGAGTACTTTCGGTGTAATTGCATCAGCCACGTCTCTGAGCGGCAGATGGGTGGTAGCAAGTGCCACCTTGAGCGCATTCTGACGAGGCGAAGAGGTGAGCATCATCACGACACGTTTGACGCCGGCAAGATGCTCAAAAAATTCAGTGTGGCCGGTAAATGCTTCACCGGCTTCCGAGAGGATGCTTTTTTGCACTGGGGCGGTAACAACGGCCGCATCAGTGCTTGAAACGCAGATCTGATGTGCACGACGCAGCGTTTCAAGTACATAGGGGCTGTTGCGCACATCGAGAACCCCCGCATGCACCGTTGTCCCGAGAGGAACATGTTCAAACGAAATGTTCGCAGGCGGCTCGGCGGACAGTCCAAGCTGCACAGCTTGCCTGAGGAGCATTTCACGGTCACCCACAAGAATGATGGGGGCCGTCGATTTCCAAGCGGCCTTTACGGACACTTCTGGACCAATGCCGGCGGGTTCCCCAGTGGTGATGACGAGCTTCGTCATTGTAGATTCTCCCAAATTTGAAACGGCGCTCAGCAGTCGATGCAAAGCGCCGTTTTCAATGGTGTTTCGAGCAGACGGGCGGTCGATCAGCGGCGCAGCATGTCTTTGAGCTGTGGATCGCGGATTTCAACAAAGGCCTGATCGCGCAGTTCGCGTTCCCATTCATAGGAGGCTTCGGCAAGCTTTTTTTGACGAATAGCTTGGCGAGCCGCCACGCGCATGCGTTCGGGATTGCCGTCCTTTTCTGTGCGGCGCTCAACGACTTGAATCAGATGGTAGCCATAAGGCGTGCGGATAGGATCGGAAATCTGACCGGGCTTGAGTTTATTCATTACGCCTTCAAACTCAGGCACCGTGTCACCGGGCTGTAGCCAGCCGAGATCGCCGCCGCGCGTAGCAGTGGAGTCTACGGAGTGCAGGCGAGCCATCGTAGCGAAGTCGGCTTCACCCGACTGCACGCGATTCTTAATGTCATTGAGACGACGGATCACATCCCCTTCAGGCGTGATATCGCTGACGAACATGAGAATGTGGCGGGCATGGGTCTGTTCGACAGGGCCGCCGCCTAACTTCGCTTGAACACCGTCGCGTTTGTCTTCGAGCTTGAAAACGTGCCAGGCACGCTGCGAAGAGACAACGTAGACGGAACCCGGGGTGGAATTTGCGCGCAGCGCCTCTGCAAAAGTAGCCGGCAGATCGTTCAAAGAACGCCAGCCGAGATCGCCGCCCTTCATCGCATCGTCGGCTCGCGAAAAGCTCGCTGCGAGCGATGAGAAGTTTTCTCCGTCGCGTGCACGTTTAGCGAGACTTTCCGCGGCGGTCTTCACGCTGTCATTTTCGGCAGGGGTTTCTACCGGCAGCAGAATATGCTCAACGTGATATTCCATCTTGTCGTCGCCCTTGATGCCGGCTTGCTCGGCAAGATAAGCATCGATTTCGCTTTCCGAGATGTCAATTTTTTCGTTTACTTCACGTTCACGCAGGCGCTGTGTGGTGATTTCATCCCGAATTTCATTACGGAAGGAGGCAAAGTTGACACCGTCAGCAGCCAGACGTTGACGAAGTTCCTCGATGGATAGATTGTTCTGTCGAGCAATTTGTTCTACAGAGGCGTTTACCATCTGGTCGTCGACGCGGATGCCTGTTTGTCGGGCGCGCTGCAAAATGGCACGTTCAGAGATGAGACGTTCGAGTACCTGAGCGCGCAGAAGCTCCATTGCTGGAAGCTGAATGTTCTGGCGGCGCAGGTTAATCGCCACCGTGTGAACGCGCTGCTCAAGCTCATGCTCCGTGATGATGTCATTGTTGACGACGGCAACGATGCGGTCGAGTTCACCGGATGCCGCAGGGGCTTGTTCTCCGGCAGACGGCGTGGCAGGAACGCTGTCCATGATGCTTGCTGCCTGGACGGAAGCGCCCGACAACGCAAGCGCTGTGAGCGTGAAGGCGTAAAGGAATGCTTTATTCATAGTAGTCATACGGATCTGCCGTCGTAGGAAGCGGACCGGTTGTCTGGTAGCCGCGGATGTTGCGGCGCAGTTCAGAAATGGGATTGATGCCAATGCTACCGAGCCCATTGAGCTCGAGTTGTAAGAAGAAGTTGGACTCTTGTTCATTCGAGGCCGTGGTGTAACGCTGGGCGGCAAAGCGCAGTGTCCAGCAGTCGTGCAGGTATTCAAATCCGCCAATCAGTTCAATCGGCTTTTTCTGGTAAAGCGAGTAGTTGTAGCGCAAAAGACCATACAGACGCTCTGTGATCGGCCACTGTACAGAGAAGTCAACTTGCTTGATGTTGTCGTCGTAGGTGCTGTCCGTTACGGAGCCGGCAGAGTAGTTGTAGCGATAAAAGACACCGATGGTCGAGCGGCGCTTGGGCTGCCAGACGAGACCGGTCTTCACGTTCATCATGCGGTTGAGTGAGGATGAATACTGCGCAGAGGCTGATGCCGTGAGGGACTGTGTAAGGCGAGCACCGACGCTCGCGAGCAAGTCGCTTCTCACGTTGCTTTGCGGAGTGTCCTTGTTGCCGAAGTAGTTTGCTTCTTCCGTCGTGTTGAGAAAGCGAACGTTTTGGTCGGAGAAGTATTGGCGCTGCCCCACACTGGCGCGAAAGAGCTCCAATCCTGAAGATTTGTCGATCCAGCGCGAAGAAATGACGGTAGTGAGCTGATTGGCTTCCGATACGCGGTCATAGCCTGCGTAGAGATTCGGCGTGAAGAGCGAAGCAAAGGAAAGATCCGATACAGTCGTGTCAAAGATAGGAATATCGCTCTGATCGCGGTAGGGGGTGTAGGCGTAATAGATACGCGGTTCAAGTGTCTGATATGCCTCGCGGCCAAAGAAATGGGAGTCGCGCTCAAATACCAATCCGGAGTCGAGCGTGAAGGTCGGCACCACGAAGCTCGGCGACTTGTCGGTGTATTGGTGGTCGCGGCTGAGATTGTTGAGCTGATACCAGGCCCCTTGAATCTGGGCCTTCGGCACAATGAACCACCCCGCGCCTCGCAGCGGATAGCTTGCACTCTGCTCAAGCACTACACGTGTGCCGTCAAGACGTGTGGGATGCGTGAAACGAGTGGCGTCAACGGTCGTCGTGAACTCGAAGCCGTGGAAGTCGCTGTTATAGGCATTCAGAACCATTTGCGGCACACGTTCGTAGGGAACAACCGTTGTGCCGCCGTCAATCTTCAGCGTTTGATTCTTAGTAACGCGCAGCAGCGAATTCCAATAGGTATCGGTCCAGGTCAGACTGTAATCCTGCGGCAGCACTGATTCGGACGACTCGCGGATGTTGCCGGAGAAGTCCGTAATAAAGTCGTCATCGGATACACGGTTGTAGTCGATGTTGGCACCCAGCTTGTCACGTTGATAGTCGGCCTGAATGCGCGTACTCCAACGGTTTTCCTTGGTAGTGCGGTCGCTCGGCAAATAGTCAAGGTTGACTTGTGCGTTAAATGCGTCGTACTTAAATCGTGCTTCATTGCCCAGCATGACGCCGCGCTTGGTCATGACGCGAGGCGTAAGCGTGTAGTCGTAGTTGGGCGCGATATTGAAGTAATAAGGGATAGAGATATCGACGCCGCGAGTCGAGCTCATGCCGTAAGTAGGCGTGAGGAAGCCCGAACGACGCTGGTTGCTGATGGGAAATGCAAACCAGGGCGACGCGAAGATGGGAACGTTCTGGAAGTGCAGTACGGCTCCGGTGCCTGAAGCAGTGAGATCGTATTCGTCGATCTCAAGGTCGTTCATCGAAATGAACCACGAATCATCGTCGCGCTTACAGGTTGTAAAGGAAACATCTTCGAAGGTTGTACGGTTGCCGGACAAGAAGCGAATGTTTTTCGCGCATCCACGTACATTTCGCGGAGCGTACTCCCACTCCGCCTCATCCATGGAGCCTTCTCGTGAAGTGATGCGAAAACGCATGCTCGGTCCCGAAAAGCTTGCTCCAGCACGGCTGATGCGGGCATTTCCCTTGCCGGTTACTTCATCAGTGTCATGTCGATAGGTGATGCGGTCAGCAGTGAACACAGCGCCGCCTCGACGCACTTCGGCATTGCCTATGAGTTCGAGTTCGTCAGCGAGGGAGCCTTCCATACGTTCGGCAGAGGCAAAGCTTGCGGCGTCATCGGCCTGAGCTCGCTTTATGTCGAGCGAATCGACGGATTCAAGATTCACGCGTACTGCCGACGACGCGGCATCCGCACGAGCCTGAGCGGCAATAAACGCAAGGGCGGCAGCCACGCAGAGCGAGACTGCCCGGACGGGAGGCAGAGGCATGAGAAGCTTCGGGCCTATAAAATAATGAGTTCCATCGCGATGGCCCGTTATTAAGTTCCTAATTGGACTGCAAACCAAGAAGCACATGCAGTAAGGACATTCTCGTTTTCGAGGCGTCCGAAGTGTGAATCCGCGGTTGGCAGAAGGGCCACGCATAGATAAAAGATTCTAACAGTTCAATTCGGCGCGCTTGGGGACTCTGCAGGGTCGGCAGCTGAGGCATCCATTGGAAGACGAGATGAAAACTGAACGCGACATCACACTTGAGGCCTGGCTTTCTGCTCTGGCGCCTGCGCACGGGATCCTGCTTGACACGCTTGTTCCAGCGAGTTCTGATGCGGGGTTTCGCCGTTATTTCCGTGTCGGGACGAGTTCGGGCGGCACGCTGATCGTAATGGATGCACCGCCCGCGCATGAGAATCTCCCGGCATACGTACAGGTGAACAAGCTCATGGCTGCGGCGGGGCTAAATGTTCCTCGTGTTTATGCTGCCGATGAGATGCAGGGCTTTGCGCTTATTTCTGACTTAGGAAAGGAAACTTTCCTCGATGTTCTGAATGAGGAAAATGCAGCCAAGCTCTTTGACGCCGCTACGTCGGCTTTGGTGAAGTGGCAGAAGGCATCGCGTCCGGGACAGCTTCCTCTCTATGACCGCGAGGTGCTTTTGCGAGAGCTGAACCTCTTCCCTGAGTGGTATGTGAAGCGCCACTGCGGAGTCGAATGGGATGCCAAACACGAGAAGTGGTGGCAGATGTCGGTGGACGCAATTTTGAAAAGCAACCTCGCCGATGCCAAAGTGTTCGTGCACCGCGATTTTATGCCGCGGAATCTCATGGTGAGCGATCCGCTCCCAGGGGTCATTGATTTCCAGGATGCTCTGATGGGCCCCGTGACCTATGACATCGCTAGCTTGATGCGCGACGCTTTCATCAGTTGGGATGAAGCCTTCGTCCTTGATGTAACCATCCGCTATTGGGAAAAGGCCCGCAAGGCTGGAATTCCCGTGCCGGACGATTTCGGGGCTTTCTATCGAAGCGTGGAATTCATGGGTGTCCAGCGGCATCTCAAGGTGCTTGGCATCTTTGCGCGTATCAACTATCGAGACGGAAAGCCCAAGTACTTGGCAGATACCCCGCGTTTTATTAAGTATGTGCGTCAGACGGCAGGCCGGTATGTTGAGCTTTCGCCGCTGCGCCATCTCATTGACGAACTCGACGGTGTGCGCGAGCGCGCGGGCTACACCTTCTGATTGGGCGAAGAAATGCGCGCGATGCTTCTCTGCGCTGGTGAAGGTCGACGGCTGCGGCCGCTTACTCAGCTCTATCCCAAACCGCTCACAACCATTGGCGGCGTGCCGTTGGCTGTGCGGCAGATTCTGGCGCTCAAGCGTGCCGGGATTACCGAGATCGTGGTGAATGCTGCATACGGAGCACGAATTCTGCAGGCAGAGCTGGGCGACGGAAGCCGTTGGGGCGTCCATCTTGCCTGGTCTGTCGAAGGACATACGGCCGCTGAAGCTTTGGAGACAAGGGGCGGTATTGTCCGCGCATTGCCGCTGCTCATGGCGGGAAGTGAGGACGGTGCATTTATCGTGGCCGCGGGTGATATCGCTACAGATTACGACTATGCGGCCTTAGCTGAGCAGGCACAATCACTTTCCGCGTCAGGAGATTGGGCGCATCTCGTCATGGTGGCTAATCCAACTTTTCACCCCCAAGGTGACTTTCGGCTGGTCAACGGTCGTATTGCCCGTCGTGATGCCGTCGGCGGAGAGATTCTCACTTATGCCAGTCTTGCCGCTTTTCATCCGCAGCTTTTTGCCGGACTTCACGCAGACCGTGCTCCGTTATTCCCATGGATGTTTGAAGCACTGGATGCAGGACGAGTGTCGGGAGAAAAGCTGGTCGGGCGTTGGGCCAATGTCGGAACGCTCGAAGAGCTTGCACGTGCCGAAGATTTGTTTGCAGCTGCGGGGGCGGCGTGAAAATAGGACCGCACGAATTTAAGTTTCCGCTGATGCTCGCCCCGATGGCTGGATATTCCGACAGGCCTTTTCGGGAAATTGTTCGCGAATGGGGAGCCGATTACGCCGTCGCCGAAATGACAGCGAGCCGCGAGGACCTTCGTTGCCGAGCCAAAAGCTTGACACGCTGGGTGGAGCGGGATGAGCCGGGGCTGCACGTCGTGCAGCTTCTTGGCGCAGATCCTGTTGTTATGGCTGAGGCGGCAAAGGCTGCGGAAGATGACGGCGCTGATGTAGTCGACATCAATATGGGGTGTCCGGCCAAAAAGGTTTTAAATACGGATTGCGGCAGCGCACTCATGAAAAATGAATGTTTGACTGCAGAGATTCTCGAGGCGGTTCGTGCTGCAGTTGAAATACCCGTTACGCTCAAAATCCGCACAGGATGGGATCGGGAACACAAAAATGCGCCGGAGATCGCTCGTATTGCAGAGGAATGCGGCATTGCCATGCTCGTTATTCACGGGCGTACCCGCGCCGACGGATTTCGAGGAGATGCAGAATACGACACGATTGCCCGCATAAAGGCTGAGCGCGGCATTCCGGTTGTCGCCAATGGCGACATCGTTTCGGGCGTCAAGGCGCAGGCCGTCTTGAGGGCCTGCGGAGCCGACGGGCTTATGATTGGCCGAGGGGCTGTTGGACGCCCCTGGCTTTTCGCAGAGGTTCGCGCTGCCCTTGAGGGACGTGCATGGAAGCCGTTAGAAAATGGAGCAGTTCTTCGGCATCTTCTTCATCACAGAGCCAAACATTTCGACTACTATGGTGCCCGTCGCGGAATTGTCACATTCCGTAAGCATCTTTGTGCTTATCTGAAGCCTTTTTCGGATCCGCTTGAACTTCGTCCCAAGCTTCTTCGGGAAACGGATCCGCAGGTACAGAAAGCGCTCGTCGAGCAGTTCTTTTCAGAGACTGCGCCGGCTCATTGAGATGCATACTGTTTATTGTCTGCTCCTCCCTAAAAGAAAAAACATTCCCAACCATGTCATCCGACGATTTTGCGCTGCTCGACGATTCGGACCTTAGGCTGCCCGAAGATGCGGTCGACGAGCGCTTCGCGGAACTGTTTGAAAAACAGAACGCCACGGTGCGGACTATCAATGAAGACCTCGAAGCAGTCGTCATCCGACAGCTTGACGAGTACTTTGCCCAGCTCGAGGGCAGAACCCCGCACCCACTTTACGATTTGGTCGTGCACGCTGTGGAACGTCCGCTCATCGAATACGCCATGTCGATGTGCCACCGCAACCAGTGCGCGGCCGCCCAGTTACTTGGCATTAACCGGAACACTCTGCGCAAAAAGCTTCTCGAACACGGAATGCTGCAGGCGCGAGGCCGTTCCAAACAGAAGGAAAAGTGAACTATGCGCAAGCAAGCACTTCTGAGCGTCTCCGACAAGGTCGGCATCGTTGACTTCGCCCGCGGCTTGGTTTCCAAGGGCTATCACATTCTTTCCACCGGCGGCACGGCTAAGCTCCTTGCCAAAGAAGGCGTGGAGGTTGAAGAAGTCGCTGACTACACGGGCTTCCCCGAAATGCTCGATGGCCGTGTGAAGACGCTTAATCCTAAGATCCACGCCGGCATTCTGGCCCGTCGTCCGATCCCCGAACATATGGCCGCGCTCAAGGAGCACGGCATTGATCCGATCGATATCGTCTGCGTGTATCTTTATCCGTTTGAACAAACCATTGCTCGTCCGGACTGCACGCTTGACCTTGCAATCGAAAATATCGATATTGGCGGCCCGACGATGATTCGCGCGGCGGCGAAGAATTACGAATCTGTCGCCGTAGTGGTTGATCCGGCTGACTACGAAACTGTTCTCGCTGAACTTGACGCTTACGGCGAAGTTCAGGCAGCCACACGCTTTGCGCTGGCAAAGAAAGTCTTCGCGCATACTGCCCGCTACGATGGAATGATAACGAATTATCTGACGAGCCTTGACGCAGAAGATAAGCCCCAACAGTTCCCGGCCGTCTTTAATCGCCAGTGGGAGAAAGTTCAGGATCTGCGCTACGGTGAGAATCCTCATCAGCAGGGGGCTTTCTATCGCGAAGTGTCGGTCGCTCCCGGCCTTCTCGCCGGCTACGAACAGCTTCAAGGCAAAGAACTCTCCTACAACAACATCGCCGACAGCGATGCTGCGTGGGAGTGTGTGCGTTCTTTTGATGTGCCCGCTTGCGTCATCATCAAGCATGCAAATCCTTGCGGCGTTGCCGTAGCGGCGACGCACGAAGAGGCCTACGCAAAGGCTTTTCTCACGGACAGCAAGTCGGCGTTCGGCGGCATCATTGCCTTCAACGGTCCGGTTACCCGCTCTTGTGCTGAACGTATTTCGCATCAGTTTGCCGAGGTGATTATTGCGCCTGAATTTGATGAAGGCGCTCTTGAGCTCTTCGGGCAGAAAAAGAACCTGCGCCTTCTCAAGATTGCGTTGGGTTCGGCTCACAATGATTTTGAATTCAAGCGCGTGGGCGGCGGTCTTTTGGTGCAAACGCCTGATATTCAGCTTGCTACTGAGGCTGACCTGCGTGTCGTGACGAAGAAGGTTCCGACGCCCAAGCAGATCAGCGACATGCTCTTTGCGTGGAATGTTGCTCGCTTTGTGAAGTCCAACACAATCGTTTATGCCAAGGACGGCATGACGCTTGGCGTGGGCGCAGGCCAGATGAGCCGAGTTGACAGTGCCCGCATTGCAGCGATCAAGGCTGAAGAAGGCGGTTTGTCGCTCGCCGAGAGCGTGGCAGCATCTGACGCATTCTTCCCCTTCCGCGACGGTCTTGACGTCGTCGCAGATCAGGGCGCAGTGGCAGTCATTCAGCCGGGCGGTTCGATCCGTGATCCGGAAGTCATCGCTGCTGCCGACGAGCGCGGCATCGCGATGGTCTTCACGGGCGAACGTCACTTCCGCCACTAACGTTTGTACGCAATCGAGTTGAGGCGGATTAGGTCCGCCCAACGAAGGCATCGCGTATAGTCTGCAGTTAAAGCCGGCGCCGGGGACGGATCCAATCCTGCCGCGGCGCCGGTATTCGTATTAAGGGAGATTCTTGTGAAAGCGTTCTCGCAGCACAGCCTTTCGCGCCGCACACTCCTTGGAGCCGGCATAGCCGCCGGTGCGCTGTCCGCCTGTCCGGCCTTCGCGGATCTGCGCATTGAAATCACCGGTGTAGGGGCCAATCAAATACCTATTGCCATTCAGCCGTTTCAGGGGGCGTCTGCCGCTCCGACGGATCCTGCTGAGGTCATCGCAGCAGATCTTGAGCGGTCCGGTGCTTTTCGCCGGATCTCGGTGACTCAAGAGGCGAGTGCAGAAAACCTTGAAAAACCCGAAGGTCTTGCGGCTGCTGGTAAAGCGGGCGCAGCGGTCTATGTCGTCGGCGCCGTGCAGGCGCTCAGTGATGGACGCTGGGATGTCCGCTGTCTTTTTTATGATGCTGTGAGCGGAGAACAACTCGACTCCATCGGCGTATCAGCCGGGAAAGATTTGCTTCGCATGGCGGCGCATCGCTGCGCTGACCGCATCTATACCCGTCTTACGGGTGAAGGTGCAATGTTTGCGTCACAGATTGCCTACGTAGCGCAGCTGGCCAAGCGCCGTTATGAACTCATTATTGCTGACAGCGACGGCGGCGTGCCGCGTACCGCTCTGCAGTCTCCCGAGCCGATCATTTCGCCGACCTGGTCTCCCGATGGCCGACAGCTCGCTTATGTGAGCTTTGAGGAGCGCAAGCCCATCGTTTATGTGCACGAATTGTCAACCGGCCGCCGTCGTAAGGTGGCGAATTTCCGAGGCAATAATTCGGCGCCGGCTTGGTCTCCTGACGGTCGTGAACTTGCCGTCGCATTGTCCCGTGACGGGTTGACGCAGATCTACCGCATCAATGCGGACGGTTCGGGCCTCAAGCGCTTTACGCAGAGCTACGGCATCGACACAGAGCCTGTTTACTCAAAAGACGGCCGTTGGATCTACTTTACGAGCGACCGCGGTGGTACGCCGCAGATTTACCGCCAGCCGGTGGCCGGTGGAGCTGCTGAACGAGTAACTTTTGGCAGCAGCTACGCGATCAGTCCGGATATTTCGCCTGACGGGATGCGTATGGCGTATATCTCCCGCATTGATGCCGAATACCGCCTCGCGGTAATGGATCTGTCGACGGGGCAGGACATGCTGGTTACGAATACCAATCGTGATGAATCACCGTCCTTTGCTCCCAACGGCCGCTTCTTGGTATATGCCACTGAGGTGAGCGGTCGTGGAGTGTTGGGCACCTGTTCGGCTGATGCCCGCTTGACAACGCGTCTTTACGGGGAAGGCGATATTCGCGAACCCGCCTGGGGACCGATTCTCCCCTGAGTTCGATACAAACCCGATTTTCGTTCTTTTTTTAAAGGAGCTCACAATGTCTATTTCTTGGAAGGTTCTCGCAGCTGCGGCTGCGGTCACCGCTGTACTTTCTGGCTGCTCATCGGTTTCACTTGACGAAGGCAACAAGGCTGGGACGCTCGCAGGCGAGCAGTCCGCCGCTCAAACCACTGCCGTCAATCCCTTCTTGGATCCGGCCAATCCGCTTTACCACCGCTCGGTTTATTTCGCGTTTGACTCCTACGAAGTTTCTCCGGAGTATGCCGCTGTGGTTGAAGCCCACGCCAAGTGGCTTGCTGCCAATCCGGAGGTGAAGATTGTCATTCAAGGCAACACCGATGAACGCGGCGGTCGTGAATACAACCTTGCGCTTGGGCAGAAGCGCTCTGAAGCCGTGCTGCAGCGTCTGCAGCTGCTTGGTATTCCCAGCAGCCGCATCGAGGCCGTTTCTTTTGGCAAGGAAAAGCCCATTGCACTTGGTCACAGCGAAGAAGCCTGGGCGCAAAATCGCCGTGCCGATATCGTGTATCCGGAAAGCGTGCTGAAAGCTCAGCCCGCCGCCAAGTAAGAGCTCGTCCAATGCTGGGGCCATAGTGCCCCAGCAGGGCGGAAACGGTCGGTCGATTATCGACTGATCCTTTCTGAGTTTAGTGAGTTGTCCATGTCCTCATTCACCCAATGCATTGCACGCACTGCGATCGGACTTGCTGCCTTATCGGCGGCCTGCAGTGTTCAGGCTTTTGCCGACGATGATGCGCGCCGCGCGATTCTTGAGCTTAGAGAGTCCATCAAGACGCTTCAGACTGATCTGGAAGCCAACCGCAATGCGCAAATTCAGCTTTCGACGGAAATTAATAATCTTAAAGAGCTGAATCGTCGTTTGACGGGCCGCATTGAAGAATTGGTTAATGCGCAGAATCAGGAAAAACGCAATGCCCGGACTCAGTACGAAACGCTCGACAAGCGCCTTGCCGGCCTCGTAGTCGCCTTCGGACTTGATGCGCTGCACCTCGCGGAGCATGTCGCCGAACAGTCGGCGCAGTTTTTCGTAATCGTTGACCACGACATAGGTTTTGCCGTTTTCCCGGATCATTTCGATCACGTTGTCGGCCTTGCCGCGCTCATAGCACCACTCGCAGATCAGCTTGCGGTTGCGCATGTGCGACTCCTCGACGTTCTTGCCCGGTTCGATGCGGGCGAGCTGCGTCATCATGCCGTTGAGGATGTAGGAGGCGTATTGCGCCTTGGCCACGTCGAACGAGGGGACGAGCCCCAGCTCGACGAGCTTCGGGTCGCCCAGGTAGTAGAGGCCGAAGAGGTCGGCGCGCGTCTCTTCGAGCGTCGATCCGTAGCTTTTCAGCTCGTCACCCTTCACGCCCGGTGCCAGCTGGCCCGAACCGTGTCCGAGACATTCGTGCAGGTCGGTGTGGAGATCGTCGCCGATCTTGCCGTATTTGTCGATGCGCTCGCGGTCTTCGGGGCGCAGCATGAACTCCTCCTCGAAGCCGTTGCCGTGCGCCGCGCGGTCGTAGGCGTAGGTGATGTTGTCGATCGTCACCGATTTCGAGCCGTGCTCCTTGCGGATCCAGTCGGCGTTCGGAAGGTTGATTCCGATCGGCGTGGCGGGGTAGCAGTCGCCGCCGAGCATCGCCACGGTGATGACCTTGGCCGAGACGCCCTTGACGACCTTTTTCTTGTAGGCGGGGTCGACGGGCGAGTGGTCTTCGAACCACTGGGCGTTCTCGGAGATGATCCGCGTGCGGCGGCAGGCCGCCGAGTCGACGAAGTTGACGTTGGCCTCCCACGAAGCCTTGTACCCCAGCGGATCGCCGTAGGTCTCGATGAATCCGTTGACGAAGTCGACGTTCGACACCGTGTCTTGCAGCCAGAGGATGTTGTAGCGGTCGAACTGTTTCAGGTCGCCCGTGCGGTAGTAGTCGATCAGGGCGGCGAGGGTCTGCTTCTGCGGCTCGGCCGCTACGTCGCGTGCCTTTTCGAGCCAGTAGACGATGCGTTCGATCGCGGGCGAGTACATGCCTCCGACCTTCCACGTGCGCTCGTAGAGACGTCCCGTCTTCTCCTCCTTGACCAACTGCGAGTTCAGACCGTAGGAGACGGGGCAGGGGTCGCCCGCATCGGCTGCGGCCATCGCGGCGTAGAACTGTTCGGCCTCGTGCTGGCGCACGTTGCTGTAATAGTTGCTGGCCGACGTCCAGAGCATGTCGGCGCCGGCTGCCTGATTGAGCCGCGTGGGGTAGATCGCAGGGTCGAAGATGACCTTGCAGAGAAAATCGAAATCCGCCGGAAAGCGATCCATGCCTACCGATGCGGCCGCCTCGCGGAAGAAGGATTCCGAAAACTCGGGGCGGAACTTGTCGTTGGAATAGTGGTGGTGGATGCCGTTGGCGAACCACACTTTTTTGAGGTATTTTTCGAGCGCTTTCCACTCGTCGGACGTGCGGTCTCCCTTATAATTAAGGTAGAGCGTTTCGAGCGTGCGCCTGATCGGCAGGTTGGCCGCGCAGTTCTGGTCGAAAAGGATGTCGCGTCCGCACTTGGCCGCTTCGGCCAGGTAGTAGATCAACTCTTTCTGTTCGAGCGGGAGCCGTTCGAATCCGGGCACTTCGTAGCGGATGACCTTGATGTCGTCGAACCGGTCGACGATCCACGGCTGCTGCGCGTCGGAGGCCGCAGGGTTCGTGCACGAACCCAAACATGCGACGGATGTTGTCATAAGCGAAATAAACGTGAGCGTTTTCATTTGCGTTCGGATTGAATTTGATGCCAAAGATAGTGCAAGCCGAGCGCAAAAGCAAACGAAGTTTGCATTTTGCCGAGGCGCCGCCTGTCTAAGCGGAGTCAATCCCGCAAAGTTGTGCAAGCCGAGCGCAAAAGCGAATAGGGTGCATTTTGCCGAAGGTTCGGTTTGTCGTCTTGCGGACGATCGTGGCGGCCAGGAGGTCCGAAAACCACATTTTTCCGGTTTTCGCTTTTATATCTTAATTGTTATTTCTAACTTTGCCGAGCCTTCGGGCCTAATTGTTTGGAAATAATAATGAAAACCGTAACAAGCGTCAAAGCGCTTCGCGAGGTGCTCTCGGCGGTCGATTCGACCGGTATCGGGCTGGTCCCGACCATGGGTGCCCTGCATGCCGGCCACCGTTCGCTCGTCGAACGGGCGCGCCGCGAGAACGCCACCGTCGTGGTGAGCGTGTTCGTCAATCCCACGCAGTTCAACGATAAAAACGATCTGAGAAACTATCCGCGCACGCCCGAAGCCGATTGCGCGCTGCTCGAAGCGGCGGGGGCCGACGTGGTCTTCATGCCCTCGGTCGAGGAGATGTACCCCGTCCCCGATCTCAGGCAGTACGATTTCGGCCGGATCGACAAGGTGATGGAGGGCGCCACCCGTCCGGGCCATTTCAACGGCGTGGCGCAGGTGGTGAGCAAGCTCTTCGCCATGGTGCAGCCTGCGCGTGCCTATTTCGGCGAGAAGGATTTCCAGCAGATCGCCGTGGTGAAGTCGATGGTCGCCCAGTCGGGCTTTCCGCTCGAAATCGTCGAGTGCGGGATCGTGCGCGGCGACGACGGGCTGGCCCTTTCGTCGCGCAACGCCCTGCTCGATGCCGCACACCGCGCCGCCGCGCCCGATATCTGCCGGGCGTTGAGGCTTGGCGCCGAACGTGCCGCAGGGATGACGCCTGCCGAACTGGCGGACTTCGTCACGCGCGAGACGGAGCGCAGCGGTCTGCTCGAAGTGATCTATTTCCAGTCGGTCGACGCTCTCACGATGCAGCAGGTGGCAGCCTGGGACGAGAGCGAACGCATCCAGGGGTGTATCGCCGTGCAGGCGGGCGCCGTGCGGCTGATCGACAATATCCGGATCAAATAATGCGAAGAGGATGATGCAGATCGAAGTACTGAAATCGAAAATCCATCGGGTGACCATTACCGAGGCGAACCTCAATTACGTGGGAAGCATCACCATCGACGAGGAGTTGATGGAGGCGGCCAACCTGATCGAGGGCGAACGGGTGCAGATATGGAACGTTACCAACGGTGAACGGCTCGACACCTATGTGATCCGCGGCCGGCGCGGCAGCGGTGCGATCTGTCTCAACGGCGCAGCCGCCCGCAAGGCGCAGGTGGGCGACGTGCTCATCATCGCCTCCTACGCCCGCATGGAGTTCGAGGAGGCGAAGACGTTCCGCCCGTGGGTGGTCTTTCCCGACACGGCGACCAACCGTCTGGTAGAGTAGAATAGATGCGGCGGCCGCACCGGCTGCCGTGGAACGATAAAAACCGAACGAGATGGACGTATTCCTCTCCATAACGGCTTTCCTCTGTTGCCTCGTCGGCATCGTGGGTTGCATTGTCCCCGTCCTGCCCGGCCCTGTGCTGAGCTATGCGGGGCTTTTTTGCGCCTATGCGTGCAGCTATTCGACGCTGACGCCCGCCGAGATGTGGCTGTGGGCGGGGTTGACGGCCGCGGTGACTGCGGCGGATTATTTTCTGCCGGGGTACATGGCCAAACTGTTCGGCGGCACACGGGCCGGAATGGTCGGCGCCACGGTGGGCATGATCGCGGGCCTGTTCGTGGGCGGCCTGATCGGTATCGTGGTGGGGCCGTTCGTAGGGGCTGTCGCGGGCGAACTGCTGAACGACCGCGAACGGATCGGGCAGGCGCTGGTGGTGGGCGTGGGATCGTTCCTGTCGTTTCTGGTCGGTACGGGAATCAAGCTGGTGGCTGCGGTCGGGATGCTGACCTTCGTCGTGGCCGACACGTGGCCGGCCCTGCGGGCGTGGTTCGCCACCGTATTTTAGGATAACATAACTCGCAATCATATGAAAAGAGTCTTTTTATTGGTAGCGGCAGCGGTGTTGAGCCTTGTCGTTACGTCCTGTTCGAAGTACCGCTATGAGGAGGTCGCCGACGATCCGCTGCATAGCCGTATCTACACGCTGGACAACGGATTGAAGGTCTACATGACCGTGAACGGGGAGGCGCCCCGCATCCAGACCTACATCGCCGTGCGCGTGGGTTCGAAGAACGACCCGCTCGAAACGACCGGTCTGGCGCACTATTTCGAGCACCTGATGTTCAAGGGCACCAAGTCGTTCGGCACCCAGG
>OGGS01001421.1_pt1 | contig 16620 bp, 14 predicted proteins | sample 1571281 | NCBI WGS metagenome assembly OGGS01 (sample SAMEA2582042, study PRJEB24529) | metagenome | biome: Human gut stool | place: China | collected 2011 | reverse complement strand
CCCCACCTACTTCGTATTTGGAAAGGACCGGGAGGCGGAGACCGGCAGGTATGTCAAGCGCTTCGGCGGCAGCCGGGTGCTGGTGGTCTACGGCGGGCAGTCCGCCAAACGCTCCGGCCTGCTGGACCGGATCATGGCCTGCCTGAAGGAAGAAAACCTGTACGCCGTGGAGCTGGGGGGCGTGAAGCCCAATCCCCGCAGCGGCCTTGTGTACGAGGGGATCGAACTGTGCCGCCGGGAGAAGATCGACTTCATTCTGGCCGTGGGCGGCGGCAGCGTCATCGACACCGCTAAGGCCATTGCCATCGGTGTGCCTTATGACGGCGATTTCTGGGACTTTTTCTCCGGGAAGATGCCGGAGCAGGCTCTGCCTGTGGGCACCGTCCTGACCATTGCCGCCTCCGGCAGCGAAGGCTCTCCGGATTCCATCATCACCAACGAGAAAACCCTAGAGAAGAACGGCGCGGAAGCCGACTGCCTGCGGCCCTGCTTCTCCGTGCTGGACCCCGCCCTTACGGAAAGCCTGCCCGCCTACCAGACCGCCTGCGGCATCACGGACATCATGGCCCACACCTTTGAGCGCTATTTCACCAATACGCCGGACGTGGAGGTGACAGACCGGATGCTGGAGGGCGTGCTGCTGGCCATGCTCCACGAGGGCCGCCGGGTCATGGAGGATCCCCACAACTACGAGGCCCGGGCGAACATCATGTGGGCCGGTATGGTCTGCCATAACGACATCATGGGCGTGGGCCGTCGGCAAGACTGGAACAGCCATCATCTGGAGCACGTGCTCTCCGCCAAGTACGACTGCGCCCACGGCGCGGGTCTGGCGGTCATCATGCCAGCGTGGATGCACTACTGCGCGGAGCACGGCGGCGAAAAGCGTCTGGCCCAGATGGCCGTCCGGGTCTTTGGCTGCCAGATGGACTTCGACGATCCCAAGCGCACGGCGCTGGAGGGTATCGAGGCCTTCCGGGCATTCCTCCGGTCCATCGGGATGCCCCTGACCTTTGCCGAGATCGGCGCCGATCCGGCAGATATCCCGGAGCTGGTGGAGATGAACCACATCGGCGACGGCAAGACCGGCGGCTATATCGGTCTGGACCGGCAGGCTCATTTCGACATCTACAATCTTGCCGCCGGGAGTTGCGTTCCCGAGACTTGAATGGATATGACATAAGTGCCGCGAGGGCGCTCCTGTCAGGAGCGCCCTCGCGGGGTTCTCTGCTCCTGCTGCTTTGTGACCGCTAAAGCTAATGTATAAGGTATACAAGGTCCGGGTTACTTACCGTTTACAAGCTATTAGCGTATACACAAATCAGAAAAGTGTGTTCGTTGCGAAGCTGATGAACGGATCATCCTCGCAGCTTTGGCGTTCCCAATGAGCCATGTTCCATAAAGAAGCGGAAGACCTTGTATCGTAAGGCTTTCCACAAAAGCGCCGCCCGTGCTTTGGTAAAAAATCCGAAGCATGGGCGGTGTTAAATTTTGTCAAAATTTATCTTGACATCTAACCGTGATCAGAGTACCATAAAAACAACTTTTTTGGATTTAACTCTTTAATCCGAAAAAGCGTACGTCATGTAAGGAGAGACGAGAGGAGAAACACTATGTACAATTTTGCACTCGCGTTTGTGATCTGCGGCGTCGTGTATTTCATCGGCGAAGCAGTCTCAAACCTGACGAAGGCCTGGATCCCATCGGTTTTCGTCACCGCCGCCGTACTTCTGGTAGGCTTCTGGACTGTTATTCCCACCACCGTTGTAAGCGACTCCATGCTGATCCCCTTTGGCAGCACCATCGGCATTTACCTGCTTATCACCCACATGGGCACGGTCATTTCCATCAAGCAGCTGCTATCCCAGTGGAAGACCATCGTCGTGTGCCTGGCCGGTCTTGCCGGTATGTGCGCGCTGTGCCTGGTCATTCTGCCCGGCGTGATCGGCCGTGACCTGGTGGTTGCCGGTCTGCCCCCGCTGACCGGCGGCATCATCGCTGCCACCACCATGAAGGCAGCTGCGGAGGCTAATGGCCTTACCGAAGCCGCCATCTTCGCCATCGCTATGTACTGCGTGCAGGGCTTTGCCGGCTATCCCCTTACCGCTGTCTGCCTCCAGCTGGAGGGCAAGAAGCTGATCAAGGGCTATCGCGCCGGTGAGTACAAGCTGGAGGGCGCCGTCAGCGATGTGGACGCCGTCAACGGCAAGCTCAACAACGGCACTGCTGAGGAGCACAAGAAGCTGATTCCCCCTCTGCCTGCCAACTGGAACGGCCCTGTGGTCATCCTGCTGAAGCTGGGCATCGTGTCCTGGCTCGCAACCCAGCTGGGCACCATCGTGATCCCCGTCATCAACATGAAGATCAGCGGCGCTGTGTATGCGCTGGTTCTGGGCGTCATCTTCACCAGCATCGGCTTCCTGGATGAAAATGCCATCAATAAGGCCAACTCCTATGGCATCATCATGTTCGCTCTGATGATGTATGTGTTCGACGGTCTGAATGGCTGCACCCCCGAGATGCTCGGAAACATCATCGGCCCCATGATCCTCCTGATCGTGGTGGGTGTTGCCGGCATGGTCATTCTGTGCTTCATTGCCGCCAAGATCCTGAAGGTCTCCTTCCTGATGGCCACCGCCACGGCCTTGACCGCACTCTACGGCTTCCCGCCCAATGCCATCATCACCGAGGCCACCTGCACCGCTCTGGCGCAGACCCCGGAGGAGAAGGAATTCCTGATGAGCAAGATGTTCCCGCCCATGATCGTGGGTGGCTTCACCACTGTGACCATCACCTCCGTGGTAATCGCCGGCATCTTTGCCGAAATGTTCTGATCCAGTCATCCGCAAAGCTGTCCGGCTCTTTCCGCCGGACAGCTTTGTTCATAAAATCACTCTTGCGCATCCCGGAAAAACCGATACAATAAAGCTACCACAGATTACATGAAGAAAGGATCTTGTGTATTATGGATATCAAATCTCTTGCGGAACAGTACAATGATTACATCATTGATCGCCGCCGGTATTATCACACCTGCCCGGAGCTCTCCGGCGAGGAGAAGAACACCCGCGCCCATCTGAAGGAGGATCTGGAGGCACTGGGCATCACCGATATTCACGAGTTGGAGACCTGCTACGGCCTGACCGCCACCATTCACGGCGGCAAGCCCGGCAAGACCGTGGCACTGCGCGCCGATATTGATGCTCTGCCCGTCAAGGAGGAGACCGGCCTGCCCTTCGCCTCCCACAACGAGGGCAAGATGCATGCCTGCGGCCATGACAACCACATGGCCATGCTGCTGGGCGCCGCCAAGATCCTCAACGAGGTGAAGGAGGAGCTTTCCGGCGATGTGCGCCTGGTGTTCCAGCCTGCGGAGGAAACCGCCGTGGGCGCTCTGCAGATGATGAAGGAGCATGCGCTGGACGGTGTGGACGCCATTTACGGCGTGCATGTCTGGGGTACCTATGACGCCCCGGGTATCGCTTTCCCCGCCGGTAACCTCATGGCCTGCTGCCACGGCTTCACCATTGAGGTGGAGGGCAAGTCCGCCCACGCTTCCGCCCCTCACGAGGGTGTGGACGCCGTGATGGTGGCAAGCTCCATTCTCCAGTCCATCCAGCAGCTGGTCTCCCGGATGAACGATCCTCTCAACCCGCTGGTCATCACCGTGGGCAAGGTCACCGCCGGCAACCGCTGGAACGTGCTGGCCGGCCACGCCACGCTGGAGGGCACCGTGCGTACCTTCCTCACCGGCACGCAGGTGGAGGACGCGCTGCGTAAGGTGGCCGAGTGCACCGCTGCCGCCTTCGGTGCCAAGGCGACCCTGAGCTATCAGTACATGACGGAGCCTGTCATCAACAGCGACGAGCAGCTCAACCGCATTGCCCAGACCGCCGTTACCAAGCTTTACGGTAAGGAATCCCTCATTACCCCCGCACCTCTGATGGGCAGCGAGGACTTCTCCTGGTTCGGCAAGGACGGCATCCCCTATATCTACGGCTTTGTGGCCAGCCACAATAAGGACTGGGATTATATGTACGGCAACCATCACGAGAAGTACGACGTGGACGAGACGATCCTCCACCGCGGCGCTGCGGTGGCCGCGCAGTTCGCCGCTGACTACCTCGCTGAGACCGCACAGCAGTAATTCAGCTGAGGAAGGAGCGGACAATGGACATCAAGGCATTGGCACAGGACGCTGCCCCTTATGTGGTGGAGCGTCGGCATTACTACCATCAGCATCCGGAGCTGACCGGAGAGGAGAAGAACACCCGGGACGCCATCCATCGGGATCTGGAGGCACTGGGGATCACCGATATCCGGGATATGGTCAACTGCTACGGTCTGGTCGCCACCATCCACGGCGGCAAGCCCGGCAAGACCGTGGGCCTGCGGGCAGACACGGACGCGCTGTCCTTCCAGGAGGAGACGGGACTGCCCTTCGCCTCCTGCGAACCGGGGAAAATGCACGCCTGCGGCCACGATACCCACATTGCCATGCTGCTGGGCGCCGCCAAGCTCCTTCAGGAGCACCGGGAGGAGCTGCGGGGCGATGTGCGGCTCATCTTCCAGCCGGCGGAGGAGCACGTCATCGGCTCTAAGGCTATGATCGCAGAGGGTGCGCTGGACGGGGTGGACGCCATCTTCGGTCAGCATGTCTGGGGCACGCTGGATATTCCCTATATCGACGTTACCGCCGGTCCCCGCATGGCCTACTCCGGCCGCTTCACGGTGGATGTGCTGGGTACCTCCTCCCATGCGGCCACGCCCCATCTGGGCGCGGATGCCATCACCGGCGCTGCGGCGATCATCAATAACCTCCAGCAGTATGTCTCCCGCATGAGCAACCCCCTGGACCCCGTGGTGCTCACCATCGGAACCATCTCCGGCGGCAACCGCTACAACGCGATCGCCAATCATGTCACCATGGAGGGCGTCACCCGTGCCTACTTCCTGGATAAGCACGAGGAGGCCATGCGGCAGATCGTGGAGAACACGGCGGAGGGTCTGGGCATGAAGGCTGTGCTCAAGTATGCCCATGTGGTGCATCCCGTGATCAACGATGACGATGACCTCACAGAGATCGCCCAGAAGGCCGTGGTCAAGCTCTTCGGCGAGGAGACGCTCTGCCATATGCCCGCCATGATGGGCAGCGAGGACTTCGCCAACTACGCTGCGGAAATTCCCGCCGTGTTCGGCTTCATCGGCTGCCGGGACGAGGCCAACGGCATGATCTACAACAACCACCACGAAAAGTTTACGGTCAACGAGTCCCTGCTTCCCAAGGGGACTGCGCTGATGGCGCAGTTTGCCGTGGATTATCTGGCCGGCAACGCGTAACACAGGGCAAACAGCAGGGGGGGAGGGACCCTTTCCGAATGGACCCGCTCCCCGCCAAAAGACGGCGAAAGAATATAAATTACGGCCAGCAAAAGACTTTTTCGACACGCTGAGAGGGATACCCCGTTCGGGGTATCCCTCCTGTTTTTTTGCGTATGGACGTTGGAACCGTTTTCTGTACAGAGAAATGCTGCCGTTTGCTTTTGCGTGGATGGCAGCGGCGGCTTTGCCGGAATGGTCCTTTATACCGCTGGGTTTACTGCCGTCCGTTACGCGGCGATCTGCGTCAAACGGGCCGTCAGCTCCTCAAGAGCGCTTACCTCGTGGCTGACCTGCTCATTCAGCATTGCCGTCTGCGCTGCGATGGCCTGATCGAGGCGGGCAAGCTCGGCGGTATAGTCCGCACCGCCGTCGCCGCGCTTTTCCTGAAGGGAACGGATCACGTCAAACAGGTCCTCATGGCCCTGCACGCGGCCTGCGCCCCACATCAGCCGGTCCGCGCTCTGATTCAGCACATAATCCGTAAAGTATGTGAACGTCTCGCGGCTCCAGTCATAGGCGTACCAGTTGTTGTCCACCAAATAGAGGTAGTCATCCAGCGCTGCGGCGCAGTCTCCCTGCTTCAGCGCCTCAGCCGCGCTTTTCAGGGCTGTCAGGTTGTTCTGGCTGTGCTCATGGGGGAAGAAGGAGGAATCCTCCCAGGTCAGGCGCACGAAGGAATCCTCCACGAACTTGAACGCGGCAAGAACGTCTGCATTCAGCTGGCGTGACTCCTGAAGCAGCGCGTCCGCCTGTGCGGTGTCTCCCGCATCCAGCGCCTTCTGATATGCCGCGTTCACCTCGGAGACCTTCTCCCAGGCTGCGCTTGCGGCGGCCTCCGCCCCATCCAGGGCGGCGTTCAGGGCCGCGACCTGCTCGGCGGTCATGACCGTGTCATCCATCGCGTCCCGCAGAGCGCTGAGGCGGGTAGAGAAGTCCAGAGGGGAAACGGCGCAGTGATCGTAAGCCATCATCAGCAGGCCGTACATATTGTGGTGGAACAGGAAGGCCTCCCGGCTGTAGGTATCCCGATCGTCAAACTGGCTGTGGTAGTGGGTCTGGGCAAAGCCGCCCCGCAGCGCCGTCACGCTGGAAGGAACGCCTGCGATGGACAGGGAGAAGTCATCCGACCAGGTCTGCGTCGGCACGATGATCTCAATGCCGTCGGGGAAAACGCCGTCGACCTGGGGGACCGCGGACTTGAACCCATCCACAAAGGTTTTCAGCTCATAGGAGGTGCGGATCTGATCCGACGTGCCCTCATTCATGGCGGGCAGCTCAAAGTTGATGTCCGCGATCACCTTTCCGACCCATTCGGGATGGACACGGAAGATCTGGTTGTAAGCGCCGGTGGACCAGTCATAGCGCGTGTTGCTGACGCCCCATTCCTCTGCGGCCATGGCGCAGAACACCAGCGTTTTTTCAGGCTGATAGCCGCTGTCGATCAGGCCCTTTGCAATGCCCATCATCAGGGCGATGGCGGCGTTGTCATCCTGGAACCCGGCAAAATAGGAATCGTAGTGGGCGCTCATCAGCACCATGCTCTCAGTGTCCCGTCCGGGGATCGTACCGACGATGTTGTAGGAGGTACCGTCCATCCCGACACGGCTGTCCGCATCCAGCGTCACGGTGGCCTCCCCGGATTCGTTCATGGCGGCCCTGAGCAGCTCGGCGTCCGTGCGGCTCATGGAAAAGGCAGGCGCGTAGGAGGGACCGCAGACGTCCTGCGCGTTCAGCGCGTCGCCGCTCACCTCGGCGTAGCCGCCGTCCTGCACGGCGATCACCGCAGCGGCCCCGGCCAGATATGCTTCATAGGCGGGATAGTTGATCCACCAGTCCTCCCGCTGGTTGATGTTCACCAGCACGAGCTTTCCGGCCACATCCAGACCGGCCAGATCCGCCTCGGTCCCTCTGCCGCCGTCGATGACGGTGAAGGTCTCCGCGCCGTCCGTGACGAAATCCGTCTGGTATCCGCCCAGCTCCGCCACATGGGCTTCGCCGGCGCTGTCCTCAAAGCCGAGCTGCGCCTTGGTGAATGTCCAGGTATCCAGCGCGAACGCATCCTTTGTGACGTTTTGCAGTCCGATGCGCTCCATTTCTGCCTTGAGCATATCGCCGGTGGCAAGCTCCGCGTCGGAGCCTGCTGTCCGGTAGCCAAGGGTTTCGTTGCTGCGGATGTCCTCCAGCTTCAGCGCCAGATCATAGGCGTAATCCACGTCTACCGTGTCGAGGTAGGCTTGCGTGGGGTCAGCCACGGGCTGTGCGGCGTCCGCGGCGGGCTGCTTGCCGCAGGCAGTCGCGGATACCAGCAGGAATCCTGCCAGCAGTGCACTCACGATTCTCTTTTTCATGTTTTTACTCTCCTTTGCAGTCATAGACCGGCGGAAGAACGAAAAAAGCCACAGACGCACCTGCGCCTGTGGCTTGAAACATCCAAACAGAGAGAATTACCCTTTTCCGCATAGACCGGGGAGCACCGTGCATGCAGTCCGTTTTATCACTCTTATTGATTCGTTTACAAGTTGTGTGCGCCAGAACGTTATAAGCAACTTAAAAACTTGAGCTCTTCCGCTCGATCAATAAGGCAACAAAGTTGCCAACCCGCACCCGCGGTGCGGTCCCCGGCTCTTCGACGGGTTTTCGGCATTTGACCCGGCCGTCCGTGTAGCCTCGATCCCTCGTCGGAGGAATGGTCAAGACGTGCATATGCACAGGCGTTCTGAAAAAGAACAGGGCAACTTTAACACACTGAAAAAAAGATGTCAAGATTTTTTTGCAGCCTTCGGTGCGCTCCGAAATCGGTTGTTTCCGGATTATTTCAAAAATACTGCGCGTGTGATGCAGCGTCTGGTCAAAATTCATGATTTTTCCGCATGGCCGTGCATAGCTTTCCGCATCTGGAGGCCTCTTGCATAAAGGCTACAAAAACATTGAAATTTTGGCTTAGTAATTTGGTAACGAATTACCATGCTAAAGCGTGGACAAATTAAAACGGCCCTGCTATGATAAATGCCATCAAAAGGGCGGCACCAACGTCCCAAAACCAACAGAAACGAGGGCAAGGATATGAAAAAGGCAATGGCAATTTTGTTGGCGGCTGTTCTGGCACTGGCCTGCACCGCCTGCGGCGGCAGCAAGAACGGGGAGACCAAGGACCGTCTGGCGCAGATCAAGGAAAAAGGCTATATCGAGCTGTGTACCGAGCCCTATTTCGCCCCCTATGAATATGTAGACCCCAACAAGAGCGGGGAGGACCAGTATCAGGGCATGGACATTGAGGTGGCCAGATACATCGCCGACAAGCTCGGCGTGGACCTGAAGATCACCGCTCTGGATTTCACCGCCGTGCTGGCCGGTGTGGCGGACGGCAAATATGATTTCGCTATCTCCGCCATCGCCTATGCCCCTTCCCGGGCGGAGGCCATGCGGCTCAGCGATGTGTACTACTCCTCCAATACCGGCTATGGCTTCATCGTCCGGGCGGAGGACGTTGACAAATATAACGACCTGGATTCCTTGAAGGATGCCGTGGTCATCACCCAGAGCGGCTCCGTTCAGGAAGCGCTGTATAACCAGTATATCAACGGCGCCTGCAAGGAATTCAAGCTGGTGGCCAACATGACTGACGGCTATCTGGCCGTGGCCGAGGGCAAGGCCGATGTGTGCATCTGCTCCACTGCCTCCGCCCAGCTGTACGCCGATGCCAACGGCGGCATGTCCATCCCCGACTACCGCTTTGAGGTGGACCCCAACATGAACGGCACCTGCGTGGCCATGCCCATGGAGGGGACGGAATCTCTGGCGGAGCTGGTGAACCAGTGCATCGCCGAGCTGAAGGAAAACGGCCAGACGGACGTCTGGTACAGCGAATATGAAGAGCAGGCCGCAGCTCTTGGCATCGAATAAGCGGCAAAATCGGTTTTAGGAGCGAACTCCCATGGAAAAGGTCATCAAGGTTTGGTTGAAATATTATCCGGTGTACCTCTCAGGTTTGTGGGGTACCCTCTGAATCTCGGCAGTCACTGTGCTCTTGGGGGCCCTGCTGGGCATGGTGGTGGCCCTCATGCGGATGAGCCGCCTGAAAATCCTCCGGACCGTCTTCAATGTATATGTGGAGATCCTCCGGGGCACCCCCATCCTTCTCCAGCTGTATTTCTTCTGGATCGGCCTGCCCAAGCTGGTGCCCTTTGAACTGATGGATACCCAGTGCATCGTGGCGGCTCTGGTGGTGAACGCCTCCGCCTTTATCTCTGAGATCATCCGGGCCGGCATCGGCGCGGTGGACAAGGGCCAGTGGGAGGCCGCCCGGAGCATCGGCCTTTCCGAGACCCATGTGATGACCCGCATCATCCTGCCGCAGGCGCTGCGCAACATCATCCCGCAGATCGGCAACAACTTCATCATCAACATCAAGGACACGTCTGTTTTGAGCGTTATCTCGATCACCGACCTGTTCTTTGTACACAAGAGCGTTGTCGGCGCGCTGTACACCTACTTTGAGAGCGCTGCCATCGTCATGGTCATCTACCTGACGATGACGCTGTTCGCCAGCTACCTGCTGCGCCTGTGGGAAAAAGCGCTGGACGGCCCGCAGAACTACGACCTGAACACGACTGACTCGCTGGCCTACACCAGCGGCATGTACAATGCCCCGGACCCGAATCATGAGTCCCAGAATCTGGATATGAAGGGAGGCGCAGCCCATGTCTGAGCCTGTTATCGAGGTGCGCCACCTCTCCAAGAGCTTCGGCACCCATGTTGTTTTGCGTGACGTGGACTTTACCGTCAACGCGGGCGACGTGACCTGCATCATCGGCGCGTCCGGCAGCGGCAAATCCACGCTGCTGCGGGTTATCTCAGGCCTCACAGAATTCACCAGCGGCTCTGTCCTGATCGATGACAAAGAGGTTTCCGAGCTTGCACCTCGCGAACGCGGTGTTGCGATGGTGTTTCAGTCTTATGCGCTCTATCCGCATATGAGCGTTGCGGAAAACATCGCTACACCGCTCAATATGGCAGAACTGTCCTCGCTTGAGCGTGCGCCTTTGATTGGCCGCTTGTTCGGCGCCGAAAAACGACGCTCCATTGAGGATCGCGTCAGAGCTGCAGCCAGACTTGTTGAACTTGAACCATACCTTCAAATGAAGCCAAGTCAGCTCTCAGGCGGTCAACGCCAACGCGTAGCCATTGCCCGAGCCATGGTACGCCGACCCGGTGTTTTCTTGATGGATGAACCGCTTTCAAATCTTGATGCCAGACTGCGCACCCATATGCGAGGCAAGATTGCCGAGCTGCACCAACGGCTGGGAGCCACCTTCATCTACGTCACACATGATCAGTCGGAAGCCATGACGCTTTCAGACCGAATCGCTCTCATGATGGAAGGCGAGATCATCCAGCTGGGCACACCCGACGAACTTTATGAACGCCCGGACAATATCCGTGTAGCTAAATTCATCGGCAGTCCTGAAATAAATCTTCTGCCGGCTTTAGTGAGAAGCGGTCGTTTGATTTTCAATGGTCAGGCAACCGCTCTGCGTATCGCTTCTCCGGATAGTACCGTCACAATCGGTATCCGTGCACAGCGAGTGCACACCGCAGATGTTGATGCAGACGGACCGCTCATTCAACTGACAGTGCATCGAGAAGAAACGCTCGGCGAAGATGTTCTGCTCTACGGTGAAACCGCAGTCGATGGAAGGTCATATCCGTTTGTTGCCCGAGCATCTGCCAAACAGACTTATCAACTGCGCAAAGAAAGCAGCTCTTGGAACAAACCCATCCTGCTGGAAGCCGCGTCTTCGGGCGTATTGGTATTTGATGAGCAAGGTGAGCGCATTGTCTCCCGTCTGAACGGTATGCAGGAGGCCGCATGAGCACTGTGCTTACAGCTGAAAAAATGCACATTCAAGACGCTCCGCGCAGACTTCGTTTCTGGCGGCCTGATGCTGCGGCAAAGACTTTCACGCTGCCGGCGTGGGCGTTAATCGTATTGACACTGATTGCGCCCATCACGATTGTGATTGTGATGAGTTTCACAGACTATCAGTTAGGCAACACAGAGGTCCGCTGGGTGGGATTGGAGAACTACTCCACGTTGGTTCTTGGAGACGACTTCCTGCGAGCATTAAAAAACACCGTTCTGTATGCCGTACTGACAGTCCCTGCCTCGGTCTTTGTCGGACTGATGCTCGCTCTATTGGTCAATCAGGTCAAAATCGGCAGTCGTGTCTATCGAGCGCTCTTCTTTCTGCCTGTTGCTTCCACCTTGGTCGCCATGGCCATCGTTTGGAAATATCTTCTTCACGACGCAATCGGTCCCATCAACCTCTTTCTGCGCTGGCTCGGTTTTGCAGGCATCCCTTTCTTTTCAAGTCCTGAATGGAGCATGTTTTCGCTTGCCATCATCGGTGTTTGGCAGCTCGCCGGCTTCAACATGGTGCTTTTTTTAGCCGGTCTGACCGCGATTCCTTCGGAGATTCAAGACGCCGCCACACTTGACGGAGCAGATTCCTTCTGGCGACGCCTCTTTACCGTAACGCTGCCGCTCCTTTCACCCACCATGCTCTTTGTCGTCACCACGAGCTCAATTACGGCTTTCAAGCTTTTTGATGCCGTCGCCGTGCTGACCAAGGGCGGACCTCAAGGCGCTACAGACGTTCTTCTCTATGCAACGTATCGCGAAGGTTTTGAAAACCTAAATACTGCCGGCGCCGCGGCAATGACTGTGGTCTTCCTCGTGATCATCGTTGCTGCATCCTGGATTCAAGCACGTATTTCAGAAAAGCGGGTGTATTACAAATGATGAAGATGCTTCTAAGCCGACAAAGTCCGGCCTCTCCCCAGCAGCTCATTATCCACGCGCTGCTCCTCATTGCAGCCTTTATCACCCTGTTTCCATTTTATTGGATGGTCATCACTTCCTTTAAAACACCCAATGAAGTCTTTACAAGCGCGTTTCACTGGCTCCCGCAAGTTTGGAACGGCGCTGAAAACTATCTTGCCGCCGTATCAAAAGCACCGATCTTTACCTTCATGCGAAATGGCTTAATTGTCTGCTTCGGCGTTCTCGCCTGCCAACTTTTGGTAGCCATTCCGACAGGCTGGGCATTAGCCCGTTATGACTTTCGCGGTAAAAAGTTATTGTTTTTAATCGTTTTATTAGGGCTTGCCGTCCCTATCCAAGCACCAGCCATTCCGCTTTTTATCGCACTGGCGACCTTTGATCTGCTTGACACTTTCTTCGCCTTGATGTTTCCGTTCTTTTTGTCGGTCTTTGCAATCTTTCTCTTTCGCCAGGCCTTCAAGACATTTCCAGACGACATCGTGCTCGCTGCACGTCTGGACGGCATGAAGGAGTGGGAAATTCTCTGGCGCGTCGCGACCCCGAGCATCAAGCCGCAGATCGCCGCTTTTGCCGTCTTCTCCTTTGTTGCGCACTGGAATGACCTTTATTGGCCGCTCATCGTAGTGACGAGTCCCGACATGGTGACTCCGCCGCTGGGCATGGCGCAGTTTTCCGATCCTGAAACAGGCACCAATTTCGGTGCGTTAATGGCCGCTGCCACTGTCATGGTGATCCCAGTTGTGCTCTTCTTTGCCGTGATGCAGCGGCATTTTATGGAAAGCGTTACGCAGTCGGGCATCAAGTAAAACGCCTGGCCGCACACTCATTCACAACCCGTTTTTGGACATTTTCGATGTCCGCATTTCAAGGAATACAAAATGCCATTCAATCGTCGTCAGATGCTTCAACTCATGACTTCTTTGGCGGTTACCACGGCTTGTCCGGCCATGGCCTGGGAACCAGAGTCTCCCGTTGAGCTCGAACTTCTTCATGCGATGCCTGGCCAGGACGCCTACTTTCGCCAGGTAGCAGAAGCCTTCAGTGTTAAGAATCCTAAAATCCGCATCCGCTTCCGTGCTTCACCGGCCAACTATCCCGAAGCTCATCAAAGCATTCTTCGTGCAGCCATCACCAATAAGCTGCCCGACATTTATCACTCTGCCTGGATCTACTTCGAAGAGGCCGTCCGCCAGCTCAAAAAACGCAACGCCATCTGTGATGTCACCGACCTTTTTAAAGCGGAAGGCGATGCGTGGGCGCAAGAAAATTATTATCAAAGCATGATCGACATCGGTACGGTGGACGGTCGGCTCTACGCACTCCCATTTGCCGCATCCACGCCGGTGTTCTTCTATAACGCCGATCTCGTGAAGGCTGCCGGCGGCGATCCGGACAATTTCCCGACTGAATGGGAAGAAATCATTCGTTTGGGCAGTGCCATTAAAAAGTTGGGTAATGCGGACGGTATTTCTTTCGATGTTGAAGTATGGCCTGACGATTGGCCTGGCAGACGCTCATCCTTGAACAAGGCGGAAGCCTCATGGACAAGGACGGCAAGCACTGCGGCTTCAACAATGACTTTGGTCTCAACGCCATGCGTCTGTGCCGCCGCATTGTGACCGAAGGCGGTATGACGATGCGCGACTATGAACAATCCAGACAGCAATTCGTCGCCGGAAAAATTGGCATTATTGCCTCCTCACCCAACGCAGCCCGTGCCTTTACGGATCTTGTCGGCAGCAAGTTCAAGCTCGGATGCCAGATTTATCCGCGTATGAACAAAGATCACGGCCGGCTCCCGACGGGCGGCAATGGCGGCATGATCTTGACTAAAGATCCGATCAAGCAGCGTGCCGCTTGGGAATATCTCAAATTCGCCTGCGGGCCAGAAGGACAGAAAATAGCCGTTTTGGGGTCCGGGTACATGCCGACCAATAAACTGGCTGAAAAGCCGGAATACCTGGGGGATTTCTACAAAAAGAATCCGCTCTGGTACACGCCGATCAAACAAATTCCTTTTGCGATGGGATGGCAAGGATATACCGGCAACAACGGATTCCGCATTTGGACAAAGCAGCGGGACATCATTGGTCTCGTGATGCGCGGCAGCATCACACCGGAAGAAGGTGTGAGACAGATCGTTTCTGCCACGGAATCCCTCTTTTAAAAATTGAAAGCTACAACAATGCCCGCTTTGCCTATGTCCTGGCCGAAACTTTTAATTCTCGACTGTGACGGCGTCCTCGTCGACAGTGAACCGCTTGCTTGTGAAGCGGATGCTGCAGCCGTGCAAATTTTCGGCACCAAAATGCTTTCCTCTGCGCAAGCCATGAAGCGTTTCACTGGCAAAAGCGCTGCGTATATGCGCGACGTTTTAACGCATGAATTTGGGGTGACGGATATCGATGGGTGCATGCAAAAAAAGGACGACATTCTTTGGGGGCTGTACCGCGAAAAACTGCACACAACGCCTGGTCTCCTTGCTGCACTTCACAAACTCCGCGAAGCGGGCATTGCACTCTGCGTAGCCTCCAACAGCGGCCATCAACGTCTTGAGCACACCTTTGCCGTCACTGATCTTGCAGCTTTTTTCGGCAACAACGTCTTCAGCGCTGAAGATGTCGCTCACGGCAAACCGGCGCCCGATCTTCACCTCTATGCCGCAGCCCGAATGGGCTTTAAACCAACTGAGGCATTAGTGATTGACGACAGTCCCTCCGGCATTGAAGGCGCTTCAGCAGCCGGCATTCGTTCACTCGGATTTATCGGCACCAACCGACTGGGAAAACCATGGGAAACCGCGCTGATGGCCGCTGGCGCTCAAGACCTGATCTCCAGCTTCCATGAACTTCTGCTGTAACTTAGCCTTTGCGGCAAATTTCAATCCTGCACAAATGACAATACTGCTTCCCTTTAATGAGGCCGGCCAATGGCTTCGTGGTTCTCTTCACTGCCACAGCACGAATTCGGACGGTGAGATTCCGCCTGAACAAGTCGCAGCCCGCTATAAAGCCGAAGGCTACGACTTCATCTGCGTAACTGATCATTTTCGTCCCGAATTCAACTATCCCATCACCGATTTGTCGGTCTTTAACGATGACGTGTTTCTGACGATTCCCTCTGCGGAACTCCACATCATGGCTACTTCTTATGGAAAGCTCTGGCACTTGACGGCTAATGGGCTGCCCGGGAACTTTCAGCCGCCCATGACAGACGAAACACCGGCACAGTATGCTCAACGCGCGGCGGATGCCGGTGCCTTTGTCAGTATCGTGCATCCAAGCTGGTATCAGCTAACACTCGAAGATGCAGAAACGATAACCTGCGCACACGCCGTTGAGGTATGGAATGCCGGCTGTCAAATCATGCACAGCCGCGGCGACGGCGCTTATCTTTTGGACGGCCTGCTCGATCGAGGCCGCCATCTGCTTTGCACGGCAGTTGACGATATGCACGGACATCTGCCTGACTTTGCGCTCGCATGGGTCATGGTGAAAAGCTCAGAGCGCTCGCAGGCAGCCATCCTCTCCGCGTTGAAGCGCGGCGCTTTCTATTCGTCTGAAGGCCCGGAAATCAAGCATATGGTTCTGAACGGACGAAAGCTCGTCGTGCATACAAGCGCCGCATCCACCATTCTGGTAAACGGTCAAGGTTATACCAATGCCTTTAAAACAGGCGTCAACATAACGCACACTGAAATTGATCTTTCTGACTTTGACAGCCCTTGGTTCCGCGTCATCGTGACAGCACGCGACGGGCGGCATGCATGGTCCAATCCCTATTGGTTTGAAGACATCGAAGCTCAATAAATGCTGTCAAAACCTTTCTAAAGGTGATCGATTATTCCATCAAGTGATTTCTGGTGAAAGCATTTAACGCACCCAGCACACGATTGATTGATCAGTCTTTTCGAGTCCTGCCCGACGAGGCAGGAAACGGCCGACATTGGTATGGCGAAGCTCCGATGTCGGCCGTTTTTTCTTCTGGGTTAACTCTGCTGCTTTTTAAAGCGGTCGCAATACTGCGCCAGTGCAGCCGGAACTCACCTGTTTGGCGTAACGTGCCAAATAACCTGTCGTAACACGCGGCGTCCGAGGTTTCCAGGCCGCACGACGGCGGGCCAGTTCTTCATCGGTTACGTCAACTGAAATGCGGTTGGCAGGGATATCGATTTCAATCAAATCACCCTCCTCAAGAAGTGCAATTGGACCGCCAACGGCTGCCTCAGGCGAGACGTGACCGATGGCTGCACCGCGCGTTGCGCCCGAGAATCTTCCGTCCGTGATCAGCGCCACCGAACTGCCTAAGCCTGAGCCCATAATCGCCGAAGTGGGATTAAGCATCTCGCGCATGCCGGGTCCTCCGCGAGGACCTTCATAACGAATGACAACAAC
>OGGS01001411.1_pt1 | contig 16736 bp, 10 predicted proteins | sample 1571281 | NCBI WGS metagenome assembly OGGS01 (sample SAMEA2582042, study PRJEB24529) | metagenome | biome: Human gut stool | place: China | collected 2011 | reverse complement strand
CAACAATAACAATATATATAAAATGAAGATATTATTATTTGATAATTACGATTCCTTCACCTACAATTTGCTACATATATTGAAGGAACTGGGTGCGGATGTAGAGGTACACCGCAACGACAAGATCTCCTTGGAAGAGATAGAGCGTTTCGATAAGATCTTACTATCCCCGGGACCGGGCATCCCCGAGGAAGCCGGCATCCTCCTCCCCTTGATCCGCCGGTACGCCCCGACAAAGAGCATCCTAGGTGTCTGCCTAGGCGAGCAGGCCATCGGCGAGGCATTCGGCGCCACATTGATAAACCTTACCGACGTGCATCACGGCGTTTGCTCCGATATACGGATTGTCGCTAAAGATCCTATCTTCGAGGGACTGGAACCGGGTATACGTGTTGGGCGTTATCATTCTTGGGCGGTCTCCAAGGAAAACTTCCCGGATTGTCTGGAAATCACGGCGGTCGATACGGAAGAAGGACAGATCATGGGCTTGCGCCATCGTGAGTACAATGTACGAGGTATCCAATTCCATCCGGAATCCGTGTTGACACCCAAAGGGAAGACAATTATAGAGAACTGGCTGAAACGCTAATTACCTCCTAAGGCACTTATAGTTTCTTCCTAACGAAACATCAGTTTCTCTATGGTGAAACTAATGTTTCTCAAGCAAGAAACAAGAGTTTTCCCCTAGAGAAACAAAAGTTTTTCGATAAAGAAATATCGCAAAACTGCAATATTTTATCATTCAACACATTACAGACATGAAGCAAATATTATACAGATTATTCGAGCACCAATATCTAGGCCGGGAAGAAGCCCGGAATATCCTCCAGAATATAGCGGAGGGACGCTACAACGATTCCCAGATCGCCAGTCTGATCACCGTATTTCTGATGCGCAGTATCTCCGTAGAGGAATTGACCGGATTCCGGGAAGCTTTGCTGGAGATGCGTGTACCGGTAGATTTAAGCGAATACAAACCGATCGATATCGTAGGTACCGGAGGCGACGGAAAAAACACGTTCAACATCAGTACCTGTTCCTGTTTCGTAGTGGCCGGTGCCGGTTACAATGTCGTAAAGCACGGTAACTACGGGGCTACCTCGGTGAGCGGTGCCAGCAACGTGATGGAGCAACACGGCGTAAAATTCACGAACGATATCGATAAGCTACGTACCTCCATGGATACCTGCCATATCGCCTACCTCCACGCCCCCTTGTTCAACCCGGCGCTGAAAGCGGTAGCTCCGGTACGGAAGAGCCTCGGCGTGCGCAGCTTCTTCAATATGCTCGGCCCGCTGGTCAACCCGATCATACCTACTTACCAATTGTTAGGCGTATATAACCTCCCGCTACTCCGCCTATATAATTATACGTACCAAGAGAGCGGCACTCGCTTTGCCGTGGTACATAGCTTGGACGGTTACGACGAGATCTCCCTCACGGCCGATTTCAAGGTAGCCATGCCGGAGAAAGAGAAGCTTTATACCCCGGAGATGCTCGGATTCAAACGTTGCACGGAAGCGGACCTCGATGGCGGAGAGACCCCGGAGGAAGCGGCCCGTATCTTCGACGCCGTATTAGGGAACAGGGCTACCGAGGCCCAAAAGAGCTGCGTGATCGCCAACTCCGCTTTCGCCATCCAAGTGATCTGTCCAGAGAAGAAGATCGAGACGTGTATCGCCGAGGCACGTGAATCATTGGAAAGCGGAAAAGCATTGGCTACATTCCGTAAATTTATATCTTTGAACCAAAGATAAAGAAACATATCCTATGAAAAAGGACATCTTACAAGATATTATCGCCAATAAGCGCATCGAGGTAGCCCGGCAGAAACAGGCCGTAAGCTTACAGACCTTATTGGCTCTAGGTAGCGACCGTATGGAGCGTGACACACGTTCCATGCGTGCGGCGCTGGAATCATCCCCCTCCGGTATTATCGCCGAGTTCAAGCGTAAAAGCCCCTCCAAGGGCTGGCTGCATCCGGGTGCGAATATCGCCGACGTGGTGCCCGCTTACGAGGCCGGAGGAGCCTCCGCCTGCTCGATCCTTACGGACGGGGATTTCTTCGGAGGTTCCTTGGGCGACTTGCAAAAGGCCCGCAAGCTGGTGGATCTCCCGTTACTTCGCAAGGACTTCATCATCGATACCTACCAACTCTTCCAAGCCCGGGTGATGGGCGCCGACGCTGTCTTGTTGATCGCCGCCGCCCTTACGGAAGAAGAATGCCGGATACTCGCCGAGACCGCCCATAGCCTGCAATTGGAAGTCTTGCTGGAAGTCCATAGCGAGGACGAGCTCAAATACCTGAACGCGGATATCGATATGCTCGGCGTGAACAACCGCAATCTCGGCACCTTCCATACGGACGTAAACAACTCATTCAAGTTGGTCGATAAGATGCGAGGCTTCTCCCCTCTTTTAGTGTCCGAGAGCGGAATATCCGAGACCGATACCGTACGCCGATTGCGTGAGGCCGATTTCCGTGGATTCCTGATCGGAGAGACCTTCATGAAAACCGAGAGGCCGGGCGATACCTTGGCCGATTTTATAGGAGGACTGGCATGATCATCAAAGTTTGCGGAATGCGGGAGCCTCAGAATATCCGGGAAGTAGCCGCCCTAGCCATCAACTGGATCGGCTTTATCTTCTACGAACGTTCCAAGCGCTTTGTCGAGCGATGCCCGACGGAGCAGCAGGCAACGGACAGTGAACAATTGTCCCCTAAGAAAGTGGGCGTTTTCGTCAACGCTACCATCGAGTCCATGATGGAGAAAGCCTCCACCTACAAGCTAGACTATCTCCAACTTCATGGTAACGAATCGCCGGAAGATTGCCACACCTTGCAAAAAAGGGGCTATTCATTGATCAAGGCTTTCCCCATCGCTACGAAAGAGGACTTCGAAAAAACAAGGGAATATGAGGGCCGAGTGGATTATTTCCTTTTCGATACGAGATGCGAGGGCTATGGAGGCTCAGGCAAACGTTTCGATTGGTCCATCCTAACCGAATATAAAGGAGAGACTCCCTTCTTGCTCAGCGGAGGCATCCGTCCGGAAAACGCAGAGGCGATCCGGAACTTCCGGCATCCCCGTTTCGCAGGTATCGACCTCAACAGTGGCTTCGAGATTGAGCCGGGATTGAAAGACATCGACAAACTAAAGAATTTCATCCAACAAATTTTACATCTAACAGTAATGAATCGCATCACAAACTTATTCCAGACCCAGAAAGACGGAATACTCTCCGTCTATTTCACCGCCGGTTATCCGAACTTAAACGATACGGCAAGCATCTTAAAAGCCTTACAGGCTAAAGGTATCCACATGGTAGAAGTAGGAATCCCCTTCTCCGACCCGATGGCAGACGGCCCCGTCATCCAAGAGGCCGCCACGCAAGCGTTGCGTAACGGGATGTCACTGCACCTCCTATTCGAGCAATTGAAAGAGATCCGGAGCGAAGTACAGATCCCGATCATCCTAATGGGCTACCTGAATCCCATCATGCAATACGGTTTCGAGAAATTCTGCGCCAGTTGCGTAGAGGCCGGCGTAGACGGAATGATCATCCCCGACCTGCCTTACGCCGATTATATCGCCGACTACAAGGAGATCGCCGATCGCCATGACCTGAAAATGATCATGCTGATCACCCCAGAGACCTCCGAGGAACGAATCCGGCTGATCGATGCCCATACCAGCGGATTTATCTATATGGTATCCAGCGCCGCCACGACCGGAGCCCAACAAGATTTCAACGAACAGAAACAAGCCTATTTCCGTCGTATCAACGCCATGAACCTACAGAATCCCCGCTTGGTAGGTTTCGGTATCAGCAATAAAGCTACTTTCGAGGCGGCAGCGGCCCACTCTTCCGGTGCCATCATCGGTAGCAAGTTCGTCCAGTTACTAAAGAGCGAAGCTACTCCCGCCGAGGCGGTCGATAAGTTACTGGAAGCCCTAAAACAATAGGAACCCTATTCATGTTTACATATAAAAACAGTAAATAGTCCTATGAATAACTTCACTTTTCACAACCCAACCCGTTTATTATTCGGTAAGGGCATGATTGAGAAACTGAGTACGGCCATCCCGATGGTGCATCGCATCATGATCACCTTCGGAGGAGGTAGCGTAAAGCAAAACGGTGTGTACGACCAAGTGATCAAGGCGCTAAAGGATCGTGACTATATCGAGTTCTGGGGCATCGAGCCTAATCCCACCATCGAGACCTTGCGAGAAGCTATCCAGATAGCGAAAGGCAAGCAGGTGGATTTCCTATTGGCGGTAGGCGGTGGCTCCGTCATAGACGGGACGAAGCTAATCTCCGCCGGCATCCAGTACGACGGTGATCCTTGGGAATTGGTACAGAAAGGGTATTACTATCATACCGTGCCCATGGGTACCGTACTGACCCTGCCCGCCACAGGTTCCGAGATGAATAGCGGGGCCGTGATCTCCCGGAAAGAGACGCAAGAGAAATTCCCGTTCTACAGCAATTTCCCCGTGTTCTCGATCTTGGACCCGGAGACGACCTTCAGCCTCCCCCCGTATCAAGTGTCTTGCGGTATCGCCGATACCTTCGTCCACGTGATGGAGCAATATATGACTACGACCGACCAATCCCGCTTGATGGATCATTGGGCGGAAAGTATTTTAAGTACCTTGGTTGAGATCGCCCCGAAGATCAAGGAAGATCCGAGGAATTACGACCTGATGGCAGATTTCATGCTATCCGCCACGATGGGCTTGAACGGCTTTATCGCTATGGGCGTAACGCAGGACTGGGCTACCCATATGATCGGACACGAGCTAACCGCCCTTCACGGATTGACGCATGGAGCGACTCTAGCGATCGTCTTCCCCGGAACCTTACGCACCCTACGCAAGCAGAAAGAGGGCAAGATACTGCAATACGGCGAACGGGTATGGGGTATCAATAGTGGAACAACAGAGGAACGGGTAAGCCAAGCCATCGAGAAGACTGAGCAATTTTTCCAAAGCCTCGGTTTATCTACCCGCCTCAGCCAAGAGAAGATCGGCGATACGACAATCACCGAGATCGAGAATCGCTTCAATGAACGAAACGCCGCCTTCGGGGAGGCGAAGAATGTAACGGGTAGCGTGGCACGGGAAATATTGGAGAGCTGTAAATAACGTCCAACTTGTAGAGACGGGGCGTGCCCCGTCTCTACAAATAGGTATAGGTTTTATCTTAACAGGACTACTACTTGGATCGGACCATGCGCCCCGAATACCAAGGCTTGTTCAATATCAGCAGTCTTTGAGGGACCGGACATGAAGACTCCATAATCATAATCCATAGTGGCAGTACGGCGGTAAGCCTCATTCATCGTATGAACCAATTGAGTCTTGTCCAACAAGATCACCAAAGCGTTCGAGATAAAGTACAGACCTTTATAACGTACCTGACGGGGTAACCAGACAGCGGCATTCTCCGCCACGCCGAAACTACCCTCCACCACAGATACGTCCGTCCCGTTCAACTCCCGGGGATCGGTCAGCTCATCCGGGTTAAAGGTAGCGCAAGTAATCTCCTTCAAATTCGAGGCGATACGTTTCGCCTCCGGAAACTCACGGCGGATCACCTCATTCACATCCTCGCCGGGCTTTAACTCGATGGCCTTGCCACCCGCCCCGGCTAGCACTTCCGAGAACGTAGCCAACTTATCCGCATAGGTAATCGCCTCCAACGTAAGCTCAGGCATCTCGTGGCGTGTACCCGTATGATGACGGATACTCGCCAATATAGAATCTTTACTACTCATTATCTCACCTTATTATTCTTCCACATATCATTAAACGACTCCTTGGCGAAAGCCGGAAGCTCACGTCCCTTGCCCCAAGCGTTCAAGCCATTGTAGACCATGAAACGAGGCAAATGATTCACTACCGGAGCAAACTTCAACGCCGTATTGAACAATCCCGAACGTTCCATCAGGAACTTCATGCCGAAAGACATCACTTTCTTCTCCTTGCTCGCCTTACCGATCTTATCCAAATCTTGCCGCCAACGGTAAATCTGCTCGCCCAAGTCGATCTTTACCGGACAAACGTTCGAGCAAGAAAGACATAAGGAGCAAGCCGATACGTTATCCGAATATTCCTCCGGATTCCTCAGCATACCCAAGTTGATCCCGATCGGTCCCGGAATGAAATACGTATACGAATAGCCACCACTCCTGCGATATACCGGACAGGTATTCATGCACTCGCCACAACGGATACAATTCAACGTACGGATATGATCCGGTTTCGCCAAGATATCACTGCGCCCGTTATCCACGATAATGATATGGAACTCTTGTCCCTCGGGCGGACGGCGGTAATGAGAAGTATAAGACGTGATGGGTTGCCCCGTACCCGAACGAGCCAGCAAACGAGTGAATACGCCCAATGCCTCCAGATTCGGTACGATCTTCTCCATCCCCATCGTAGCGATATGCACCTTCGGGAAGGAGGTTCCCATATCGGCGTTTCCCTCATTGGTACAAACCACGATCTCGCCCGTAGAGGCGACAGCGAAGTTAGCGCCCGTCATCGCCACGTCGGCATGCAGGAATTTCTCACGCAGATTCTTACGGGCGGCATGCGTCAGGTAGGTAGGGTCGATATTCCCTTTCTCCGTTCCCATCTCACGCTCCATCATCTCGCTGATCTGCTCCCGTTTGATATGGATCGCCGGCATCACGATATGGCTCGGGGCCAAATGCATCAATTGCAAGATACGCTCACCCAAATCGCTCTCCACCACATCGATTCCTTTCGACATCAAGAACTCGTTCATATGGCATTCCTCCGTCAGCATCGATTTGCTCTTGATCAGGTTCCGGGCATCATGCTGGCGCAAGATCCGCAAGACGATCTCGTTATGCTCCTCGGCATCTTTCGCCCAATGCACGATAGCCCCGTTGGCGATCGCATTTTTCTCGAACTCCTCCAGAAGCGTGTCCAGATGGCTGTTGGAGTAAAGCTTGATCTCCGAGGCCAACTCTCTCAACCGCTCCCACTCGGGAAGCGAATGGCTCATCTTATCCCGTTTGGTACGTACCATCCAAAGCGTATGGTCGTGCCAAGCCTCATTCTCCTTATTCTCTAGGAAACGGGCCGCTGCTATAGCATGTTTCGTACTCATAATCCGGACGCTAATATTTGAACGATGTGAATAGTCTTGATCGGAAGTTTCTCCCGCTTGATAACCCCTTCCATATGCATCAAGCAAGAGCTATCCGCACCGGTGATATACTCGGCGCCGGTACTCATATGATCCTTTACCTTGTCTTGTCCCATGCAAGTAGAGACCTCAGGCTCCTCGATGGCGAACATACCGCCGAAACCGCAACATTCGTCCACCCGCTTCGGCTCGAACACCTCGATACCTTTCACCAAGGAAAGGAGATCACGTAACTTGGAATAGTACGGGATATTACGCTCGCTGGGCGACGAGAGATGCAACTCACGCACCCCGTGGCAACTATTATGGATACTCACCTTATGCGGGAAAACGGCCGGCAGGGATCCCGGTCTCACCACGTCGTGCAAGAACTCGCAGATATCATAAATCTTCTTACTGTTCATACAAACGTGATCCCGCTTCTCCAAGATATGGGGATGGTTCTCTTTTACGAAGGCTACGCAACTGGCCGAGGGGCCTACCACGTAGTCATAGTTCTTAAACTGTTCCTCCATCCGGAGGGCCAAGCGAGCCGCCTCATCCTCGAAGCCGGCGTTCGCCATGGGTTGTCCGCAGCAGGTCTGGTCCATCGGATAATCGACATCCACACCCACATGCTTCAACAATTTATACGAGGCGATACCCACTTCGGGATACACCGCGTTAATGTAACATGGGATAAATAATCCTACCTTCATACTAATTATATCTTTATATCCTTATATACGACACCGTATATAATTAACACCTACAAGCCCCTCATAGCTGCATATTGGCCCTTACCCTGCTTAATGTCTCGGGAGTCATCAGCAAATAAGAGGCGATATGGGACAAGGGGGCACGCTGCACGATCTCAGGGTGTTCTTTCAATAAGCGGGCATAACGTTCATTAGCGGTCTCGAAACGAAGGAAATCCGCCTTCCGTTGAGACAGGATCAGCGAATTCTCCAACAGGCGGCGATACATGACCTCGATCTCGTAATCCTCGGCGCACAATGCCAATAAAGGATCATGAGGAATGCCATACAGCACCGTATTCTCCAAGGCCTCCACCAACAGATTAGCGGGACGCTGGCGCAAGAAGCTCTCGATGCAAATGAAGATGTTGTCCTCGCTGGCGAAATGCTCGGTCAGCTCTTTCTTATTCTTGAAGTAAAACTGGCGAACCATTCCCTTATAGACATAACCGAGTTGCGTACAAACCTCTCCTTCGCTCAAAAACAGGGCGCCTTTTTTCAATTCTGTCCGGATTAAGATAGAGGCCAGTTTCTGGGCGGCTTCCTCACTGAGTAGAATCGATTGCGCCGCGATCCTGCGAGCTATAAATATCGCTGTATCCATATTCATGGTTGTTTTTGTTTGTTTCCGCAAACTTACGAAATAAATACCACTTGATTTACATCAAGCCCCCATTTATTTATATTCCTGCCAACTCTTGATGCAGATATCATCTACGCTCAAGGTACAGAAGGCTTGAATGAAAGCGCTCGCCAGACGGGCATTCGTAATCAACGGGATATTCAGGTCGATGGCGGCACGGCGGATCTTATAGCCGTTGTCAAGCTCGCCGGCGGAAAGGTCACGAGGGATATTCACGACCATATCGATCTGCTTCTCATGAAGCATCTTAAGCGCCTGCGGTTCTCCCTTCTCGCTCGGCCAGTACACCTTCGTACTCGGAATGCCATTCTCCGCCAAGAAACGGTGCGTACCTCCCGTAGCGAATAGGTTGTAGCCTTTCGTCGCCAACATCTTAGCGGCATCCAGCATGGCTACCTTCTGCTTCGGCGTACCGGTGGACAGGAGGATATTCTTCTCCGGAACCCGTTGCCCGACAGCGAGCATACTCGTCAACACCGCCTCGGATACATCGTCGCCCAGACAACCCACCTCGCCCGTGGAAGCCATATCGACCCCTAATACCGGATCGGCTTTCTGCAAGCGATTGAACGAGAATTGAGAGGCCTTGATACCCACATAATCCAAATCGAACTCATTCTTATTCGGTTTCTCTACCGGCAAGCCCAGCATGACACGGGTAGCCAACTCGATGAAGTTTATCTTCAGCACCTTGCTCACGAACGGGAAAGAACGGCTGGCACGAAGGTTACACTCGATCACCTTGATCTCATTGCCCTTCGCCAGATATTGGATATTGAACGGGCCGGAGATATTCAGCTCCTTAGCGATCTGCTTACTGATACGCTTGATACGACGAACCGTCTCTACATATAATTTCTGGGCCGGGAACTGAATCGTAGCGTCGCCGGAATGAACCCCGGCAAACTCGATATGCTCGCTAATGGCATACATCACGATCTCACCATGATCGGCCACGGCATCCATCTCCACCTCTTTCGCATGCTCGATGAACTGACTTACCACCACCGGATGCTTTTGGCTGACGTTGGCGGCCAATTTCAAGAAACGCTCCAACTCCTCTTGATTCGAGCAGACATTCATGGCGGCGCCACTCAGCACGTAACTCGGGCGAACCAATACGGGGAAGCCTACCTCCGCCACGAAGCCATTGATATCCTCCATGGAAGAAAGCTCTTTCCAGCGGGGTTGATCCACGCCAATACGATCCAACATGGCGGAGAACTTCTCACGGTCCTCGGCATTATCGATGCTCTTGGCGGAAGTCCCCAAGATATTCACATGCTGCTCGTCCAGACGCATCGCCAAGTTATTCGGGATCTGGCCGCCGGTGGAGACGATCACGCCGTGCGGGTTCTCCAGCTCGAGGATATCCATCACACGCTCGAAGGTAAGCTCATCGAAATAAAGACGATCGCACATATCATAGTCGGTAGACACCGTCTCGGGATTGTAGTTGATCATCACGGAACGATAGCCCTCCTTACGGATCGTATTCAAGGCCTGCACGCCACACCAGTCGAACTCCACCGAGCTACCGATGCGGTAAGCGCCGGAACCCAGCACGACAATCGAGCGATGATCGCCCAAGTACGTCACGTCGTTTTCCGTACCGCTATACGTCAGGTACAAGTAATTCGTCTGCGCCGGATACTCGGCGGCCAAGGTATCGATCTGTTTCACCACCGGAAGAATGCCATGCTCCTTACGGAACTGGCGAACCAACATCATACCCTTCTCCACATCCCCGTCGAGACCGATCGCCCGTGCGATCTGGAAATCAGAGAACCCTTGTATCTTCGCCCGGCGGATCAACTCCGGATTGATGCGCCAACGTTGGATCCCCTTCATATCGAAAGCGTGAAGCTCCTTGGAGGTCTGCATGATTCCATATAGTTTCTGTAGGAACCATCGGTCTATCTTGGTAAGCTCATGAATCTGGTCTACCGTATAACCGGCCCGGAATGCCTTCGAGATAACGAAGATACGGCGATCGGTAGGCTCATGCAAAGCCTTATCGATATCCTCGATCACCAACTCCTTATTCTCCACGAAACCGTGCATACCCTGCCCGATCATACGCAAGCCCTTCTGGATAGCCTCCTCGAAAGTACGTCCGATCGCCATCACCTCGCCAACCGACTTCATGCTGGAACCCAACTCACGAGCCACGCCATGGAACTTACCCAAGTCCCAGCGAGGGATCTTACATACCACGTAATCGAGAGCCGGCTCAAAGAAAGCGCTAGTCGTTTTCGTCACGGAGTTTTTCAAGTCGAACAAACCGTAGCCCAAGCCTAATTTAGCGGCCACGAAAGCCAACGGATAACCGGTCGCCTTAGAAGCCAAGGCCGAAGAACGGCTCAAGCGGGCGTTCACCTCGATCACCCGGTAATCCTCACTCTCCGGATCGTAAGCGTATTGCACGTTACACTCGCCCACGATACCGATATGGCGGATGATACGGATCGCCAACTCACGTAATTTATGATAATCCGTATTACTCAAGGTCTGCGAGGGGGCAATCACGATAGACTCTCCCGTATGGATTCCCAGCGGGTCGAAATTCTCCATGTTACATACCGTGATGCAGTTATCGAAGCGGTCGCGCACCACCTCGTACTCTACCTCTTTCCAGCCCTTCAAGCTTTTCTCCACCAATACTTGCGGAGAGAAAGAGAAAGCCTTCTCTACCAACACGTCCAATTCTTCCTCATTGTCGCAGAAACCGGAACCCAAGCCCCCCAGCGCATAAGCGGCACGGACGATGACCGGATACCCCAGCTCAGCGGCCGCACGACGAGCGTCAGCGGCGTTCTCCACGGCCTCGCTCTTGATCGTCTTCACGTCGATCTCATCCAACTTGCGTACGAACAACTCCCGATCCTCGGTATCCATGATAGCCTGCACCGGGGTACCCAATACCTTCACGCCATACTTCTCCAGCACGCCGCTTTGGTAAAGAGCCACGCCACAATTCAACGCCGTCTGCCCGCCGAAAGCGAGCAAGATACCTTCCGGACGTTCCTTCTCGATCACCTTTTCCACAAAAAAAGGAGTAACGGGCAGGAAATAAACCGTGTCCGCGACTCCTTCCGAGGTCTGTACCGTAGCGATATTCGGATTGATCAATACCGTTTGAATCCCCTCTTCCTTAATCGCCTTCAGGGCTTGGCTGCCTGAATAATCGAACTCGCCCGCCTCACCAATCTTCAAGGCTCCGGAACCGAGTATCAGGACTTTCTTTATATCTTCTTTCATTGCTTTACTTTTTTTAATGTTCTCTTTTAGGGTAGACCTAAACACTCATTTAGGGTTGCCCTAATCCCTCGTTTAGGGTGGGCGTAAATCCCCGGCTACAACAATTCCGTGAATTTATCAAACATGAACTCCGTATCCAGCGGCCCGCTGCAAGCCTCGGGATGGAACTGAGAGGAGAAGAAAGGCTTCGTCTTATGCTTGATACCCTCGTTCGTCCCGTCATTCATATTGACGAACAGCGGTTCCCACTCCTCACCCAGCGTATCGTTATCCACGGCGTAACCATGGTTCTGCGAGGTGATGAAGCATTTCTCCGTGCCTACCATACGTACCGGCTGGTTATGGCTACGATGACCGTACTTCAATTTATAGATAGAAGCACCGCCGGCTTTCGCCAACAACTGGTTACCCATGCAAATACCGCAAATCGGCTTATCCCCGGAAAGCGCCTTACGGATATTCCGCACGGCGGCATCGCAAGTATCCGGATCGCCCGGACCGTTGCTGATAAACAAGCCATCGTATTCCAGCTGATTGAAGTCGTAGTCCCAAGGCACACGGATCACCGCCACGTTACGCCTCAACAGGCAACGGATGATGTTATGTTTCACGCCGCAGTCCAAAAGCACGACGCGCTTTAGGAATTGAGAATTGAGAATCGAGAATCGGGAATCGGAGGCTTCCAATAAAGAACAGGTCTGGCTCGTACCATCGGGCAGGTAACAAATAATCTCCTTGCACGATACCCGATCCACATAGTTCACATGCTCATAATCCTCGATCTTCAATTCCCCATTTCCAATTTCGTTATCGGCATCGCCGATAACGATACGTCCCATCATCACGCCATGCTCACGCAATTTCTTAGTCAACGCACGCGTATCGATACCGTATATGCCCGGGATCTTCTCCTCCTTCAACCAGTCGCCCAAGCTGCACTCGGCGTTCCAGTGGCTATACTCATGGCTGTAATCGCTAACGATAATCGCCTCGGCATGGATCTTCTCGCTCTCCATAAACGTAGCGATCCCGTTCGGCTCGAACGTACGAGGTGGGACACCGTAGTTACCAACGAGCGGATAAGTCAACACCATCAACTGGCCTGCGTACGAAGGGTCCGTCAAGCTCTCCGGATATCCGGTCATAGCGGTATTGAACACGACCTCGCCGGCCACCGGTCTCTCATAGCCGAAAGAGTAGCCACGGAAGACGGTACCGTCGTCTAACATCAAAGTTGCTGTTCTGTTTGTCTGCATAGAATCTGTATGTTGTGTCATTTCACTAAATATTCTTCTTCCATATAGTGAATAAAAGCCTCGTTCACTAACCGAGTCCCGCCCGGTGTCGGGTAATCGCCGGAGAAATACCAGTCACCCGGATGCTCCGGACAAGAGGCATGCAAGCCCTCCAAAGTCTGGTAGACGATCTCTACTTTCGCCTGCGTCCCGGCCGGTGTAAGCAACTCCACCATCTTAACGGATATCTCCTCGTCCGTAAACGGGGCGTATATCTCCTTTACGTAATTCACCAACGGACCATCCGCCGCTGTTTGTTGTCGCTTCGCCTTCTGATAAGCGTCCAAGATCACGTATTCCATCCCCCGGTCACGTAACAGGGCCACCGCAGCCTTAAAAGCGATAAACTCGTTCATCCGGGACATATCGATACCGTAATAATCCGGGTAACGTACCTGCGGAGAAGAACTTACGATCACGATTTTCTTCGGATGCAGGCGATCCAAGATACCGATAATACTCTGGCGTAAGGTAGTACCCCGCACGATGCTATCATCTATCACAACCAGATTATCGATAAAAGGTTCAATACTTCCGTAAGTAATATCATATACGTGCGCCGCCAGATCATTGCGGCTATTGCCCTCAGCGATAAATGTACGTAATTTTATATCTTTTATAGCTACTTTCTCCGAGCGGACTCGCATGGAAAGGATTTGCTCCAGTTCCTCTTCCCTGAGCAGGTGACTACGGTCGGCGATCCATTCTTTTTTCAGCTTATTCAAATAGTTGTTCAACCCCTCCTGCATCCCGAAATAAGCGACCTCGGCCGTATTCGGGATAAAAGAGAAGACGGTATGATTCAAATCATAATCCACCGCTTTCAAGATCGGATGCACGAGATTATCTCCCAAACGTTTCCTTTCCCTGTAGATATCCACGTCGCTACCCCGTGAGAAGTAGATACGCTCGAAGGAACAAGCCTTATTTTCCTTCGGCTCCACGATCTGGGAGATATGCCACTCGCCTTTCTTGTTGACGAGTATCGCCTCTCCCCGATTCAACTCCCGGATATCCTCTACCTGCACGTTCATCACGGTTTGTATAACCGGACGCTCGGACGCCAACACGATAATCTCATCATCCGCATAATAGAAGGCCGGACGGATTCCCCACGGGTCCCGCACGCTGAACGACTCGCCACTACCGGTGATACCGCAAATCACGAAACCACCATCCCAGCCCGGGGTACAGCGTTTCAGCACGTTCGACAAATCAATTTGATCCTCGATGGCATGCGTGATATCCATCCCTCTCAATCCTTCCGCCTCACACTTTTGGTACAGGCGCTCCACTTCCCGGTCCAGCCGGTGTCCCAGCTGCTCCAGCATGATATACGTATCGGAATATTTCCGGGGATGCTGGCCGATCGCCGTGATCTCCTCGAATACTTCATGAACATTTGTCAGGTTGAAATTTCCGCAAACGGCAAGGTTCTTTGCACGCCAGTTATTGCGTCGTAAAAAAGGATGGATATAAGAGATTCCGGATTTTCCGGTGGTACTGTAACGGAGGTGGCCCATATAAAGCTCTCCGGCGAAAGGTAGGTTGGCTTTGGCGAATAGCGGATCGTTGAGTTGCTCGGGGGTTAAATCCTTGTAGTGTTCGTGAACTGCGGCAAATATCTCGGTAATAGCTCCGGTCCCGACGGCCCGTTCACGGAACATATATTCCTCTCCGGCATTTGCCTCTAACTTCACGCAGGCTAAGCCCGCTCCTTCCTGCCCCCTGTTATGCTGCTTTTCCATCAGCAAATAGAGCTTGTTCAGTCCATACATCCAACTACCGTACTTCTCGTGATAATACTCCAAGGGTTTCAGTAACCGGACCATGGCAACACCACACTCGTGCTTCAATACTTCCATTGTCGAATCAACTTTTTGATTTTGCCGCAAAGATACAGACAATACCTAACATATTGTTTAAACAAACATAAAATAATTGACACTTTCACGGAAAAAATGTTTTTATCGGACGTTTGGTTAACAAAGCTTACATTTTATAAGCAAAAGGGAGCGTTTTATTTTCAATCCATAAGCCACTCATTTCCCTCTTGAAAGAGGCCTTTCAAAGATATCCATCCGAGAACCGTAATATTTCCGTAACAGAAAGAAAAACACCAATATTCTTTCTGGCACAGAAATATTCTTGCATAAATTCTTTCTATCATAGAAATAATTCGGTAATTTTGTGCGTAAATATAAATTCCATAGAATGAATACAAATATACTCCAAACACTGATAACGGCCATGCAACGCCGATTAGCGGCTCTTCCGCAGAGATTGCGGCCATTTACCACGGAGTTTGATGAGCTCCCTAAAAACCTGATGCTAACCGGTGCCAGAGGATGTGGCAAATCTACATTTCTACTCCATCATTCACAAGGCAGGCGCTTATTATACTTTTCTGCTGATAATCCGAAGATTATTGGCGAACCGCTCTATGACTTAGTTAGTAGCGTATTCATGCTTGGTTATGAAGGTGTTATTATCGACGAGATTCACTACGCATCAAACTGGAGCATACATCTGAAGGCCTTGTATGATGACTATCCAGGAAAAATCATCTGGATTTCAGATTCCTCATCGTTAGTACTTCGTGATGGCAAAGCCGACTTGTCCAGACGTTATGTAGCGATACAGATGCCTTTAATGTCGTTCAGAGAATTTCTATATCTTGAAACTGGCCAAATATACCCCAAGTATAAACTGGGAGACACAATACTACCTACACAACCAGATGCGGAGCTGTTGAACCATTTCCTCAATTATCGTAGTTACGGTACACGTCCTTTCTACCAAGAGAAAGATTTCGAAGCACGTTACATGGCTATCATCGACAAAATTCTCAATAACGATATACCGTTCTTCCTGCCTAGCATTTCCGAAAACAACCTACGTGTGATGCGAGCCATTATCGGCACACTGGCAAACTCCTCAATACCTCGTGTACAAGTCACCTCCTTATGCTCCGACTGGGGAATAGGAGCGGAAAAACTCTATCAACTACTCTTTGTGATGGAAAGTGTAGATCTATTGAAAATAGTAAAGTACCCCAATGACACGAAAGCCCGTAGCACTGGCGCAAAAATGTTGTTCGCAGACCCATGTGCTTATAAGGTTTTGAATGCAGACCAAGGAACGGAACGTGAAGCCTACACTGTCCACTGCTTTTCTAGGGCAGGTTACGAGATAAACGCCATGAAAGACGAGAAGAAAGGTGATTATGTGATTACAAAAGACCATGTATCACAAACCCTAGAAGTTGGAGGAAAAAACAAAAATCCTAAAGAAGCGGACTACATCTTGAGAGACAACACCGACTACCCTGTAGGCAACGCCATTCCATTCTGGCTCATGGGCATGATGTGGTAGTATTTTGTAATACAAAGGTGGTGAGAAGCATAATGTCATGTTTCCGGAAACAAAAAAGGCCTCCTTTTAGGGGAGGCCTTTATGTTAAAAAACAACGGATTATCTATTTACCAATCTCAAGGGTAGCCTATCTGCCATATCCTCATTTCCTCTGATTCAAAAATTCTACGATCCTTCCACAAGCCAATCCATCCCCATAGGGATTAACCGCCTTGCTCATCGCATCGTAATAAA
>OGGS01001410.1_pt1 | contig 16737 bp, 15 predicted proteins | sample 1571281 | NCBI WGS metagenome assembly OGGS01 (sample SAMEA2582042, study PRJEB24529) | metagenome | biome: Human gut stool | place: China | collected 2011 | reverse complement strand
CACAATCCTTCAGAGCGGCGCTTCAAATGTCGCGCTGAGCGCAAAGACGCTCACCATCAATGAAGCGGGTACGACCTCCAAAGCCATCAGCTTGAAGGACTCCTCACAGCTCTCCATCACTGCAACGGATGATGCAACAATTTACGGCGCTGTTGTCGGCACATCAGGTACCGCCATTTCGGCCGATACGAACACCCTGACGCTTGAAGACGCCTCCGGGTTCCTCGGCACCTTCAATCAGATCGATGGTACGACAAGCATCACGGGCGCCAAATATTTTGGCGGCAAAGTGAATGTTCAAGGTGGCTCCATTGAAACTGACGATGTTGTTCTTACAGATACAACCACTATTGGTAAGTCTGATGCCCAGTCAGGTAACGCCTCTTTCAAAGCCAAAAGTGTAACGCTGGGTAAAGCTACAACCAATGATGCAACAGCTAAGGCTGGAACTTTCAAGACTGAGAAAAACGGCGTAGCGACCATTGACACTCTGACCTTTGCAACAACGGATTCAAGCCTTAACAACGCCGGCACACTCGTTGTCAATACGGTTGATTCCGGGGATCTTAAAACGGTATCCGTCTCAAATACCGGTACGATCGAAACATCCATTGCTAACCTCATCAAGAGCTCCACGGATGAAGAAGGCGACGTGACCTACAGCGCTACTGCATTTGGTTCAGCTGCCACGACTGGCACTGGCAACACTGGCGCTCTGATCGATACGAATACAACTGACACTTATTCGCTCAGCGACTACATCACGATCTCCTCCAAGCTTGGCAACAAGTTCAACTTCACAAACGCCAACATTGTCTCGGTTGATGCTGAAGGCAAGCAGTCTAAGCTCAAGCTCGAGGAGATCGGCAGTTCAACGGCTACCGGTCCGACGAACTTTGGCCGCAGCGATGTAATTGCTTCATATAACTCCGGGAATCCTGACTTTAACGGCAACCAATTCCTTGCTCGCCCGCTGACCATTGGTTCACTTGAAGTTGCTAAAACGGCAACGAATGAGAACGAACTCAAATCTCTCACCATCGGTAACGCCACGACTAATACGCTTACGCTTCGCGGCAATGCCAAGGGAGAAGTCATAATTGGTGCCAAGGAAGGAGACAAACTCGTTGACGTAACCTTCCGCCGAGTCGATCTTGGCGCAGAAGACACTGACTTCGGTACCATCGACAACGCTGTCACGTTCGCCGCTCAATCCACCATTACGGGTGCCTTCACGTTCACGAACGAAGCCGGCACGACCGTTGCGGCCAATGGCGGCGAGTTGACGGTCAACGGCACCATGACGACCAATGGTCTTACCAACAACGGCCAGATCAGCGTCAATGGCGACCTTGATACGGCTTGGTATGAACAAGCCTCCACGAACGCCGTCGTCATCACTGACGGTACGTTTGCCATTCTCGGCAATAAGCCCGCCGCAACGACCACTCAAGCCGAAGGGGATGAAGAAGCTCCGAAGGCCTTTGAAAACGCTGTTAAAGTCCAGACGGTTTCCTTCACGTCAAGTTCTACAGGCGAAGAGCCTAACCTCGGCGTGCTGTCCGTTGGCGCCTCGACCGCTGCGGCAAATGCAGCCGTTGCCGATGCCTACGGTGAAATTGATGCTGACAAGTCTGTTATCTACATCGCCAAGCAGGCGGTGTTTGGTGATGGCACTGCAGCCCTGACCGTTGGCGGCGATCAACAGGCTACGGATCTCCTCGTTGACATTCAGGGAGTTGCTGGCACGGCCGGTTATGCCGCTAAGGACGGCGTCCTGCAGAACGCTATCTCCACTACAAACGGAGCTACGGTCACGCTCGTCGGCGTCAAGAACGCGCCTGCTGCAGCCTTTGAAGGCGAAAACGGTGCGAAGACGCTTAAGCTTGCTGCCTCCGCCACCGGCACGCTGACGGTCGACTACGGCACGATGTTCTACGGCACGTCTACGGACCATACGTCGCAGGGTACCGTTGCAGCCGACGGCACGATTTCTTTTGCCCGCAACAAAGCTTACGACGATCTGCTCAATGACACTTATCAGGGCGGCAATGCCAAGGCTGACCTCGATGCCGTTTCTTTCGGTCATAACCAGCTGAGCGACGCGGTTGTCTGGGGGCTCACGGACTACATCGCGGACGTCAAAGCTTCGGAGGGTTATAGCGTTGCTCAAGATCAGAGTCAGTACCTGAAAAACAAGATCAGCGATTACCTTGATAGCGTTAACACGGCTTCGGTCATGGCTCTTGCCGGCGGTGCCTTCAACACCGCGCTTGATGTGAACGATCAGGTCACCGCTGCCCTCGAACGCCGCACTTCGCTCGCCAGCCTCAATGCTCCGCGCACGACCGGTGTTACGCCGTGGGTTGACGTTTTCGGCACGACCAACGAAGGCAAGCGTCTCTATGGTGAAGGCTATGGCTACGAAGCCGACATCTACGGCGCCGTTCTGGGTCTTGATGGCGGCCAGATAGCCGAAGTACAGCCACTGGCAGGCCTCCTTGGCGTCCTTGGCGGGCTGGGAGATGTCGTAGCCGTAAGCCTCGGCCATCTTCTTCATGCCCTTCAGAGCGCTGATCTGGCGGGCGATCTCCTCGCGCAGGCGGATGACATCATCGGTCATGGTGCCGTCGCCGCAGTTGGCAAGATCCTCCTGCTTGAACTGGATCAGGGCGTCAATGCCGTACAGGGCAACGCGGCGGTAGTCACCCACGATGCGGCCGCGGCCGTAGGTGTCGGGCAGACCGGTGATGATGTGGGTGTGGCGTGCCTTCTTCATCTCGGGGGTGTAGGCATCGAACACGGCCTGATTGTGGGTGCGGGTGTAGTCGGTAAAGATCTTGTGCAGTTCGGCAGAGGGCTGGTAGCCGTAGGTGGTGCAGGCCTGCTCTGCCATCTTGATGCCGCCGTAGGGCATAAAGGCGCGCTTGAGGGGCTTGTCGGTCTGTAAGCCAACGATCTGCTCCAGATCCTTCAGGTTTTCGTCAATATAGCCGGGGCCGTAGGAGGTCAGGCTGCTGACCACCTCGGTCTCCATATCCAGCACGCCGCCCTTGGCGCGCTCGGCCTTCTGCAGCTGCTGCAAAGCACCCCAAAGCTTATCGGTAGCCTCGGTGGGGCCTGCCAGAAAGCTTTCGTCGCCGTCATACGGGGTGTAGTTTTTCTGGATGAAGTCACGCACATTGACTTCTTCCTTCCAGATGCGGCCTTCAAAGCCTTCCCACTGTTCAAACTGGATCATTGGAACCTCCTTGCTCCATTACGCGGTTAGCGTTTTCTAACTAATGAGCCTTTGAAAAACCGCTCTGTCTGGGCGGTTTTCTGGGGGCGAAACGGTCTTGCGCTGCCGTCTGCGGCAGCCCTTACTACAAGGTGTAGACAAAAATAAAAACCTGCCCACAAAATCTTGCGTTACTATAATAGCAAGAACCGTTTTAAAAAGCAATAGAAAACAAGTGGGTTTTCTTCCAGCGGAAAGGCTGTTCTTTGGGCAGAATGTAGAAAAACGGCAGAAAACCCGGCGGCGCGGCAACTTTGCGAAAAAATTTGCAAATTAAGGGTTGACAAGACTAACTGACTGTGGTATCCTGTTCTCGCAGCGGTGGTTAGCTAATTCTAACCGCGTTGCACCAGAAAAAAGGAGCGTCTGCAAGCGCTCCGCTCCATTCCTCCATTCCTTTCTCTTTTCTACGGGAAGCGGCAGCACGGTTTGCTCTGCTGCTTCCGGCGCGGCACCGGCTGTGTTTGGTACCACAGCCGACGCAAAGAAAACAAAAACGGGACGTGCAGCTTGACCACCTGCACGCCCCGATTTTTGTTTTTACTTCCCCATCTCCGCCAGCTGTTCATATAGCTGTGCTGCGCCGCCGCCGGGGTATTTTATGCTGACATAGGCACTGTTCAGGATGCACACGCCGTCGGAGTACACCGTCAGCAGAAACTTCTGGTTCTCGGCATCGTCATAAAAACTGACGGTGACCGACTGCACCGGAAAGGTGGTGTGGGTGTAGGAGGAGTATTTCTGGTTCAGCTTTTTGCGGCAGGAAACGGTGGAAAGCAATTCTGCCGCCTGTTGGAACTCTTCGCTGTCCATGGAGAGGATATGGTAGTCCATCTCGTCCCGACTGGCGAAATTCCGGATGGTCTCGGTGCGCACACTGCCCTGCGAGCTGGCGCGTACCAGTGCTTTCAGGTCGATGGGATGGTATAGCACCGCAAAAGCTGCCAGTGCAAACAGGATAAAAAATAAAGCAGTGCGGGGAATGTGGAAGCTTTTCATCTGCTCACCCCTCCTTTGGCGGCTCCATTTGCGCCAGATGCCGCTGGGCGATGAAGAAGCCCACGGCACTGGCGGCAAATACCACATAATAGCTGGCAATGCGGTAGAGCATCAGCACGCTCATCACCTCGCCCCGTTCCAGAAAGCTGCCGAACACCAGCAGAAAGGCGGTCTCGATCGAGCCCATCCCGGCTACATTGGGCAGGGCATTGGAGACGAAGAGCATCAGGCTGGTGAGCAGCTGCACCTGCCAGAAGCCCAGCGGGGAAAGCCCCATGAACCGGATGCACAGGTAGGGCAGGCAGAACAGCCCGAACAGCTTGAGCGCCTGCAGGGCAAAAATTTTCAGGCAGCGGGGCTTATCTGCCAGCAGGCGGCGGCTCTCGGTGCCCAGCACCTCCAGCTGTTCCAGCCAGTCGGCGCGGCGCTGCTGCCACTTTTCGGTCTTGGGCAGAAAGCCCAGCAGCCAGCGGGCGAGGTTCTGCACCAGCGGCGAGACGCACAGCAGCACCAGCGCCACGATAATCACCGCTACCACAGCGTATGCCATGGGCAGATACCGCATGACACCGGTGGTGTTGGCGGAAAGCCAGTGATGCTGTAACAGCAGCATCACGGTGGCGTACAAGAGCACCGTGCTCTTGTGGAAAACGTATTCCAGCGTCATCAGCCCCGCGCCGGGGCCCAGCGGCAGCCCGGCCTTGTGCAGGTAGTACAGCTGCACCGGCACCGCACCGGCACCCAGCGTGACTACGTTGCCAAAGGTGCCGCACCAGCCCACATCTAACCCCTGCCACAGCTTGAACTGCGGCAGACGGCTGCGCACAATGACCCACGCCACACACCCTTCCAGCAGGGGGTAGCTGATGCCGACCGCCAGCACTGCCAGCACCTGCCAAAACGACAGCTGCGCCAGCGCCGTGGTGATCTCGGCCCAGTGATCCTTGAAAATGAACACGATGATGCAGGTAAGTGCCAGCAGCACAAGCAGAGAGATCACGGTCTTTTTGCGGGAGGGCTGCTGCGCGGCGGCTTGGCTCATGGAAACAAAACTCCTTTCACAACCAGAAATTCTGGGACCAGTATAGCACATCTCCCGCCGCCCTTTGTGAACGGGAGCGGAACTTTGTTTTGCAATTTGGGGGATTTGATAAAATGGGGGAGACCTCTCCCGTGAAAAAAGCAATGCCGGGCAGCGTGCAGCTGTCCGGCATTGCTTTTTCATTATTCTTCCCCGTCCGTCAGCTCTTTTACCAGCCTTGTCAGGGTAGCCACATAGGATTCGTTGGAGAACTGCTGCTCGTACAGGCGGCGGCAGCTGTCGTGCATGGCGGCTAGTGCCTCCGGGTGCTCGATGGCCCAAGTCAGCTTATCGGCCAGCTGCTGCGGGTCGTCGTCCTTGTAGAGGAAACCGTCCACGCCCTCGGTCACAAGCCCGGCGGTACCGGTGTGCTCCGATACGATAGAGGGCTTGCCGAAGATCAGACCCTCGGTGACGAAGGTGGGCATGGGGTCATCCCGGGAGGCGCACACCACGCAGCTGCACTGCTCCATCAGGGATTTGACCTCCGGGCGCTCTAACCGCTTACGGTAGAAAACGGTCTGTGGGTAGTCCCGCACCAGACTGTCCACGGCGTTGTACATCCCCTTGTCGGCGGCTTTGCCCACAAAGAGGAAGGCGGCTTTCTCCCGCACCGCAGAGGGCAGCAGCCGGATGGCGTTGCACAGGATATCCGGGCCCTTGCGGTGCTCCAGCGAGCCTACCGTCACAAAGAGGGGACGCCCACCGGCAAAGCTGATGTCATAGCGGGGAAACTGCTCGGCGGCGTAGTCCGGCAGACCGTAGATCAGCTGCTCGATTTCAAAATCCGGCCGGACGGAGTGCATGGCGGCGGTGGCGTGGGAGCCTACGGCGCAGACGTGGATATTTTTGCCCAGCGCCTTGGGGATGCTGTGAGAGATGAAGGGGTAGCCTGCAAAGGCATCGTGCAGCCACCACAGCACCGGCACAAAGGAGCCGTTCAGGGTGCTCACCACAGGGGCTTCCACCACCGTGTTGGCCAGCACAAGGTCTGCGCTGGTGGCCAGCCCCCACAGGGCGCTGGAAGTAACGCAGTCCGGGCGGGTGACCACAGCGGCTCCGGCATCCAGAAACAGCGGCAGCGAGCCTTCGTCTGAAGGTCCCAGCACCACCACCTCAAAGCCCAAGCTGCGCAGCACCGGCACGGCGCTTACCAGCACGATAGGCGCGCCGGTCATGGTCAGCTCGTGGCTTAAGATCAGCGCACGGCGTCCCTTGGCGGAGAACACGTCGTCGGCGCACAGCTCCCGCCGGAAGTGCAGCAGTGCCTGCGGGATGCGGCAGCTGTGCTGCGCCATGGCATGGGCCAGACGCAGCAGCTCGGTAACGCTGTCTTTGCCCCGGGCGGCGGCGCGTACCTCGTCCAGCAATGTGCGGGATACCAGTGCGCAGCGGCTGCCGGGCAGATGCTGGGTGCTCAGGTACAGGGCGGTGGCGCCGTCAAAGCCAAAAGAGGCATCGCAGATCGCAAGGTCTGCGCCTTCCCGCAGGGCGGCGGCAAAATAGGTCAGGGCGGTGGGGGTGCACTCCACATCCTCGCTTACCAGCAGCACCCCGGCCACAGCGGGGGTCAGCTGGCCTTCCAGCTGGGTCACCAGACGGAACTTGCGGTGCAGCTGGTTTTGCAGCGCCGTTTCCAGCGCCTTGTGACGCCCCGGCGCGTAGACCAGAAGATAGGTGCTCTGGGTATCGGTATAGACCTGCTTGGACAATTGCTTGCGCTGCAGGGTACTGTAACTGGTGTACATGATCCAACTCCTCCGGGCAGAATATCGGGCGGGCTCAGTGGCCGCGCAGCAGGGTCAGCAGCCTGCGCAGCGGGGCGGTCAGCCGCCAGCTGCTGCTGGCGCGCATCGTTTCCAGCGAGACCTGATATTCGTGCTGGATGCTCTGCAAGGTCAGCAGCTGCTGGTTCAGCCGCATACACTCGGCGCGGCTGGCCTGCAATACCTCGTCTGCTTCCTGTGCGGCGGTGGCGTTTTTCAGCTTCAGGTCGTTCAGCGCCCGCAGCAGAGATTTGCCGGGCTGCTCGTGCAGAAAACGTCCCAGCGGGTAGTAGTGATAGTTCACCGCAAACTTCATGCCGGCACCAAAGCCGGTGGTGCAGTGCAGCGAAAGGTTGGGGTCTACATCTAAAAACAGCAGGCTGTCCTCCTGCAATACAAGGCCGTTGACCGGCTGAAAGCTGATGCGTTCGTCCGAGATGGCAAGGTCGGTGATGCAGCAGGCCAGTTCGCCCGGGTCCAGCCGGACGGCGCGGGCGTCCTCCGGCAGAATAAAGGTGACCGACACCTCGTGGGTCAGCTCATTGTAGACATCCTCGGTGGCGACAAGGCATTCCCGGGGCGAAAAGCCGCTGCCGGTGTCGTAGAACAGCTGCGGCAGGGTAAGGGTGATGTTCTCGGCCTCGGCGCTGTGCCTGGAAAGCTCGGTCTGGCAGGTCAGCAGCTGCTGCTCCAGCTCCAGACACCGCTGCGCCAGCTGGGAAACACCCTCGTCCGAAAGCTTGAGCTGCTGCTCCAGCTCGGCAATGTGCGCCTGCAGGGCAGCAGGGGTCACGGGGGCATCGTGGTTCATAACGGGATCCTCCTCTTCCTTATCCTAAGCGGCCGTTTTCATAAGCATTGCACACCGCTTGCGAAAACAGCTTCTAAGCTCGGCTGCACCGCAGCCGGAACATTCAAAATATCAGTGCCGTGGGGTGTAGTGTACCTGCGGGGTGTGCCGCCGGGCGGGGAACAGCTTGATGACCAGATCCCGCCGCCGCTGCAGCAGGGCGCAGACAAGCCAGATGGAGCCCAGCGAAAGGATATATTGCAGGCAGATGCCCAAAACAGGGCGGTCAACGTATTTTGCGGCGAACAGGTACCACGGAATGGCGGTAAGTTCCACCGTATGTACGCAGAAGATGTACAGGGAGCGGCGGCCGATGGCCTCGAAAAAGTTCACAAACGCATTCCGGTGCCGGTTCAAGCGCAGAAACAGCCGGACGAACAGCAGCCCGGCAAGGCCGTCCAGCAGGATACTGATGGGGCCCAAGGTCCACTCTGCCGTGGACACACAGTCGGTGCTGCCGGTGGCAAAGGCGGCTGCCGGGATCAACAGAACGGCTGCCCACAGGATGCAGGACATCCGGCGGGACAAGGGCTGATCCAGCCAGTGCTGACGCTTGGCAAGGTAGCCAAGGTACAGGTACGGCGTGATCACCGCACCCTGGATCAGGCAGAAAGGCAGTTCCCATACAAGGCTGGCACCCCAGCCCAGCAGGGCGGCACCGCCCACCGCCCACGGGATGTACCGCTCCGGGAAGATGTTCAGGATAACGTCCAGCGCGATCCAGCCCATCAGCAGCGCCAGCAGGTACCACATGGGCCCGCAGGAAAAGAACTCCTGCCCGAAGTAGGTGGCGGTGTGGGGCAGCCCCAGCAGAAAGCCGCCCGCCACCTTGATGCTCTCGGTCAGGGAGCCGGGCAGATAGTGAAAGGTATTATAATGAATGATAAAATGCAGCACCGTGGTGAACACCGCAGTGTAGCAAAAGGGTTTGAGCAGGCTTTTGAGCTGCTGGTGGATGCATTTGTGGATGGAGCGCTTGCGGAAGCCGTAGCCGCTGGCGATAAAAAAGGCCGCCATCAGCGTTTCGCGGTAGACAAAGCCCAAAAAGGCAGTCAGCGACAGGCCGTTCGACAGCTGGAGCGGATAAAGCTCTGCGGTGTGCCCCAGCACGATGGACAGCATCCCTGCGCCCTTGAGCATATCAAACATCCCGATGGAGCTGACAGTGCGGGGCTTGGTTGTTTCCATGAAAGATTCCTTCCCTGCGCCGGACCAATACCCCTCAAGAAAAAAGCCGGATACGGCGCAAACGATCGTTTTTTATACAGCATTGTCATGATATATGGTTAGTATAATGCTTTTTATAGAGACTGTCAATTTTGTTTTGCAGTCCGCGCCATACCGGAACTGGTATTTTGCGCTAAAAATTGTAGCACAGGAACCGGCAGATTGCAACGAAAGGTAGAATTTGGCCGGGTTGTGCCCTAAGATATGCAATTGAAAGTTGTCAAATATGGAAATTAAATGTTGCAGAAGTATTGCATTGCACTGGAAGATATTGTATACTGGGCACAGTGCGGCGCACTGCCGCAGGATGAAATAACAACGCAGGAGGGAAATACAATGATCAAGGTATTGGACAACGTGTATGATCTGGTCACCCTGAATATGGAACAGCGTTTTTCGGAGCGTGTGGCGCTCCGGTTTTATGATAAAGAGACGGACACAGTGACCGCCGTCCATTATAAAGACTACGCGCGGGATATCCGCCGGGCGGTCAACTATTTCCAGAGCACTATCCCGGACATCAAGGGCAAAAAGATCTGTCTGCTGAATAAAAACAGCTACGAATACGCCGTGAATACCTTCGGCATCATTCTGGCGGGCGGTGTGTTGGTACTGCTCAACCAGCACAAGAGCTGGGATGAGCTGTCCTACGAGCTGGAGCTGGTGGAACCCGCCGCTATCCTGACCGATGGCGATGACTACGGAACCAAGGCGCAGCTGGAAGCCGCCTACGGCAGCATCCTGCGCCCCATGGACGGCTTCCGCGCCTATGAGCCGGTGTCAGAGATGCCCCGCTGCATCGGCCACGATGACCTGATGATCCTGATGTTCACCTCCGGCACCACCGGCCGCAGCAAGGGTGTGATGCTGAGCGAGCGCAACTTCTTCAGCGTCATGCGTGCCCATGTGCAGATCGGTGAGCACATGATGGAGTATAAGCACGACCCGGAGCTTGTGGTCAGCCAGTACACGGTGCTGCCCATGTTCCATCTGGGTGCATTTATCTGCCTGTTCTCTTGGGCACACGGGGGCTGGGCGCTGAACATCAGCGGCGATATCCGCAATTTCTATAAGGAGATCCAGCGGATGCCCAGTCAGGTCATGGCAGTGGTGCCGGTGATCATGAACTCCCTGCACAAGGACGTGATGCGCGGCCGCAAGGAGCGTCTGGGCGAATTGTGGGTGCCCATCTGCTCCTCTGCCATGTTTGACCCGCAGGTGATGCTGGATATGGCCACCAACGGGATGTTTGTGGTGCAGACCTACGGCGCTACCGAGACCTGCGGCGACGGCATCATCAACTACGCGCAGGATGCAAAGCACATCGGCGCGGTGGGACAGGGCAACGACTATCTGGACTACAAGCTTGAGCCGGACGGAGAACTGTGCATCCGGGGCGACAGCATCATGCTGGGCTACTACAAGGATCCCGAGGCGACCGCAGAGGTCATCGACAAGGACGGCTGGTTCCACACCGGCGACCTTGCCCGGGTGGACGAGGACGGCTACTACTACATTACCGGCCGCAAGAAGAATCTGATCATTCTGGACAGCGGCGAGAACATCAGCCCCGAGGAGCTGGAGGGTCTTGTGGAAAAATGCTCCGCTGTGCAGGAGTGCATCGTGAAGGAAATGGGCAAAAAGATCGGCGTTGTGGTGTACTGCCCGCAGGACAAGCAGCAGACCGTGCAGGATCATATCACCGAGATGAACCGTACCCTGCCGATGTATAAGCGCATCGGTGTGGTGGAATTCAGTGCAGAGCCGCTGCCCCGCAACGCCACGGGCAAACTGCTGCGCTGAGTATAAAGCAGATGGGATAAAGCAGAAGGGAAAACTACAATGGGCAAATTTGTGGAAACTATGTACGATGCCATTACGCTGGGCATGGAAAAGGAATTTCCCCAGCGCGTGGCCTTCCGCTACTATACCGAGGAGACCGACACCGTGACCACCGTCCTTTTTAAGGAGCTGGCACAGGATGTCCGCCGGACGGTCACCTACCTGCAGAACACCATCCCGGATGTGAAGGGCAAAAAGGTCTGCCTGTTGAGCAAGAACAGCTACGAATATGTGGTAAACACCTTCGGCGCAATCATGGCAGGCTGTGTGCTGGTGCCGATGAACCAGCGCAAGAGCTGGGCAGAGCTGTCCCACGAGCTGGAGCTGGTGGAGCCCGCCGCCATCCTGACCGACGGCGAGGATTACGGCAACAAGGAGCAGCTGGAGGCCGCCTACGGCAGCCTGCTGCACCCCATGGACGAGTTCCGCAGCTATGAGCCGGCGGCGGAGCTGCACCCCATTGGCCACGATGACCTGATGGTGCTGATGTTCACCTCCGGTACCACCGGCCTGAGCAAGGGCGTTATGATGAGCGAGCGCAACCTGTTCAGTGCAGGTAATGTGCTGTGGGCTATCTCCGCACAGCTGGAGGATAAGATCAGCCAGAAGGAACCCCTGCCCGGCCACTACATGGTGCTGCCTATGTTCCATCTGGGTGCTTTCATCGACCTGTTCTCCACCACCGTCATGGGCTGGCCGCTGAACCTGGGCAACGATATCCGCAACTTCTACCGCGATATCCAGAAGATGCCCAGCCAGGTCATGTCCGTGGTGCCGATGATCATGAACTCCCTGCACAAGGATGTGATGCGCGGCCGCCGTGACCGTTTGGGCGAGCTGTGGGTGCCCATCGGCTCTTCTGCCATGTTTGACCCGCAGGTGCTGCTGGATATGGCGCACAACGGCATGTTCGTCATCCAGTGCTACGGCGCTACCGAGACCTGCGGTGCCGGTATCATCAACTTTGCGCAGGACGAAAAGCACATTGGCGCCGTGGGTCAGGGCAGCAAGCTGATGGACTACAAGATCGAGCCGGACGGCGAGCTGTGCATGCGCGGCGACTGCGTGATGATGGGCTACTATAAGGACCCGGAGGGCACCGCAGAGGTCATCGACAAGGACGGCTGGGTGCACACCGGCGACCTTGCCCGGGTGGATGAGGATGGTTACTACTACATTACCGGCCGCAAGAAGAACCTGATCATTCTGGACAGCGGCGAGAACATCAGCCCCGAGGAGCTGGAGGGCATGTTGGAAAAATGTCCTGCCGTACAGGAATGTATCGTAAAAGAACTGGGCAAAAAGATAGGTGTTGTGGTATACTGTGAAAAGGAGCACCAGCAGACCGTGCGGGACTTTGTTACCCGGATGAACCGCACCATCCCGCTGTACAAGCGCATCGGCGTGGTGGAGTTCAGCGAAACGCCGCTGCCCCGCAACGCTACGGGCAAGCTGGTGCGCAAGTAATACGCAACAGAAAGGAAGCATAATACGATGGAACGTGCAGAAATCATTTCTCAGATCACGGCTATTCTGGAGGATGTCGCAGAGGTATCGCCGGAGGATGTGAACGAAAGCAGCGTCCTGATGGACGATCTGGATCTGTCCTCTATGGAGATCCTGACCATTGTGGCAGATCTTGAGGAGACCTTTGGTCTGCGCATCCCGGAAAAGGAGCTGCGCAACTTTGTTACCATGGGGGATCTGGTGGATTATCTGGCAGCAAACGTGGGGTAAAAACCAATGGAAACACAACAGCGCTCGACGGAATATAACTTTCAGGGAATCATGTACTTTTTCCGTCGGGAAAAGATCCAGTGCCGGTACCAGTTCTCGCTGCGGGATGCGGTGGAACCCGCCCTTTTGCAGCGGGCACTGACAGCGGCCCTGGCAGGTGCACCTTATTATACCCAGCGTCTGGTGCAGGAAAAGCGGGAGATGTGGCTGGAGCCCAATACGGAGCCCTGCCTTGTCTACCCCGGCAGCACCATGCGCAATATCCCGGAACAGACGAACGGCTATCTGTTCTGCGTCAGCTGCGAAGGGGATACCGTCTACTTTGACTGGCATCACTTCCTGCTGGACGGCCACGGGGTATCGCCCCTGCTCACCAGCATTCTGGAGCAGTACTGCAACCTGCGTTACGGTACGGCCTTTGCGGTGCCGCAGATTGTGTGCGACCCGCCCTATGATATGGAGGCCATGCTGGCAGAGTACCCGCCCGTGGAAGGCGGAAGTGACGCCATCCAGCGGGACGTGGTGCAGACCTACGAGGGCGCGCTGCGCCGCACCCGGGTGTGCCTGAGCAAGCAGAGCCTTGTGGAAAAAGCACTGGCGAACAACGCAAAGCCGGTAAGTGCTCTGATGGGTCTGCTGTGTATGGCCATGCGGGAGTATCTGGGCAAGGAGAAGATCCGGTATTCCTACTCCTCCGATACCCGCGATGTGGCCGGTGTGCCGAATGCGCTGTACAACTGCGTGTGCAGTTTCGGGCATACGGTGCAGCTGCAAGCCCAGACCCGACTGGCAGATTTTGTATCTGATGTAGATGCAGACATCAGGCGGGACCTGCAGCCGGAGTCCAAGCGTCACCGTATGGCCGACCAGATGGGCTGGGTGTACAAGGTGGATCAGCAAAAAGCACCCCTGCGCATCAAGCAGCGGGTGTTCCAGATGGGCGAGTACATCAGCGGCACCATTTCGGATTTCTGGCTCAGCTATCTGGGCAATCCACTCATGCCCGCCACCCCGGAGCTGGCACAGTACACCACGGATTTTGGTGTCTGGGTACCGCCGGACGGTGCATCCGTGGGCGTGGAAGCCGCCAGCCTGAACGGAAAGATCATTCTGTGCATCCACAACAAGGCACCCAACCCGGGTCTGGCTGATATCCTCCGCAAGACCTTTGAAAACGAAGGCGTTGCGGTGCTGGAAGCCGAAGATCTGGACTGAGAAATACATATCATAAAAGCAAAGGGCTGCTGCACGTTTTTGTGCAGCAGTTTTTTTGCTGCTTTTTGTAAGAAAATCCGGTTGCAAAGATGCGAAAAAATGGTTAAATAGAGAAAGGATATTTCCGCAAGGAGAGGAACACCATGGAACAACAGAACACGCGCCTGCGCAATGCGGGCTTTGCGACCTTTTTCTTCAGCGGCATCTGTGCCATCAGCGCAGGTGTGGTGGTCAGCCTGCTGCAGGAGCGCTACGGCTTTGCCTACGGCATGACCGGTACGCTGCTCTCCCTGATGAGCGTGGGCAACCTGCTGGCGGGGCTGCTGATGGGCATGCTGCCCAGTGCGCTGGGCATGAAACGCAGTGTGCTGCTGCTGACCATCGGCTACGCGGTGGGCTACGCCGTCATGGGGCTGACCGGCGCAGTGGTGCTGCTGGCAGCGGCCTTTTTTGTGGTGGGCATCGCCAAGGGCAGCGTCATCAATACCTGTACCATTCTGGTCAGCGATCACTCCGCCGACCGCACCCGGGGCATGAACCTGATGCACAGCTGCTACGCCTGCGGCGCACTGCTGTGCCCCTTTCTCATCGCGGCAGCAGCCCGGGTAAGCACCGAGCTGGCTGTGTTTCTGCTGGCGGCTATGGGCCTTTTGCTCTGGCTGGTGTACGCCTTTACCCCGCTGCGCGGCGGAAAGAGCAAAAGCAGCGCCGAGAAGGAAGCCATCGACTGGAGCTTTCTGCGCTCTGCCCGCTTCTGGCTGCTGACCGGATTGCTGTTTTTCCAGAACGCCGCCGAGCAGAGCGTCAACGGCTGGATGGTGACCTACTTCAAGGGCAGCGGCATCATTGCGGGTACGCTGGCGGCCTACACCGTTACCGTGATGTGGGGCGCTACGCTGGTGGGACGGCTGCTCATTGCCTTTGTATTCCCCTTAAAAAAGCCCCGCAAGGCCATGGTGGGCATGAGCGTGCTGTGCACCGTGTTTTACGTATTGCTGGTCATGGCGCACACGCAGGGCGCAGCCATTGCGCTGCTGTTTGCCTTTGCCATCTCCATGTCCGGGCTGAACCCCACCGCCGTGGCCAGCGCGGGCCGCATGACCAGCGTGACCAGCATGGGCATCATGCTGCCGGTGGCCTCCAGCGGTGCCATCCTGATGCCGTGGGTCATCGGCATGGTGGCGGAGCGCGCAGGTCTTGCCGCCGGTATGGCCTCCAACATCGTGCCCTGCGTGGGACTGGTGGTCTTTACCCTGCTGGTGGCAAGACTGCCGGAGGAATGATGTGCCGCAGCGCGGCAATGCTGGGGAGCACGTCCGCAAGTTACCCCCTCAGTCATCTCGCTTTGCTCGATGCCAGCTCCCCCAAGGGGACGCCTTTCGGCGCTGCCGCAAAGTTTCCCGCCACCGCTAAAGCCGTCCCCTTGGGGAAGGTGGATTGCCGCAAAGCGGCAAGACGGAAGGGGTAACTCTGCCGTTTCCCTATAACCCTTTCTGTGAAAATGGGGTTCAGGAAAGTCCGCAGACTTTCCTGAACCCCGAAATTATAAATAATGATTCCGCTTGCGTCACCCCTCAATGCCTCTTGCCTTTGCGCTGAACTCGCAGCCGCAGTAGTCCTGCCGGTACAGGCCGTACTGCTCCGAAAGCTGCAGGCTGCGCAGGTAGCCGTTGTGCTTTTTGAAGTCCGAAGGCAGGTGCTTTACGCCGAACTCGGCTTCCAGCTCCTGCCCGATGGCATTGATGCGCTTGGCATCTTTATGCGGGCTGATGGACAGTGTGGTGGTGAACCAGTCGAAGCCGTTCTCACTGGCGTATTGCGCCGCCCGGCGCATCCGCAGCCGGTAGCAGATCGTGCACCGGCTGCCCCGCTCCGGCTCGTTTTCAAGGCCGGTGACGGCAGAGTAGAACTCCTGCGGGTCGTAGTGGTCCTCCACCACGGTCACGCCCAGAGGATGGGCTGCTGCCACGAACTTCTTCAGCTCTTCGCCGCGGCGGTAGTATTCCTCTGCAGGCCATGTGTTGGGGTTATAGTAAAGCACTGTGATCTCAAAATACTGGCACAGCTGTTCCAGCACTGCGCTGGAGCAGGGCCCGCAGCAGGCGTGCAGCAGCAGGCGCGGACGGGTGCCGCCCAGCTCCTTGAGCACGGCATCCATCTGCTGTGCAAAATTCAATTGAGTTGCCATTTTTATCATCCTTTGCTATACTGATTGAGAAAATTCCTTAAAAAGCTCGCCCTTTCGGGGAAGCTGGCATTGCACAGCAATGACTGAGAGGTTTTACCTTCTTATTATAACATATTCCGCTTGAAAATACAGGAGGCACTATGACACAGGAAAAGATCGCCCGCATCAACGAGCTGGCAAAAAAGAGCAAGACCACCGGCCTGACCGAGGCCGAAAAGGCAGAGCAGCAGGCCCTGCGCCGCGAATACATCGACGACATGAAGGCCAGCCTGCGCGCGCAGCTGGCCAACACCTCCATTCAGGAGCCGGACGGCACCATCCACAAGGTGACCCGCCGTGCCGACCTTGAACCCCCCCGCAGCTGAACGCACAATTTTGCGCACACTTTTTTGGAGGAAAACGCAGCCCAAAGCTGTGTTTTCCTCTTTTTTTGCACGGCGATCTGTGCTATACTATACTTGCATTGGTATGTGCTTTGTGTATGCCTGCTGATGTGCTTTCCCAAGGTGGCGTATCCCGGGCAAGGTGCACGGAAAAGGCTGTCTTTTGAAA